>Ga0302156_10001068_pt1 | contig 24988 bp, 21 predicted proteins | sample I_Bog_N3_2_FD_193503 | JGI IMG/M metagenome (GOLD analysis project Ga0302156, IMG submission 193503) | Peat permafrost microbial communities from Stordalen Mire near Abisko, Sweden - I_Bog_N3_2 | ecosystem: Environmental > Terrestrial > Soil > Wetlands > Peat | place: Sweden: Abisko, Stordalen... | reverse complement strand
CCCGCCAGACCGTAACCCGCACCGAAGTGAACCGCGCCAACCGCAGCCGCGTTCGCACCAGCCTGCGGGCTCTGCGCGAGGCCCTCGTCAAGGGCGATGTTGCGGCCGCCCAAACCCAGTATCGCGAAACAGTCTCCACCCTCGACAAGGGTGTGCAGAAGGGCATCCTGCACCACAACACCGTCTCCCGCTACAAGAGCCGCCTCAACGCGCGGCTCAAGGCTCTGGTTCTGGCCAAGGCTTAGTTCCGTAAAGTCGGCGGGCCGACGAGTAGCTCGTCGTTGGAATGAACGGCCAGGGGCAACCTTGGCCGTTCCGCTTTTCAGCGCGAGTTCTTAAGCGCCTCTACAGCAACTCGAAGATTCCCGCCGCTCCCATCCCTCCGCCCACGCACATCGTCACCATGCCGTAGCGGACCAGCCGCCGCCGCATCTCGCTCAACAGCGTTGCGGTAAGCTTGGCGCCGGTGCAGCCCAATGGATGGCCCAAAGCAATGGCGCCCCCATTCACATTGATGCGCTCCATATCCAGGCCCAGCGCGCGGATCACGGCCAGAGCCTGCGCGGCAAAGGCCTCATTCAATTCGATCAGGCCTATCTGGTCCAGCGTGAGCCCGGCCCGGCGCAGAGCTTTGGGGATCGCCGTGATCGGGCCGATTCCCATCTCCTCGGGCAGACAGCCAGTGGCGGCGTAGGCCACCAGGCGGCCGATCGGCCGAATTCCCAACTCCTGCGCCCGGGCGGCATCCATCAGAACCACAGCGGCGGCCCCGTCCGAGGTCTGCGAAGAGTTTCCGGCAGTCACCGTTCCCTGCGCGAGAAAAGCGGGCTTGAGTTTGGCCAGTGCTTCGCTGGATGTGTCCGCGCGAGGGCCTTCATCGGCAGAAAAAATCGTCTCGGTCACCACAGGCTTTCCGGCTCTCGCGCCCGGAACAGCAGTCGTCACCGTCACGGGAATAAGTTCTTCGCTGAAGCGCCCGGCAGCCTGCGCGGCCAGAGCTTTGCGGTGGCTGGCCAGCGCAAAAGTGTCCTGATCTTCGCGGGAAACGCCGTAGTGGCGGGCAACCCGCTCGGCGGTCAGGCCCATCGTCAGCAGGGAAGCGGGATAATGCTCTGCCATCCACGGATTGGGGCTGGGTTTCAGGCCGCCCATGGGCAGCAGGCTCATCGATTCCGCTCCTCCCGCCACCACTACCCGGTCGCCGCCCGACCGGATACGCAGATCGGCCAGCGCAATGGCTTCAAGGCCCGAGGAGCAGAGCCTGTTGACGGTTACGCCCGGAACCTCGACCGGCAAACCCGCGCGCATGGCCGCCCAGCGGGCAATGTTCCAACCCTGCTCCCCCTCCGGCTGGGCGCAGCCCAGGATCACATCGTCGATTTCGGCTCTGTCCAGTTCTGGAATCCTGTCCAAAGCCCCGCGCAGCGCAATTGCGCCCAGGTCGTCGGGACGGGTCGTCGAAAGAGCGCCTTTGGGGGCGCGGCCAACCGGGGTGCGAACGGCGCTGACCAGAACGGCTTCCTGCATAGGGTTTGCTCCTTGAACTTCGATGGCTCGTTCATTCTATGAGCTTGAAGAAAAAACTCCGCTTGATGAAACTCCACCATCGGCGATGCCGGGCCATGGGGAGACTAACCTTCGTTCATCGCTTGAGCCCGCCAACTCGCCAACTTGCCAACCCCGCACAGCGGGGCTAACTCGCCAAAAACTCTCGACCGTTATCCGGCCTAAGGCTCCGAATTCTCCACTGCCGAATAATCTGTCTGCCCCGCCGCAGGGGTTTGCGGAAAATAGCCGTCCACCAGCGCACAATAGAAACAGTCAGCGGAAAGGGGCATTTCTGATCCCTGACCCCTGATCCCTGATCCCTGTTAACTAGAAAATAAATACCCCCTCCCCCCCCTGGTTCTCTTTTTCTTCGCTTTCCCATGCGCGTGAGCCTCAAAGGCGCCCAAAGAACCTGATCCGGAGGGAGGCGGGGGTTTCAACCCCCGCATGAAGCCAAAAGTACCAATGCGGGCTTTAGCCCCGGAAGATGCTTGCCGATGGAATAGCTCATTCCGGCATTCCAACGAGCGTCCAAACTTTCCTGGCATAAAAATGATAGACCGTCTTGTGTTCCACCACCGAATCGGCCAGGGCATCGTGGTCCAGCCGCAACGGGCGGGGATCCATGCCGGTCTGCGCTTCGCGCACCTGCGCCGGCGATGCGGGATCGATGCCCCAATTGAAGCCGAGAACGCCACTTGGGTCGTGAGCCTGCAGGCGCTCGGTCTCTGACGCCGAGGCCAGAACCATCAGTTCCGTCGGATCGCTCGAAAAGAGGACCAGCAGAGAGACCGTTCCCTGTGCCGAACACAGCACCGCCCAGTCTGAGGAACCCGCGCCCTCCAGGCTGGCATGAACCACGTTCTCTGGATGGTGAGCCGCGTAGGTTTGCGGAATCAGGCACCCGCGCCGGTCGAGCAGATTCACGACCCCAGCAGGTAACTCCGGAAATGAGCTGACCGGCAATCGGCGAATCAAATACTGAGTCCTGAAACCGGCAACGACGATTTGGCCGGATTCCGTGAGTTGGGCCGATCTCTGTTCTGCCGAAGGCGGCGCGATCTGGGCCTTCGCAGGGAAGGTTCCCAGTGTTACAGACGCAGCCGTCAACAGAATCGCAGTGATTATCTTCATCGTCAGTTCCGCAGCGGCTTGCCGGTCTTCAGCGTAAAGGCAATCCGCTCCTGCGTCTTCCGCTCACCCGCCAACGACAGAAACGCCTCACGCTCCAAGTCAAGCAGGTACTGCTCACTGACCAGCGTGCCCGCCGTCACCCTGCCACCGGAGAGAATATACGCGGCCCAGCGAGCCACCTTTTGATCGTGCTCTGACGCGTATCCAGCCTCGCCCATCAAAAAGACGCCGGTTTCCAGCGTGGCCAGTGCCGCGGTACCGGGCACGGGAATCTGCGTCCTCGGCTGCGGAGCTGTGTAGCCTGCTCCGGCCAGCACCGCAACCTGAGCCTTGGCATCCAGAAGCAGCCGCTCGCGGTTCATGGTGATGCGGTCTGCCGCGCTCAGCAAGCCCAGCGTCCGCGCCTCCGCAGATGATGTGGAGACCTTGGCCAGAGCAATGGTCTCAAACGTCCGCCGCAGCGCGGTCGCCATCTCTGCCGACTGCGCAAAGCGCGAGGGCGGATCACGCGGGTCAAGTAGCGCAAGTTGGGTGGCAGAGTCAACGGCACGCAGCAGCATCTCCTTGGTGCCGCCTCCGGCCGGAATCAGGCCCACACCGGCCTCGACCAGGCCAATGTAGGTCTCCGCGTGCGGCTGCCGCCGCGCCGCGTGCAGGCAAATCTCAGCGCCTCCGCCCAGTGTGAGCCCAAACGGCGCAGCCACCACCGGGCGCGGACAGAATTTGATGGCCGCCGTCATCTGCTGGAAGCCATGAATAACCGCAGCCAGCTCCTCCCACTCGCCCTCCTGTGCAATCAGCAACAGTTGCATCAGGTTGGCGCCCACGCTGAAGTTCTCGCGATCCCCGGTAATCACAAACCCGGCAAAGTCGCGAACAGCATCCGAGTTCGGATTAAGCACCGCGGAGATCAGCGCCAGCACGTCGCCGCCGATGGCGTTCTTCAAAGAATGCAGTTCGATGCAGCCAATGCCGTCGCCAATATCGACCAAAGAGGCGCCAGGATTGGCGCGAACCACACTCTTCGCCCGCCGGAAATCCGCAACCCGCGCATGACCGGGAACACCTGCAACCGGCTCCAGCTTGCCATTCTTCGGCTGAAAACACTCCCGGCCTTCGCTCGCATACCAGGTCGGCTGCCCCGCTGCCAGCAGCGCCTCGATGCGCTCACTCATAGGCAGCCCCAGCGCCTTCATGCGAGCAGCGGTCGAGGCCACCCCGGCCGCATCCAGCATCTCAAATGGCCCCAATTCCCAATTGAAGCCGGCGCGCATGGCACGATCAATCGAGGCCGCGTCGCCCGCCACTTCGCCAATGCGATCTGCGGCAAAGTTCCACAGCGACGCCAGAAAGGGCCACAGAAAGGCCGCGGCCTTGTCCTTGGTCGGATCGTTCGCCAGCAGAAGCCGCAAACGTTCGCAGACAGTCGCTGCATTCTTAGCCATCTCCAGCGCAGCCAGAGCCGGTTTGGCGGCCGGCCTGTACTCGAACGTCGCCAGATCCAACACCTGCCGCACATCCTTCCCGTCGGCTCCGCGCGTCTTCTTGTAGAAGCCCTGACCGGCCTTGTCTCCCAGCCAGCCTCGTTTTACCATCTCGTCAAGGACAGTCGAAAACCTGCCATGTGTCACGCCCGCGGGGAAATTCGCGGCCACATGGGCCAGAATGTCAATGCCCACCATATCCGCCAGCCGGAAAGTCCCCGTCCGAGGCCAGCCGATGGCATGTCCGGTCAATGCATCCACCTCTTCAATGGTGAGCCCCTGCTCAAGCATCAGGTTTGCCGCGTTGAACATGACCGAGACGCCAATGCGATTCGCGATGAAGTTCGGTGTGTCGTTGGCGAAGACCACCTGTTTGCCCAGCGCGCGATCGGCAAACGCGGCAAAGGCAGCCACCACAACCGCATCGCTCTCTGCCGTGGGGATCACTTCCATAAGCCTCATATAGCGCGGCGGATTGAAGAAGTGCGTCCCGAAGAAACGTTGCTTGTGTGCTGCCAGCTCCGCGGCTATCTGCTTCACCGGCAAGCCGGAGGTATTGGTGGTCAGAACGGCATGGGGCGCTAGATGGGGCACAACCCGCACCAGCAGGGCCGTCTTGATGGCCAGATTCTCTGCGACCGCCTCCACAATCCAATCGCACTGTGAGAGCTTCGCCAGATCGTCGTCAAAGTTGCCGGGGGTAATCAGCGCAGCCAGTGAGGACTCATAGAAAGCGGCTGGCTTGGCCTTGGCCAGAGCATCGAGCGCAGCCAGCGCCAGCCTGTTTCTCCCGCCTTCGCCCGCTGGAATCATATCCAGCAGGAGCGTCGGGATTCCGGCGTTGGCCAGGTGGGCGGCGATGCGCGAACCCATGGTTCCGGCCCCCAGCACCGCGGCGCGGCGAACGAGAAGCGGTGCGGCATTCGGGGAAGTCGTGCTCATGCGAGTTCTCCCTCCGTGGGTTGAGCGGGGATCTCATCTGCCACGCGGAAACCATCGCAGCATACGGCGCAGCAAGTGCCGGGGTCAAGGAAAACGCATGAACCACCTTGGCCCCGGTGCTGGCGAGGCCGATGTGCGGCACCGGTGGGGCGCCCGGCATTCGGGAAGAATTCGCTTCAGGCGAGGATGCAGTTGTCGATCAGCCGAGTCTGGCCCACCCAGGCGGCGACGGCGAAGAGGGTTCCGGGGGCGGCGACTTCCACCGGTTCGAGCGTAGCCCAGTCAACTGCGGCTATGTAATCGACACGGACCTCCCTCTCTGCGGCGAAGGTCTTGCCGGCAGCCTCGATCAGCCGCTCGGCCCGGCGCTCGCCTGCCGCTACCAGCGCTTCGGCCCGGCGGATGGCGCGGCTCAGAACCAAGGCCCGTGCGCGCTCGGCGGGGCTGAGGTAGCGGTTGCGGGAGCTGAGGGCCAGGCCGTCTGGCTCGCGGACGATGGGGCAGACGACGATTTCGGCCAAGAGGCGCAGGTCGGCCGCCATGCGGCGCAGGACGGCTACCTGCGCTGCATCCTTCTGCCCAAAAAAGGCGCGGTCGGGCTCGGCGGCGATGAGCAGCTTGGCCACCACCGTAGCGACGCCGCGAAAGTGGCCGGGCCGCGATGCGCCGTCGAGGCGGTCGCTCGGGCCCTCGACCTCGACAAACGTGGACGCGCCAGCTGGGTAAAGCTCCTCGACCGCTGGAGCGAAGATGACGTCGGCCCCTTCGGCCGCGGCCAGAGCGCAATCGGACTCAAAAGTGCGGGGATAGCGGGCGTAGTCTTCGTTCGGTCCGAACTGTGTGGGGTTGACGAAGATGCTTACCGCAACGGAGCCGATGGAGGCTTTGGCTGCGCGGATCAGTGAAGCGTGGCCTGCGTGGAGCGCGCCCATGGTGGGCACCAGGCCGATGGTATGGCCGCCGTCGGCGCGGGCCGCGTTTCTAAGGGCGCGCGACCATTGGCGAAGTTCGGCAACCGTGCGAAGGACTTCCATCAGACTTGTCTCAGCGTCCCGGTATTCCGGGTTGCAGCCTGATTGGCTTCGAGGGCGCGGCGCACAGCCTCGGGCAGGTGATAGCTCTCTTCATCCGACGGGAAGGCGCGATGCTCGACGTCTTCGCGATAGTGCTCGATGGCGGAGCGGATGAGCGCGCCGGCGTCGGCATATTGGCGGACAAATTTGGCCGCAGGCGCAAAGGTCAGATTCACCAGGTCGTGGAAGACGAGAATCTGGCCGTCGCAATCGGGCCCCGCGCCGATGCCAATTGTAGGGATGGACAGATCCGCGGTGAAGGCGGCAGCGGCTTCGCGGGGAATGCCTTCGAGCACAATTGCGCCCGCACCGGCACGGGCCAGGGCGTGGGCATCGGCCTTGAGCTGTAGCACGGTTTCGACAGTGCGGGCCTGCACGCGGTAGCCGCCCATGCGATTCACGCTCTGCGGGGTCAGGCCGAGATGGCCGATCACAGGGATCTCGGCGTCGGTAAGGGCGCGCACCAGTTCCACGCGCGCGCCTTCAATCTTGACGGCCTCTGCGCCGGCCTCTTTGACAAAGCGAATCGCGTTGGCCAGGCCCTCGGCGACCGTGCCGTGATAGCTGCCGAAGGGCATGTCGGCAACCACCAGTGCGCGGCGAACGGCGCGGCGAACGGCGCGGGTGTGGTGGAGCATCTCGTCCACCGTGACGGAGAGGGTGTTCTCGTGACCCAGCACCACCATGGCCAGCGAGTCGCCCACCAGCAGCAGGTCGATTCCTGCTTCGTCCGCCAGCCGCGAGGTTGCGTAATCGTACGCCGTGAGCGCACTGATGGGCTTGCCCTGGCGCTTCATCTCGGTGAGGGTGGGCACAGTAACTTTTGTGATGGAGTTGTCGCGCGGCGCGGGATCGGCGCCGCCGGGGAAGAGTGTGAGGCTCATGGTTGTCTCCAGTGCCGCTCCGCAAACTCAGGATGCGACCCGAACAAGATCGAACAAGCTGAGTATACGCCCGAGAGTGGGGGCGAGAGCAACGCACAAAAACACTAAGACACAGAAAGACTACTTCCGGATTGCTGGTCGCTCAGAACCAACTTGGAAAAAGCGGAACGGTTGTTCTATTCAGGCCTGTCGCGCTTTAGCAATGAGACCGATCTGGGCCAGCGCAATACCGTCGGCCAACCCAAGATCGTTGAGAGAATTGCGAAGACACCCAACACAATGTAGGGCCAAGTGAGGCCAAAGCTGCCGATGATCTGCTTTGAGTCGATTGGAGGTTGCGGGAAATGCCGAACGTTTACCATAAAAGTTCGCTGAGCTAGGCTCGCATAGATGAAGAAGCAGGGCACAAAAAGCATCATGCAACCGGCGAGTAGCCGAAAGCGCAGAGCCAGAATGCACGTCGGAAAGAGAGACAGGAACACAAGTGATATCCCCCACACTTCTTGCGAACTGTCGTTCGCGCCGACCGTGAATACAGCCATCGGATAAATCGCACAGCCAGCCATGCCCACAAGAATACCCAAGCCGAACAACGTGGCGCTAATCGCACTCTTCAATTTGGCGCCTTCCATATCGTCTTAAAGCTACCACTTCGACGACAAATCGTGAAAGCAGGACGATGGCGTCTAATGCTCGCTGCTCGCCGTCCTTGCGATGTATTCTAGGCGATTCCTAACGTATGGTCGGCTATTCGAAAGTGATCTTCAAGGAATGGACTACTACTTGCCAATTTTTGAAATCGACCATTGAACTAAGCCGCTTATCTTAGCGCTTATGGGAGCAACGCCTGTTTCATTTTCCGCACCCCTGGACGGGGCGGATCAGGGTTCCCCTTGCGGTTCGCTCGCCCCGCACTGCACACTGAAAAGACAGAATGCTTTCCCCTCTTACAACCGGAATCTGCGTTGGCCTCGGGGCGGCTGCCGGACTGGGACTGGCGGCGGGCGGCTGCGCAAACTAAGGATCCCACCCGAACAAGATTGAACGAGTTGAGTATCCGCCCGTGGGCCGACGAAGCCGGCAGACGACAGACACATTTCCCGCCTTGCCTCGAAGGGCTTTCGCGGTTCTTTCGCTAAGGGTTGCTCAACCAGGCCCGCTCTTGACACGGCACCTTGAAAATGAGAGAGTTAGGCCGATTCCGAGACAAGGGCAAAGATCGCGATCCAAGGCCTTCACACAGATTGCGCCCAATCTGTCCGTGCCGCCGCTTGTTCCAGAAGGGGAATACTTCATGAACGTCTCCCAGCTTGTTTCTCCATGCAGCAAGAAGATCGCCTTCGCGGTCCTTGCGGCGCTGATCCTGCCCATTGCTGCCGCCGGGCAATCGATCTTCCACGACCCGCAGAGCCGGTACGATGTTCAAGTTCCCGCGGGCTGGCAGCTCACACCTGACAATGGCGTCGATCAGGTCGTCATCCGAAATGGTGCCGTACAGGCGATCCTGGCCGTCGTGCAGCAGAACAAGGGCAATGCCATGACCGCGCAGCAGTTTGTGGATACTACGGCAAAGGAATTTCGGGGCCAGTGCCCGACCTTTCAAAGCCGGCAAAACGGCGCGGTCACGCTGGCCGGCTGGCCGGGCGTGTACTCGCTCTTCGTTTGCAATGACCCGAAATCGCCAACCGTTGCTGAAACATCCTCGGCTCTCACCGCAAACGGCGTGCTGATCGGCTTCACCATGATCGCCCCGCTGGCGCAGTATTACGCGAGCGTGCCGGTGCTGGATGGCATTCGCAACAGCCTGCATGTGACTGGCGAACAGAGGCCGCCCGCGGCAGCAAGCGGCGCCGACTCTCAGGCGATGGCCGAGCTCAAGAAGGCCTGCATCGTAGGCGTCTTTGCCCAGGTGGAGTGCGCAAGGCAGATCGGCCTCCTGCTCGGCAAGGAAGAGTTGCCTGCCGCTGCCGCCGCTCCAGCCCTTGCGACCGGCAGCATCTATCGCGACGGGCAAGGCCGCTTTTCACTCCGGCTTCCCGAGGGATGGAATGCGATCGCTCAAGGCGAAAACGGCGCCTTCGGCGTGCAGCTTCGTTCCGGCTCCAACTGGATCAACGTCATGCCGGCGGAAGGTGCTGCCAGCACAGACGAAGTCGTGATTCACCAGGAGCAGAAGGTGGCAGCGCGATCCAACTCTTCCCGCAAGATCCCCTTCGGGACGGGCGGCATCATCCAGCTCTTCGGCAACGGCGTCGAGCTCTCCTACGATCATTTCAGTGCAGCCACGCCACAAGGAGAAGCCATTGAAACCTACATCGGCGGCGTCGGCGGCATCACTGGCGCTAATCGTAATTTCCTGCTTTTGATCGCCGCTTTCGGGGCCGGAGAAAAGGATCAGGCTGGAGGGATTTTTCTTTCGGTCGGTCAGAGCTTCAGCGTGCCGGCGCGCTGAGAGCAGCCTGGGAACGGGAATAGCGCCGCCAGCGGCTGCGGGTCTATGGCTGGCTGGGCGGCTTCTTGTCGAGCACAACCCTCGCGTCCTTCAACTGTTCCGCTTCAACGCGAAAGCGCTTGTAATCAAAGTCGCGCTCTGAGCCGTGCTGGCGGATTCCTTTGACCAGAAGGACGCGGGCCTGGATGGTTCCCTCGCCGCCCACCGGGAGCCAGACCTCGCCGTTCACGAGCGCCTGATCGAAGTAGAAGCTGGAGCCTTTCTCGATGCGCGCCAGCAGGCCGCCGTCAACATTGAAGTTGTCGATGAAACGGGCCTCAAGATGCGCAATCTGGCGGTCGGCCTCGTCCACCCACATGGAGCCTTGCAGCTTCTTTGAGAGATCTTCGGCCAGGCCGTGCGTCTGGGCGTCTTTGCGGCCAACAAAGTCGAAGACGATGGTAGGCCGGCCTCGAAACGTCTCACGGCGAGGATTCTTCACATCCATCATCTCCAGCACTTTGCCAATCGTGATGCTTTGCGAATGGAGAGGCTGATCGGAAGGGGTCTGCTGCGCTTTTTCGACGAGTTTGGTAACCCGCTCCGTCTCCTTCTGCTGATCGCGGTCGTCAAGCGGCTTGCCGTCCTTCTTTACTAGTCGCCCGATCACGTGGCCGTTGGCGTAGAACTCCTCATACTCCTCGGTTTGGGTCTTCTTTACCTGCCCGTTGGCGTCGATGTCCTGAGTGGTCTGCAAGGAACTGTAGGTGTAGTTTTCGCGCACTTTTTCAAGCTGTTTCTGGTGTTCCTGCACCTCGCGCATGAGCTGGCGAATCTCGGGCAGGGGCGCGGCGGCTTGCCCTGCTTGTCCAGGTTGCCCGGCTGACGGCTGAGCTTGCGCCGGCAAGTGTGGCAGCAGGATCAGGAATGAGCTGGTTAACCGGACGAAGCGCGGCAAGATCATGAAGGCGTTTCCCTGGGAATGGCTTGAGTTCGATCGCTGGCAGGCGCGAGGTCTACTGCTGGTTGGACCTGAATGACAGAAAAAGGTCGCAAGCCGGATAGAGCATTGACCCCGGCCCCCCTTTTCCCCGACAATGCTACAACGAAAGTTGCAGGAATGCATCTAACTTAGCAGGATTCATCCATGAGTGAAGCCGCGGCATTGCGGGAGAGGAGGATAACACGATGTTTGCTTTGATCATGCAATGGCTGTTGTCTACCTTGGCGCTGCTGGCCGTCTCAAAGTTTCTGCCTGGCTATTATGTGGAGGGGCTCATGCCGGCCGTCATCGCGGCGCTCGTGATCGGCCTGTTGAACGCTTTGTTTGGAGCCGTCATGAAAGCGGTGACCTTCCGCTTTTTTGTTCTGATTCTGGGCGCACTACTGCTCGGTATCAACGTGGTGATGATTCTAATGGCATCGAGGCTTGTGACCGGCTTCGATGTGCAGGGCCTCAACCCGGCGTTATGGGGCGCGGCGGCGATGGCCGTGCTGGGCCTTGTGATGAGGGAGGTATGGAAAGAGGCTTGAATCGCGCCAAGCCTGGGAACCGCATCCAACCGTTCAGTATGGAGCCGCCAAGGGTTGGCGCGAGCTTCACACAGGTTTACGAATTTTCACCACACGGAGAATGACGGAATGTTCGGATTGCTGATTCAGTGGCTCTTGTACGCGATCGCCCTGATGATCGTTTCAAAAATTGTCCCCGGCTTTTATGTGGCTGGATTGTGGCCTGCGATGATCGCGTCGCTGGTGATCGGCCTGCTGAACGCGACGCTGGGCCTGGTCTTGAAGATCGTCACCTTCCCCATCAGCATTCTTACCCTTGGGCTCTTCCTGCTGGTGATCAACGGCATGATGATTCTGCTGGCGTCGCACCTTGTGCGCGGCTTCCAAGTGCACGGGTTTGGTCCCGCGTTCTGGGGCGCAGTGGTGCTGGCCCTGCTGGGCGTTTTGATCCGCGCGGTGATGAAGGACGCGTAGGCGCGCCGGGCTTCGGGAACAAATCCCAGGGCTGCGGTGTCCAATTACGGTATGGACCCCTTCCGTCTGCGCGCGCAACTGGCCCACGCAATGGGCCCATTTGTGCTCTTGGTGGCTGTCAGCCTGGTACTTTGCTGGGCTCGCCTGGGAACGCGTTCCCTTGCCGCCAGCGTCCTGGTCCACGCGTCTTACAACTTTCTGCTCTTCTCGCATGCTTCTGGGAACCGGGGGGTTCAGGCACCTGGACAAGATGTGAGAAGCAGGGATCAGGAATCAGGGACCAGAGATCAGAAGGCAAGGGCGCAAGCATCACGAAGAGCCAGAATCAGTGCAACGGATATATGGACGGCTCCAGGCAGGTTATTCTTGCCCTATTCGACCAGCTAGGTTGCCACATCGTTGCGGAGCAACTCCTCAGCACCTAGCCTGCTCAATGGACGCGATATACTGGTGACCTCTATCCAGGTACCCGGATGATCTGTCATGTCGCATTTCGCCGATGGCTGCTTCTGTTGGCACTGTGTGTCATGGCAGTTGTTGTTTGTGTGTGTTCTGTTGACCGGCCAGCGGCAGAGTTATTCAACACATATCTTCGGAATAGCACGTTTTCGAATTGGATCAAGAGATTACTAGCCCCGCTTGTACTGATCCCCGTGTCGGCGCTGCTCTTTCTTTTTGGCTCTGGTTGCTGGCTGCTCTCCGGACGTCAACTCGGCGGATGGACGCAAAAGCCTCTGCTTTGCTGCTGGAGCACAATCTGGGCCTTGGCCGCGGAGTTCGTCTGCAAAGATATCTTCGGCCGAGGATGGCCCAATCCCACGTATATCGAGAACCATCTCTACGGATTCAGATTTCTCCATGCAGGCCCGTACTGGACCTCATTTCCCTCGGGAACTGCGACCATTGCAGCGGCTTTATCCACGACGATTTGGCTTGTGGCGCCGCGTTTGCGCCTGCCCATCCCGTTTTTGACGGTGCTCATCTGCGGTGGGGTTGTTGTCACCAATGGACACTGGATATCGGACGTGATCGCTGGAGCATTTCTTGGCGCTTCCATTGGCTGGATGACTGTGTCGATGCTAGGTTCACATGTGCGGGTGGCGTCTGCCGGGAATTCATCGGTGTCCGGCGCCCGGTCCCACGTTGACAGTTAGGGGAGGGCCCGGCCTGGGGTATCCACCACGCGCGGGCGGAAAGGCATAAACCACGACTTCTTCCGCATCCTGATAGCCCATTACAATTGAAGTAATGACGACCCGCACCCACGCCCAGCAACTGCTCGCCCTCCTTGCCCGCACCAGCTTTCGCCTCGGCCAGTTCAAGCTCTCTTCCGGCGGAACCAGCGACTACTATATCGACTGCCGCACCACGACTTTGCACGCCGAGGGTGGCCGCCTCACCGGCGAAGCGATTCTCGACCTCCTGATTCAAAACGGAATCGAAGCGGAAGCTGTCGGCGGACTGACACTGGGAGCGGACCCCATCGTCTGCAACGTGGCCACTGCCAGCGCATGGCGCGCGCAATCGAACCCAGCCGCTCCTCTGCTGCACGGCTTTCTGGTCCGCAAGGCCGAGAAGGCCCACGGCACCGGCCGCCGCATCGAGGGCTTCAATCGCGCGGGCGCACGCGTGGTCATTGTGGACGACGTCTGCACCACCGGCGCCTCAACAATCAACGCCATTGAGGCTGCGCGGGAAGCCGGCATGATCGTCGCCGCCGTGGTATGCATCGTGGAACGCCAGGAAGCCAACGGCCGCCCCGCCGTCGAAGCTGCTGCGCAAGGCGCGCCGTTTCTGAGCCTGTATACGGCTAACGACGTCCGCGCCGAGCATGTAAGTCAGCTAGGCGCGGCGCAGGCTTAGGCAACCGAAGCTTACTTGACGAACGTCGTAATGCTCAGCGCGGGAAGCGTATAGGTAAACGCATTGCCTGACACGGTCACGGCAGATAACCCTGTCATTCCGCCGGCCGACGTCGTCTGGTACGGAGTCACGCTCGTCACTGTCTGATTCTGAATCGCGATCGGCAGCGAGATCGCAGATGAATTGGCATTGATGGCCACAATCACGGCGTGGCCACTGCCAGAATATGCCGACACGTAGACGCCCGCCGCAGGGGTCGCAGTAGCGTTTACGCGCACATAACCAGGCCGCACAAAATGAGCGAACTGGGCCATGGCATAGCCGTAGTAATTTACGTTGTTGCTGGTGTCGACCAGCCCGGTGTTCGTAACTCCGGTCCCTGGGTTCCAGTCGGCTACCCACCACCAAAAATAGGAGTTGTATTGTGCCGTGGTCAGTGAGTTATGAATCTCCTGGGCTGCGGCCAGCGCATCCGCAATCGCCGGCTGCGCTCCCGACGGTGTCAGATAGTGTTCCGTCATCCAGACTTCTTTGCCCTTGCTCACGGCATTCGCGTAGTAGGACGGCGAGACTCCGTAAATGTGCCCCGCAACGATGCCAATCTTGCCAACCGCACTCGAATCGTTCAGCGCGGGATCGGAAAGACTCGTCGTAAAGCTCTCGGACTCCGGCATGATCAGCTTGGTCGTCAGCACCGATGAATTCTGCGCCACCCAGGTGTCCATCTGCGCGCCCGTCCACACGCACGACTCATAGGTCACGTTCGCGTCCGGTTCGTTCTGCATCGAGATACCGTACAGGTTCACGCCATTCGTTGACATGTAGTTAACGAAGCTCTCCAAGTAGTTGGCATAGTCTGTGTAGTTAGCCGAATTCAGCGAGCCCATGACAGTGTTGCTGTTGCTCTTGTAAGCGGCCGGCGGAGTCCATGGCGTGGCAATTACGCTTGCCCCCAGCGCCTGTGCCTCCTGGGCATTGCCCAGTTCCGTTCCCCAATTGCTTGCGCCACCTGTCACCGAGCTTGGGTCGATGCGCACGCGTAGTATGCTCAGGCCGATCTGACCATTCCCGTCGCCGAACAGCGCGTTCGCCTGAGCGCTGGGCATCAGCGGCATCCAGGCGGTCGAGCCGCCGAATCCGCGAATCGTCTGATTGCTGGTCCCAAAGTCCACTGTTACCGTTCCCGCGGCCTGAATCGAGGTCACGGTCAGAGTAGCCTGGCCGGTTGCGGTCGTGTAGTCCACTGTGTCGGCGGGGGTAAATGAAGCCGATAGTGTCGTGTTCCCCACTGTGTTCATCACGGTCCCGGCTGCCGGCAAATAGCTAAAGCTCCCCGCCGCGCTAGCTGTCGCATCAAGCTGCACTGAGCTGAGCGCAGTTCCTACCGGTACCGAGGACGGAGTAGCCCAGGAAATCGCGGGCGTGGCCTGATTTACAGTAAGCGTCGTACTGCCCGTCGCGCCGGTGTAACTTGTTGTGTCTGTGGGAGCAAAAGTCACAGAGAGAGTCTGCGTTCCCGCCGTCAAAACGGCGCCAACTGCCGGAACATACGTAAATGTGCCCGCCACGCCGCCGGAGCTTGCATCCAGTTGCGCGGCGGTCAGAGCCGTTCCGTAAGCAATCGCCGCAGGCTTGGCCCAGGTAATGGTCGGCGTGACCGGGTTGCTGCCGCCTCCACTACCCGAACCCCCGCTACCCGACCCGCATCCCACCACATTCACGATAGCCACCAGCAGCAAACAGCCATTCAAGAATCGCATCGTCTCTCAGTCCCTTCGTTCAGCAGCCTCTCAGAATGCCCATGAAATGAGCCAGGTTGTTCCGGAATCGCCTCGGCCCCGACCACAGAGCTGCAATCAGCCGTAGCTTGCATCGATTGCCCCATGTGAGATTCAGCCCCGGCCAGGCTTGCACGAAAACATGACTTTATCTTCGATTGCAAACCAATTCTCATTCGGAAACGAGGATAGTAAATCAATTTACTAAAGATATGCAAGAGCTTTTTTCGCAGCTCGCGGCAAGCCATGACGCGGCCCCGAAGTCGAAACCGGCGCACCCTTCCTCAGCCTCTTCGCAGCTCGCGAAACCCGAGACGGACAGTCCCTCAGCACCATGGGCCGGAAAGAAACGACTCCCTGGCTCAGGCACTCCCGCATTGCCCTGCGCACCATGTAAAAAGGGCCGGTCCGCAATGCGGACCGGCCCTTCCCTCCCTCCGAGAACATTTGGGGACTCGTAGCGGAATCTAACGCACGCCCGCCATTTCGCCCGGCGCTGCGCTGGTATTCGACAGCAACTGCACCTCAACGCGCCGATTCTGCTTGCGCCCTTCGGCGGTCGTGTTGGGCGCTACTTCATTGTCTTTGCCAATGCCAATCAAATAGAACCGGTGCGCGGCAATTCCATACTTCGACGCCAGGTACTGCACCACCGCATCCGCCCGCCGCTGGCTCAACTCGTAGTTGTACTGGGCAGGGCCGGTTGAATCCGTTCCGCCGGTAACTTCGAGGATGTAGCTCTTAGCCGTCCCCAATTTCGCGGCAAACTCATCGAGTTGCGCACGATCATCTGTGGTCAGCACAGCCTTGTCAAAGCCAAATGTTACCGACACATCGCCCATTGGCTTGTAGTTGTCCAGACCCTTCACCACGCTGTCCAGCGAGTCTGCGCGATGCACAACGTTGTCTGCCGATGTCTCGGCATCCCCGGCCGCCTTGGCCGCGTCTTGCGCGTTCCGGGTCGCTGCATCCGCAGCCCCTTGCGCCCGGCTTACGCCAGCCTGCGCCCGGTCGTCAACGTCGCGAATATCCCGGTTGTTTGTCGCCGTCTTTTCTTCCAGTTGACCGGTGTGTTCCACCAGCGGCGCCGTCTGAGTGTGCACCCAGTTCTTGGTTGCGCAACCCGTCGCGCCCATCGCCGCCAAACCTACCGCCAATCCCATGACTCCAAAATGACATACCTTCATTGTTCTGTTCCTCCCGCCACATGTGCTGGCAGCAGTAAACCGCCAGATTGAGTGGACTTCTGTACGCGATACCACTTGCATCTCTGACGCCAAACATTGATCCGCGCGCAAGTATTTGAAAACAAGCATATTGATCCATTCAACCCTGGTGCTCCTTTTCAATCGAACCGTGTATTTTTTACCCAATCCGGTAATGATTGCTTTTCCTAGTCCCTAGTCCCTTAGTCCCGGGTCCCTAACTCTTCGCCACCGACCCGCTATCCTAGAAACTGGCCGCGCCCCATGGATCTTTACGAGAAAATCCGCAAGCTCCCCACCCAGCCTGGGGTATACCTCTACAAGAACGCCGAGGGTGAGGTTATCTATGTCGGCAAGGCCAAGAACCTGCGCGCGAGGGTACGGTCATATCTGCTGGAAGCCTCGCAGGCCGACGCCAAGACCGGCTCCCTCATGCGCGAGGCCGTCGATCTTGACTACATTCTGGTCGCCAACGAGTCGGAGGCGCTGGCGCTTGAAACCAACCTCATCAAGGAGCGCGTGCCGCGCTTCAACATCCTGCTCAAGGACGACAAGAGCTACCCCTACGTCAAGCTCACCCTCGCCGACCGATATCCCAAAGTCTTTGTCACCCGCCGGCTCTACAAGGACGGCGCGGCCTACTACGGCCCTTATTTTCCCAGTAGCCTGGCATGGCGCATCGTCGATCTCATCCATCGCAGCTTTCTCATCCCCAGTTGCAAGGTCGATCTCTCCCGCTACCATCCCCGCGCCTGCCTACAGTACTACATCCATCGCTGTCTCGGCCCCTGCGTCGAGGGCCTGACCACGCCCGAGGCCTATGCCGGCGCCATTCGCGACGCTCAGCTCTTTTTGGAAGGCCGCCACGCGGAACTGGAGCGCGCGCTCACTGCGCGCATGATTGACGCTGCCCAGACAGAGCGCTTTGAGGCCGCCGCCCGCCTGCGCGATCAGCTCTCGACCCTGAACCAGCTCAAGGAAAAGCAGCGCGTGGCAACCGCGGAGCTCGACGACGACTCCGACGTCTTCGGCTATCACTATGAAGACGGCAACTTCGCCGTTAATCTCTTCCACATGCGCGCCGGCAAGATCGTCGACCGCCGCGAATTCTTCTGGGAAGGCCTTCCCGACCTGCTGGAAACCGCAGAAGAGCTGGGTGCCCCATCCTTTCGCCCGCCTTTGGGCGAAAGGGTGGGATTCGACGAGCCCCAACCAGCCTCCAACTGCGAAACCCCTTTTCACGCCGCCCAGCTTTTTTCCGCCCTGCTCAAGCAGCTCTACATCGACCAGCATTGGATTCCCCGCACCATCCTGGTTCCGGTCGAATTCGACGACCGCGAGGCTCTCGCCGCGCTGCTTACCGAGCGCACCGGCCACCGCATCGAAATCGCTGTCCCGCTGCGCGGCGAAAAGCGCGCGCTGATTGACCTTGCCGGCCAGAACGCCAAGCAGTCTTACATCCAGCGCTTCCGCGTTCTGGAGCCCAGCCGCAAGGCCATCCAACAGGCGCTCGCCGACGCGCTGATGCTGCCAGAACTGCCCCGCCGCATCGAGTGCTTCGACATCTCCCACATCCAGGGCGCTGAAACCGTGGCCTCGCTTGTTGTGTGGGAAGACGGCAAGATGAACAAGCAGGCCTATCGCAAATTCAAGGTGATGACCGTCGAAGGCGTGGACGATTTTGCCTCCATGCGCGAGGTCGTCACCCGCCGCTACCGCCGGCTGATCGACGAAAAGAAGCCGATGCCCTCGCTGATCCTCATCGACGGCGGCCTTGGCCAGCTCCACGCCGCCGCCGAGGCTCTCGAGTCGCTGGACTTCGCAGCAGCCGGCCTCGCCACGCCGCCGCTCGCCTCCATCGCCAAGCGCGAAGAGGTCATCTACCTCTACGGCAATGAGCAGGAGCCGATCGTCCTGGACCGCCGGTCTCCGGTTCTGCATCTTGTGCAGCTCATTCGCGACGAGAGTCACCGCTTCGCCGTCGGCTATCATCGCCAGCGCCGCGCCATGCGCGACCGCGACTCCGAGTTACTGGCGATCCCCGGCGTAGGCCCGCAAACCCGTCAGCGCCTGCTCACCCACTTCGGCAGCCTCCGCGACGTGCAGCAGGCCACCGCCGAATCTCTCGCTGCCGTAGTTCCAAGAAAGACCGCCGAAACCATCTGGCAGCATTTTCACCACACCCAGCCCGCAGCCTGACCGATGCCCGTTGCCCTCAAAGGGCATCTTGAAACCGCAGGCCAAGGACATTTCGGCCAGGGCAATTTCAGCGATGGATCGAGGAGCCCCGCATCCCCCAATCGAGACCCTGGGGATTCCAGCGTGGCTCACCCGTCCGGCCCTCATGACCCTGACGAGCCACACTATGGTCAATATTGACCATTGTGCCGATAGTTCCTTTAGCGCTACCATCCTGGCTCAAGGACGTGAAAGGTGATGATGAGAAAACCTGCACCACTCGCGGCAATCGTTGTCTCGATCACCTTCGCGGCTGCACATACAGGTGCCTCTCCCCTGGCCCCGACTGCCGGGAGCGCCAAAACTAGTTCCGGACCAGCAACACAGACAAGGCCTTTCGCAGCTACTCCAGCTCGCGAGTCCGGCTCTCGTCCTCCCGCCGGGGATCACACGTTCAAAGTGAACGACGTGAAGGGATTGCTGCTGACATGTATCGCGCCGCAAATCGATACCAACCCCGATACCGACCTATTTGACAACTGCGCCTTGGCGCCTGGCCGGACACTGGACGATGTGATGCATACGTTTATCCAGGGAATCCACTTTATGCAGAACGAGCAGGCGAAGGAACGTGCCGAGTGGAACAAGAGCCACGAAGAGGACTTGATCCCGAAGCCCGCGGAAAAATAGGGATGCGGGGAAATGCCGGTCAAGATTCGGGATGGATTGTCTTGCTTGGCGGAGCCTGATCGTCTCGCTATACTTCCGGCGAGAGAAACAAGAGCCACCGCTTCGCCGTCGGCTATCATCGCAAGCGCCGGCTCACTTACTTCGGCGGGCTCCGCGACATCCAGCAAGCCACTGCTGAATCCCTCGCCGCCGTAGTCTCTGGCAAAACCGCAGAAACGATCTGGCGGCACTCCCACGAATCCCTGCCCTCCCGTCTCTCAGGTGTGAGCGTCGCCCTTGGCGGCCTATCCAACGTGAAGCTGCCTCCGCTGTAACCTAATTGGATGATCTTCATCTAATGGTTGGAGGCCTCAACGTCTGGACCTCTGGAGGTTTGAATGTTTGCATCACGTGCGACACACAAGACGCTCTTTGCCTTAGCGATGATTCTGGCTGCTTGCGCTGGGTGCAGAGCTGCTACCAAAACGCCGGTTCCCCCTCCTGCAAGCGACGCCGCACTTGCGCAATCGCCAGGCAAGCAGACTGCGGTCTTTGCAGGCGGCTGCTTCTGGGGTACGCAATCTGTCTTTGAGCGCGTCAGAGGGGTGGTAGCCACAACGGCCGGCTACGCCGGTGGCTCCGCGGCCACCGCCACCTACAGCCAAGTCACTACCGAGACGACTGGCCACGCCGAATCCGTGAAAGTTGTGTACGATCCGTCGAAGATCACCTACGGTCGCCTGCTTCAGGTATTCTTTTCGGTCGCTCACGATCCGACGCAGCTCAATCGGCAAGGGCCGGATGTTGGCACATCCTATCGCTCCGCCATCTTCTATACCGATGCAGAGCAGCAGAAGATCAGCCTCGCCTACATTGCGCAGCTTGATGCTGCCCACGTGTTCTCGCAGCCGATTGTGACGCAGGTTGTGCCTTTGAATGGCTTTTACGATGCCGAGTCCTACCATCAGGACTACGCGCTCTACAATCCAGACAATCCTTACATCCAGGTCTGCGACCGTCCCAAGATCGAAGCGCTAAAAAAGCAGTTCCCTGAGTTATTCCAGGATTATAAGGGCAGGTGAGGCGCATACACTATTTCCATGTTGACCCGTTCACGCCGCGCCCTCGTACTTAGCCACTTGGCCTTTGAGGACCTTGGTTCCCTGGAGGCGCCGCTTCGGGAACGAGGCTTCGAGATCGAGAGCGTCGTTGCAGCCACGGCGCGCTTTCCTTTGCCGCAGGCCGGGTCCTGCGATCTTCTGGTGGTCCTCGGCGGTCCGATCGGGGTATACGACCAGCACAATTATCCGTTCCTGAAGGATGAGATTCTCTGCATCGCCGAGCGATTGGCGGCGCGCCAGCCGATCCTGGGCATTTGTCTTGGCGCGCAACTGATGGCGGCGGCTCTTGGCGCTGGCGTTTACCCAGGTCAAAATGGCGCTGAGATCGGCTGGTTCCCTATACAGGCTGCGTCGGAAGCCAACCCGCCTGAATGGTTTGCCCCGTTACTCACCTCGGGGCTTTTCCTCTTCCACTGGCATGGAGACACCTTCGACCTTCCGCCGGGCGCGCTTCACTTGGCGAAGACAGATCGCTACGCCAATCAAGCTTTCGCAATTGGAGATTGCGCGCTGGGTTTGCAGTTCCATCCCGAGGTCTCTGCCGATGACCTGGAGAGTTGGTATGTGGGCCACGCCTGCGAACTGCACCATGCCGGCATTTCCGTGGCCAACCTGCGCTCTTCGGCCCATGAACACGCAGCTGCCCTCGAAGCAGCGGCTGCGCGCTTCTGGAAACTCTGGCTTGACGCCATCTTGTAGCGCCCGGATCCTCTTTAGCCAGGCTCGCAAGTTCGTCGCACAGTTGATCAGTCAATGCCAGAACTAAGCCAGCTTCACAAAGCGCATGGCCGCCGAGTTCATGCAGTAGCGCAGACCAGTCGGGGGCGGTCCGTCATTGAACACGTGGCCCAGATGCGCGTCGCAACGGCGGCAAGAGATCGCGGTACGATCCATTCCCAGGCTTGAGTCGCCGGCTTCCACAACATTCTCGCGCGCAATCGGCTGCCAGAAGCTCGGCCAGCCCGTGCCGGAATCGAATTTGGTCTCCGAACTGAACAGGGCCGTGTCGCAGCAGATGCAGCGGAAGATCCCTCTGTCATGCAAGTTCCAGGAGTCGCCGCTGTAGGCGCGCTCAGTGCCGCCGCGACGGGAGACCTCGTAGGAAATGGGGGAAAGCTGCTGCTTCCATTCTGCGTCGGACTTGACGATGTGAGCAACCGTCGCTTTGCCGGTCTTCTTGCCGTTTGCCGCAAATTCCACGATAGTCACGTTCGACGGAGTGTTCGCCGCAGAGACAGGCTGCGGTTGCAGAAGAGTTGTGCGGCGCAAGGCCCAGAAGGCCGCTCCGCTCACCGCGCCTGCGGCCGCTACGATGAATGCACGCCTGCCCAATTGCGCAATCCCGGTTTCGTTCTGAGACAGTGACTGCTCTTGCCAAGGATTCTTCATGATGCTTTTCCTCTCTGATATTGGGGTTCCTTCATCCGAAGGTGAACGCAAATGCCTGCACGCCCGGAGCGAGAAACTCGATCCGGAACACACGATCCCGCGCGCCGCCTTTTTGCCGAATCAGTTGGTACAAACGGCTTTCGGTCACTATGCCGAGGCCATTTGCATCAGTGTCTGCGCCGTGATCCTCGCCGGGCGGTTTTCCGTCGAGGGTGACGCGAAAACGGACCGGCTTTCCCTCGCTCGCCGACCCCAAAACGAGATGAAGATCGCGGGCGTCAAAACGATACACAATGCTGCCTGTTGGGGAAAGCAGCGTTGCAATCTGGCTCTCGTCCTTCCATCTGCCAATCAATGCCCATTCATTCAGCCCAAGCCGGGTAGGCGCTCGATAGAGCTGCGCGTCGTCCTCGTTGAAGCCTCCCGGCGAGGCAAAGCTCTTTGCGCGTATGTAGCCGATATAGGTTTCCGGCGACTGCACAGCCTGAAGGTCCGACGCGGCCTCCGAACCGATGCCTGCGATCTTCATTCCGGGATTGGGAGGCGGCTGGTGGTTCCTCTCCTCCAGTAGGCTGCGAATCCAAGCCTCGGATTCCTCATAATTTCCTTCGCCAAAATGGTGATAGCGAACGCGCCCGGCCGAATCGATGAAGTAGTGAGCAGGCCAATACCTGTTATTGAAGCCGCGCCAGATGCGATAGTTGTTGTCCATCGCGACGGGATAGTCAATGCCGAGGTCGCGAACGGCCTTGCGAACATTCGCCTCGTCCTTCTCAAAGGGAAACTCAGGGGTATGAACGCCGATGACGACAAGGCCACTTGCCTTGTACTTCTCGTTCCAGGCCTGGATATAGGGCAGCGAACGAAGGCAGTTAATGCAGGAATAGGTCCAGAAGTCGATGACAACAACCTTGCCGCGCAGCGATTCCGGAGTCAGGGCCGGCGAGTTGATCCAGGCGCTTGCTCCGGAGAGATCGGGCAGCGTACTCGGCACAGCGTCGGCGTTTCCGCCTGAGGACATCATCATCGCTGGAGTGGCGTCGGACTTCATCCGCTCGCCTTGTGCATTGGGTGGGCCCGCAAAGGCAACCAGACGCTGCTCGAAACTCGACGTGCTGGCCAAAGAGAGACGCGAGAGAACGCCGCGGTCCAATCCGAATGCGACGGCGGCCACGCCAGCCAGGACGGCGATTCCAAGAAGGCGGCGAATCCACACCTCTGCGCCGAGAGAACGTTTCATCGCCGCAAAGACACGGCCTCCGGCAAGCAATGCAAGACCAAGCGAAGTGGAAGCGCCGGCAGCGTACACCAGAAGAAGGATTGCCGTGTGCCTGCTGGCGCCGCTTACCGCGGCCCCAGTGAGAATAAGCCCAAGAATCGGACCGGCGCAGGGTGTCCACAGCAACCCTGTCGCAATGCCGAGGAAAAACGAGTTCAGAATGCCATGCCTGGAATCTTGGCCCTGCGAGAGTCTGCTGCCGAGTCGCACCAGCGGGCGCGAAAGCCGCTCGGCGAGCGAAGAGAAAAGCAGCGTGAGGCCGAAGATTCCGAAGAGAATAAGCGCGGCAAGCCGGCCAAACTGATTGGCGCGAACAGCCCAGGCTCCTCCCACGGTCGCGAGGCTCGCAACCAGCGAAAAGCTGGCCGCCATGCCGGCCAGCAGCGGGAAGCCGCTCTTGAGAAAAGGCCGATCGGATCGCGCGAACACAAAAGGCAGCACAGGAAGAATGCACGGGCTGAGAATGGTGAGAATGCCGCCGAGATACGCGAGAAGAATCAATAGCATCGAGTCGATCGCTCCCTTAGCCCTGTACCGGTCCCTCTTCCGATAAGGCACGGAACGAGAAAGACCCACCCACACGATGAGACTGCGAAGAGCCTGCAAAGGTTACAGAGATTGATACTGCATGAATTCCCTGCTGGTTCAATCGACGGGACCGGAGCCCCTTTCAACATAGGCCCCGACGATGCGAGCCACTTCTTCCAGGAATGCGCGGTCGATGCCGGTGAAGGCGGCCAGGGTGTGACTATCGATGTCAATCTCGCCAATGACGCTGCCATGCGCATAGATGGGAACAACAATTTCCGATTTTGTCCGAATCGAGCAGGAAAGATAGCGCGGATCGGCGTTGACGTCATCCACGATAACAGTTATTCCAGATGCCGCCGCGGCTCCGCAGATGCCCTGCGCAATCGGGATGCGCACGTGAGGAGTCGGATCGCCAACAAAAGGGCCAAGAACCAGGGTCTCGGGTTCCATCGCGTCGAGCATGTAGAAGCCTGTCCAGTTGTAGTGAGAGAGCTTTCCTGCGATCGCCTGGACGATGCGATCTTGCAGCGACTTCAGGGAGGGGGCGGCAGATGCTTGCTGCCGCATCTCGGCAAGCAGCTCATTCATTTCGGTAGTGAGTGTCGCGTCTGACAGAGAGCGCTCTCCTCATTGCCCAAACCGGCTGATCGCTCTTCCAGCCTGACAGAAGCGGTCGTGGACTGATCCTCGTTCCTCTGTAGTGGATTCTCTGGGGTGACCGCCAGCAGAGTCGAAAGGATCGGCCATGACACAAGTATGCCGTGTCTGCCCCCAAGGGTGGAAGAATGTTCGCGAGTTCGTGGGCGTGGTGTCTGCCAAGAGCGGCGATGCTCCGCCACAACCAGCAGATCTGGCAAGAAGCCGAGCGGAAGGCGGTAGCCGCGCTTGATAACGTCACAACTTGACAGTTGGAAGAAAAATGCCGACGATGAACGTCGGCGTAAACTACTGAACAATAATTGTTTAATGGTCGGGACGGGCAGATTTGAACTGCCGACCCCTCGCACCCCAAGCGAGTGCTCTACCAGGCTGAGCCACGTCCCGACGCAATTGAACCAGCTCACGGGGAGCCGGCTTTGGGGTCTGAATTAGTTTACACCAGCCAGGCCCTCCGCGTTTCGCTTCCGGCTTTCCTTAATGATGTGCAAACCGGGTACACTATCCTCCAAATGCGAATCTCCCCCACTCCCCGCTCCCTCAATTTCCGCAGCACCCACCGCAGCCTCGCCATCTTCGCGTTTCTGCTTGTCCTCTGCGGTCTCGGCCAGGCGCAATCCGCAGCCGCCCAGCCCAAACCGCCGGGGCACCTGCTCATCTACGCCATCGATGTCGAAGGCGGCCAGGCCACGCTGCTCGTCTCCCCCACCGGCGCGTCTCTCCTTATCGACACCGGCTGGCCCACGCCCGATAGCCGCGACGCCGCCCGCATCCAGTTGGCGATGAACGACGCAGGCATCGTCCGCATCGATCACCTGCTGGTAACGCACTTTCAC
>Ga0302156_10001061_pt1 | contig 25107 bp, 21 predicted proteins | sample I_Bog_N3_2_FD_193503 | JGI IMG/M metagenome (GOLD analysis project Ga0302156, IMG submission 193503) | Peat permafrost microbial communities from Stordalen Mire near Abisko, Sweden - I_Bog_N3_2 | ecosystem: Environmental > Terrestrial > Soil > Wetlands > Peat | place: Sweden: Abisko, Stordalen... | reverse complement strand
GCAGTTCCTCTTCTGGCGGGCTGCATGCCCCGGCCCGATTATCACGATCTGCCCACCTCTTCGGTGATCAGCGTCCAGGTTACGGCCTCGACCGAGGTTCCTGTTGCCAATATCCTCGCTCCCACTCCTGCCGATCGTGACGCTGTTCAACGGGCCTTGGCTGGAGTGACCGAGGGTGTGCGAGTCCGCCTGCGACTTCCTGCTGACGCCAAGGCGGCTCCCGATGGTGAACATTTGCGTAAGTCGCTGGCCTATCTGGGCATTCCCGCCGGCATCACCGCCATTTCTCCCAAGCCGTCTGAAGGTGCAGGCAGTGTTCTGGCGGTCTTCCATCTGGCTGCGGTGGCGCCCGATTGCGCCTCGATGGTCACTCATTCCGAGACCATCAACCAGAATGGCCGGCCCAGCATCTCGTTTGGTTGCGCCACCTATACCAATCTGGCGGCCATGGTCGCCGATCCGGCCGATCTGGAAAGCGGACGGGGCCTTGGTCCGACGGATGGCTCCAGTATGGATGCGGCCATCGAACGCTATCAAAACGACAAGGTCAAGGCTCTGTCCAAGAATACCGCCACCTCTGCCGCCCCTTCGACATCCAACTGAATTGGAAAGCGTTGTCATGTCGTCGATGGATAACCAACAGCCCTACCGTCATTCGGAATTCATGGCGTTCCTGTCCGATGCTGAGAGCGTCGCGGTCGTCGAGCGCTATGCCGTCCTGCAGAAGTTGCCTTCGCCGTTGATCCGCCAGGGGGGCGTGAAGGACGCCGTCTCCGCTCTGCGCAAGGCGGAAAACCCGCCTCTTCGTTTGATGATCGACATCTCGGACTCTGCCGATCCGCTGGGTGATCTGGCCCGCTTGGCCGATGCCTGCAACACGGACATCTCTGTGGTGGTGGTTGCCAGTCGTACCGATGTTGGCCTGTTTCGCGATCTGTTGCGCATGGGAGTGGACGATTATCTAACGAAGCCTCTGACCGTCGATCTGCTGCGTCATACCGCTGTCCAGCCCCATCGGAAGACGACGCCATGTTGATGAGGGACGGCGCATCCGGGAGCGGTCGTCAGATTCCGCGTAACACGGAGTTCATGGCCTTTCTCGTCGATGCCGAAAGCACCGCGGTGGTGGAGCGTTTCACTCTTGAGCAGATGATGCCCCACACCCTGGTTCGCCATGGAACGGTGGACGACGCTATCCATGCTCTTGCCTACCTCGATCGACCGCCACAGCGTTTGGTGGTGGATATTTCTGCTTCGGCCATGCCGCTGTCCGATTTGGCCCGTCTGGCCGATGCCTGCGCCCCCAGCGTTTCAGTGGTGGTCATCGGTGATCGCAACGATGTCGGGCTGTTTCGTGAACTGTTGCGCATGGGCGTCGATGACTATCTGTCCAAGCCTCTGACCGTCGAGCTTCTTTGCCGCGTTCTTGGCTCGCAACAGGCGCCTGAGCCGGTGCAGCAGGCCCGCACCGGCAAGCTGGTGGCCTGCGTCGGCGCTCGTGGCGGTGCGGGAGCCTCGACGGTCGCGGTCAATTTAGCTTGGGCCTTGGCCAATCAGCAGCAGCGGCGTGTCGCCCTGATTGACCTTGATCCCCATGGCGGCCCAGTCAACGTGCTGCTTGGCACCCGTAGCAATGAAGGCTTGACCGACGTCTTGAAGAACGTCAACCGGCTGGACCCCCATTATGTAAACCGCACCTTGGTGCCGATTGGCCCGCATCTGTCGGTGCTGTCGTCCGAGATGGATTTTTCGGCGGGAACCCAACCTGATCTGCTGGCCTTGCAGCGTTTGTTCAATGAACTGAAAAAGCATTTTCATTACATCATCGCCGATCTGCCGGATCGGGCCGGCCCGGTGAGCCAATGCGTCATTGAGGCGGCGCAGACCACGGTGCTGGTCAGCGATCCCTCTGTCTATGGGGCTCGTGAGTCCGCTCGCCTGATCCGGCAGGCGGAAAATCGCGACAACAGCGTGCCGCTTATGTTGGTGATCAATCACGCCCATTCGGAAGTGAAGGCCGAGCTTTCCATTGGTGATTATGAGGAGGCAATCGGGCGCAAGGTCTCGCTGGAACTCCCCCACGACGCCGAGGCGGCATCGGCGGCGGAGAATCTTGGGCAGCCTATTGTCACAGGCAAGGGGGCTTTGGCTCAGGCGTTACTGCAGTTGTCCCATGATCTGTCGGGTCGGCGGATCGAAAAGCAGGCCTCCAATACGATCAGGCTGTCGCCCTTGCTCGTCCAAACCCTGAGCGGTCTTCAGGGTCTTTGGAAAAGGCTCACCTGATGTTCGGGCGAAAGAGCAATCTTCACCCCGAGAGCCAATTGCGCGAGATGGACGCCGATACCGGCGATGACGAGGACATCGCCTCGCCTGTCTCCACCTATGAGCCACCGCCTTCGCCTCCAAAGGAGAAAGGTAAGGGCCTGCTGGCCGAGATGAACGGCAATCTCCAGGCCCATGAACAGTTGGTCCGTTCCTCCACGTTCCTGGCGGTGCGCAGTGCCGTTTTCGCCAGTATGAACATCTCAGCCGCCGTGACCGGAAGCCGTGAGCAGGTTCGCCACGACTTGATCAGCTTGGTGGCCGATGTGGTTGCCCGCGACCGCCTGATGATCACCGGCAACGAGCAAACGATGATGGTCGAGGAACTGCTGAACGACATGTTCGGCATTGGTCCCATCGAGCCACTGCTGCAGGACGACACCATTACCGATATCCTGGTCAACGGCCCGGACCAGGTTTTTGTCGAGCGCCACGGACGGCTTGAACTGACCCCCTATAAGTTCCGCGACCATACCCATGTGGTCAATGTCGCCAAGCGCATCGCCGCCTCGGTGGGCAGGCGGGTAGACGAGACAAGCCCGATGGTGGATGCCCGTCTGGCCGACGGCAGCCGCGTCAACGTGGTGCTGCCGCCGCTGGCCCTGCATGGCGCTTGCATCTCGATCCGCAAGTTCTCGCGCATGAACGTCACTCTGAATCGCATGGTGCAGCAGGGAAATTTGTCCGCCGCCATGGCCCGGGTGTTGGAAATTGCTACCGCCTGCCGCTGCAACATCCTGATTTCCGGTGGTACTGGGTCTGGCAAGACCACCATGATGAACGCCATTTCGCGCGTCATCGATCCACGGGAACGCATTCTGACCATCGAGGATGCCGCCGAACTGCAATTGCAGCAGCCTCATGTGGTCACCCTTGAGACCCGCCCCGAGAATATCGAGGGAGGGGGTGCCATCGATCAGCGCCAGTTGGTGCGCAATGCTCTGCGTATGCGTCCCGACCGGATCATCCTGGGCGAGACCCGAGGCAGCGAAGCTTTCGATATGCTGCAGGCGATGAACACCGGCCATGATGGCTCGATGAGCACTTTGCACGCCAACACCCCGCGCGATGCGGTCACGCGTCTGGAAAGCATGGTCTTGCTGGCCAATGGTAATCTGCCGCTTATCTCAATCCGCCGTCAGATCTCCAGCGCCGTGCATCTGATTGTGCAATTGGAGCGTATGCGGGACGGTGTGCGTCGCATCACCCAGATCACCGAACTGGTGGGTATGGAAGGCGACATCATCATCAGCCAGGATCTCTTCTTGTTTCACTACGACCCCGCCAACTTTGGCGAAGAGGTCAGAGGGACTTTCGAATCCACCAAACTGCGCCCGGCCATCACCAGCCGCGCGGCCTATTACGGCATGAACGGCTCCGGCATAGCCCCCGAAGATGTCATTACCGTCGTTGGCTTTTTGGCCGTCGTCATTATCGCCTTGGTTTGGGAGGCGATCCGCCACAACCGCGATAACTCTCCGCGCGCCAAGATCCGCCGCCGTGTCATGGAGATGACCGAGACCAGTCGCCCGGTCGAGATGCTGGAGGACACCGCCTCGAAGAACTCGGCAGCGACGACGCCCAACCGTCTGGAAGTGGTTATCCACGACATGGTGGATAAGCTCATCCGCAAGGGGGGCTCTTTTGGGCCTCTTCTGTTGGTGGCTTCGGCTACGCTGTTGTCTTCGGTGGCGGTGACGGCGGTTGTGTCGCTCGGTCTGTCGTTTTGGCTGTTGCCTCCAATGGTTCTTCTCGCGGCTTTCGCCGGCGGCAGTGCTTGCCACGCGGTTATCACCAATCGTTATAAACAGCGCTTTCTCCAGCAGTTCCCCGAGGCCTTGGACTTGATCATTCGCGCCGTGACGGCCGGCGTTCCAGTGATTCAGGCCATTCAGATGGCCGGCGAAGAGATGTCCGCACCTTTGGGCCGGGAATTCGCCCGCATCGGCAACGCCCTGCGTCTGGGCATGGATCAGCAGGACGTCCTAGAGGCGGCCGCCAAGCATATTGGCGTCCCCGATTTCCGCTTTTTTGTCGTCTGCCTGCAGTTGCAGCGCGAGACGGGTGGCCCTTTGGCGGAAACTCTTGAGAACCTGTCCGGTGTCATCCGTATCCGGCGGGACACCCGGTTGAAAACCCGCGCTTTAACGGCGCAAGGGCGCGCTGCCAGCAAAGCCATCTCGGCGATCCCTCTGGCGATGGTCGGCCTGATGCAGGCCAATGGCTCGAACTATTTGGAAATTATGTACTCCTCTCCCAAGGGTCAGCAGTTGCTTTGGATCGCCGGGGCGCTGGTGGTGCTCGGGCTGGTGGTCATCAACTTCATGACGAGGATGGAGGCCTGAGCCATGGCACAGCAGGATCTTTTCCCGCTTGGCGTCGCTGCCACCATGGTGGTTGGAGTGGTGGCCTGGGTGGCCTTTCTCCGGGCCGGCAGCCAGTCCGTGCGTGCCGCTCAGCGTGCCAGGGTCGAAGCAGGGCGATATGTCCGTCGAGGAAGCGTTGGGGGCGAAGATGACGCGTCACGGCCCATCCACCGTTCCGTGAACCGCCTGCTGGCCGAGTGGGGCAGCAAGCTGCCGTTGTTTAACCCCAAACAGCAAAAAGAGATCGTCCGCCTTTTGATCGCAGGCGGTTTTCGGCAAATGGCAGCTTTGCAGGTATTCGTTGCCATCAAGGTCTTATGCGGTGGTTTGGGGGTGGCGGGGGCCTTGCTTGAACTGGGGACAAGCCAGACCGATAGCCCCTTTGTCATCTCGCTGATCACGACTTTGGCCGGCTTCATGGCAGGCATGGTTGCGCCAGAGATGGCGCTGAAGGCGCTGGTGCGGCGGCGGCGGAAACAGATTCATCGCCATCTGTCCGACGCCCTCGACCTTATGGTGATCTGCACGAACGCCGGATATAGCCTGAATGCGACTTTGCGCAATGTCGCCACCGAGATGAAATCATTGTGCAAGCCTTTGAGCGACGAGTTGGAGCTGACGTTTCACGAGACCCAACTGAATTCAGACACGGTGCTGGCCTTGCGCAGTTTTGCCGACCGAACCGGCGTTGAGTCTGTTCGAACGTTGGTTACCACTCTGATCCAGTCCCATCGTTACGGCACGCCCATCACCCAGGCACTGAAGATATTGGCTCGCTCTGAGCGCTCGGCCCGATTGCTGAGGTTGGAGGAGCAGGGGGCCAAGCTGTCGGTCAAGATCACCATGCCGATGATGATTCTTATCCTGCCCGCCGTGTTCATCATCATCGGCGGACCGGCATTCCTTAGCCTTTCGGAGGCACTTTCGAAATGATCATGTCCTGCCGTCCAGCCATTGTCCTGGTCCTGCTCTCTCTTGCCGCCTGCGGCCTTCCTTCGAAGGACACGCTCCATAACAATGCTGCGAGTGCGGCGCTCAACGACAATAGTTTGAAGCTGGCTAAGGCGACTCTGGGCAATGGGGATATTCCTGCTGCCCGTGATCTGTTTGCCCAGGCCGCCGCCCGCGATCCGGACAATTTGGAAGCCAGCATGGGGCAAGGCGACTGTGACCTCCTGTTGGGCGACAATGAGAAGGCTCGTATGGACTATGAGGCGACCATGGTCCACTTCCCTAAAGCCATCGAGCCTCTGCTTTCCCTGGGGCGAGTGGACCTGATGCAACGCCGTTTTGATGCGGGCGAAGCCCATTACGGCAAAGCCCAAGTCATGGCCCCGACCGATCCCCGTCCCTTGCTTGGGCTTGGCGTCATCGGCGATCTGCAGGGTAAACACGAGGCTGCTCAGAAATATTACCAGCAGGCCCTAAAGCTGCGCCCCGACGATATGGGGGCGCGCAATAACCTGGGACTGTCGCTGGCCATGAGTGGTCACTCCCGAGAGGCCATCAACGTGCTCCTCGATATTGCCACTTCGGCCAATGCTCCGCCTCAGACACGCCAGAATTTGGCGTTGGCTTACGGGCTTCAGGGCAATAGCGGTGCGGCGGAAAGCATCCTGTCGGCCGAGGGCGATAGCACGGTGGTGCAGAATAACCTTGGTTATTACCGCTATCTGCGAAGCCATATGCCCCAAGAGGAGGCCAGCCGATGATTGGGCCCTCGTTTTTCGGCATGACGGTTCAGCGCCTGCAATGTTCCTGTCCCATTCTCTTATTCGGACGAGGCTGAATTGAATAAAATCGTCTCGACATTCCGCCGGCTTCTGGGAAGGGAGCCAGCCACCCCGCCGAAGCTGACGGCGCTGCAGGAGCAACTGCGAGCCGTTGTCGGCAGCGTTGAACCTCATCGCCCCTTATCGGTTCTCGGTTCGGGCGAACGCAGGAAGATCGAATGGAGCGACGATCTGACTGTTGGCAACTCTATGCTGGACGGGCAGCATAAGAAGCTTATCGCCATGATCAATACTCTGGGGCAGCCATCACTGACGGTGGAGGAATTGGGCGAGGTCATCTTCGGCCTGCTGGAATATGCCGCTGTGCATTTTCGCGACGAGGAGGAATATTTCACGGAGGTGGCGCCCGAGATCGTTTCCGCCCATTTTATGTCGCATACAGTGTTCATTGCAGGAGCCTATCGTTTTGTGCAGCGCTTCCAGCGTGGTGAGGCATTGGCTCTGCAGGATACCGTCTATGACTTTCTTTGTGATTGGCTGCTTCACCATATTCGAGACGAAGATAGCCAGTATTACCGGCGCACCCACCCCTTATGACGGACCCACGCCGCCCCCCCTGCTCGGTTCGGGCTCTGACGCGATTGCTTCCGTCTCGATCAGCGCAGATCGTTTTTCGGCAGAGAGGGCAGTAAATCGATAGCCATGGCCGAATGGTACTGATGTATTTTTGGAAATTTTCCCTATATAAAGCACCATCTGATCCCGTATAGAGCGAGAGATCAGATGACCGATTTTGTGCGCTCTGAAAGACATATTTAATGCGCATCCATGTCGGCTATGAAATCATCTATCAGTGCCCGCGACCGACGCCGATGATATTGATGCTCAATATTCATTTCTCCCGGGCATCCGACATTGTCGTTCCCGACCATATGGTCGCCGATCCGCCAGTCGCTATCTCGCCTTATCGGGATATCTTCGGCAATTGGTGCAGCCGTATCGTCGCTCCACAGGGAAGGCTGCGGCTGAGTGCTCATGGGGTGGTGAATGATAGCGGCCTTCCCGACGAGATCATCGCGGGTGCCAGGCAGCATCCGGTAGAAGAACTCCCCGACGAATGCATGATGTTTTTGCTGCCAACCCGTTATTGCGATACCGATCGATTGGTGGATATCGCCTGGTCGCTGTTTGCTGATACGCCGCCCGGATGGGATAGGGTTCAGGCAATCTGCGATTTTGTTCATCGGCATATCGCCTTCGGTTATCACAATGCGCGGTCGACGAAAACCGCCTGGGAGGCTTACAACGAAGGGGCCGGGGTTTGCCGAGATTATGCCCATCTGGCCATCAGTTTTTGCCGTTGCATGAATATTCCGGCGCGTTACTGCACGGGCTATCTTGGGGATATGGGGACGCCGCCGCCCTATGGGACAATGGATTTCGCCGCTTGGTTCGAGGTCTATATCGGCGGTCGCTGGCATCTTTTCGATGCCCGCAACAACATACCCCGCATCGGCCGCGTGCTGATCGCCCGTGGTCGAGATGCCGCCGATGTCGCCATCGTAACGACCTTCGGCCCCAATCTCTTGCAGAGCTTTGCCGTTCGTACCGATGACGTGGAGGCTCAGGCTCAGTTTGCCGAGAGAAGCTCGTGAGCAAGCGCATTCTCGTCGTGCGTCATATCACGACCTACCGTTATTCCGAGCCGGTCTCGTTCGGCGAGCATCAGATGATGTTTCGACCGAGGGCCAGCTATGATATTCGCCTGCTCAAGACCAGCTTGGAGGTTTTTCCCAAGCCTTCCTCGATGCGCTGGCGGCACGATGTTTTCGATAATACGGTCGCTGTCGCCACCTTCGATCAAAAGGCGGCAGAGCTTCGGTTCGAGAGCACGGCAAGCCTTGAGCATCTGGAAATCAGCCTTCCCGACTACGAACTGGAAGCCCACGCCAGGACTTATCCTTTCGTCTATTCCAATCATGATTTTTTCAATCTTGATCAGGCCTTGAAGAGCCATTGTCCCGCCCCAGAGGTCGGAGCCTGGGCCTTGCAATTCCTCTCGTCCGGACGAACGACCGATACCATGGGGCTGTTGCTTCGGATGACGCTGGGCATCAAGGCGCAGTTCGCCTACGAACGGCGAGTCGAAAAAGGTGTGCAAACTCCGCTTGAAACGCTGCAAAGCGGGCGGGGAAGCTGCCGGGATTTCGCCTTGCTGATGATGGAAGCGGTTCGCACCCTGGGTTTGGCGGCCCGCTTCGTCAGCGGCTATATCTTCATGCCCGATTTCGGCACGACCATCGGCGCCGGTTCGACCCATGCTTGGATGCAGGTTTTCTTGCCTGGGGCCGGCTGGGTCGATTTCGATCCCACCAACAGCATCGTCGGCAATCGCAATCTTATCCGCGTCGCGGTGGCTTGGAATCCAGCCGAGGCCTTGCCTCTGTGGGGGAGCTATATCGGATCGGCCGCGTCTTTTCGCGGCATGGAAGTCACGGTGAACGTGACCGAGGAACGTGATGGGTGAGGAGCAATCGTCCGCTTTCACTCTCCTCCGGCCAGAAGGACGGGGAGGTTTCGTCCTCCTTTGCGATCATGCAAGCAATCATGTTCCGGAGGGGCTTAAAAGCCTCGGTTTGTCGCCATCGGATCTGACCCGTCATATCGCCTGGGATATCGGAGCAAGGGAGATCGCTACGAGACTGTCAGAACTTCTCGATGCCCCGGCGATTTTGTCCGGGGTCTCCCGTTTGGTGATCGATTGCAATCGCCATCTTGACGCCGGCGACCTTATCCCCGAAATCAGCGATGGCATCGTTATTCCCGGCAATCTTGGTTTGAGTTCGGCGGACCGGACTTTGCGGATCAGGCGTTGGTTCTCCCCCTACCACCAAGCTGTGGAGACGCTCCTTGTCGGCCAGGCTGCTTTGGGCCAAGCACCCATGGTGATCTCGATTCATTCGATGACCATGACCATGGCCGGATGCCTCCGTCCCTGGCAGATCGCCTTGTCCAGTCATCAAGACCGCAGTTTCGTCGAGCCGATGCTGGCTGCCCTGCGGCGCCCGGGCGATGCGCTGGTCGGCGACAACCAACCCTACGACCTTGATCCGGCGGTTGACTTCAGCATTCCGCATCACGCCATGCGGCGGGCTTTGCCCTATCTTCAGGTCGAGTTCCGCCAGGACGAGGTTGCCGAGCCGGCAGGCCAGGAACGCTGGGCCCGGCGCTTGGCCGCCGCCTTGATCGAGGTGTTCTGAAACTGAGTTTTGAACCAGGGACCAAGGCGGCGGCCAGTTAAGTCCCTTACCTATTCCTTGGCGACGTAGGTGAAGAACCGGATGCGTCCGTTGGCGTCGGTTTCGCGATAGAGTCCTTGGATTTCCGCCTCGAAGCCGGGGAACAGGTTGGCGCTGTGCTCGAACATCTTCAGATAGTCCAGCATCGGCTTGGCCTTCTCGTTCAGGCGTTCGCCGGGGATGATGGTGGCGATGCCGGGCGGATAGACCACCCACAAGGTGGTGGCGATGCGACCATCGATCTGGTCCAGCGGCAGATAGTCCACCTGATTGCGGGTCAGCATGCGCACGGCTTGGTTGGGAGGCATGACCATGTCGGGTCTGTGCTCGGGGGAGAATTGGGCTCGCTGCATGGCGCTGACGTTTGCTGTGCGGAAGAAGCTGTGCATCTCGTGGCACAATTCCTTCATGCGCATGCCGGCATAGCGCTGGGGGCGGCGGCGGACGAATTCGGGGATGGTGTCCTCCAGCCTGGCGTTTTCGTCATAGCGGCGCTTGAAGGCCACCAGGGTACTCAGCAAGGTGCCGGCCTTGCTGGATTCTACGCCGGGGGTCAGCAAGAACAAGAGGGAGTTCAGGTCGTTCTTTTCCGGCACGATCTGATTTTCGCGCAGATATTGCGCCACCACCGGCGCCGGAATGCCTTCGTCGGCGTATTCGCCGGTGCGCGGGTTGAAGCCGGGGGTCAGCAGGGTCAGTTTGTTGGGGTCGGTCATGGCGTAGCCGGGCCGATCCACATGCTTGAAGCCGTGCCACTTGGCTCCGGGGGCGAATTCCCAATAGCGGGAGTTGGCGGCCAGTTGGGCCGAGGGCACGTTTTCCCACGGCACCAGTTCGTTGGCGTCGCCGTTCAAGGCCACACGGTCAGGCACAAAGGGATCGAAGAACCAGTGTTTGGCCGGGTCGCTCTCGCGGTCGACGAATTCGCGGCGGGTGGTGCGGATCTTTTTGCGCAGTTCGATGCCCAGATGGACGGTGTCGTCCCACAGCACCTCGCCCGAGCGGCCACGCATCATCTGGGCCCCCACGTCCAGCGAGGCAAACAGCGGATAGAACGGCGAGGTCGAGGCATGCAGCATGAAGGTCTCGTTGAACCGCCGATGTTCGACGCGGCGGGGCTGGTCCTTGATGTGGCGGTCGCGGAAATGGATCTGCGAGGCCTGGGAGAAACCGGCCATCTGCTTGTGGGTGGACTGGGTCGAGATGATGCCGGGCGAGTTTTCATCCAGATTTTCCAGACCCATGGCGAAATGGTCGCGGAAGAGGGGGTGGAACTTCAGGAAGCCGGCCCAAGCCTCATCGAACAGGATGTAGTCGCAAAGATGGCCGATGCGCTCCAGGATCATCTTGGCGTTGTAGATGGTGCCGTCATAGGTGCATTGCTCGATCACCGCCACCCGGAAGGGACGTTCGGCCTTCCAGCGGTCGGGATCTTTGATCAGTGGATTGGTGCGGATTTTCTCGCGGATATTCTCCTCGTCGAAAGCCTCGCTGTAGATGGGACCGATCAGGCCCTGGGCGTTGCGGTCGGTCTCAAGGAAAATGGGAATGCCGCCGCCAAGCACCAGGGCGCCGTGATGGGCGGCCTTGTGGTTGTTGCGGTCGAACAGCACCAGGTCGTCCTCGGCCACCAGGGCGGACAACACGATCTTGTTGGAGGCGGAGGTGCCGTTCAGGACGAAATAGGTCTTCTCGGCGCCGAAGATGGCGGCGGCTTCCTTCTGGGCCTTGAGCGCCGGGCCTTCGTGGATCAGCAGATCGCCCAGTTCCAGCACCGAGTTGTCCAGATCGTCGCGGAACACCGCCTCGCCCAGATGCTCGACGAAGATGCGGCCGATGGGGCTGCGGTTATAGAAGATGCCGCCGTTGTGGCCGGGGCAGGTCCAAAGCTGGTTGCCCTTTTCGGCATAATCCACCAGCGCGCCGAAGAAGGGAGTCTTCAGGGTCTCGGCGAATTGCTTGAGGCGGCTGACCAAATTCTTGGCGATGAAGGCCGGGGTCTCTTCGGCCAGGAAGACGTAGCCGTCGATATAGTCGAGCACATCGACGGGAATATCCTCGAAACGCTCGCCGCGCACCAGGATGAAGATGGGCATTTCGAGCCCGCGGCGGCGCATCAGATTGATGAGGGCGGGGGCTTCCGAGCCTTTGCCATCGTTCTTGCCCCAGTCAACCAGCACGCAGCCGATCGCGGCGTCGGTCCGCACGGCGATCTCGGCATCTTCGATACGCCGGGCGCGAACCACCTCGAAGCCCAACTGCTTGACCTCCGAAATGATCTGCTCGACGCGGGCTCCCTCCAGATCGTCGTCTTTGAAAGCGGGCGTGCAGGCGAGAAAAGTCAGACGACGAAAGAATTCCATTTGGAGCCTCATACGCAACGGAGACGGATCGGTCTTTAACAGAGTTAGGCTGTCTTATAGGGCCTTGGAAGAAACTTCCAAGCTTCTCGTTGGAGCAGAAGCAAAAGCTTCATAAATTCGGCGCCCGCATCTGGGGGACCCGCATCATGGTGACCTGGGGCATTGTTTCGTCCTGCATGCTGTTCGTCACCGGCGGAGTCTCTTTCCAGGTCATGCGATTCATCCTCGGGTTAGCCGAGGCCAGCTTCTTTCCCGGGGGCATCTTCTATCCGACCCTGTGGCGTCCCTCGCGGCAGCGCTCGTCGCGCACGGCTTGGTATGGCCGTGGGATATGGCGATAAAACACTTTCCTAGATGTTTTGTAGACAAATTGTACAAACTTGATTAGCGTGAATTTCCAGGAAATAGCATTTATATACCGCTAATTAAGGAGCCTTGCCCCCATGTCCGTTCAGAAGCGCCTTTTTCAGGCCATTTGCGGCACTTTGGCCGCTGTCTTCGCTCTGGGCTTCGCCGCCTCGGCCCAAGCTGCCGACAAGTTGGAAGAGGTCCGAATCGACTTCGCCTACTACAACCCCGTCAGCCTGGTCCTGAAGGAGAAGGGCTGGCTGGAGGAAAGTCTGGCCAAGGATGGCGTCGAGGTCCGCTGGGTGCAGTCGCTGGGCTCCAACAAGGCGCTGGAATTCCTGAACGGCAAGAGCATCGACTTCGGCTCCACCGCTGGCGCGGCGGCGCTGCTGGCCCGTATCAATGGCAATCCGGTGAAGTCGGTCTATGTCTATTCCAAGCCGGAATGGACGGCCCTGCTGACCCAGGCCGATTCGCCGATCCACAAGGTGTCCGATCTGAAGGGCAAGCGCATCGCCGCCACCCGTGGCACCGACCCGCATATCTTCCTGATCCGCACCCTGGCCGACAACGGCCTGACCGAGAAGGATGTGAAGATCGTTCTGCTGCAGCATCAGGATGGCCGATTGGCCTTGGCTAAGGGCGATGTGGATGCCTGGGCCGGTCTCGACCCGCTGATGGCCCAGGCCGAGTTGGATGACAATGAGCGCATCTTTTATCGCAATCCCGAGATCAACACCTGGGGTGTTTTGAACACCCGCGAAGACTTCGCCGCCGACCATCCCGAGGTGGTCTTAAAGGTGCTGCAGGCCTATGAGCAGGCCCGCGCCTTCGCCATCGCCAATCCGGCCGAGTTGAAAAAGATCATCGTCGAGCAGGCCAAGCTGACCGACGCCGTCGCCGCCCGTCAGTTGGAGCGTACCGATCTGTCCTCCGCCGCCATCGGCCTGCGTCAGGAAAAGACCATCGAGGGTGCCGGCATCGCCTTGCAGCAGGCCGGCGTGATCCCGCCCGAGGTCAATGTGCCCGAGGTTGCCAACGCTTTGATCGATTCCTCTTTCGTCACCAAGCTGGGCGTCAAGTAAGGCTGTGACCGAGATCGTTCTTGATGTCGCCGCCTCGGCCGACGAGGCGGTGGTCCAACCCTTTAAACGCCTGAACTTATCCTGGCTGGCTGGGTTGATCCTTCCTGTCGGACTGGCCCTGGCCTGGGAAGCCGCCGTCGCCCTGAAATGGGCCGATGGACGGCTGTTGCCGACGCCGTCGCGGATCATCATCACCCTGTTCGGCCTGGCCCGCAGCGGCGAGCTGGCCACCCATGTGCTGGCGACCTTGCAGCGGGTGGCCTTGGGCTTCGGCTTCGGGGTTGCCGCCGGGACTTTTCTGGGGGCTCTGGCCGGCTATTGGACCGGCCTGCGCCGCCTGATCGATCCGACCTTGCAGGCCTTGCGCAACATCCCATCCATTGCCTGGGTGCCGATGTTCATTCTGTGGTTCGGCATCTTCGAGACCTCGAAGGTCATCCTGATCGCCGTCGGCGTCTTTTTCCCCATCTATCTGACCTTGACGGGAGCCATCCTGGGGGTGGATCGCAAGCTGGTGGAGGTGGGGCGGATTTTCCGCTTCAGCCACCGCGAGATGATCACCCGCATCCTGCTGCCCGCCACCCTGCCGTCCTACATCCTGGCCCTGCGTTCAGGTCTTGGGCTGGGTTGGATGTTCGTGGTCGCCGCCGAATTCATGGGGGCCGAGGCCGGGCTGGGCTTTCTGCTGGTCGATGGTCAGCAGACCGGACGGCCTGCGGTTATCTTGGCTTCCATCACCGCTTTTGCCCTGCTGGGCAAGCTGACCGACTGGCTGCTGGCCAGCAGCACCGCAAGGCTGTTGCGCTGGCAAGACAGCTTCAAGCCGGCGGAGTGAGGCGAGATGCTGGACATCAGCAATGTGGTGAAGCGCTATCCCAACGGCCATTTGGCTCTGTCGGGGCTGAATTTGACCGTGGAAACCGGCGAAATCCTGGCTATCGTCGGCGGCTCGGGCTGTGGCAAGAGTACGCTCTTGCGCCTGCTGTCCGGCCTGGATCAGCCCACCAGCGGCAGCGTTATCCTGGACGGCACCCCGGTGCGGGGCCCGCGCCCGGAGATCGGTCTGGTCTTCCAGGAACCCCGCCTGATGCCCTGGTTGAGCATTGACCAGAACGTCGGCTTCGGCATCCGCCATCTGCCTGCCGCCAAGCAGCGCTCCCGCATCGACGAGGTGCTGGCCCGGGTCGGCTTGGCCTCTCATTCCGGCCATTGGCCGCGCGAGCTGTCGGGCGGGCAGGCCCAGCGGGTCGCCCTGGCCCGCGCCCTGGTGGGGCGGCCTCGGGTGCTGCTGCTGGACGAGCCATTCTCGGCCCTGGACGCCCTGACCCGTTCGGACCTGCAAGAGCATCTTCTGGAGCTTTGGGCCTATGACCGCCCGACCATGGTGCTGGTCACCCACGATATCGAAGAGGCTCTGTTCCTGGCCGACCGCATCGTCGTCATGCAACCCAATCCGGGGCGTATCCGCACCGAGGTCAAGCCGCCTTTGGCCCGTCCCCATGATCGCCTCGACGCCGAATTCCTGGCGTGGAAATACAAGCTTCTGGCCGAGCTGGATCATGCCAGCCGCCGTCCTGGCGGCGACGAGGTCTTTCCCGCAGCGGCCATTTGATTCAGAGAAGAGTTTCCTCAATGTCCTCCGACGATATCTACCCGGTTCCCCCCGCCTTCGCCGCCCGCGCCCATGTGGACGCCGAAGCCTATGAGCGCATCTATGGGCAATCCATCCAGGACCCCGAGGCATTTTGGGCCGAGCAGGCGCAGTTCCTGGAATGGATCAAGCCCTTCAGCCAGATCAGCGACACCAATTTCGACCCCGCCGACCTGCGCATCCGCTGGTTTGCCGACGGCAGCTTGAACGCCTCGGTCAATTGCGTCGATCGTCATCTGCCCACCAAGGCCCAGCGCCCGGCTATCCTGTGGGAGGGCGATGCCCCCGGTGAAAGCCGCAGCGTCTCCTGGGCCGAGCTGTCGGACAAGGTCAACCGCCTGGCCAACGTCCTGAAAAGCCTGGGCGTCGCCAAGGGCGATGTGGTCACCATCTATCTGCCGGTCATCCCCGAGGTGATGGTGGCGATGATGGCCTGCGTGCGCATCGGTGCGGTGCATTCGGTGGTTTTCTCCGGCTTTTCGCCCGAGGCCTTGGCCAACCGCATCGAGGACGCCCAGGCCAAGGTGCTGATCACTGCCGACGAAGGCCATCGCGGCGGCCGGGTCAATCCCTTGAAGCGCAATGCCGACGAGGCCTTGATCAGCCAACCCTCGATCCGTCATGTGGTGGTGGTGCGGCGCAGCGGTCAGGATGTGCCCTTCACGCCCGGACGCGACCTTTGGTACGACGAGGCCACCACCGCCGCCGCTCCCTGGTGCGAGCCGGTGGAGGTGGGGGCCGAAGACCCGCTGTTCATCCTCTATACCTCGGGCTCGACGGGAAAACCCAAGGGGCTGGTCCATACCACCGGCGGCTATCTGACCCATGCCGGCACCTCGTGGCGGAACATCTTCGACTGGCATGACGGCGACATCTTCTGGAGCACCGCCGATGTCGGCTGGGTCACCGCTCATACCTATAAGATTTATGGCCCTCTGCTGAATGGCGCCACCAGCGTGATGTTCGAGGGCGTGCCCAGTTGGCCGGATTCGTCGCGCTGGTGGTCGATCATCGAAAAGCACAAGGTCAATATCTTCTATACCGCCCCCACCGCCTTGCGTTCTCTGATGCGCGAGGGCGAAGGGCCGGTCAGGAAGCACGACCTGTCATCCCTGCGGGTGCTGGGTTCGGTGGGCGAGCCTATCAATCCCGAGGCCTGGAAGTGGTTCCACGATGTCATCGGCGGCGGGCGCTGCCCCATCGTCGATAATTACTGGCAGACTGAAACTGGGGCCGTGTTGCTGGTGCCTTTGCCGGGAGCCATTCCCAACAAGCCCGGCATGGCCGCCAAGCCTTATTTTGGCATTCGTCCCGAAGTGGTGGACGCCGAGGGCAATGCCCTGGAGGGTGCGGCCTCGGGCAATATGTGCTTCAGGGGCTCCTGGCCTGCCCAGGCCCGCACCATCCTGCACGATCATGACCGCTTCATCCGCACCTACTTCGCGCCCTATCCGGGCCGCTTTTTTACGGGCGATGGGGTCATCCGCGATGCAGACGGCTATTACCGCATCAGCGGGCGGGTGGATGACGTCATCAATGTTTCGGGCCACCGGCTGGGCACCGTCGAGCTGGAAAGCGCCATTTCCTCCCATCCGGCGGTGGCGGAATCGGCGGTGGTCGGCTATCCCCACGAGATCAAGGGCCAAGGCGTCTTCGCCTATGTCACCTTGAAGGACGGCCACCATGAAACCGAAGAACTGCGCCACGAAATCATAAGCTGGGTGCGCGCCCGCATCGGCCCCATCGCCAGCCCGGACGTTCTCCAATGGGCTCCGGCCCTGCCGAAGAATCGCGCCGGTAAAATCCTGCGGCGCATCCTGACCAAGGTGGCGGCCAGTGATTTCGAGAATTTCGGCGACACCTCGACCCTTGCCGATCCCGGCGTGGTGGACGACATTGTTCGAAGACGCCAAGATAACCTATCCTAAGAGACCTCGACCTAGGAGAAAGCATGAACGCCGACGACCTGCGCTCTTTGCAAGCGCCCCTGAAGGACCAGTATAAGACGGCCCCCGAGGCCGCCCTGATCACCTTGACCGCCAAGGGCGAGTTGGATCGCGACGATCTGGTCTGTCGCGTCGAGACTGGCCGTCAACTGGTGGAAGCCGGTCTGCATCCGGCCACCGGCGGTTCCGGCGCTTTCGCCTGTTCCGGCAACATGTTGCTGGAAGCCCTGGCGGCCTGTGCCGGCGTGACCTTGAAGGCGGTTTCCACCGCCATCGGCTTTTCGTTGCAGGGCGGCTCGGTGTCGGTCGAGGGCGATCTCGACTTCCGGGGCACTCTGGGGGTTTCCAAGGATGCTCCGGTCGGCTTTCGCGACATCCGCCTGACCTTCGCCCTGGAGACCGACGAGCCGCAAGAGCGCATCGACCAGTTGACCAAACTGACCGAGCGTTATTGCGTGGTCTTCCAGACCCTGGCCAAGCCGCCTGTCCTGTCGCTGACCGTGATCAAGGCGCCGCTTTGATCTGTTCGTTTTTTGCCGCCTGCCGGACATGACCGCTTCCGGCTTCATGGCAGACCTTGGGCGGGCCTTCAAGCACCGCGATTACCGGCTGTTCTTCTCCGGTCAATTGGTGTCGCTGATCGGCACCTGGATCCAAATGACGGCGCAGGCATGGCTGGTCTATCGCCTGAGCGGCTCGGCCCTTTATCTGGGTTTGGCCAGCTTCGCCTCGCAAGGGCCGGTCTTCCTGATCGCCCAGCTTGGCGGAGCCGTCGCCGACCGTTATGACCGCCGCCGCATTCTGGTGACGACCCAGGTCGTCTCGATGATCCTGGCGCTGATCCTGGCCTGGTTGACCATGAGCGGGCAAGTCCAGCTCTGGCATGTGTTCTTGCTGGCAACTCTGACGGGGCTGACAAACGCCTTCGATATTCCGACCCGTCAGTCTTTTGTCGTCGATATGGTGGGGCGGGCCGATCTGCAGAACGCCATCGCCCTCAATTCCTCCATGTTCAATATGGCCCGGTTGGTCGGCCCGGCCCTGGCGGGCGTCATCGTCGCGGCGGTGGGGGAAGGCTGGTGCTTTCTGATCAATGGCATCAGTTTCCTGATGGTGATCGGCTGCCTGCTGGCCATGCACCGTCCGGCTTTTGTCACCCCGTCGCAAAAGGATAGTCTGCTGGCTCAGATGCGCCAGGGTCTGTCTTATGCCTCGACCACCCGGCCTATCCGCTATGTGCTCTTGCTGGTTGGGTTGATGAGCCTGATGGGCATGCCCTATACGGTTCTGATGCCCATCTTCGCCAACAAGATTCTCCAGGGCGGTCCCTTGCATCTGGGAGCCTTGATGAGCGCCGCCGGTTTCGGGGCACTGTTGGCGGCGCTGCGGCTGGCGGCCCGCAAGACCCTGGACGGCATTGAAAAACGCATTGCCTGGGCGGTGGTGGGCTTTGGCCTGTTCCTGGTCCTCTTCGCCCTGTCCGAGGTCTTTTGGCTGTCGCTGGTGCTGCTGGTGCTGGTGGGCTTCTGTCAGATGACCCATATGGCTTCATCCAACACCTTGATCCAATCCATGGTTCCCGACCGCTATCGCGGGCGGGTGATGGCATTATATTCCATGATGTTCATGGGAATGGCCCCATTCGGAGCCTTGATCTCGGGTCTGTTGGCTGGAGCGATAGGTGCACCTTCCGCCGTGATATTTGGCGCTGTTGCCAGTATATTAGGGGGACAGGTCTTCATGGCTCTGCTGCCCAGCTTGCGGCCCGAGATGACTCGGCTGATCGTTGAAGGCGAAGCCGCCGGCAAGACGACATAGGAACGCGCGCATATGAGCACCAGCGGTAAGAAGAAGACTCTCACCCTGGCCCTGGTGGTGCTGGGCGTTGTCGCAGCGGGCGTCGCCTACCGCTATCATGCCGCTACTTCGGCAGGGGGAGCCGCGCCGGCGATTCTGCCCGACATTCCCGTCTCTGCCGCCCCGGTGGACCGCCGCGATATGCCCGTGACCCTGGAGGGGCTGGGAAATGTGCAATCCTCCCAGTCGGTGACGGTGCGGACCCAGGTGGACGGCCAATTGAAGCAGGTGCTTTTCCACGAAGGCCAAGAGGTCAAAGCCGGCGATCCGCTGGCCCAGATCGATCCCCGCAGCTTCCAGGCCGCCCTGGATCAGGCCATCGCCAAGAAGGCCTCGGATCAGGCCCAGCTTGCCAACGCGCGGCGCGACGCCGACCGCTACAAGGCCCTGCTCAAGGAAGACTTCGTCTCACGCCAGCAGATGGACACCACTCTGGCCCAAGTCGCCCAACTGGAGGCCGACGTCCAAGGTGACGCGGCGGCCATCGAAAGTGCCAGGGTCAATCTCAGCTATACCAACATCACTTCGCCCATCTCGGGCCGGGCCGGTATTCGCCAAATCGACGCCGGCAACATCGTCCATGCCGGCGATGTCGCCGGGTTGGTGGTGGTCAGTCAGATGAAGCCCATCTCGGTGCTGTTCACCTTGCCCGAGGACAGCGTGCCGCGCATCGTCAAATCCATCGGCGCGGGAGCGGTGCCCGTGGCCGTCTTTTCCCGCGACGGCAAGATGAAGCTGGGCGACGGTCATCTTGAACTGTTGGACAATCAGATCGACCAGGGCACCGGCATGGTCCGCCTGAAAGCGGAATTCCCCAATGACGAGGGTCTGCTGTGGCCTGGCCAGTTCGTCATCGCTCGCCTGCTGCAGGAAGTTCATCCCCAGGCCCTGACCATGCCGGTGACCGCTTTGCTGCATGGCCAGCAAGGAGCCTTTGTCTGGGTGGTCAATAAAGCCGATGGCACGGTCGAGAGCCGCATGGTTGACGCCGGACAGATCGAGGAGGGCAGGGCGGAAATCCTGAAAGGCCTCGACGAGGGCGATATGGTGGTGACCGCCGGTCAATATAGGCTGCAAAAAGGCACGAAGGTCGTGATCGGCCAGACCCCGGCGGAGTAGCAGCCATGAGCATCTCGACTCCGTTCATCCAGCGGCCGGTGGCCACCACCTTGTTGATGGCCGCCATCTTTTTGGGTGGTTTGGTGGCTTTTCCCATGCTGGCGGTGGCGCCGCTGCCCCAGGTGGATTTTCCTACGGTCGTGGTTGCGACCAACCAGCCGGGCGCCGACCCGGAAACCATGGCCTCGTCGGTGACGACGCCGCTGGAGCGACAATTCTCGCAGATTCCCGGCGTCGCCCAGATGACCTCGAGCAGCCTTTTGGGCAGTTCGTCCATTACCTTGCAGTTCGACCTTGAACGCGACATCGACGCCGCGGCCCAGGACGTTCAAGCCGCCATCAATGCCGCCAGCGGCCAGTTGCCGAAAGACCTGCCGTCGCCTCCGACCTACCGCAAGGTCAATCCCGCCGATAGTCCGATCCTGATCTTAAGCGTGCAGTCGGACAGTTTGCCTCTGACCACCGTCGACGACTATGGCGACACCGTGCTGGCCCAGCAGATCAGCCGCATCAGCGGCGTCGGTCAGGTCAGCATCGGCGGCGAGCAAAAGCCATCGATCCGCATCCAGGTCGATCCCGCCAAGGTGGCGTCGCAAGGCCTTAGTCTCGAGGATTTGCGGGGCACCATCGCCAATCTGACCTCGGATTCGCCCAAGGGCAGCATCGACGGGCCGCACCGCAATTTCACCATCTATGCCAACGACCAGCTGACCACCGCCGGCCCCTGGAACGACGCCATTCTGGCCTATAAGAACGGCGGGCCGGTCCGGGTGCACGATATCGGCATGGCCGTCGAAGGCCCGGAAAACACCCGCATGGCCGCTTGGCAGAACGGCAAGCGCGGCATCTATCTGCTGGTCTACAAACTGCCCGGAGCCAATGTCATCGAGACGGTGGATCGGGTAAAGGCGACACTGCCCTTATTGCAGGCCTCGATTCCGCCCTCGATCAAGATTACGACCCTGATTGATCGCACCACCACCATTCGCGCCTCGGTGGCGGATGTGGAGTTCACCCTGGTCCTGACCATCGGGCTGGTGGTGCTGGTGATCTTTCTGTTCCTGCGCAATCTGTGGGCCACCATCATTCCCAGCATCACCGTGCCGCTGGCCCTGATGGCCACCGCCGGGCTGATGTATGTGCTGCATTACAGCCTGGACAATCTGTCCTTGATGGCCCTGACCATCTCGGTGGGCTTCGTGGTCGATGACGCCATCGTCATGCTGGAAAACATCTATCGCCACGTCGAGGAAGGCGTGCCGCCCATGGAGGCGGCCTTGAAGGGAGCCTCCGAGATTGGCTTCACCATCGTCTCTATCAGCCTGTCGTTGATCGCCGTCTTCATTCCCATCCTGCTGATGGGCGGTATCGTCGGGCGGCTGCTGCGCGAATTCGCCATTACTGTGTCGTTGACCATCGTCGCTTCGATCGTCGTCTCTCTGACCCTGACGCCGATGATGTGCTCAAGGGTGCTGAAGGACGAGCACACCACCTCTCACGGTAAGCTCTATATGATGTTTGAGCATGGCTTCGAGGCCATGCTCAAAGCCTATGCCAAGGGGCTGGACTGGGTGCTGGTGCATCACAAGATCACGCTTCTCAGTTTCGTCGCCACCGTGGCGGCAACCGTGGCCCTTTATGTGGTGATCCCCAAGGGCTTCTTTCCCCAGCAAGATACCGGCGTGCTCTTTGCCGTCTCCGACGCCTCCCAGGACATTTCCTTTGGCGAGATGACCCGCCGTCAGTTGGCCCTGGCCGAGATTATCTCGGCGGATCCCGATGTCGAAACCTGGGCTTCCTCGGTTGGCGCCGGCGGCAGTCAGACCATGAACAACGGCCGCTTTTTCATAGGCCTGAAGCCCCGCGACAAACGCAGGGCCTCGGCTGATCAGATTATCGCCCGCCTGCGCAAGCAGGCCGCCCAGGTGCCGGGCGTAATGCTTTATATGCAGGTGCCGCAGGATCTCAACGTCGGAGGCCGCCTCAGCCGGACCCAGTACCAGTACACCCTGCAGGACGCCAGCCTGGAGGAACTGAACCAATGGGCGCCGCAGATGTTGGCGAAATTACGCACCCTTCCTCAGCTTCAGGACGTCGCCACCGATCAACAGATCAATGGTGCGACCGTGACCATCACCATCGACCGCGATCAGGCCTCGCGCTTCGGCATCCAGCCGCAGGTGATCGACGATACGCTGTACGACTCCTTCGGTCAGCGTCAGGTGGCGCAATATTTCACCCAGCTGAACAGCTATCATGTCGTGCTGGAAGTGCTGCCTGAACTGCAGGGATCACCGGCGGCTTTGTCGAAGATCTATGTGACATCGCCGACCACCGGTCAGCAGGTGCCGCTGTCGACCTTTGCTCATTACGACACGGCTCCGGTCAGCCTGCTGTCGGTCAACCACCAGGGCCAGTTCCCGGCGGTTACCTTGTCCTTCAACCTGCGCCCGGGGGTAGCCTTGGGTGACGCCGTCCAGGCCATCTCCGCCGCCGAGGTCGAGATGGGCAAGCCCGGCACTCTGGTCGGCAGTTTCCAGGGCACCGCCCAGGCCTTCCAGAAGTCCCTGGCCAGCCAGCCTTATCTGATCCTGGCGGCGCTGGTGGCGGTCTATATCATTCTGGGAATGCTCTACGAGAGCTTCATCCACCCACTGACCATCCTGTCCACCCTGCCGTCGGCGGGAGCGGGCGCTTTGATCTTTCTGATGCTGTTCGGTTACGACATGTCGGTGATCGCCCTGATCGGCATTTTGCTGCTGATCGGCATCGTCAAGAAGAACGGCATCATGATGGTGGACTTCGCCCTGGTGGCCCAGCGCCAGCACGGCAAGAACGCCGTCGAGGCCATCCGCGAGGCCTGCTTGCTGCGCTTCCGCCCGATCATGATGACCACCTTCGCCGCCATGCTGGGCGGACTGCCGCTGATGCTGGGAACCGGCACCGGAGCGGAACTGCGCCAACCCCTGGGCGTTGCCATGGTGGGCGGGCTGCTGGTCAGTCAGGCCCTGACCCTGTTCACGACTCCGGTCATCTTTTTGGCTTTTGAAAGTTTGGCCGAACGGCGTCGCGCTCCCAAGGCGTCAGGCCTCCTCTAGGCGGAACCTCCAGGCGCAGAACCAGCCTTCGGGGTGCGGGTCCGGCGGACAGGCGATGCATTCGCAGGAAATGCGCTTGTCCACTGTGTTGGCGAAGGTGGTGTATTCCACCACGCCGCCCGACTTGCAGGGATAGTCCTCAAGGCCTTTGCGCTTGCGCGCCGCCTGGACCCGGCATTTGGTCATGCGCATGACCAGGGCACCGTCGTCCTCGAAGAAGACTTCCTGCTCGTTGATGGCGCCATAAAGGCGATGGACGAAGGTCTGAGCCAAAGCCCCAAGGCCGCCTTGCTCGGGCAGTCCCGCCAGTTCCTTGATGCGGGCGGCTTCCAGCGGTGAGAAATGCGACCAGCAGGCGTCGTTGACTTCCTTGGCGGCAACCATGCCTTCGCGCTGCTCCACCGCCTGGAACCAGACGCCGTCCAAGGCCAGCCAGTTGACCGCCAGGGTCGAGAGCAGGGCTTTTTGCTTTTCGGGCTCCATGGTGACCAGGGCGGCGGGCAGTCCCTCGATCAGGTCTGTGCCGAGTGTGGCGGACAGACGGTCGAGGACGATGCCGGTGGCGCGGTCTCCGGCTTCCTTCTCCATCTCCAGGGCTTGGTCGATGCCGAATTTATGGACCGAATTGGCGAACCACAGGCCGTAATGGATGGCCATGCGGCGCACGGAATCGACGATGGCGCGGGCCATCTGCTGGGAGTCATCGCTCAAAAGACCTCTCCTTGGATTAGGGTTTCTTGACGGCGTTCAGGGCCATGGCGGTGTATTGCTCCACCACCTGCGGGGCGGAACCAGGTGCAGACCCCGGTCAGCATGGCCAGGATGCCATAGGCCGCCACCGGAGCATCGGCGGTCTGGAATCGTCCTTCGGCCACACCTTGCTGTAAAATGCTGATCAACCGCTGCTCGTAGGTGCGGCGCATGGCGACGATGATTTCGTAATTGTCGGGGTCCAGGCTGCGCAGCTCGGAATAGCAGATGAAGACCTCGCGCTTGCGGGCGATGTGGTAGTTCACGTGAAAGGCCACAAAGGCCTTCAGCGCCTCTTCCGGATCGGCGCTGGCGGGCAGGGCGCTGTCCAGCTTCTTGAGCAAATTTTCCATGTGGGTGCGCAGCAGGCTGAACAGCAGGTCCTGCTTGGTGCTCATATGATTATAGAGCGAGCCGACCTGAATCCCCACCTCGGAGGCCAGATGGCGCAGGCTCATGGCCTCGTAGCCATGCTCGAAGATCAGCTGCAGGCCAGCCTTGTTGATGGCCTCCAGGGTCTTGGGGCCGTTCGATCCCGTGGTGCGCGCCATGGTTTTGTCCTTCCTCGGTCTGCTCCGTCTATAGGGCGGCAGATGGCTGTTGTCCATGCCCTTTGGATAGTGCTCAAAAGGGGCTTGCACCGCAATTAAAAAAACGTATGCTCGTTTTTATAAGAACGGCGGACCAAGACCGCCGGCCGGGCTGACAGGGAGGTTTTCATGGTCATGAGTGGATCCGCAGTTTTCGATTTCGGTCTGGGCGAAGACATCGACATGCTGCGTGACAGCGTTCGCGCCTTTGCCACCGATCGCATCGCGCCCCGGGCCGCCGAGATCGACCGCAGCGACGAATTCCCCATCGACCTTTGGCCCGAGATGGGGGCGCTGGGTCTGCATGGCATCACCGTCGAGGAAGAATACGGCGGCGCTCATATGGGCTACCTGGCCCATTGTGTGGCTTTGGAGGAAATCAGCCGGGCCTCGGCTTCGGTGGGGCTGTCCTATGGGGCGCATTCGAATCTTTGCGTCAATCAGATCCGCCGCTGGGGCACCGCAGAGCAAAAGGCCAAATATCTGCCCAAGCTGATTTCGGGTGAGCATGTGGGGGCCTTGGCCATGAGCGAGCCCGAGGCTGGCTCCGACGTGGTCTCCATGCGCCTGAAGGCCG
>Ga0302156_10001053_pt1 | contig 25252 bp, 18 predicted proteins | sample I_Bog_N3_2_FD_193503 | JGI IMG/M metagenome (GOLD analysis project Ga0302156, IMG submission 193503) | Peat permafrost microbial communities from Stordalen Mire near Abisko, Sweden - I_Bog_N3_2 | ecosystem: Environmental > Terrestrial > Soil > Wetlands > Peat | place: Sweden: Abisko, Stordalen... | reverse complement strand
GAAAGCAGGGCTTGAGGATCGGATTTACCAATGGCTGTTTTGATATTCTGCACCCCGGCCACGTCAGGTTATTGACCGTGGCCCGTGGCGCCTGCGACCGCCTGATCGTCGGTTTGAACAGCGACGCCTCGGTGCGGCGGCTCAAGGGCGAAGGTCGTCCGGTGCAGCACGAGCGCGCGCGCTCGGAAGTTCTGGCGGCGCTGGAGGCGGTCGATCTCGTCATCCTGTTCGAGGAAGATACCCCGATCGAGTTGATCAGGCAGATCAAGCCGGGCGTATTGGTGAAGGGCGGCGACTATACCCGGGAGCAGGTCGTTGGCCACGAGATCGTCGAAGCCTGTGGCGGAGAGGTGCGGCTGGTCGACGTTTTGCCCGGCTTCAGTACGACGTCGCTGGTCGATCGCGCCCGAGGAGGTCAGGCGTGAGTGTTGGCGTGGCAACACCGTCGGCGAGCCCGGTTTTGCCGCTCTGGCGCGACCCGCTGGCCTGGGCAAGGACCGCCGATATTTTCGCGGTGCTGATCGCCCTTTCGCTGCCGTGGTCCACGTCGCTGGTCGCCATCTTCGCGGTGGTCTGGCTGATCACGGCCGTGCCGGCGCTTGATCCCAGGAGTTTCGTGGCGTCGCTAAAGCGCCCGATTTGCGCCGCCCCGATTGCGCTGTTCGTGCTGGCGCTTGCCGGAACGCTGTGGTCGGACGCGCCCTGGGCCGCGCGTCTTTATGCCATCAGTCCGACCGCCAAGCTGCTGGTGCTGCCGGTACTTTTTTATCACTACGAACGTTCGGCCCGCGGCATGTGGGTGTTCGCCGCGTTTCTATTGTCCTGCATCCTGCTGATGGCGATGTCGTGGGTGGTAGCGTTCCACCCCACGCTCGCGCTCAAAGCCGGCGCCGAATATGGCGTGCCGGTTAAAAATTACATCGATCAGAGCCAGGAATTCGCCCTGTGCGCCGTGACGCTGGCGTACCCGATCGTCACCCAGCTGCGCGCGAAAAAGATGCTGCTGGCCGTTTTGCTGTTTGCGGTCTCCGTTAGTTTCGTCGCCAATATGGTGTTCGTCATCGTTTCGCGGACGGCGCTGGTCACAATGCCGATCATGCTGGTGATATTCGCATTGCTGCACCTGAAGTGGCGAACCAATGTCATTATTTTCTGTGCGGTGGTCGCGCTGGCGATGCTGGCGTGGGCGGCTTCGCCGAAGCTGCAATGGACAACCGAGACGTTCCGAAGGGACTACGATATCTATATGGAGCGCGATGAGCCGACGTCGATCGGCTTGCGGCTGGAATTCTGGAGGAAATCGCTGCGGTTCTTTGCCGAGTCTCCGATCGCCGGGCACGGTACCGGTTCGACACGCGGGCTCTTCGAACAGGCCGCTACCGGCCCCGAAGTTCTCGCCTCCGGCCAGGTCATCGGAAATCCGCACAATCAGACGCTCAATGTCGCAGTTCAGTGGGGGATCATAGGGATCGCCGTGCTATACGCGATTTGGTGGTTTCATCTGCTGCTGTTTCGCGGCGAGGGGCTGGTAGCCTGGATCGGATTCATGGTTGTGACGCAGAATATTCTCACCTCGCTGTTCAATTCTCACATCTTCGATTTTCACGAGGGGTGGATGTACACCATCGGCGTGGGCGTCGCGGGCGGAATGCTGCAGAACAAGCGCTCGCCGATGGCCATAGCAGGCCAGGAAAACTCCGTTAAGCCATGACGGCTGGCATGCATGCAGCGGATCAGTTATCAGCGCCCCCGCAACGGCATAGCCGGGGCATCTTTCGCTACCGGTCGGCCAGATGATGCGTCTCTCAAACCTGACTTCGCGCAACGCCTTGATCGCAGCGCACGATGCGCTCGCGACGACGCTCGCGGTATTCGCCAGCTTCTACCTGCGCTTTGAAGGTGGTGAGAATTTTTTCGATCGTGTGCCGCTTCTGCTGCACATCCTGCCATTCTTCATCGCTTTCAGCGTGGTGGTCTGTTACGCCTGCAACCTTACCACCACCAAATGGCGCTTCATTTCGTTGCCGGATGCGTTGAATATTCTACGTGCAGCCACGGTATTGACGGTTGGACTTCTGGTGCTGGACTACGTTTTCGTCGCGCCGAACGTTCATGGCACGTTCTTCCTCGGCAAGGTCACCATCGTACTCTATTGGTTCCTCGAGGTCTTCTTCCTGAGCGCTTTGCGGTTTGCCTACCGCTATTTTCGCTATACCCGGGTGCGCCGCCATGCCCGTACCGAGGGCGCGTCTCCGACCTTGTTGATAGGACGCGCGGCCGACGCGGAGATCCTGTTGCGCGGGATCGAAAGCGGTGCGGTCAAACAGCTCTGGCCGGTCGGCGTATTGTCGCCGTCGATGGCCGATCGTGGGCAGTCGATCCGCAACATTCCAGTGCTTGGCGGGGTCGACGACATCGAGGATATCATCCGCGATTTCGCCAGGCGCGACAAGCCGATCACGCGCGTGGTGATGACGCCGTCGGCGTTCGCACCTGAGTCGCATCCCGAAGCCATACTGATGCGGGCGCGCCGGCTCGGGCTGATCGTCAGCCGGCTGCCATCGCTGGAAAGCGGGGATGCGCCGCGGTTGACGGCGGTCGCGGTCGAGGACCTGCTGCTGCGCTCCAGCGTGGACATCGACTACGGCCGTCTCGAGGCCTTGGTGAGCAACAAGGCGGTGATCGTCACCGGCGGCGGTGGTTCGATCGGCTCGGAAATTTGCCATCGTGTCGCAACATTCGGTGCCGCCCGATTGCTGGTGATAGAAAATTCGGAGCCCGCACTCTATGCAGTGACGGAGGCCTTGGCTGCGCAGGCAACCGGAACGCTGATCGAGGGACGGATCGCGGACATTCGCGATCGCGAACGCATCCAGCGACTGATGAGCGAGTTCAAGCCGGATATCGTGTTTCATGCGGCGGCGCTCAAGCATGTGCCTATCCTCGAGCGCGACTGGAGCGAGGGCGTCAAGACCAATATTTTCGGCTCGGTGAACGTCGCCGATGCCGCCTTGGCGGCGGGCGCCGAAGCGATGGTCATGATCTCGACCGACAAGGCGATAGAGCCGGTCTCGATGCTGGGCCTCACCAAACGGTTTGCCGAGATGTATTGCCAGGCGCTTGATCACGTCCTGGCGTCGCAGCCGCAGGGCAAGCCGCGGATGCGCCTGATCTCCGTAAGATTCGGCAATGTGCTGGCGTCGAACGGATCGGTGGTACCGAAGTTCAAAGCCCAGATCGAAGCCGGCGGCCCGGTGACGGTTACGCATCCGGATATGGTGCGGTATTTCATGACCATTCGTGAAGCCTGCGACCTGGTAATCACGGCGGCCGCGCACGCGCTGGCGCCGGTGCGGCCCGATGTTTCGGTCTATGTGCTCAACATGGGCCAGCCCGTCAGCATCGTCGACCTGGCGGAGCGCATGATCAGGTTGTCGGGCTTGCAGCCCGGCTACGACATCGAGATCGCGTTCACCGGCATTCGCCCGGGTGAACGCCTGAACGAAATTCTTTTCGCGCATCAGGAGCCGACGGCCGACATCGGCATCGCGGGAATTCTGGCGGCTCGGCCCAATGAGCCGCCGCTGGAGACCTTGCGCGCGTGGCTGGCCACGCTCGATCAGGCGGTTGCTAGCGATCAGCGTAGCGCCATCGAGTCGGTGTTGAAGGCCGCCGTCCCGGAATTCAAGGCCGCTCAGATTTGACTTGTCGCGGCTTGCTGGCGGCCCAAGGGCGATCCCCCGCCGTGCCGATATTCGCGGTCAAAACCGCCGGCGCCAAATCCGTATTTTAGGGGCAAGATATTGAATTTGATGGCAATTTCAGCTATCCCGGCGTCGCTGGGAGAGCCGGTTCTGCGAAATGGTTGGATTGTCGCGCGATATCGGATACCTGCTGCGGTTGAGCTGGGCGAACTCCTGAGGGTGATGCTTGATCAAATTCGGCTTGCTGGGGTGCGGACGCATCGCGAAGCGCCATTCCGAGCTTCTTGGCGGGGGGCATATCGCAGGAGCCGAACTCGTCGCCGTCTGCGACGAAGTGCGTGAGCGCGCCGACGCAATTGCCGGGCGTTTCGGGGTGACCGCATTCTACGATATCGATGAATTTCTTGGCCGAAAGGATATGCAGGCGGTGTCCGTGCTGACACCGAGCGGCATGCACCCGACGCATGCCATTGCTGCTGCCAGGGCGGGCAAGCACGTCGTCGTCGAGAAACCGATGGCGCTTCGTCTGGAAGACGCCGACACCATGATCCGCGCCTGCGATGCAGCGGCCGTCAAACTGTTCGTCGTCAAGCAGAACCGGTTTAATGTTCCGGTGATCAAGGCGCGCGAGGCGCTCGATGCAGGCCGCTTCGGACGCCTGGTGCTGGGAACGGTGAGAGTGCGTTGGTGTCGCGATCAGGCCTATTACGATCAGGACAAGTGGCGCGGAACCTGGGCCTATGATGGCGGGGTTCTTGCCAACCAGGCCAGCCATCACGTCGATATGCTGGAATGGTTCTTTGGAGACGTCGTCAGTGTGCACGCCCGGGCCACGACGGCGTTGGTGAATATCGAAGCCGAAGACACGGCGGTGGCGACGCTCAAATTCAAAAATGGCGCGCTTGGCATTATCGAAGCCACGACGGCGGTCAGACCGAAGGATCTCGAGGGATCCTTATCCATTCTGGGAGAGAAGGGCAGTGTGGAAATTGCGGGGTTTGCCGTCAACAAGATTCGGCATTGGCAGTTTTCTGAACCGCTGTCGTCGGACACGGACGTGATGGAGAAGTTCTCGGTCAATCCGCCGAACGTCTATGGATTCGGTCATCAGGCCTATTACGAGCATGTCGTCAAATGTCTCAACGATCAGAGTCCCGCGCTGGTCGACGGTCTTCAGGGGCGCAAGAGCCTCGAACTGATCTCCGCACTGTACGAGTCGATTGAGACGGGCAGGGAGGTCCTGCTGAAGTTTGTTCCGCAGCTGTGTCGCCTCGGTGAGCTGCCATGAGCGAGCCAGAGATCCGGCATGCGGGCGTGCGTGACGTGCTGTTTGGCGCGCGCGTCAGCATCGTCGAGCCGTGCAATCTGTACGGCTGCGAAATCGGAGACGATTGCTTCATCGGCCCTTTTACCGAAGTGCAGAAAGCCGTGCGCATTGGAGCACGGACGCGAATTCAATCCCATGCGTTTGTCTGCGAACTGGTCACGATCGGCGAAGATTGCTTCATCGGTCATGGGGTGATGTTCATCAACGATACGTTTTCGACGGGCGCTCCGGCGCGCGGGCGCAAGGAGCTGTGGCGCTCCACGACGATCGGAAATCGGGTGTCGGTGGGATCCAACGCCACCATTCTTCCGGTCAAGATCTGCGACGATGTGGTGATCGGCGCGGGGGCGGTAGTTACCAAAGACATTACCGTGCCTGGATCCTATATCGGCAATCCGGCGCGCATTCAGACGGAAGCTCGATAGGCGCCTGGTACCTTGCTTCCCCAAAAAAGGCCCTAACCATGGCTGTACCTTACGCGGACCTTCATCTTCAGTATCTGAACATCAAGTCTGAAATCGACACGGCCATAGCCGCCGTCATTCGAGACAGCGCGTTCATCCGCGGTCCCTATGTCGATGCGTTTGAGAGGCAATTCGCTGCTGCCGTAGATGCCAGCCACTGCATCTCCTGCGCCAATGGCACCGACGCGCTCTACCTTGCGATGGCCGCGCTGGAGGTGAGGCCTGGGGACGAGGTCATTACCACGGCGCATTCGTGGATCAGCACCTCGGCCATGATTACCCATGCCGGCGCCACCGCGGTGTTTTGCGATACCGACGCCCGGACTTTCACCATCGATCCCGTTGCGGTCGAAAGCGCGATTACCCCTCGAACGGTGGGAATCATTCCGGTTCATCTCTATGGCCAGCCAGCCGATATGACTGCGATCATGGCGATCGCCCGCAAGCGCGGCCTTTGGGTGATCGAGGATTGCGCGCAGGCGCACCTGGCTCGGTACAAGGATCGGCCGGTCGGCAGCTTCGGCGAAGCCGCCACCTATTCGTTCTATCCGGGCAAGAATCTTGGGGCGATGGGGGATGCCGGGGCCATTGTAACGAACCGCAGCGATCTCGCCGAACGGATGGCGATGCTGGCGCGGCACGGTGGTGTCGTGAAGCATCAACATCGGATCGAAGGCATCAACAGCCGCCTCGACGGTATGCAGGCCGCCATTCTGTCGGCCAAGCTGCCGCATCTGGCGCGCTGGACCAAGGCGCGGCAGGCCGCGGCGGCGGTCTATGACCGTGGTCTCAACCAGATCGAGGACGTCGTGGTGCCGCAGGTCGCTCCCGATCGTTCACACGTCTATCACCTCTATACCATCCAGCATCCGCAGCGCGACAAGCTCGCCGCGCATCTGACCGCAAACGGCGTGCAGACCGCCATCAACTATCCCGTAGCGCTGCCATTTCTGGAGGCCTATCGGCGTTTCGGTCACCGTCCCGGGCAGTTTCCGAATGCCCACCGAAATCAGGGCCGCATCCTCTCGCTGCCGATGTTTGCGGAAATCACGCTGCCGCAGCAGAACACCGTGGTAGATCTCATTCGCGCATTTAGATAGTGATGCGCTTCCCTGGCTATATCGGCCCGGAGCCGGTTGAAGATACCTCATGAAGACTGGCTCCCGACTGCTGGCAAACTCGACCTGGAATGCCGCAGCATTCGTCGTTGGCGTAGGTTTGAATCTTGTGATCCTTCCGTTTGTGGTGCGACGGCTCGGCGTTGCATCGTTCGGCATTGCCGGGCTGGTCATAGCCAGCATTGCGCCTGCGCTGATTCTGAGCAATTCTCTTGCCCTGATGATTGCGCGCGAACTCGCGCAACGGCTCGGTTCCGCAAAGCGCGAGGAAGCACGGCAGTTTATGGCGACGGCTCTGTTTATCGGTCTTGTCGCCGGGATTCCGCTCGCCGTTCTTTTCCCGCTCGCTGGCCCGGCTTTGGCGCAGCGGGCGTTCAATCTGAGTGGCGATTTTGCCCGGGACCTTCTGGCGGCGTTCTGTTTCGGCGCCCTGGGCTGGTTGTGCCAATCCATCGCCGGTGTCTTCCTCGCGTTGTTCGTAGCCCGTCAGGACTATGCGCGGCTCGCTTTGATCAATATTGCGGGCACCCTTGTTTCGACGCTTCTGATGCTGTTACTGATCCCGCGATGGCCGGTCGCGTCCACCTACCTGGCCTGCCAGATGGCCGGGTTTGCCGCCAATCTGTTATTGGCGGCATTATTGTCGCGGCTGTTGTTGCCTCAATGGACAGCGCTTCCGGTTCTGCACCGCAGCTCTCTGGCAAGTCTTCTGCATACCGGAAAATGGCAGGCGGTCGCGCAGGGCGGCGGGCTCGTTTCGGGGCAGGCAGATCGCTATCTGCTCGGCGCGTTTTTGCAGCCGCAAAGCGTCGGTTACTATTCGATAGCACAGCGGCTGGAGGAAGCGATCTATATCGGCGTTCTGAAGATCGGCGAGATCTTGTTTCCCTTCTTCAGCTCGCTGCAGGGGGAGGGCGAGGGACGTGTCGGCGAGTTGTTTTTTCGTGCGGCCTGGGTGCTGAACGTTCTGGCGGTCGGAGTGCTCGGAGCGCTGATTCCCGTCGCCGGCAGCCTGCTGAGGCTGTGGACCGGCGCGGAAGTCGCCCTGGAGGGACAGCGCGTCCTGATCGTGCTCGCGGTGGCAGGCATTCTTGGCAGCGGAACCAATGTTTTCGCATTCTATCTGTTGGCAAACGGCAGGACCGGGACCAACGCCGCGATCGCGCTGGTCACCGCGCTGTTCACGCTTGGCACGAGCGCGGTAGCACTTCCGATCTTCGGATGGCCCGCTGCCGGATGGAGTTCCTGCGCCGGCGCGTTGGCGCAGCTGGTTATGATGACGGTGCTGCTGCGGCGGAGTTTTGACTTGCCGGACATCTGGTTGCGGGTCTGGCATTTCGTGCTGATGCCGATCGCTCTCGGGTTGGCCTGTGCGGGGTTGTTGCGGGTCTGGATATCGGGTTACGGCTTCGGTCAAAGCGTTGCCTGGTTGCAGGTCGCGGCATGGTATGCCTTTTCGGCGGCAGCGATCCTGGCGGTAGTTATTGGGTTTTCCAGCATTGGACGTTACGGGGGGATCTGCCGAAGCGATCTCTACCGCATCGCGGCACGATTCTTCCCGGCGTGGAGTGTCTGATCGATGTGCGGCATTGCGGGTATCGTTGACTTACAGGGCGGCGCTGTCGTTCCCGGCGCCATAGAAAGCCTGACCGCGCTCATCGCTCACCGTGGTCCCGATGGCGCGGGATTTTGGCATAGCGATGACAAGCGGATTGCGCTCGGCCATCGTCGATTGGCCATTATCGACCCCGGGGCACGCGGCAACCAGCCGATGATCTCGGGCGACGGCCGTTACGTCATCGTCTACAACGGCGAGATCTACAATTTCCTAGAATTACGCCAGGAGCTGGAAGCGCTGGGGATCGCGTTCCGTACCGAATCCGACACCGAGGTGATACTCGCGGCGTGGCAGGCTTGGGGGCCGGAGATGCTGCTGCGCTTCAACGGCATGTGGGCATTTGCCATTGCCGACAACGTCTCCGGCGATGTTTTTCTGGCGCGTGATCGCTTTGGCATCAAGCCGCTGCTTTATTCGCTCGCGGACGGCCGCGTGGTGTTTGCCTCGGAAATGCGGGCGCTCATCGGTTGCGGCCTGGTACCGGCCGACATCGATACCGAGGTCGCGCGCCGGATTCTGGTCGATGCGTTCAATATCGAGGGCAGCGAGCGTACGCTGCATCGGCAGGTCCGACGGTTGCAGGGGGGGCATTATCTCTGGATCAGGGCCGGCCGCACCAGCCTGACGCGCTGGTGGCGAACGGTCGATCACCTGCCGTCATTGCCCCCAACGGACGCCGGACAGGTCGAACGTTTCGGCGAGATCTTTCGCGATGCTGTCAGCTTGCGGATGCGCAGCGACGTGCCGATCGGCACCTGTCTGTCCGGCGGGTTCGATTCTTCGGCAATCATCTGCGCGATGGCCGATGCCGAGAAAGCGGGGATGGGACCGCGAGGCAGTCATGCCTGGCGTCACGCCTTTGTCGCATCGTTTCCAGGCTCGTCCAACGACGAACGGCCGCAGGCAGAGCAAGCCGCGGCCTGGGCCGGCGTCGACCCGGTGATTCTTCAGATCGGCCTCGATGACGCCTTGAGGGATTTCGATCGCGTCCTGGAGGATATGGACGATGTGTATATTGGTCTGCCGACGGCGGTGTGGCTGATCTACCGGGAACTGCGCCGGCACAGGGTCCTGGTGTCGCTCGATGGTCATGGCGCGGATGAACTAATGGGCGGTTATCTGCAGGCCGGCGCGACCGCAAGCTTCCAGCTGCGCAACCTGCTTTCAGCAATGGTGTCGCGCTGGCGGTTTCTGGGCCGAACCGTGGATCTGGCACGCGCCGCGCTGATCAAGCGAAACGGCCAGTTTTTTCTGCGCGGCGGCCTCTTGGCGCTGCCGCGGCCATTCCCGGTGGTAGGTGACGACGACCGCCTGCCGCGCCAGTGGGGATTTTTCAATCGAAGGTTGTATCGCATGCTTCATGGCACCGTGTTGCCGACGATCCTGCGCAATTTCGACCGTCTATCGATGGCGCACGGCATCGAGGTGCGAATGCCCTTCCTGGATTGGCGTCTGGTGACCTATACCGTCGCGCTTCCGGAACACAGCAAATATGCCGACGGGACTTCCAAACTGATCGCACGTCGCGCCATGGCCGGCCGGATGCCGGAATCGATCCGGGTCGGGACGCGCAAGGTCGGCTTCAACTCGCCGATGCCCGAATGGCTCAACGGACCGCTTTTGGACTGGACTGCCTCATTATTGACAAAGAAGGTAGCGGCTTTTGCCGAACTGGTCGACGAGCCGGCACTCGAGAAGGCAGTTGTAAGGCTCAACCGCGACAAATCATGGGATTGGGAATCGGCCGGCCGGATCTGGCCATATTTGCATATGAAGTGGATGCTGGCTCGGCTGGCTTAGTGCGGCGATTCAATAATTCCAGTGGTCTAATACTTCCATTCATTCTCGCCTGCTGTCGTCGGATCCTCCTGAATGCGATTGTTTCAGAACAGTGGTCTTTATCCGTCCTATCTGCGGCACCTCAATCATTTGGCGTCCGGGGCCGTTCGCTTCGGCGATCGACGGCGCGTGTTCCTGCAAGACAGGTTCGGTGCGCTGCATTTTCTGCAGCCGGTTCTCGACGGATCTCCCGATGCGTTCTTTACCAACGGCGACGACAACACACTGCAGAAATACTGGGCCCAGGAAAACGGGATGCCGTCGTCGAGCGCATTGGAAGACATTCTCATCGCCCAGATCGAGCATCATCGCACCGAAGTCTTCTACAATCTCGATCCGATCCGTTACGGCAGTGGCTTCGTGCGCAAGCTTCCGGGATCCGTGAAGAAGACGGTTTGTTGGCGTGCGGCCCCGTCGGGCAATGCCGACCTATCGGCTTACGACCGTGTAGTCGGAAATTTTCCGTCGATTCTCGAGGACTGGCGCAGGAAGGGGTGTCGGGTGGCGTCGTTTTTTCCGGCGGTCGATCCGGTGATGGATCAGTATGGCCGCGGCGAGCGCCCCATCGACGTCCTGTTCGTCGGCGGCTACTCGCGCCACCATTCCCGACGGGCAAGGATTCTGGAGCGGGTTGCCGATCTCGCGTCGACCCGGAATGTCGTCTTTTGTCTCGATGCGTCGCGTCTGACGCGGCTTGCCGAGGGCCCTTTCGGATTTTTGCCGCCGCTAAAAAGCCATCGCCGGCCTCGAGGGATTGCGACCATCGCAAGGCAGCCGGTATTCGGGCGAGAGCTTTATGATTTGATCGGACGATCCAAAATAGTCCTCAACGGCGCTATCGACATGGCGGGAGAGGAGCGCGGCAACATGCGGTGCTTCGAGGCCATGGGATGCGGCGCCCTGCTGGTTTCCGACGCCGGGCGCTATCCGGCAGCCATGGAGCCAGATACCACGATCAAGGTTTACGACTCCCCGGAGCAGGCAGTGGCATTGATCGAGGAAAGGCTGGTGGACAGCGCGGGATCGACTGCGATGGCGTCACTGGGACGGCGAAGGATCGCCGCCGCCTATAGCAAGTCGTTGCAATGGCAGCATTTTTCCGATCTCGCGGGGCGGCTGTAATCGTGGTACAGGCGTAGCCGCAACCAGGGCCTCCAGATGCATATCAATGGACTGACCCATCGGCTTAAATGGGCGCTCGATGCTGCCGCCGTTCCGGCCTACCGCATCACCGGTCGTCCGTACAGTCCGGGATATCAGACCGCCAAACTACGCACCATCACGTCGGCGATCGATCATGGCGTGGTGCGGGACGGCCAGGATCTTCCAGCAGGCTATGGCATTGCCATGGACGAGCGCGTCGTCGAGTATCCCTGGCTGTTCGCGCACCTGAAGCCGGACGTCGGCAGAATGCTCGATGCCGGTTCGGCGTTGAACCATGATTATCTTCTCGAACGGCCGCCCCTGAAGGGCGCCGATCTCACCATCATGACGCTTGCGCCCGAGAAACACTGTTACTGGTATCGGGGATTTTCTTACGTGTTCGGGGATCTCAGGCGCTCGATGTTCGCCGACCAGACGTTTGACACGATTGCCAGCATTTCGACCATCGAGCATATCGGCCTCGACAACACCCTGTTATACACCGGCAACCCCGTCGATGCCGAACAGGACGATGCAGGGTTCGCGCCGGCGGTGAAGGAGTTCAAGCGAATCCTGAAGCCCGGGGGCGCCTGCTGCATTTCATTTCCGTTCGGCAAGCGCGCCAACCTCGGTTGGTACCAGGTATTTGATCGCGGCATGGTGGACCGTGTCATCGAGGCCTTCGCGCCTAGCGCATGCCAAGCGGACTATTTTGGATATTCGAGCGGCGGCTGGCAAAGATCGTCACCGGAAGCCCTCAAGGACGCTACCGTATATGATGTCCATACCGGGCAGGGATGGGGTGATGATCGCGCCGCCTCGTCGCGCGCGATCGCGTGCTTGCAGTTGACGGCATGAATATCGATTACCTCATCCAGCGTCTGATCGGGCGCGCGACCTGTCGTCTTGGTCGGGGTGCGAAGTTGAGCAGGACGGCGCGCATCAGGAACATCTCCGGCGATTCAGGCAGGATCGCGGTCGGAGAACACAGCCACATTCAGGGTGAACTGCTGGTGTTCCCGCAAGGCGGCCGGATCACTATCGGCGAGTGGTGCTATGTCGGGGAAGCAACCCGAATCTGGTCCGCCAGCTCGATCATATTGGGCGACCGGGTGCTGATCGCGCATTCCGTGAATATTTTTGATAACCTCACGCATCCGATCAGAGCCGCGGAACGCCACGACCAGGTCAGGCAGGTTCTGACCCACGGTCATCCGCGCGAGCTAGCACTCGGCGAGCAGCCGGTCACCATCGACGACGACGCGTGGATTGGTGCCGGTGCCTTCGTGCTGCGCGGCGTGACGGTGGGAAAGGGTGCAATTGTTGCCGCCGGTGCCGTCGTGACCAAGGATGTTGCGCCGTTTTGCATCGTTGCGGGAAATCCGGCGATTGTCGTCAGGGAGCTGTCGCCGGATGAGCTCTGAACAAAAGCCATCTTCGTGGGAAGATGCAGTGGTCTGGCTGCGCGGTCAGCCAGACCAGCAACAACTCGTCCGCGACGCCTTCTATGACGACCCGCTTGCCGACGCGGCCTTGCGCTATTTCGCAACCTCCGAATGGCGATCGATCGCGGCTTTGTTGCATGGTCGCAGCGGCCGCGCGCTTGACGTTGGCGCCGGCCGCGGCATAGCAAGCTATGCGCTGGCACGCGAGGGATTTGCAGTGACCGCGCTGGAGCCGGATCCCAGCTCCATCGTCGGCGCGGCAGCAATCCGCGCTCTGGCGAAAGAAACTTCCACGGCAATAGAGGTGGTTGAGGAATTCTCGGAGCGCCTGCCGTTCGCGGAAGCGAGCTTCGATGTGGTGCTTGCGCGCGCGGTTTTGCATCATACCAAGAATCTTGAGCAGGCCTGCAGGGAATTTTATCGCGTGCTGAAACCCGGCGGAATATTGGTCGCCGCGCGTGAGCATGTTGTCACCGCCGATTCCGACCTCGATCAATTCTTACAACAGCATCCGCTGCATCGGCTCTATGGCGGCGAACAGGCGTTTAGATTGAACCGATACGTGTCTGCCTTGAAATCCTCTGGATTCGCTCCTCTCGATGTTTTGGCTCCATTGGAGAGTCCGATTAACCTGTACCCGCATACGCTGGATAGTCTGCGCGACAAGATCGTGTCGCAGCTTCCGGGCCTGGTTTCACGGCGGCTTGCAAAGGCAATATTGGGTTCGAATTGGCTGTTTCGACGCGCGCTCGCCGTTGCCGGATGCTTCGATAACCGGCCGGGAAGGCTCTATTCCTTCGTCGGCCACAAGGCCTCATCATGAACGTCTGGATCACCGGCGCAAACGGATTCATTGCGCGGCATCTCGCGCGGGAGCTTGCCGATCGCGGCCACCTGGTCGATGGCCTTGGCTATGGCGCTCCTCAGGATGCGGAGAAGAAACACTGGGGATATCGTTGCTGTCTTGACGGCGAAATCGATGCGTCTAATCTCCACGCGCTGGCTTCCACGACAAGATTGCCGGAGATCATCTACCATCTTGCGGGCGGGGCGTCGGTGGGCCGTTCGATTGCTCAACCGCACGAGGATTTTCTGCGCAACGTTGCCGCTACCGAGCAACTGCTTGAATGGATGCGGGTCATTGCACCGCACTGCAGGCTGGTGACGGTATCGAGCGCGGCCGTCTATGGTTCTGTCCACCAGGGTCCGATCGCCGAGACGGCGCGGCTTGATCCGATGTCACCCTACGGCCAGCACAAGCGGATGATGGAACAGCTCTGCCAAAGCTACGCCGACACTTTCGGCGTGCAGTCCGTCGTTCTTCGCCTGTTTTCGGTGTATGGTCCAACGCTTCGAAAGCAGCTGCTCTGGGATTTGTGCAGCCGCCTTCAAGATGGAGAACGCAAGCTGGTATTGGGGGGTACCGGCGACGAGATACGGGACTGGACCAATGTCCGCGATATCGCTCGCCTCCTGGCGATTGTTCCGACCTACGCGATTCCGGGCCCCTACCATGTACTGAATGGCGGATCGGGGGTCGGAACATCAGTGGCTGAAATTGCGCGGTATGTCGTCGAAAACTGGGGTGACGGCTTGAGTATCGAGTTTTCAGGTCGGATCCGCGCCGGCGATCCGACGAGCCTGATCTCCGATAGCAGCAAACTCGAAGCGCTGGGATTTCAATGGACAACCGGACTGGACGCCGGTGTGAACGAGTACGTTCAATGGTTCAAAGCCAGATGAACTGATGTCGTCAGCTCCCCTGCGTCTCGCATTCACTCATATCTCCCGCCGCGCCTGGGCTGGAGGATATAATTATTTAGCCAATTTGTTTGCGTCTCTCGAAGCCCACCAGAAAGGTCGGTTTACGCCTGTGGTATTCGCCGCTACCGGCGCCGATCAGCAGGAGCTGGCCGAACTTGCGATGTTGCCGTCGGTGGAGGTTGTCCGCTCCGGCGCGTTCGAGCAAACGCGAGGTGCCATTGCTGCGGCTATTTTGACTGGAATCGATCGCGCCGCAGTCAATGAATTCGCGCGTCAGCGCATCGATGTTGTGGTCGAGACGGCGCGTTTTTTCGGATGGCGCCTGCCGTATCCTTCGGTGGCCTGGTTTCCGGATCTTCAGCATCGACGATTGCCGCACCTCTTCACGTTTACCGCCCGGATTCGAAGGGAATTGGGATTGCGCATGCAGGCCGCGTCGGGAAGAGTGATCATGTTGAGCAGTGAGGATGCCCGCCTTGATTGCGAAGAATTTTACCCTTCGCTGAAAAACAGGACCCGCGTGGTGCGGTTTGCTTCGTATCCGCCTGCCGCGCTGTTGTCGATCGAGCCAAGCGAAGTGGTTCAGAAGTATGGACTGCCGCCGTGCTTTTTCTATTTGCCAAACCAGTTCTGGAGACACAAGAATCATCTGCTGGTTATCGAGGCGCTGGATATTCTCAAACGTCGCGGGCTTGATATCGTGGTTGCTGCCTCGGGGAGCTCCCATAATCCGAAGGACGAGAGTTATTTTCCGAATTTGATGATGCAGGTCGCGCGACGCGGCATTCAGGAAACCTTTCGTTATCTCGGAATGATACCGATCGGTGACGTCTATGCCTTGTTGCGAAGCGCGGCTGCTCTGGTCAATCCGTCGTCATTCGAGGGCTGGAGCACGACAGTCGAGGAGGCGAAGTCTTTCGGCACACCCATGATATTGTCGGACATCAGCGTGCATCGCGAACAGGCCGCTGCCGGTGCGCTTTATTTCGGACTGCAAGACCCTTCCGCACTTGCCGACCACCTGGCGGCTGTTGCCGCAGCTTTCGAGCCTTCGCAACCGCGCATGCTGCTCCCGGAGGTGGAGCGGCGGGTAGCCGCGTTTGCGGCCGATTTCGCCGACACCATAGAATGGGCGCGGTTACGATATTCTGCCAAATAGTTGGTGTTGCAGCAGCTTCCGGAACGTCCGCTTCTGGCGGTATGCAGTTCCTGGGTCATTTGGCCGATTTGGCAGCTTGCCGGTCCAGCAGCCGACTGATCAGTGCCCGATAGGAATTCAGCGCGGTTTCCCTGGTATAGTGCGGAGCGATCTCGGCCGCCCGCCGTCCCTTCGCCAGAGTCTTGCCGGCTGGCGAAGCCGCGAGCCTGACGGCTTCGGCAATCGCCGCTGGGTTCTCGGGCTGCACCACCCACCCCAAATCATTTTCACGAACCAGCAGGGCGGCTTCCGCGTCGGGTTCCGAGCAAATGATGACGGGGCGTCCCACCGCGAGCAAATTGTAGATCCGGCTCGGCACCGACACCCCGGTATTGTTCTTGCGGTAGGGAATGACCCAGACATCGGCGGCGGACAGGAACCCGTCCAGCTCAGCGTCGGGGACGCGTTCGACCAGCGTGACGTTGGCAAGTGGCGAGCCGGCCTGCCGTGCCTTCAACTTGGTCCAGCCGACGCCCTCGCCGGAGAACAGAAAATGAATATCGGCATTGTCTTGCAATATTCGCGCGGCCTCGAAAACCGACTCCGGATCGTGGGTAAATCCCGCATTTCCCGACATTGCCACCAGGAACCTGCCTGGGCAGCGTTGGCGATAGGGATTGGCGGGAGTGATCTCGCGGTAGCGCACTGGAAGCGTGGCCCAGTTTGGTATGAAGCTGATCTTGTCCGCAGTCATCCGGGGGTATGCCATCAGCATCGAATTCATGTCGCGCCCGATGGTGATGACGGCGTCGAGCCATCCGAACATCTGGCCGTTGGCCGATCGCAACATTTCCGCCAATACGGACGTGGGCCCGAGAAAGCCGGCCATGACGAGCGAATCCGGATAGAAATCATAGATTATGAGGGCGGCGGAGAATTTGCGCAGCCGCGCCGCCAGGCTAACGGCGTAGGGCGATGTGAACGGAGTGGTCACGCAAAGCACGGCATCTTCACGACGGCTGTATTTCATGACCGCGAAAAAAACCTGTACGGCGAACAGCACTGCAGCGAGCGACCGCGAGAACAACGCGGATTTCCCTGGCCACCAGCTGCGGATTTCGATGACGGCGGGCTCGCCGGGCGTCCACGGCAACTTCGAGCCTGAGTTGGGCGTGCCCGACAGAACAATGACCTGGTTATCGAGCGCAAGCGCCTTGGCGATGTCGGTCATATAGGTGGATGTGGTGCTCGGGAACGGCGCGAAGTGCTGGGTGACCAGAAGAACCTTGCCGTTACGCGGGATCCGGCTGGAACCTGCCGCCAGCGAGGGTGACCAGGGATCGGGCGCACGCTGTCGCAGCGTCAATCCCTGGTAGAGTTCGACGATGGACTTGCCGACGATTCTCGCAGACAGTCTGTCGACGACGTATTGCCGTGCCGCCGAGCCGTAGCGCGCCCGCAGACCGGCCGAGCCAGCCAGCCGCGCGATCGCATCGGCGAGCGCCGGGGGATCTTCGATCGGCACCAGCAGGCCCGTCAGATCGTTGATGACGATCTCGCGGCATCCGGGTGCGTCCGTCGCAATCATCGGCCGCCCGCAGGCCGCGGCCTCCAGCAGGCTCATCGGCAAGCCTTCCCGGTGCGACGGCAGCACGGCGACATGACAGCGCCGCCACAGCGACACGATATCGTCGATGTGTCCGAGCCAGGTGACGCCTGACTGCCGGCTCCAGGCTTGCGCCTCGTCTATCGTGACGGATGCAGGGTTGGCCGGGTCCGGGTTGCCGGCAATAATGAGATTGATATCGTGGCCCTGGCTTCGCAGCATGGCGTGCGCGGCCACCAGCGCGCGAATTCCCTTGTCGGTGAGCAGGCGTCCGGCGAAACCGATGGTGATCGTCCCCTCGGGTTCATCCAGCGGCTGCAGAACATCGGTATCCACTCCCGAGCCGGGAATGAGAACAATCCGCTCGTGCTTGATCCCGAGCGTCTCGAGCGCTGCCTGATCGTCGGGGTTTTGCACGAGAACGAGGCTCCGCCGGCGGTTCAGCAGCATCGGCAGCAGCGTTGCAATGCTTCGCCGCAAAAGCCGGGTCCGCCACGTCAACGACGTAAAGATATAGCCGAGGCCGGTGATCGCGTTGACCAGCGGAATTTTGTTTCCCATTGCCGCGATCGAGCCGTAGACGCAGCATTGAAGACCGGAGTGGTGGATGAGATCCGGCTTGATTCGGCTTTCGAGACGCCAAAGCGCCAGAATCGTCGGAACTGCGGCGAAAGGCGACAGTCCGCCGCGACGGAATGGAATGCGGTGCAGGATGAAGCCTTCGGCTTCGATGGCCTGGGCGCCCCTGTCGACGCGCGTCGCGACATGCACCTCGAAGCCGGCTGCCCGCGCTGCCCGCGCCATCGGCAGCCGGTTGAGGAGAAATGCGAAATCCTCATTGACCACGTAAAGCAATTTTTTGGTGGCGCCAGGGGCCGTAGGTGTCATCCAGCTCACGTCAGGTCGTTCGTCATGCAAACAGTTCGAAAGGCAACGGGACAGCTCTAAATAGACGGACGGGGGACGGATGAACAGCCCGTCGGTGGAAAGCGGACAGGCGTCTATTTGCTTGGGCCCGAGTGCCTGGCCGGCGATGCCGGGCTTGGCCAGCCGAAATATCGGCTTGCGATCACAAGAAGGCCCGCCAAAAACGGCGCCAGCAGCAACCCGCCGGAGGCGATGGCCGTGTTGAGCGCCGTCACCAACAGGGTGAATACGCCGAATAAAGCCGCACCCAACACGGCGACGGCGACAACCGTCTTGCCGTCTGCCAGAAAGACCGCGTCGATCGAACGGCAGAGAGCCCCAGCTACCAGACTGAATAAAATCACGCCGACATACCAAAAATCAGCCCAGGCATCCGCGATAAAAAGCGCATTGCTGGTGACGTCATAGGTGCCGTACCAGGCGAAAGCCACGATACTATAGGCTGGAAGGTAAGACTGTCCCATCAACGTTGCGACCGGGCGAATGCTCGCGCCCCACATGAAGGGATGGATGAAAGGAAACGTGCCGAAATACTCCAGCAAGGCCTGGTTAGGTGCTTCGAAGACGCGGGAATACATGAATCGCAGCGCGTCCATCCCCTGAGCGGACCTTACGACCAGGACGGTGACGGCAAACAGCGTGAGCGCGATGCCGCCCGCGGCGCCAAGCGCACTGCGCCAGGTAACTCTGTTGGAGACGGTCAGAAATGCCGCCAGCATCAATTGAACCAGAAAAAAAGCCGGTGGCGCCTTGCTGAGGGTTTCAGATTTTCCGATTAGGGTGACGATGAAGAGCAAAGATGCCGCCGACAGCAACGTCCAGGACCTGCCCGACCAACCTGCCAGGAAACCCCAGACCACGAACATCGGTGCGACCGCACCAAGGATCAAACGATAAAGATAGTCAGGACTGCCGCCGTGGCTGAAGCGGAACGCGTTCCTGACGACATCTTCGTCGCCTTTTATCGATAGGAAATTCCGGATCGTGGCAATGTGGTTCTCGGTGATCGAAAAATACGACATCAACAGGACGAGACCCAGGATGACCATCAGGAGAATGCGATGACTGCCGACATCGTCCTGAAGAGGCTGCGTGTTCCAATCGGCTAGCGCCGTCCGCAGCGCCGCGGTCCGTTTCGGGAACAGCCGATCGACCACTTCGATCCCGGCAATGATGCCGGCATACATCAACGCGATCGAAAAGTTCATCGCGATGATGACGGCATCAAAGTCTGGAACTCTTGCCTGGATCAGCGGAAATATCGGATGCGGCAGGCCGGTCGTTCCGGACAGTCGCTGCAGCAAAAAATCAGTCTCGCCGGAGGAGAGCGTATAGGTCAGAAAAGCGGGCCCATAGACCAGCAACAATGACCCGACCAGCATGGTGGTGGTGGTCAGGAACAGGCGCAGTCTCAGCACAAGGTAGAGCGCTGCGCCGCAAATCACAGCGGCTGCAACGGCATAACTGACTGACAGCATGACTATTTCCTGCCAAAATCGACCGACGGCTTCGGCGCGGCGCTATTCATCTCGAACGGGAGACGAGCCTCAACTCCGGCATCAAGTCAACTGGCGCCTACCCCAGATTGCCGCGCCTTGTTGAAATATCGTAATAGCTGTGGAAGCGGCTTGCCGTCAGCTTCGCTGGGTGCGACCGGGTAGATGTGGCACGTCATGTGATCTGCCCGGCGCAAGCGGCGGCGGAGATCATCGCAAGGTGTGCTTCACCCACCGCAGCGGCGCGGTCATGCGCCAGCTCATGGAATTCTCGATGTCGCGGATCCGTTCCCTTTCGGAGAGCACGAATTCCCGCAGCAGCCCGGCCGCCGCCACAGCCGGTTCCCGAAGTTCGTCGAACGATTTCCACAGCAGCGCCGATCGGTCGCCATCGGTGGCCTGGTTCAGCAAGCCGAAAAGATCGGCGACGGCGTCCGGCACATCGCTGCGTCCGAACAGTTCGTCCTGGTCGTGCCGGTGGTGGTAGAGCTCATCGGTCAGAAATTGACCGATCTCCTCGGCCTGTTGTCCGCCAACCGGCGACAGCCGCCTGTCCAACGCAATTCCGAGCCGGTTCTGCAGCGGGCGCCAATCCGCCAACAGCTGATCGTAGCGCACGAAGCACCGGCGCCGATGCCGGCTGGCCAGTTCGGTTTCCAGATAGCTGTAGAGATATAGCAGCAGCGACTTTGCCAGTGGCATGCGGTCGCGCTGCTTCAGCGAATCGGCCACTTCAAGCGGGTTGCGGAAGGGAATGACGACGACGGCGCCGATCCCCATTTCGTCCAGCAGTTCGAGCCACAGCGGCAGGATGCGCGAGATCCTTGGATCCTTGACGACGAACAGCGGGCTGTCGCCGAATTCCGATGTGATGAAATTGAGCAGCCGGAATTTGGCTTGCCTCGCCGGCTTCGAATCCAGCCAGCGGGCGGGAAGCGGCATCGGATCCGAGGACAAGGTGCCGAGTTCGTGCAGCATCTGATTGTGGATGCGAACCACGGCGCTGGGTTCCCAGTAGCCGCGGACATTGTCGGACTCCGGGGCAACCAGGTCCTTGGCGATATTCGCACCCATCAGGTTGACGACCCGCGCGACCGCCGAGGTGCCGGTTCGGTGCATGCCGCAGACGATGACGCAGACCGATTTTTGCCGAAGCGAAGCCATACCCGACCAAGTTTCCGTCGCCCCCTCCATCCGGGGTGTGGGTATGAGAACGGTCATCTCGCCAGCCAACGTCAAGTACCGAGAGCAGAAGAGATAGTGCTGATTTGGGCCGGGGCGGAGTGAATTTTTCGTAATGGGTGGACTATTTTGTTTCCTTTCAGCAACAATCCGCGCGCTGGCGCTACGTGCGAGTCGGATGCCGGACAACCCGCAGCATGCCCCGGCCGCCGGCTTTTGGGCCTGCTGCTTCAGGCCCCTTGCGGGCGCTTTCTTCCGAGCGCGCACCAATAGGGCACCTCGTCCGAAAAGCGAATCGCTTCAAACCCGGCGTCGGCGAGCATCTGTTCGATCTGCCGCCGCGTGAAGCGCTGCTCCAGCCGGGTGCAGAACCGGTCATAGGCATCCGTGCGCATCACGTAGAATTTGCGGTCACGGTAGGACTCGAGCGGTATCGCGGCCGGAGAGAAGCCCGCGCGTTCGACCAGGGCCGCAAACCGCGCCAGCGGCCAATAGACTGCAACCGCGATGATCTGACTGATGACGAGCCGCGCCGTCGGCGGCAATGGCGAGATCATCATCCGCAAGACATTGCTGCAGCGCCAGACCGCGCGATACCACCAGGGGCGGTTGTCCAGCGCATAATAGAGGTAGATCAGGAACGGCGCGCCGGGCTTCAGCTTTGCGGCGATCGTGCCGATCGCAGCCTTGGTATCCGGCACATGATGCAGCACTCCGAGCGAGAACGCGAAGTCGAGCGAGTTGTCTTCAAGCGGGATGTCGGCGACGCTCGCGAGATGAAAGCTGACATTGCGCGCGTCGGCGAGGTTCTGCCGGGCCACCGCCAGCGCCGCGGCGCTGGCGTCGAGCAGGTGAAGATGGCCGACCCGCGGGGCCACCATCACCGACCATCGTCCGCTGCCGCATCCGACATCGATTCCGACCGGATCGGGCGGCAGCTCGTTCCACGGAAAGATCCGGAAATAGGACTGGAAGATCGCCGCGCGATCGGCCGCCGAAAATTCGGCCTGGTCCTGCCGAAAGGTCGACCACTCGTGGCCGAAGCCGGCCGCGACTTTTGGATCGAGATTTCGCGAGGCGTCGTTCATCGCACTTCGGGTCCGGACAGCGGCGATCGGGAATGCCGCGCGTGTCTAGTGAATGTGGCAGGGCCCGGTCAAGCTCCGCGGCCGGCTCGGCCTGTTCGCCGAGGCCGCGGTTTCACACGACAGTTTCGCTTGTCAAACAGCCAAGGCAATTGTCTCATACACCTCCAGGCACGCCTCATCGAACTCGCGGCGCCAAGCGTCCAAGCCTTGCCGGTAGTTTGGCGCCCTTTTAGAAAACTCAGGGCGCGCGGGAACGCCGGGTGCTCGATGCACCCTGGTCTCGTGCGCCATGGGTAGAGTGGAAGACGCGCACGAGGGGTCGGGGCACCGGATTCACGCCGGCGTTCCCGCACGCAATGGTTTACGGCTTATCGCGCGCTCTCCTCGGAGAGATCGTGCTCTGTTGCCTCCGTCGCCCCGCGGATCGCAGGCTGTTTCAGCCCGGTTGAGCCGAACCAACCTCCACGAGGCTTGACGCCAGTTCCTGAGGCGCCGGGACCACACGCTTTTGCCGTCCGCGTCAGCATCGTTCGTCCTGCGCGCCGGTTGACCGCTCACGGAGAGTATCCGCCCTGCAATCCCTTGCCCGCCCAACGCTGGCCGCGTCCACCGCCGCCCATCCCGCGTTCGTGACGTTCGCGAACGTCCCTTTTCGTTGGGATGAGGTAGAACAAAGCATGAACCGATTTGCGCGAGAAGTCAAATGAATTTTTGGGCAAATCCGCTGAACCGGGCCAACCCGGTGATTTCGCGCCAGAATTTTTTTCTGGCGCCAGCGGAATCGATCCGTCCGGGCGTGCTTGTTTGGCCGCGACGTCATCCCGTCCCGCCACACAGCCGCCCCAGGAGCAAAAATGTCGAAAACAACCCCATGCAAAGTAGCCCGATACCGCCGGCGCCGATGAGTGGCCCCGCAAAAACATTTTGATACCTCGGGCAAATCAGGTGCATCTGTTCATCGTCGCCGCAACAGCCGACACGCGCCAGTCGGCCCGCCGGGCCTGGACCAGCATCTGCGCGCGGCTAAATTCAACCCTCATGTGATTTTTCCGCAGGCGCTGCCGATCTGGTGTTGGCCTGCGCGGCCCGGCTTCCGTCTAGACGAAATGAAAATCGTTTTGGTGCGCCAGCAATTGCGCCGTGGTGACGTTCTGAAAGGTGAGGGTGTCGTGCGCGGCGTCGGTGATGACGGCATTACCTTGCGCGTTGTCGTGGGTCGCGGCCACCAGCGCGCTGAAATTGGCAAACACCGATTGGCTGAACTGGATGCTGTCGGTTGCCGGCGCGAAGTTCTTGAGGGTGACCTGGCCGAAATCCGGCGCAAACACGAAGGATCCCTGTCCCGCTGGGCTCCAATGCGTTGCCGCGCTGCTGCCGGGCTGGCTCGCGCCATCGTTCGCCGCGGCGGCGGATGTGGGCTGGCCGGAGACAGGTGGATCGTAGACGATGGTTCCGCCGCTGCCGTCGTCGGCGAATTTGAAGTTGGCCAGCGAATACGTGCCGACGAATTTGAGATCCACCGTGGTCGTTCCGTCGCTGACGTCGAGGACGCCGGTCGAGCTGTCATAGCTCGACTGAACCGTGTCGAAGTTTACGCCACGCAGGTCGATCTGGTCCGACCCCGCCAGGGTGCCGTCCCCGGTGAAGCCGACGAGTTCGCCGCTGAACGTCGAAGGGTGGTCGAGTATCAATGCCCCCGTCGTGCTGGCGAACGTGACGGTCCCGGAATCGGAGCCGGCAAGCTCGAGGATCGCGCCGGCGCCGATCACCGATCCTCCGGTTCCGGTGACGGGATCCAGGATCTGCAGCGTGGCTCCGGTCGCAGCCTCCAGTGTCCCGAAATTCGTAATCGTGGTCCCGGTATCGATGATGAGTGTTCCGGCGATCGCTTCGATCGTCCCGCTTGCGTTGTCGAGCGCCAGATGGCCGCTGCCGTCGCCGATCGTGCCGGTCCCGGCGATGGTGTTGCCGGCATTGTACAGCATTTCGCCGCTGTTCGGTCCCTCGACGGTGCCGCCCGCCAGCGTCAGCGTGCCGGTGCCGTCGAGCATCAGCGTCGACACCTCTACCACCAGATTGCCGGCAACCTGGATATTTCCGGTGTTGTCGATGGTGCTGTCATCGACCTGCAGCGTGGTGCCGCTCGCAGCCTCCATCGTGCTGGCGTTGGTCAGCACCAGCTGGGCGTCCGCCGGCGCACCCAGCGCTTCGAAGCCGGCGGTCGCAGCGCTTTGCGCGGCGCTGTTCTGCGGACTGAAGCTGTCGATGTTCGGCCCGACATTCGACGTGCTGCCGTTCGGATCCCATTCCCAGAAATAGGCGCCGACCAGGGCACTGCTTTTGGACTGGGTCCACGCCTCGAAGAATGCCTGATAGAGTTCGGCCTGCAGCGTCGGGTCCGGGCTATTCCCCGAGGCAGACGGATCCGCGGCGGCACCGCTGTCGTTGGCGTAGCCGAGTTCGGTGAATAGCAGCGGCTTGCCGGATTGCGCCGCCAGATTCTCGAAATACTGGATCGGCGACTGGTTGCCGATCACCGCGTAGGCGCCGGGGTTGCCGGCTTCGGTCGCGGGTTGCAGCCAGCCGTTCACCAGGGTCTGGAGGGACGGATTCTGTGCATTCGACAGCGGCACATAGTTGTCGATCCCCTCGTAGTTCAGCTGGCTCCAGAAGCTGACCTCGTTCGCCGTGTTCCATGAGGCGGAGTAGGTAAGGGCGCCGGAGAAGACCTGCCGCACCGCGGTGATGATGTCGGTCCAATAGGAAAGATATTGCGGTCCGGTGAGCTGGTCGAGCTCCGCGCCGATCGACAGCATCTGGGCGCCGTTGGCCTGGGCAACCTCCGCCTCCTGGACGATCATCTGCTGGTAGCTGGCAAAGAAGGCGGCGACGTTGGTCGGCTGGTAGTCCTGGCGCCACTCGCCCACGCTGTAGGGGGCGCTCTCGGTGGGGTTGAGAAAATCGATCAGCGGTCGCACCATGACGGAAAGGCCGAGGCTTTCGGCCTGTGCGATTGTAGTCCCCAGAGCCGCGAGGCTGTCGGTATAGTTCGGATCGGCCACCACCTGCGATGTGGCGACATCGATGCCGTAGTCGAGCGTCGCTTCGATCGAATTGGCGCCGGTCTGCGCCAGGCTTGGCAGCGAGTCGGCATTCTCGTAGGCGCCGTTGTAGAACGCGACGTAATCGAAGCCCTTGTATTGCAGCGAGAAGGCCTGGCCGGGAATCCCGATGGTGCCGTCGCCGTTCAAATCCTGATCGAAACTCGGCTCCAGCGATTCCAGCGCAACACTGTTTCCCGGCGTCGCGTTGAGCAGGTGGCCGGTATAGTTTCCGTCGCTGTCGGTGCTCCAGACCGAATAGTCACCGCCGCCCACATTCCAGGCGACCTCG
>Ga0302156_10001041_pt1 | contig 25415 bp, 29 predicted proteins | sample I_Bog_N3_2_FD_193503 | JGI IMG/M metagenome (GOLD analysis project Ga0302156, IMG submission 193503) | Peat permafrost microbial communities from Stordalen Mire near Abisko, Sweden - I_Bog_N3_2 | ecosystem: Environmental > Terrestrial > Soil > Wetlands > Peat | place: Sweden: Abisko, Stordalen... | reverse complement strand
TCTGATCTTGGCATCGCTAGTGGGAGTGATTTTTCCGGCGGCGATTTATCTACAACTGGATAAAATCCGTAGCGTCAGCAATTTTCTTTTCATTGCCAATCAACTGCCGTGGTTCGTGTTTGGTGTTGCCTGCTATTACTTGCATCACAAGAAAAATCGAGCAGCGATTGCTGGTGTGCTGGTCAGTTTTATTGCCATGTCTCTCTATATTGTTGCAATCACCAAAAGACCGTATATGCCGTTTGATGGCGCGGTTTCTTTTGTCGCCATGCTGGTGATTTTTGCACTTGTCTTTTGCGCCATCAGAGTTCAATGCGTCAATAAATCATTGTCTTTTAAACCGCTGGTCGCCATAGGTGTGGCTTCATACAGTCTCTATCTATTGCACCAAGAGATCGGTCAAAAGTTGATCCTGATTACGGAGAGAAAATTGCCTGTTTTCACCGGTACACAGTACGCTATTCCTGTTCTGATTCTGATCGTTGGCATACTAACTTCCCTGGCAATCTATGCGTTTTATGAAAAGCCGATGAACAAAAAATTAAACCAGTTTTTCTATAGCAGATGTTGATGAGCCGTGACGATGCTCGCTGCTTGAGTGATCTGGTTCGCTTCAGCATCGTTGATGCGTTGAGCGCGCTTTCTTTGCCGGCAAGGCAGCAATGGGGTTACGTTATTTGGGGGATTTTCTTGTGCGAGTTCGCACCGCACACAAAAATACTTGACACTCTGCCATCGTCAAGCCAATACTGCGACTGTCCCTGAATACAAAGGGGAACGAGTTTTGCAGCTCGGAATACCAAAGCGCACAAACCGCGCCATGCGGTTTTTTTGTGCGAGCTATTGTTGCGCCTTCTTTGGCGGCAGTGGCGGGGAGGCTTCGGCCTGCCGGGTTCCTTTGGTACCGGTCTGCAAACCTTGTCATTTGCCGCCACCCCGTTTTGCAGCGGGGCGTGGTTTAACCGCTACCAGAGGAGGCTCACATGCCTAGCACCAACACGCCTGACCAAAACCCCATCTCCCCAAGCCACGAAGATTTTCACTGGATACACGGCCCGGGAAAAACCGAGCGCTTCGCCGATTTCATCGCACTCACGCGCGATATGGGTGCCGGTATCCACACCAGCATGCAACTCATTTACGCCAGTCAATTAAGGTGCGAAGTCAATCAGGACGGCGATCCTGAAGAGATGTCCGCGCCATCGATAGGCAAAACGGATAGCGCCACGTTGTTCCGTTTTGCGATGGCAGCGGCGGCGTTGCTGCGCAATGCTGCCGATGGGCATATCGATGCGCTCAACAAGCCGAGAGAGACATAAAACTAAGAGGCTGTTGCGAAATTAGTGTGGCTAGGCGCGGTGACGAAGACAGTACGAGTAGTACGGCAAGGAGCCGTAACAACGCTACAGTAATTTCGCAATAGCCTCTTAATCTAATCGCGGGTGGGTTATGCGTACAGTCAACATTCACGAGGCTAAAACACACTTGTCGCGACTGGTGGAGGAGGCCGCCGGGGGAGAGCCGTTCATCATTACCAAAGCCGGCCGGCCGTTGGTCAAAGTCGTCGCACTGGATGTCGCAACTGGTGCTGAGGTACGCCGCCTTGGCTTCATGACGGGCGACCTTGCCGCACCTGATGATGTTGATCAGATGTGGAGTACAGAGATTGCACAATGCTTTGACGGCGAGCCATGAAGTGCTTGTGGGATGCGCCATCGCTGTTGTGCGTCAACCGACTGCGCCGGCACAACAAAAAATGCCGACCAATTGCATGGGCCGGCGTTGTTATGTTGTCCGTGTCACTTAGTCGCGGAAGTTGTTGAACTCCAGCGGTAAATCCTTGATTTCCTTGCGCAGCATTGCCATCGCACCTTGCAGGTCGTCGCGCTTGGCGCCGGTCACGCGCACGGCATCGCCCTGAATGCTGGCTTGCACTTTCAATTTGCTGTCCTTGATGACGCGCACGATCTTCTTGGCGTCTTCGGTTTCAATGCCGTTCTTGATCTTGATGACTTGCTTGACCTTGTCGCCGCCGATTTTTTCGATCTTGCCGCTGTCGAGAAAACGCACGTCCACATTGCGTTTGGTCATCTTGTTGGTCAAGACGTCGCGCACCTGGTCCAGTTGGAACTCGGAGTCGGCATAGGCAGTCAGGTCGCGCTCTTTCAGTTCGACGCGGGCGTCGCTGCCCTTGAAGTCGAAGCGGGTGCTGATTTCTTTATTGGCCTGATCAAGGGCATTCTTGACTTCGACCAGATTGGCTTCGGAGACGGTATCAAATGAGGGCATGGTGTTTCCTTTTACGCACGGCTAGCTTGAAAGTGGTGATTTTAACGGACAACAGAGCGCACGGCTATGCCAGCTGCTTTGCCGCTATAATTCTGCGCTTATGTTTCCGATTCCCATTCAACGCAATTTTTCCTTGCGTCACCTCAATACCTTCGGCATCGACGCCCGTGCGCATGCCTATGTGCCGGTCGACGACGTCGATATGTTGCTGGCCGTGTGCCACGATGCGCAACTGTCGTTGCAGCCTCGGCTGGTGCTGGGTGGCGGCAGCAATCTGTTGCTGACCCAGGATTTTCCAGGCCTGGTGTTGCATCTGCGCAGCAGCGGCATGCAAATTACCGGGGAAGATGACGCTTGCGTCTACGTCAAGGCCGCCGCCGGGGAGAACTGGCATGCTTTTGTGCAATGGACGCTGAATCTGGGCCTGGGCGGGCTGGAAAATCTGTCCCTCATTCCCGGCAGTGTCGGTGCGGCACCCATTCAGAATATCGGTGCTTACGGCGTTGAGGTCAAAGATCGCTTTCATTGTCTGACCGCCTTCGATTTTACGACCATGCAGACACTGATATTGGACAACGCTGCCTGCCGCTTCGGCTATCGCGACAGCGTCTTCAAGCAGGCGTTGAGCGGGCGCGTGGTGGTGCTGGACGTGACTTTTGCCTTGCCTAAGCAGTGGCAGCCTAATATCGGCTACGCAGACGTGCGCCAGGAGCTGGCGCAGCGCGCCATTGCCACACCGTCGCCGCGCGATATCGCCGATGCGGTCATCGCCATTCGCACTCGCAAGCTGCCGGACCCGGCCGTGATCGGCAACGCCGGCAGTTTCTTCAAGAATCCCATCGTGGCAGCCGCGCAGCGCGATGCCTTGCTGGCACAGCATGCGCAACTGGTTAGCTACGTGCAAGCCGATGGCAACTACAAGCTGGCAGCCGGCTGGTTGATCGATCAGTGCGGCTGGAAGGGCAAGTCACTGGGAGCGGCCGGGGTGTATGACAAGCAGGCCTTGGTGCTGGTCAATCACGGTGGTGCCAGCGGACGCGACATCGTGGCGCTGGCGCAGGCAATTCAGGCCGATGTGCTGGCCAGGTTTGGTGTTGGGCTGGAGCCGGAGCCGGTCTTTATCTAAGGTTTTGCTAAAACGATAGGCATAAAAAAACGCGGCCCGGTTTCCCGAGGCCGCGTTTTTTATAATCCACTGCGATCAGCCGAAATGGCAGACGTAATCCAGCGTTTCCGTGACTTCGATTTCGAAGCTGGAATTGCCCGGTACATTGAAGCTCGTGCCGCTGGCATACGTCTTCCAGCTGTCTTCACCTTTGAGGCGCACGTTACAGCTGCCGCCGTTGATTTCCATGATTTCTGGCGCGCCGGTGTTGAAGGTCAGCGACGCTGGCAGGATCACGCCCAAGGTTTTCTTGCTGCCGTCGGCGAAGATCACGGTGTGCGAAATACATTTGCCGTCGAAATAGACATTGCCCTTCTTGAGCACGGTGACGTTGTCGAATTGGGTAGTCATCTTGATAGATTCTCGTGGAAGGTGGCGTTATTGAGCGTCTTTGTCCAACAGCGGCAGCGTCACCGCATTGCTGGTGGCCAGCAGGCCGGTGTTCTGATAGATCGCCAGTTTTTGGCGGGTGTCGCTGATGTCCAGATTGCGCATGGTCAGTTGACCGATACGGTCTTGCGGCGAGAAGGCGCCTTCACCCTTTTCCATGGTCAGGCGTTCTGGCTGATAGGTCAGATTGGCCGACTCGGTGTTGAGGATGGAGTAGTCATTGCCACGGCGCAGTTCAATCGTGACTTCGCCAGTAATGGCGCGTGCCACCCAGCGTTGCGCCGCTTCGCGCAGCATGATCGCTTGCGAGTCGAACCAACGGCCTTGATACAGCAGGCGACCCAGCTTGCGGCCGCTGTCGCGATATTGCTCGATGGTGTCTTCGTTGTGGATGCCGGTGACCAGGCGCTCGTAGGCAATGAACAGCAGTGCCAGGCCCGGCGCTTCATAGATGCCGCGGCTCTTGGCTTCGATGATGCGGTTTTCGATCTGATCGCTCATGCCCAGACCATGACGCCCGCCAATGCGATTGGCTTCCATCATCAGTTCCACCAGATCGGTGTAGACCACGCCGTTGAGGGCGACTGGACGGCCTTCTTCAAAGCGCACGGTGACTTCTTCACGCTTGACTTCGACGTCGTCGCGCCAGAACGCCACGCCCATGATCGGTTGCACGATCTTGATGCCGCTGTTGAGGTATTCCAGATCCTTGGCTTCGTGGGTCGCGCCGAGCATGTTGGAGTCGGTCGAGTACGCTTTTTCTACCGACATTTTGTAGTCGAAGCCGGACTTGATCATGAATTCCGACATTTCCTTGCGGCCACCCAGTTCATGGATGAACTGGTCGTCCAGCCAAGGCTTGTAGATGCGCAGCTTGGGGTTGACCAACAGACCGTAGCGGTAGAAACGCTCGATGTCGTTGCCCTTGAAGGTGCTGCCGTCGCCCCAGATGTCGACATTGTCTTCGCGCATCGCGGCCACCAGCATGGTGCCGGTAACAGCGCGGCCCAGCGGGGTGGTGTTGAAGTAAGTCACGCCGGCCGTCGAGATGTGGAAGGCGCCGCTTTGCAGCGCGGCAATGCCTTCATTGACCAGTTGTTCACGGCAATCCACCAGGCGCGCCAGTTCAGCGCCGTAGGCCAGGGCCTTTTTTGGGATTTCGTTGTAATCGGGTTCGTCGGGCTGACCCAGGTTGGCGGTGTAGGCGTAAGGAATGGCGCCTTTTTGACGCATCCAGTGCAGTGCGGCGCTGGTGTCAAGGCCGCCGGAGAAGGCGATGCCAACCTTTTGGTTAACAGGAACGGATTGCAGGATAGTGGACATGATCTTACCGGTAGTGTTGAGGGTAACTGGGATTGGTTGGGATGGAGCGCTTGGTTCAGGCCATTTTGCCGAGGACCAGATATTCCAGCAGGGCTTTCTGGACGTGCAGGCGGTTTTCCGCTTCTTCCCAGACCACCGATTGCGGGCCGTCGATCACTTCTGCCGCGACTTCTTCGCCACGATGGGCCGGCAGGCAGTGCATGAACAGGGCGTCCGGCTTGGCGCGCGACATCTTGGCCTGATCGACGATCCAGCCGTCGAAGGCTTGCAGGCGCGCGTTGTTTTCCGCTTCATAGCCCATGCTGGTCCAGACGTCGGTAGTGACCAGGTCGGCACCGGCGCAGGCGTCGCCCGGATCGGCGAAGAAGGTGTAGCGTTGCTGGCCGGGCGCGACCAGTTTCTGGTCGATGTCGTAGCCTTTAGGGGTCGAGACGTTGACGTGGAAGCCAAATACCTCGGCCGCCTGTAGCCAGGAATACAGCATATTGTTGGCGTCGCCGACCCAGGCCACGACCTTGTCCTGGATCGAGCCGCGATGCTCGATGTAGGTAAACACATCGGCCAGCACCTGGCAGGGATGTTGTTCATTGGTCAAGCCGTTGATGACGGGCACGCGCGAATAGGCGGCGAAGCGGTCGATGATTTCCTGGCCGAAGGTGCGGATCATGATGACGTCGCACATGCGCGACATCACTTGCGCCGCATCCTCGATAGGCTCGCCGCGGCCGAGCTGGCTGTCGCGCGTGTTGAGATAAATCGCCGCGCCGCCGAGCTGATGCATGCCGGCTTCGAAGGACAGGCGGGTACGCGTCGAGTTCTTTTCGAACACCATCACCAGCGTGCGATCGGCCAGCGAATGATGTGGTTCGTAATTCTTGAACTTGCGCTTGATCACGCGTGAACGCTCGATCAGATACGTGTACTCGTCAAGGCTAAAGTCGGAAAACTGCAGGTAGTGTTTGATTGCCATAAATAAAAACGGCGGCCAGTTGGCGCCTGCCGCCGATTGTTATAACTGCTTCAATTATAAGGGATTCGGGCTAAAAAGATACCCAAAAGCGGCCACCCGGCCCGGTTCTGGCTGGTAGCGCGCTGGCGCTGTGTTGCCGTCAATACAGCTTTTGTGACGATTCATGCAACAGCTGAGCATACAAGGTCTGGCGCATGACGGCAATCTCGCCGCTGGCAACCGCTGCCAGCACGGCACAACCGGGTTCGCTCAAGTGATGACAGTTATAAAAGCGGCAATGCCCCAGATACGGGGTGAATTCGCGAAATGCCCGCTCCAGCATGCCTTCGCTGAGCTGATACAGGCCGAACTCCTGAAAGCCGGGCGAATCGATGATCGATGCGTCACCCTCCATGGCATACAAGCGAGTGAAGGTGGTGGTGTGCTTGCCGGTGTCGAGTGCAGCGGAAATCTCACGCGTGGCGATATCCGCGTCAGGGATGATCAGATTGATCAGCGAGGATTTGCCCATGCCCGACTGGCCGATCAGAATGGTCGACTGACCTTGCAACAAGGGCATCAGCGTGGCACAGGTAGCCTCGGGATCGGCCTGGGCGGAGACTTCGTGGATCGGATAGCCGAGCCGGCGATAGACTTCCAGCCGTTCACGCGTTCTGGGCAGGGCGCTGACGATGTCGGTCTTGTTGAGTACGATATGGGCGGCCACGCCGGCCGATTCTGCGGCCACCAGCGAGCGCGAGATCAGGTCGTCGGTAAAGCCTGGCTCGGTAGCCACCACAATGAATAATTGCGTGACGTTGGCGGCCAGCAGTTTGGATTTGTATTGATCCGACCGGTACAGCAAGGTCTTGCGTTCGGCGATGGCTTCAATCACGGCTTGGTTGGCGGAAGTGCGCTTGAGGTGGACATGGTCGCCCACGGCCACATCGCTCTTCTTGCCGCGGGTAACGCATTGCAATTTTTCCGCACCGATTTGTACCAGGTAATGGCGGCCGTGCGCCGCGATGACCGTGCCGATTTCTGCTGCTTGCTTGGGTGCTGCCATAGAGTGCGATCAGGGCCGGGAAAAAGTCTGGTGGAAGATGGCGTCGACCTTGGCCGCGCAGATGAAGTCATTGATCGACAAGCCGCCCTGGCCCTGGTTGACACTGTGGGTGTCGAACTTGACCACGCAGCGGTTGTAGGTCACCAGTAGTTCAGGGTGATGGTCTTCGGCGTGGATCACATAGGCAATCGCATTGATGAAGGCCAGCGTCTCGTGGTAATCCTGAAAGGCGAAGGCTTTTGTCAGTTTCGCATGGTCCAGCGCCCAACCTGGCACCAGCGCCAGATGTTGCTGTACGGCGGCGCTGTCCAGTGCGCTGACCTGATGCTGGCTGGTTTGCGCCAGCAGGTCTTGCGTGCTTAGTGTCATGATGGTTTCCTTGTTCCTTATTGTGCGGCGGCAGGCAGGCTTGCCTGCAAGTGGCTGATGCGTACCGATGCGGGTGGATGCGAATCGTAAAATGCCGAATGCAGCGGGTCTGGCGTCAAGGTCGAGGCGTTGTCTTCATATAGTTTGACCAGCGCCGAAACCAGGTCCTGGGCATTCGTGTATTTGGCCGCAAAGGCGTCGGCTTCGAATTCGTGCTTGCGCGATGACAGCGATGACAAGGGCGACAGCAAGAAGGTGAAAATCGGCAAGGCCAGCATGAACAGAATCAGCGCCATCGCATCATTGCTACCCACCAGCAAGGGATCAACGCCCAGGCCGGTGTAGAACCAGGTCTGACCTTTGAGGTAGCCGAGCAGGGCGAGCAAGGCCAGCGACAGGGCGAACATCACGGCGATGCGCTTGACGATGTGCTTGAGTTTGAAGTGCCCCAGTTCATGCGCTAACACCGCCTCGATTTCATGCGGCGCCAGTCGTGCCAGCAAGGTATCAAAAAAGACGATGCGCTTGCCCGCCCCGAAGCCGGAAAAATAGGCATTGCCATGGGCGCTGCGCTTGGAACCATCCATCACGAACAAGCCCTTGGAGGCAAAGCCGACACGCTGCATCAAGCCTTCGATGCGGCTGCGCAGACTATCGTCGTCGAGCGGCGAAAATTTGTTGAACAGCGGCGCAATCACGCTCGGATAGAGCAGCAGCATCAGCAGTTGGAAAGCGGAAAATACCAGCCAGGCATAAAACCACCAGAGTGCGCCGGACTTGTCCATGAGGCTAAGGATGACCCACAGCAAGGGCAGACCGATGACGGCGCCGAGCAGGGCGTTTTTGAGGATGTCGGCGAAGAACAGGCCCGGCGTCATCTTGTTGAAGCCGAAACGCGCCTCCTGCACAAACTGGCGGTAATAATCGAACGGCAGGTCAATCACGCCGGAAATGACCCCAAAGGCGACCACCAGGCCCAACTGATAGAGCATGCCGGCGCCGCCGAAGTAATGCAGCAGCAGGGTCGATAGGGCTTGCAGGCCGCCCAGCAGGGTGAAGCCGACTAACACCACCGCATTGACCAGTTGCGTCAGCAGTCCGAATTTGGAGCGTGCGACGGTGTAGTCAGCCGCTTTTTGGTGTGCCGCCAGCGGAATGCGTTCGGCGAATTCGGCCGGCACCGCGCTGCGGTGTGCCAGTACATGCCTGATATGGCGCGAACTGAGCCAGAAGCGCACCGCTAGCGTCAGAAGCAGGAAGCCGACAAACAAAACTGAAAACGTGAGTGAATACATTCTTTCCCTGTGCGAAAATGGCGGGCAGTAAAACAGTTCAAGATATTCGATAACAATTTACGATGATTGTTTCGAATATGCACTCGAAGAACAAGGCCAATGATAAGGCCAATAACAAGGCCAGTAACAAGCCAGTAAGCCTGCTTGACTTCGCTAGAACCGTTTAAGCTTGAATCAGAAAATCAGCACATCAGCAGTTACGCAGAATATGAAGAAGGAATAATTATGTCACAAGCCACCGATACCAACGTTGCCGAAAGCATTGCAACGACGTATCCGATCCCCGCCCGGACCAATGAATTCAATCTGGTCTGGCTCGACATGGAAATGACCGGCCTCGATCCAGACAACGACCTCATCATCGAAGTGGCCGTGGTGGTGACCGATCCCGAGCTCAATATCATTGGCGAAGGTCCGGTGTTTGCCATTCATCAGTCCGACGCTGCACTGGACGGCATGGACGCCTGGAACAAGGGCACCCATGGCCGTTCGGGCCTGATCGAGCGGGTCAAGGCATCGACCGTGACCGAAGCCGAGGCCGAAGCCGCCTTGATCGAGTTCCTCAAGAAATACGTGCCGGCAGGCAAGTCGCCCATGTGCGGTAACTCCATCTGCCAAGACCGCCGTTTCATGGCGCGCGGCATGCCTAAACTGGAAGCATTTTTCCACTACCGCAACCTGGACGTGTCCACCCTCAAGGAACTGTGCCGCCGTTGGAAGCCGGAACTGGCCAGCGGTTTCAAGAAACATCAAAAACACACGGCACTGGCCGACATCATTGAGTCCATCGAAGAACTCAAGTATTACCGCGAGCACTTCATCAAGGAATAAGCCGCTAGCCCAGCCGGCGAGTGCGCCGGCTGGTTCAGCTGATCAGGTGCTTTCTGCGCCGCAACATTTTTTGTATTTCTTGCCGCTGCCACAGGAACAATCGTCGTTGCGACCGATCTTGGGGCCGTCACGCTGCACGGTTTCCACGGCTGACTTGCGATGTGGCAACCAGTAGCGGTAAATGTGCGGGATCGCCGATTCGACTTCCACCGCCAGCTTGTGGGTCTTGATCGGATCGTCCACCAGCACGCCTTCGTCCTCTTCCAGTTCATCCGAGCCGAGCAGATAGATGGGACGCATCAACTCCGCCAGGTTGGAATGGAAAATCGGCTCCCATTCTTTGGCGCGCAATTGGATGCCTTCCCAGAATCCCCAGGTCCAGGCTTCGCCGTCGAGCAAGCTCTTGCCTTCATGCTCGCGTTCGCAAAACAAGGGCTCGTATTCCTTTGGGGCAACTTCCAGCGTAATGGCGATTTCGTTCATGCTGCGCGCAATCAGGCCGGTGATGCGTTCGGCTTCCTTGGGCGACTTGAACTTGGGTGTGTCTTGCGGCTCGCTGCCCCAGATGTAGGGCAGCCACTCGGCCATCAGCACTTCCTGCGGACCGATCACCAGCGCCGTCAAAAACCCATGCAGAGTATCCATGGTCATGGCGTCTTCAGCGCAACGGTCGGAAAGCAGGAAATCGTCGAGTTCGTCAAACTCTTCGTCGGAAAGTGGTTGGTCCAGTTGCATGATGTGCGTCCGTGTTGCGAGTAAAGTCGCAGTGTAATTGCATTCTTAGCCCAACGCGAGGATTCCCGCAGAGGATGGCAGCCACGTACAATACCGGCATGACCGATTCCGTATCCACCGGCGACCCTGTTGCCACTGTAACTACCGTATTTACCTTCGCTGGCTTGTCTCCCGATACCGTATTGGACGCGCTCGACAGCGTCGGCCTCTATGGTGATGGGCGTTTGCTGGCACTCAACAGCTACGAAAACCGCGTGTATCAGGTCGGCATGGAAGATGGGCCGCCGCTGGTGGCCAAATTTTACCGGCCGCAACGCTGGAGCGATGCTGCCATCCTGGAAGAGCATGCCTTCGTCAACCAGCTGGTGATCAATGAAATCCCGGTGGTGCCCGCCATGAGCCTGGCCAATGGCAGCAGCCTGCAGCAATATCAAGGTTATCGTTTTGCCGTATTTGCACGACACGGCGGCCGCGCGCCTGAACTGGACCAGCCGGACACGCTGGAACGGCTCGGCCGCTTTATCGGCCGCATCCACGCCATTGGCCAGCAGCAGCCGTTCGTAGAGCGTCCGGCGCTCAATATCAGCACCTTCGGTGAAGAGCCGCGCGAATATTTGCTCACGCATGATTTCATCCCGCCAGACTTGCTGGCGGCGTACCAGAGCACCACCGCGCAGGCGCTCGATGGCGTGCGGCGCTGCTTTGATCGGGCCGGCGACGTGCGACAGTTGCGCCTGCACGGGGATTGCCATGTCGGCAATGTGTTGTGGACCGATGCCGGGCCACATTTTGTCGACTTCGACGACAGCCGCATGGGCCCGGCGATTCAGGATCTGTGGATGTTGTTGTCCGGCGAACGCGGCGATATGGTGCGCCAGTTGTCGGACTTGCTGGCCGGCTATGAAGATTTTTGCGAATTCGACCAGCGCTCCCTGTATCTGATCGAAGCCTTGCGCACCTTGCGCTTGCTGCATTATTCGGCATGGCTGGCGCGGCGCTGGGAAGATCCAGCTTTCCCGCAGGCGTTTCCGTGGTTCAACACCCAGCGTTACTGGCAGGATCGGATCCTGGAATTGCGCGAGCAGATTTCACTCATGGATGAGCCACCCCTGTGGCCGCTTTAATCTCTAAAACATGGCAAATACTGGAACAAGCATGAACCTGCAACGCTGCGGCTGGGTCAATCTGAACAATCCACGTTACGTCACCTATCACGATGAAGAGTGGGGCGTGCCGTGTCACGATGAAACGCGTTTGTTTGAGATGCTCAATCTGGAAGGCGCACAAGCCGGTCTGAGCTGGGAAACCGTGCTCAACAAGCGCGAGACTTACCGCGCCGCCTTTGATCAATGGGATCCTGAAAAGATCGCCCTCTATGACGACGTCAAGGTCGCTAGTTTGCTGGCCGATCCCGGCATCGTGCGCAATCGGCTGAAGGTGGCGGCCACCATTACCAATGCCAAGAGCTACCTGCGTCTGCGGGATGACGTTGGCGGCCTGGATCCTTTTTTGTGGGCCTATGTCGATGGCCAAGTCATTCGAAATCGCTGGCAGAACCTGGGCGAAGCGCCGTCCAAGACGCCGTTGTCGGATCAGTTATCGAAAGACCTCGCCAAACGCGGTTTCAAGTTTGTCGGTTCGACCATCATCTATGCTTATTTGCAGGGTATCGGCATTGTCAACGACCACGTAGTCAGCTGTCATTGTCATGGCCGGTCCGACTAAAGTCGGCGTGGTTCAATATCAATAGCGTCAGGTTGTCTGCAGTCAGTTTAGCCATGACTTTCGGGCGCGTGACAAGCCACGCTCAGCTTATTGCCATCCGGATCGCGAAAGTAGGCGCCAAAATAATTGGCATGATAGTGCGGCCGTAATCCCGGAGGCCCTTCGCAGCTGCCGCCCTGTGCCAGCGCGCTCTGGTAGGCATCAATGACTTGCTGCCTGTCATGCGCATTGAAAGCGATCATCTGGCCGTTACCGGCCTGATGCGCTTGCCCGTCGTAGGGCTTGCAAATCACAAAAAAAGGGCGTTGGCCGCCGGGGCTATGCCAACCGGCCCAGGGTTTTTCAGGTTCAGCAAAGCGCAGCTCATGACCCAGTACGCGCATCAGTGCGCTATAAAAGCCAAATGCGCGGTCAAAGTCCGTCACGCTGGTGAATACGTGAGAAAACATAGCATGCCCCTGAATTGATCAACGCCGCCAGTTTAGCGTAGTCAGTCGGGTCTATCAGGCCGCCACGTAACGACCGGGGCGATGATAAATCATCATCACCAGACTGAGCGAAGCGGCGCTTAGAAAAGACAGCACCAGCTTGTCCGGCGCGAGAAAGGAGATGGCGGCGCTAAAGATCACGATATCGCCGGCCAGCAGCACATGGCCGGCGCGCCAGCCGCGTTTTTCCTGAAAATACAAGGCCAGCACGCCGATGCCGCCGACGCTGGCCTTGTGTCGCGCCAGTGCCAGCATGCCCATGCCGATGATGGTGCCGCCGAAAATCGCCGCGAAATAAGGATTGACGTCAGTAAATGTGAGCACGCGCGAGAACGCCGAGAGCATGACTACGATCAAGACGTTAACCAAGATGGTCTTGAACACGAAGGACCAGCCGAAGGTCAGCTTGGCGAATATCAAAAAGGGAATGTTGAGCGCGAAAAATAGCACCTGCAATGAGATTGGCATCACATAGGAAAGGCCCAGCGCAATACCGGCAATGCCGCCGGTGATCAGCCCAGCGGCCTTCAGGCAGGCCATGCCGAAGACGATGAAGGAACAGGCCATGCATAAGGCATGGGCATCCTCGGCCAAGGTGTGTGGAATCACGTCCGGTAACGGTGAGGCGCTATCGGCGAGGGTGTGGGGGAGCGGGCTGTTGATTGTCATTCTTTTTAAGAAGCATGAAACATGCCAGAATTTACTGAAAGACCGAGTGAGCGGTCACGGCAGCGAAGTATTCCAGTGCTGCCACGCCGGCGACCGAGTTGCCAAATTCGTCCAGCGTCGGCGACCAGACGCAGATCGCCAGTTGCCCTGGGACCACGGCGACTATCCCGCCGCCGACGCCGCTTTTGGCCGGCAATCCAACCCGGAAGGCAAATTCGCCGGCGGCATTGTAAGTGCCGCAGGTCAACATGATTGAGTTCAGACGGCGGGTTGCCAACGGCGTCAGCACCGCTTTTCCAGTATGCGGCACGACGCCGTGATTGGCAGCAAACAAGGTCGCCCGTGCCACTTCGAGGCAACTCATTTCGATTGCGCAATGGGTGAAATAGGTCTGTAACACGGCTTCGACGTCGGCATTGAGGTTGCCGAAGCTTTTGATGAAATTGGCCATGGCGGCATTGCGGTGGCCGTGGCTAGCTTCCGATTCGGCCACTGCCGAATTGAAATTGATGTCGCTGACGCCGCTCAGTTCGCGCAGAAAATCCAGAATCGCCAGCGACGGGTGTGCATAGTGACTGCACAAGAGGTCGGTGACCACCAGGGCGCCGGCATTGACGAAAGGATTGCGCGGGATGCCGCGGTCGATCTCCAATTGCACCAAAGAGTTGAACGGTGTTCCCGACGGCTCGCGCCCGACTCGATCCCACAAGGCGTCGCCTTCTTTACGATAGGCCAGGCTCAGGGTAAATAATTTGGAAATACTCTGGATCGAAAAACGCTGATCCGCGGCACCGGCGCTAAAGCTGCTGCCGTCGCAGAGACACAGCGCCACGCCAAACTGGCCCGGCGCCACGCAGGCAAGTTCAGGAATGTAGTCGGCAACACTGCCTTGATGGACAAATGGCGCAGCTACCTGCAGCATTTCGTCGAGCACATTCTGATAGTCGATCGTGTTTTTCATGAATTCATTTGAACAAGGAGAAGGCAGTTTCGCCGTTGCGGGCATGTTGAGTTTGCATGTCTTTTTTGTCAAGGTCGTGTTGCGGCCGATGGCGGTCATCGATACCATTTGCTGGTGCCACGCAAATAACGTTAACCATACATTTCGCCAAACATTTTTTCATGATAGTTGCATTCGGTGTAAATTCAGAAGCAGTGTCAATCTGGTGCAGTGTTTGTGCGTCGGCGCAAAAGCAGGCGCATAGATGATGGCCGTATGAAGGTCACGCTAACATGGCAATACATAATTCAGGAGACTGGTTGTGCCAAGAACATCATCCCGTAACGGAAGGATTGTCATTGCTGCCGCCATCGTTTGCGCATTACTGGCCGGGCCGGGCGTCCGTGCCGCCGACTCGCCCGTGACGGCCACTATTGGTTTTGCCGGGCTCTTGAGTAATGACTTTGTCAACGCGGCGCGGCAAGGTGCTGAGCTCGCCATCGACATTGCGAATCAGCAAGCCACTGTGCATGGCAGGCGGCAGATCCGTTTTCAGTTGGATGCCCAGGACGACAATAATTCGCCCAACATAGCCGGATTCGTCGCGAACTATTTCGTTCGCACTGGCGCCATCGGCGTGGTAGGACATTGGGCCACAGCGCCCGCCGCCGCCGCCGCCGCGATCTACGAAAAGGCGGGCGTGGCGCAGGTGATGTTTACGCCGACCGGAAGCGAAGTCACTGACACGGGCTATCAAAGCACTTTCCGAGTGGTGGGTGATACGGAACATACCGCCATTTACATGGCAGAGGCCGCCGTCAAGGTGTTGCAAGGCAAGCGGGTCGGGATCATTGCCAATGACAGCCCCTATGGCCAATCGCTGGCGGCTGTTTTTGAGCGCGCGATGCTGACGCGGTCGCAAAAAGTCGTGCAGCATCTTAGTCTCAGTGCGAACACCTCCGACTTCAGCTCAGCGTTGCAAGTCATGGTTGACAATCAGGTGGATGTGATTTTCTTTGGCGCCAACATTGTGCAGGTGCCGCCTTTTGTTCAGGCAGTCCAGCGCATGCATATCCACGCCAAAATTTTATTGACCGCGGGTACGGTGGGCAGCCAATTCTTTGCCGATGGGAAGGGCGATAATTTATATGCGCTGGAACCGAGCCGGCCGCAAACCAACTGCCCGCGCTGGAAATATTTCGAGCAGAAGTACCAGGCACGCTATGGCGCGCCGCCAAGTACCTTTTCCCGTTACGCCTACGACGCCACCAATGTGCTGATTCAGGCGGCGCGCGATAGCGGTGTCGCAGATCGAAGAAAAATCATTGCCGATTTGCACAAAAATTCTTATCCCGGCTTGAATGGCACCATCGCATTTGACCCGGCTGGAAATGTGAAGCATTCGACTTTTACACTTTATCAGGCCGAACCTGGCGGTTGGACTGTGCGGAAATTTTTTTCCGACTCGAATGCTGCAGCGCCAGCGTGTAACTAGCATCGTCGACGAAAACGAGTCGTAACAATCCACCAAGCGCCGATGGCGTTACGGCCGCTTGCGCATGCCTGTCGTGTTGTTCTAGTGGCATGGTGCCAAGCACAATTTGCTGCGATGCAAACATCAAATCATCCGCAAGCTGCAGGTTTTCCGATAAAACTTTTCATCTGAAATAGTTTGCAAAAGAATTTTTGTACTGCTATTTTGGAACCGGTACCAAAAATTCGTAAATATAAAAAAGCCCGAGACCCACAGAACAAATCACTCGATGTATCGGTAGATAACAATCAACGGTTTGGCAGGTAGCGTGAGACAACAATCGACTATGAAAAACACGGGCAACGTTGGCGCGGGCAAGGTGACGATTATTCAAGTCGCACGCGAAGCAGGAGTATCGAAAACCAGCGTTTCGCGCTACCTCAGCGGCGAGTTTGACGCATTATCGGCCCCTTTGCTGGAACAAATTCGCAGCACGATTGCGCGTCTTGGTTACCAGCCAAGCCAGATGGCGCGCGCCCTCAAAGGTGGCCGCACGCGACTGATCGGCATGTTGGTGGCGGACATTTTGAATCCTTATTCAGTGGCCGTATTGAACGGCGCCGAGGCCGCGTGTCAGCGACATGGCTATACCCTGATGTTGTGCAACACCGGCAACGACGAGCAGCGCGAGCTGCAATCGCTGGCGGCTTTGCATTCCTATAGCGTGGAAGGTTTGCTGTTCAATACGCAAGGGCGCAATGTCACGCCGCTGCAAGAGTTGGGTCGTGCCGCGTTCCCGGTGGTGCTGCTGGATCGACGCGTCGAGGGTTGCGATTTCGATCTGGTCGGTCTCGACAATGTCAGGGCAGCGCAGATGGCGACCGCGCATTTATTGGCCGGCGGGTATCGCGAAATAGCCTTGCTGGTGCAGCCTTTGCATGGCGTCAGTTCGCGTCAGGGGCGCCAGGCCGGCTTCCTGCAAGCCTTGGCGCAACAGCCGGATTGCCATGGCGAGACCCTGGAGGTCGATCTCAATCAGGGTGGCCACGTGGCGGCGACGCTGGTGGATTTTCTCAAACGTTGCAAGCAGCGCGGGCGCGGCAAGATTGCACTGCTGGCCGGCAATGGCATGGTCTCGCTGCAGATTGCCCTGGCGCTGCAAAGCATGAAATTGCAATTTCCCGACGACATCGGTTTGCTGTGCTTCGATGAATTGTCATGGTCGCCGCTGGTGAGCAACGGCATCAGTACGATCGAACAGCCGACCTATGAAATCGGGTTTGCCGCGATCGAACGCCTGCTGGCGCGCATCAATGGCGAGCGCACACCGCGCCGAGAAATATTAATGGATGGTCGTTTGATTGTGCGCGGTTCAAGCCAATTGAGCGCGGCAAATGCAAGAGAAAAAGAATGAGTTTTTAAGCATTCTGGCAGCTCTGCCAGAGATAAGAAATGCACGCGTGATGCAGAGCGGCACAGAAGTAGCGCAGTGCCACGCAGGGTAGTCAATAAAAATAAATAAGCCGTAGAAAACGTAGCAATAAAGTGGGTGCGAGCCCTTTATCGAGGACGTTTGCCAGCCGTTTTTATCTGACGCGGGAGGCAACGAAAAGGAGACAAATCATGCATATCAAAAAACTGTTCAGCACCAAATTCATCGCGCTGACGCTGGCTGCCAGTTGCGCACTTGGCACCGCCGTCAGCGCCGGTGCGCAAACCGTGTCCGACCTGATCAAGAAGGGTAAGGTCACCATCGGCGTGGTCAGCGGCACGCCGCCGTTTGGCAGCGTTGATGCCAAGGGCGAGCCGATTGGTTACGACATCGATGTGGCTAATCTGATCGGAAAATATCTGGGGATACCGGTCGAAATTGTGCCGTTGGTGCCGCCTGCGCGCATTCCTGCGCTGGAATCGGGCAAGGTCGATTTCCTGGTTGCCACACTGGCGCCCACGCCGGAACGCGCCAAGTCGGTGCTGTTTACGATTCCTTATAGCGGCTTCGAGTTGTCCATCGTCGGTCCGGTCGCATCCAAGTACAAGAGCCTGAACGATCTGGTCAAGAAGAAGGTGGGCGTTTCACGCGGCAGCACCAACGACACCGCGTTGACGCGTCTGGCGCCGGCCGGCACGGTGCTGGTGCGTTTCGAAGACGACTCGACGGTGACGCAGGCCTTGCTGAGCAATCAGGTTGACGCGATCTCGATCCCCAATACCATGGCCAATGAAATCGTCAAGACCCGCGGCGCTGGCAAGATCGAAGTCAAGTTCCCTTACTCGGTGCAACCGAATTCAATGACCGTGCGCAAGGGTAATTTCGACCTGCAACAATGGCTCAATAACTTCATCTACTACGTCAAGCTGGACGGCGAGCTCGATGCGATCTCGCGCAAATGGTCCGGCTCGCCCTTGCCGAATCTGCCGGTGTTTTAAGCACCGCTTATCGAATCCGGCTCAGACGCAATCGTTCAATGCCAACCGCACGCGGTTCCTGCGCAAGTCGGGGCCGCGTCTCACGTCGCGTCGCATCGCATCGGCAAGGAGTAGACGATGTCTTATGATTTTCAGTTTGCCTTCATCTTTCAGCACATGGATCAGCTGTTGTGGGGGGCTTTGCTCACCATTCGACTCAGTGCGCTGGCGATGATTTTCGGTCTGGCGGTAGGGATCGCCGGGGCGATCGTGAGCATTCACGGATCGGCACCGGCGCGCTTTGCAGTCACGGCCTATGTGGAACTGATCCGCAGCACACCATTTCTGGTGCAGTTGTTCATTATCTTTTTCGGCTTGCCTGCGGCAGGGGTGCAGGTCGATGCCAATGTCGCCGCCTTGGTGGCGATGACGGTCAATCTTGGCGCTTATTCGACCGAGATTGTGCGCGCCGGCATGATGGCGGTACATCCTGCGCAGATCGAAGCGGCGCAGGCGTTGGCCATGACGCGCTGGCAGGTGATTCGCCACGTGGTGCTGACGCCGGCGCTGGAGAAAGTCTATCCGGCGCTGGCCAGTCAATTTACCTTGATGATGCTGGCGTCGAGCATTGTCTCGGCGATTTCGGCCGAAGAGTTGACTGCTGCTGCCAATCTGCTCGATGCCGAAACCTTCCGCAGTTTCGAGATCTATCTGGTCGTGATGCTGCTCTACATTTTGCTGGCGCTGTTGTTTCGCCTCAGTTTCTGGCTCATCGGTCTGATCGTGTTTAAACGCCGCCGCCGGCTTGGCGTGGCGCGGCCAAGGGGGATGTGATGATTGCCGAATTTTCCTGGGACCAATTCTTCTTCCTGTGGCAAGCCGCACGCTGGACCTTGCTGCTGTCGGCACTGGCTTTTGTGCTCGGCGGGGCTGCCGGTTTTGTCGTTGCCCTCATGCGCACTTCCCATCTGCGCTTGTTGCGCAGCTTGTCGGCGGTGTACATCCAGATCATTCAGGGCACGCCGGTGTTGATCATTTTGTTTCTGTCATTCTATGGACTGGCGATTTATGGTTTCAAGTTGCCGCCGATGGTGGCAGCGACGATTGCGATGACGGTGTACAGCAGCGCCTACCTGGGCGAAATCTGGCGCGGTTGCATCGAAGCAGTGGCAGTGCCGCAATGGGAAGCATCAACTGCATTGGCCATGAATCGCTGGCAACAGTTGCGCTACGTGATCCTGCCGCAAGCAATGCGCATTGCATTGCCGCCCACCGTGGGCTTCCTGGTGCAGATCGTCAAGAACACCTCGATTGCCTCCATTATCGGACTGGTGGAGTTGACCCAAGCCGGCAAGCTGATCAGCAATGCGACTTTCCAGCCTTTCCTGGTATTCCCGATTGTGGCGGCGATTTATTTCCTCTTTTGTTATCCCCTGTCGCGCGTCAGTTTTATCCTTGAAAGGAAATTAAATGCCCATCGTTGAGATCGATAACATCACCAAGCGCTTCGGCAGCAACCAGGTCTTGAATGGCATCTCGCTGTCGGTCGAGCGGGGTCAGGTGGTTGCCGTCATTGGTCGCAGCGGTTCGGGAAAAAGCACCATGCTACGTTGCGTCAACGGACTGGAAACCATTGACGGCGGCAGCATCACCGTTGCCGGTCACAAGCTCAGTACCAAGCATGCGCAACTGATCGAGTTGCGCAAGGATGTCGGCATGGTGTTCCAGCACTACAATCTGTTTCCCCACCTGACGGTGGAAGAAAACGTCATGCTGTCGCCGCGCATCGTCAAGAAGGTGGCCACCGAGCAGGCCCGGGAAATCGCGCTCAGAGTGCTCACGCAAGTCGGCCTGGAACACAAGCGTGAGGCCTATCCAGAGCAGTTGTCCGGCGGTCAGCAGCAGCGCGTGGCGATTGCCCGTTCACTGGCGATGGAGCCGCAAGTCATGCTGTTCGATGAAGTGACGTCGGCACTCGATCCAGAGCTCACCCAAGAGGTGCTCAAAGTCATGGAAGAGCTGGCAAGAGGGGGTATGACCATGCTGCTGGTCACGCACGAAATGGCATTCGCCCGGCGTGTCGCCGATCTCACGGTATTCATGCATCAGGGCAAAGTGTGGGAAGCGCGGCCATCCAAGGAATTTTTCGCCGATCCGCACACGCCGGAAGCGCGTCAGTTTGTTGGCGCCGACGCGGTTCAATGAAGTCAGACGTTTGATCTATAGCCTGAGCAGAAAAACTGTTTTGCATATTTTCTGAAAGCGTTACTAGCGCGGCTGTGAATACGATGGAGATTTTTTTTGAAGCCAGAAAAATGATCAATCTTAGTCACAGCATCACGAATAATGACATCAACATTGACTCAGGAATATTGCCGAAAAACAAGCAAGAAAAGCTAGCAATAACAGGGCTGATCAGAGATGTGAACGGTAGCGCTCAGCGTCTTGAAAGCAGCAAGAAATATAACAAAATTACGATTCAGCATTTTGAACAAATAGACCTGCTAATACGCGATCGAAAGACAAGCGAACTACCAAGTTTGGTTGAGACGGCGGGTTTAAATGAGAGTACATTTTTCGGCTACGTCAAGAGCAATGGGCGCTACACTCGTCTTGGAATCGATAAAAAAAACCAGTTATCAGGAGTCACCACTAGTCCCATTTCTTTTGATATTTTGAAGCTCTGGATTGGAAATAAAACGCCAAATGAAACCATAACAGAGCAAGCCAGGAACATGAAGCTAAACCCCAAATACGTTTTTCGTTACATCGCTAAAAATGGGGAGCTTACCAAGGCGGGTGAGGTAAGACTGCGGCGGGCAGGTTTAATTGATGATGCCAATAAACTGACTTCAAATGCACAAATTCGCTTATTGGACGAGCATCTAGAATCGGGTCCCCAAGAATCTATTGAATTTGAAAAAATAAAAACCGCGCTGGCAAGGAATTTGAATATCGATATGGAAACCTGAGCAGGTCGGCCTATCGATCAGGTACGACATCGCGCTAGCGAAAAATAAACAAGATGCACCCTAAGGCGCATCCCAATAGGGCGGGCTGCCAAAGGTATCGCGCAGGTGGTCGCTCAGCGCCCGCAGCTTGGCGGACGGGTGTTGTCTATCTGGATGGGCGACGTAGATGAATTCTTGCTCCGGCGCCATGCCGATCTCAATGACTTGCAGCTCCCCGGCCTTGATCGCCGCACCGACGACGAAGCTTGGCAATAGGGCGATACCAAGCCCGGCAATGGCGGCTTCGCGGATCATGTCGCCATTATTGAGGCCCAGGGCCAGCGTGCCACGCACGATGGTGCTTTGTCCCTGATGCACGAAGCGCCAATCGGCAACGCCGCGATTGGTATAAAAGATGCCCCGATGTTGCGCCAGGCTCTCGGCAGAGGTGGGTGTGCCATGTTGCGCCAGGTAGTTTGCCGATGCCACCAGCACGCGCCGGCTAGGCGCCAATTTCCAGGCGACCAGATAGCTGTCTTCAATGACGCCATGTCGAATGACGGCGTCATAGCCGTCAGCTGCTGCATCCACGCGGCGGTCGTTGAGGTCGAGCGTCAATTGGATGGCGGGATGCGCGGCCAGGAAACGGTAGATGGCCGGTCCCAAATGCATGCGGCCAAAGGTCACTGGCGCCGAGATGCGCAGCGGGCCGCTCAAGGTGCCGCGACGTTCGGCCAGATCTGCGGTGGCTTGCTCGATTTCGCGCACGATGTTGGCCGCGCGCGTGAGAAATGCCGCGCCATCTTCTGTCAGTGACAGTTTGCGCGTCGTACGCCGCAGCAAGATGGTGCCAAGCTCTCGCTCCAGTTCAGCCAATCTGTCGCTGACGACCGAGCGGGATACGCGCAAGCGCCGTGCCGCTTCGCTGAGCGATCCGCCTTCGGCTACGGCGACAAAAGTAGTGATGCCATCGAGTTTCATGATTGTTCGGCTATTCCGAATTCTTGGTTGGTAATTCGAAGCCTACCCTATGCAAATCAAAATGACCATACTGGCTTCACACCCAAGGAATTATTGTGGCAGCCAGGTGGCAGCCCTTCTATAGGGTAGGAGCCTATCATGTTCAAAAGCAAGACCCTGTCCCTGGCCGTCGCCGCTGCCGCGCTATCGCTGTCCTTATCTGCCCATGCAGACGTGACGCCGTTCCCCGCTTCCTTCCATACGCAAGAGATCCAGACCGAGGGGGCGAGCATACATGTCGTCGTCGGCGGGCAAGGACCGGCGGTGGTATTGCTGCACGGTTTTGGCGATACCGGTGAGATGTGGTCGCCGCTGGCGGCGCAACTGGCGCAACAACATACCGTTGTCGTACCCGACCTGCGCGGCATGGGCTTATCGTCGCACCCTGCCGGTGGATACGACAAATATAGCCAAGCCGGCGATATCCGCTCGGTGCTGGCCCAACTGCATATTGACCACGCTGCCATGGTCGGGCATGACATCGGCACCATGGTGGCCTATGCCTACGCCGCGCGCTACCCCGACAACACCGATCGCCTGGTGGTGATGGATGCGCCGGTACCGGGCATCCCGCCGTGGGATCAAATTGTGCGTAGTCCGATGCTGTGGCACTTCTCGTTTGGTGGTCCCGATGCCGAACGCCTGGTCGCCGGTCGTGAGCGCATTTATCTGGACCGTTTCTGGAATGAATTTGCCGGCAACCCGGCCAAGGTTGACGAAGCCACACGGGTTCACTATGCCAGCATTTACGCCAAACCCGGCGCCATGCACTCAGCATTCGCCCAGTTCCTGGCCATTCCCAAGGATGCCGAAGATAACCAGAAGACCTTGGCGACCAAGTTGACGATGCCGGTACTGGCCATCGGCGGTGCCAAATCATTTGGCGCCAACGAAGCAGTGGTGATGCGCAACGCCGCCGTGAATGTGACGGAGGTGGTGATTCCGGATGCGGGTCACTGGCTGATGGAAGAACAACCGGCGGCGACGATTGCCGCGATACGTCACTTTGTTGATCAGCCGTAACGCCTTCACGAGTGCGTCGGCAATGCGTCTGGCACAGCGTTCGGGGACGATTCGACTTGGTGGTAGAGAGGATCGGGCGCACCCGGCGCCCGCAAGCAAACAGACTAGGCTGCGCGCTTGGTTGCCGTGGCCGTAAATGCATTGAGCTGCTCGATCCGATGCCAAGCTTCCGCCCGTAGCAAGCGCGCCGCTGCAATCGACAGGCGCTTGAGCTGATCGGTCTCGACAATGCCTAGCGCCGGCGTCACCATCTGGTCGGGATCGGCGTCGGCATTGGCGGCGCGTTCCATCTCGCTGGCGTAGGCAATCTGCTGGCAGGCATAGATGCCGGCGGTGACGTCGAGCGTCAATTCGAGAAATTCGGCATAGGGCGTGCCCCGAGCCGGGCCGTCGATCCAGTGAAATTCCTGATGGGCAGGTGCGGGTGGAACAGTGTGTTTGTCACTCATGAAACCTCCAGTGTTTGCGCAATGAATGACCCGCAAACTCCTCGCCAGACGAGGGAGGGTGGCGGGCACAAGACAGGGTTGACGAACCGGCGCGTAACTGAGAACCGGCATACCCGAAGGTATCCCTGCCAAGGCCCGCCGTAGAGGCGTGCAAAGGCAGAGCAAAAGGCCGCATAAAATTCGCGGCCTTTAGCCAGCTACGCAATCAGGTCGTCAAACCAGGTCCCCTCTTTTTTAGGGACCCGCAAAGAATAGCCGTTGAGAAAAATGAGGTCAATGATTATTGTCAGAGTGGCATGGGTGCGTTGCACTGCCTTGACTGTTCATGCGACGTCTATCAATTTCGCCCTCTCTACGGGGAATGTTAGGGATGAGATGACAGTGCTCGACCTGAGCTGTCCTGAATAGACAAACTCTTGAGCTACTAGGACCGACCTCTCCTGGCAGTCGAAATGGTCCTGCTCGATGATAGACATGTAGGTTTTCGCGGGGTAGCTGCCCACAACTTCTTGCGGAACATCATAAAAATACCAAGTCCAAGCTTTGCGGCCGATGGTCGATTTGGCAATCCCCCGCAACGTCAACATAGATTTTTACATCTGCGCCAGTCAAGGCAAGCTTCCAATCTGCCGCCGGCGCTGAGCACGCGACAGCGAATAGAGTCGCCATCAAAATATACTTTTTCATTCCCCCTCCTTATTGTTTATTTTTGCTTGGAAATTGATTCCACTTCCATACTGGAACGTTGATATCAAGCCTGTAAAAAAGCCCGCGAGTGCGGGCGGAGGGGGCTCTTGCGTATGATGGAATTATATGGAAGAGTCTCAACTCCATCAATAACCTCTAAAATTTGTAATGACAACAACATATAACTTCACTGGCGGCCATTATGATTTTACTGATCCGGACTATCCGCAATACACAAAGGGATTGTTCACAGCAGGGTCATTTACGGTGCCAAACCAGCTTCAAGGAAATTTGCAAGGTGTCGATATTGCCAGCACTATTTCAGATTGGTCGTTTGAAGACGGATATTTGACGTATGACAAGAACACTAGCACATTGAACAAATTCATCGTTTCTACGGATGACTCCGGGGAGTATTTGATCCAATTCAGTGCCAGCGTTACTTATAATTCAAATCAGTATTTGCTTGTCATGTATAGTCTCAATGACCCATTCTCAGTAATGGTCCCAGTATCAGAAGGCTACAAAGTAATTGCGCGAATATTCCCGGTCGGTTTCAGCATTTACCCAGCGTGATTGTCGTGAAATATTTAGACTGTTATTTGTGCATCTAAAAGCCCGCTTATTTGCGGGTTTTTTATCGCCCAATCCCGCAGATCAAGCGTACTGGGCCGCACCACCTGCACATTTGCGCTGCACCTGCATGGCGACCTGGGAATATCCAAGCTTATTTACTATGCTGTCTTCACTGATCTTGAGGGAGGAGCTATGCACAACGGAGTCGACTGGAAGGAAGCTCCCAAGGGAGCAAAGTGGCGGGCTATCAACGGCTCAGGTCATGCGCATTGGTACATGACCCCAGATGTAGCAGCTCAGACTGATTTCTGGTTTGCGGAAGAGGTACCGGCACCGACATTCGGATATTCGGGAAATCGGAAGGAAAGTCTGACGGAGCGGCCTGAGCAATAAAAAACCAGCCGGTCAGTCACCATGCGATGTGTAGAGTCACCAATTGATGGCACTTAAAGGTCAGTGTTTCAAACGTTACCCCAAGCCGGGGTGGCCTTGGCGGGAGGTGTTCAAAGGGTGCAATTTAAAACCTCACTCCTCTACCTGCGTGATGCACTCAGCAGTGCATCTCCTTTTATCTCGCTTCAGGTACGATGCT
>Ga0302156_10001032_pt1 | contig 25578 bp, 29 predicted proteins | sample I_Bog_N3_2_FD_193503 | JGI IMG/M metagenome (GOLD analysis project Ga0302156, IMG submission 193503) | Peat permafrost microbial communities from Stordalen Mire near Abisko, Sweden - I_Bog_N3_2 | ecosystem: Environmental > Terrestrial > Soil > Wetlands > Peat | place: Sweden: Abisko, Stordalen... | reverse complement strand
ATCGAGTGCGCAAATCCACGCTGCCATTTTCTTTCCTGCACCACGCGGGACTCTTTTTTTGATCCGTAGTGTCACTGTATTACGCGGGGTTCAGTAAGTAGACGTTTTGAAAGGGCACGACTTTAGTCGTGCCGTAAATGCCTCAAAATCAATGTGGCCTTTAGGCCCTGAGGGAAGGTTTTCCGGACAGAACGGGCTTAATCAGAGCTTCCATAGATGTCCAAGTGCGGCGAGTTACACCGCAAGCGTCATGCGTGAAATTGCAGCATCTTCCGCCCAACTGCAACCACAGGCAGATTCCACTCAGTCATTCAAGGAAAGACCGCCGCTCTTCTTCATCCCAGCAACTTCTGATTTGCCTTCGATTTCACATTGGCTCAAATCGGGCAACTCCTCGCGAACGGCCTCATAAAAACCGGAAACACTCACGCAGCCAGAGCCTCGCGGTAGTCAAAAGCAAGCACTCTACTGTCTTCTTCCTCACGGTCAAGCACTGTCGCCAAGGCCATCAAAACCGAGGACGCGCACGCCGGGCACTGCTTTGAGCAGTTGCCCACCGCGTTGCAGTCCTGACAGAGATAGGCTGAAGAGAGGGGAATGTGTTGCATCGAATCGTGACTCATAGATCGACCTCCGATCATCATCATGTTTTCCGCATCCGGCTCGTAGCATCGATCCACCGTTTGCTTTTCCCTGCTGATAAATTGATGCGCTTCACTGCCTTTGAGTTGTTTTTTTCGCGGAAGAGTTACGCATCTTTTCTGCGCGACACCTGGGATTGTGTCGCAACGCATTGCGATCCATATGGATGCACGCCGGCATAAGACGATCCACTCCGGTATGCAATATTTTTTGAATCGCTGGGAATGTTGCCTTTTTGTCAGCGCCGATTTTGATTCCGTGCTTGAGGAATTCTCTGGGTGAGTCGGCATTGTGAAAAGGCGCGCCTTGAACGGCGCAAAATCAACGTGTGTTTCAACTCGCGATGAATGATGACGCAAAATAGAAACCTGTTCAGAAGTTCAATAAGTTCCCCGGCGGATCTTCAAGCCGCCAGCGTGGAGAAATGGAATAGATTCGACTCCTTGACTTCTTCTTTCCGGTCAAACACGTTTGCCAGCCCCATCAGGACTTCCGATGCGCACGAAGGACATCGCATCGCGTTATTGCCAATACAGTCGCAGTCCTGACATAGATATGCTCTTGCGAGCGGGATGAATTGCCGGGTATCAGAGACCATGGTCTCGCTCTCAATCTCTGGCTGTTACCGGTTCGTTCCGTGCCTCTTTGTAAGGCTCAAATTTCTGCGGTGCCGATCACCGTGAAAAGAGCCCGCTGTTGTTCTTGTCGAATTGCTGCACGGTTTTGGAAGATTTCGTTGCGGCCTTTTGAGCCACGCGATCTATCGTTTTCTTCTTTGAGGCATCCGCGACAGTCTCGTCTTCCAGCTTCGTTGTCTCAGGGTTTTCAAATTGCTCAGGCATCCTTGATCTCCTGCCGTCAGGATGGACTTTTCATTCGAACAATTCTGTTCACTTTTGCTCTCCGCCTGATTCCCTCCCATCTTTGCGCACGTCGAAGTATCAGCCGTCCCGTCAAAGGTCTTCCCCGGTAAACTATTGTCTGAGGTATGCCGTGTTCCGTTTCACAATTCTCGTTTTATTCTTCGCCTCGTCCGCTATCTTCGGCCAGAGTTCTTCTCAGAATCCTGAAGAGCCGTCGCCTGTCCTTGAGTCCTCTGCAGTCGCGCCCCAGCCCGTCTCCGCAGAAGTAGCGGATGCGGAAGCGGCCATCGTCAAATCCGACTGGAAGGCTGCGGAAGCCAAGCTTGGCCCATGGCTGGCTGCGCATCCCGCCGATGCGCGAGCTTTGTTTGACGCGGGCTATGCGGCCGATGCGCAAAATCTTCTGGACGATGCCGCCGCGCTCTACCGGCGCGCCGTTGAAGCGAATCCGCAGTCGTTCGAAGCGCATGTGGAGTTGGGACTGGTGCTGGCGCGCCAAAACAAATTCGCTGATGCGCGGCCGGAGTTGGCTGCGGCCACTCAGCTCGATCCCGGCGATGCCGGAGCCATCGCTAAGGCGCGGGCGTGGCGTGCCATGGCGGAGATTGACCGTGTAATCGATCCAGCAAAGGCCTCTGAGGATTTATTGGAGGCGCTGAAGCTCTCGCCTGAAACCCCAGCCGACACGCTACTGGCCGCCAGCCTCGCCGAGCAGACCGGTCAATACGACGCCGCCGAGCAAGCCTATCGGCGCATTCTCGCCGCTGACCCCAAATCCGCCCCGGCCAACGCTGGGCTGGCTCACCTTTTGATTGCGCACAAGCAGTATCCCGAAGCGGAAACATTCCTCCGTGCAGCCCTTGCACAGTCGCCCGACGACCCGGCTCTCACCGCGCAACTCGCGACCGTGCTGGCCGCTCAAGACAAAGCGGAAGCGCTCCCGCTACTACAGAAGCTGCACGACGCCCATCCCAAAGACGCCGCCATCACGCGCATGTTGGCCGAGGTGCTGGCCGAAGCAGGAGACGCCGTCGGTTCGGATCACTTGTACGTCGCGCTGCTCGCGGCCAGCCCTCAGGACCCGGTGCTTCTGGTGGCTCATGGGCAGAATCTGATTCGGCAACTCAAGTATGCCGAGGCCTTCGCGGCCTTCGACAAGGCCACGCGGTTAGACCCCGCCAACACCGATGGATGGAGCGGACTGGCCTTTGCCGCCTCCAAAACCAATCAGCCCTTGATCACCATCCAGGCGCTCACCATGCGCGCAAAGTCCCTTCCAGAACTTCCGTCCACATACTTCCTCTGGGCGACAGCCTACGATGCGCTCCACCAAAAGGCCAACGCGGCAACCTACTACCATCACTTCCTCACTGCGTCCGCAGGAAAATTTCCTGATCAGGAATGGCAAGCGCGCCAACGCCTGCTCGTGCTCGAGAAGAAATAGTGGACCCTGACCGCCGACCACCGGCCACTGTAAACTGTATTCAGTGACCGCTGATTTAATTCCCATCTTTCAGGAGGAGTACCGCGCGTTGCGCCCCAGGGCGCCGATGCCGCCCTTCGCGGTCCGCTTCCGCCGGTTTACCTCGCTGAATACGCGCATTCGTCTGCGCGACGGCCAGATTCTCGTCAGTCTCTCTGACCTTCTGGAAGGCGCGCAGGAATCCGTGATCCGCGCCATCGCCCACATCCTCTTGGCCAAGCTTTACAAAAAGCCCATCGACGCCACCCACAATCTGCGCTACAAGCGGTTTTCCTCCAGCGCCGCCGTCACTCGCCAGACCGAACTGATTCGCGGCGCACGCGGCAGCAAGCGCTTCTTCGGCCCCCAGGGCCATTTCTACAATCTGGATGAGGTCTTTGACTCGCTGAACGCTCGCTTCTTCGGCGGTATGCTCGGCCGGCCCGAGTTGACCTGGAGCGAAGGCATGGCCAGGCGCTCCCTCGGCCATTACGACGCAGCGCACAACACCATCGTCGTCAGCCGCGTCTTCGACCGCCCCTCAAGCCCCCGATACGCCGTCGAATACCTGCTTTATCACGAGATGCTGCACCTGAAGCACCCGGTCAGGATGCGTGGCCTGCGTCGCTGCGTCCACTCCCGCGATTTCAAGGCCGACGAAAAGCTCTTCCCGCAACTGAAAGAAGCGCAGGCCTTTATCAAGCGACTGTAGCGAAATAGTACAGTCCCTTAACCGCCTATGGTAAAAGTCATGTTTTGATATGGCACGACTTCACAGGCTGCGGAAAAACTCGTAGATCGTGTCTCAATGGGCCGCTTTGTATCAGCGCACGACTTCAGTCGTGCCGTAAACGCAACAAAACAGCGGCGGGCTTTAGCCCCTGAGGGATGTCTTCCTTTAACCTCGCCTGAGAATCGTAGTTTTTCCGCAGCCTGTTCAGTCGTGCCATAAATGATCGATTACAAATGATGGGCTTTAGCCCCTGAGGGATGTTTTCGGCAATTTGGACTTTCACCATCGGCTGCTCGGCATTGGTCTGGCCCGCGGCGTCCCCTTACGCCGCTTTCAAGGCAACCTTCTCCGGCCCGGCAACTCGCCTCACAGCAACCCAGGCAATCAAAAGCACGCCCGCAAGCACGGTGCCGGCGCTGGCGAGCTGAGCGTTAGATAAACCCCATAACACCTTGGGGTTGCGCCGTATAAACTCGACCAGAAAGCGAGCTAACCCGCTCAACACAAGATACTGGCCGACGATCACCCCTGTGCGATGCTGCTTGCCCAGCCTCCACCACAGCCAGCCGCCAATCAGCAGTCCCATCGCCAACTCATAAAGCGGCGTCGGATAGACGGGGACAAACGTGGGTTCAATGCCGTTCGGGAAGCTCATGCCCCATGGCTTGAAGCTAAAGAAAAGGAAATGGACCGGCTTGATCGGGATACCGTAGCAGCCGTCGCCAGAGAGAAAGCAACCAATGCGGCCAATCCCGTAACCGATAGCGGCAGCCGGCGCGGCCAGGTCAAGCGTCCGCAGCCCGCCGATCTTCGCCCACCACCCCTGAAAAATGAGCGCGCTGATGCCGAAGACCAGCCCGCCAAACCAGGCAAAGCCGGCCGAATCCCACAGCACCTTCCAGCCCAGTTCGCGAAACTCCATGGGCGTGTCGATCACGTGCCACAGCTTGGCGCCCAGAATCCCCGCCACCACGGTCACGGCCACCATGCCCACCGCATCGGCTGAAATCCGTGCGCGGTTGAAGCTGCGGTCCATCACAAACGCCGCTGCCACGGCAGCCAGCCAGAGCATCAGCCCGAAGGTCGGGATATTGAAGTGCCAAAGGTGCAAATAAGGAATCATCTCTCCTCAAGTATAGTCGGACAAAGCTCCGCAACCCCCGCCCACCTGCCGGCCCTCCAGCATTCCGGCCCTGATTTACACAGGCGCGCTTGCCTTCTGCCGCGTCATTCAGGCGATACTGTCTGCATGGCTACGAACAGCTATTCTGGTCTTGAAATTCTCTTTTCCCGTCAGCAGATTGCCGAGCGCGTCGCCGAGATGGGCGCCCAAATCACCCGTGACCTCAACGGCGAGAAGCTTGTCATGGTGGGCGTGCTCAAGGGCGCCGCCCCGTTCCTGGCCGATCTCGCGCGCTCCGTGCAGGCCGACGCGACCTTTGACTTCGTGGCCACCTCCAGCTATGGCCAGGGCCAGCGCTCATCCGGCGCGGTCAAACTCATCAAGGACCTCGATGAGCCTATCGAAGGCAAAAACGTCCTCGTGGTCGAGGACATCCTCGATACAGGCCTCACGCTCTCCTACCTGCGCAAGCTCTTCCTCCAGCAGCATCCCAAATCGCTGCGCATCGCCACGCTGCTCGACAAGCCCTCCCGCCGCCTGGAAAAAATCGAGCCGGACTACGTTGGCTTTTCCATTCCCAACCTCTTCGTCATCGGCTACGGAATGGACTACGCGGAGCGCTACCGCAACCTGCCCGACATCTGCATCATGACCCCAGACCACCCGGAATAGCTTTAGAGTCAACTGCTTACAGAAAAAACTACTCGTGAAACTTGTTTTGCTGAAAAATGCTGAATGGTCTGCATCAAAGCGGAACAGGAATCCTCTCAAATCACGGTTAGCGTATTCACCCGGCACGCAACTAGCATCTTGTCACAAAGCGGGTCGATAACTGCCAAAATATCCTCAAACACAAATCCCCCTGCATGGCCGTCCATGCAAGGGGATTCGCGGTTTCAGCGGTTCTCCAATTGCTGTGCCCCGAAAGCACCTCTCTTGGTGGCTTTTTCCTCAACCGGGCCCCCAGCGACAGGTCTTGTCGCTGGGGTGGAAGTAAAGGCCACCTTTCACATGTCTAGCAAGGGCACGTGAATTGGAGAACCGTTCTAGGAGTTAGAGCGAGTACTCGTCGGCTCTTCACGCTTTCCGGGTGGTTCCTTTAAGCTGAGCCCTTCATCCTGCACCGGCTCGGCGATATTAGTTTGAGCATTGTCCTCGGCCATTTTGTGCGAGAACAACGGACGCTTAGGGATGAGGTGTTTATGAACCTCTGATTGATGCCCAATGCTCATTGTTGCCTCCATTCTCGTGCTGGTTGGTTGTGAGGGACGCTCGTCTGGAGCAAGTCGTCATCAGCTAAAGGCGAGGAAGAGGGAATGTCGAACTTCCCAATTAGACGCTCCAATCGTCGAAAATGTCCAGTTTCATCAAGAGCAGGTAAGTGGCCCGCCCATCAACCCCAAAGGTAACCCTGTGACTTGAGAAGCTGTGTCCGGTTCATCGCGGCTCTTTCGCGACGAGCGGGTCGTAGCGAGTCATGGAGGCGCGGATAAAACCCGGAGAAACCCTAAGAAAGGTGGATAAATTGGTGTTCCACGTGGAAAACTGGGTACGAAATTTGTCGATCATCAGACTTTGATGAGGTTCATTTCATGCCCGTGACTACCGAAATCCGCGTCCGCTATGCCAAAAGTGACCGGATGGCAGTCGTCTGCTGTGCCAACTACTTCATCCGGTTTGAAGCGGGTGACCCAGGCCTGACCGTCAAAAAATGAATGGGTGGCCCAGGTCTCGCTTTTGAGACCTGGGAAGCAAGCAGCCAGCCCCGGCGAGTTCTCGCCCCATACCGCGATACCCATCATTCCGCCATTCCACCGGCGGACAGCAAGCGAAAGCGTGGTCCTGATCTCAACACCAGCTCTGGAATACACATGGTTCCTACCTATATCTATTGATCCGGCAACTAAATACTGTGCGGGTGCCCCATCCATTCCCGCGTTTTTTGCGGGAATGGATGGGAAACAATATCACTCTTTTCTTGCCGGACCGATAATATATTTTCAATAACTTACCTGCAACAAGCACGCGAAAATTCCGCCAAACTCGCAAAATGTGCCTGTTTTACGACGAACCAGGTGTACTTCCACGAAGAGAAAACGACCGTCCGCGAAGCTCTCACCCCGCAAAACTGTGCATCTCGGACGCCACGCCTCCCTTACTCCATCGCGTGCGGGTCTGGGGCCGTTTTCATCTTCTTGTTGTGGCGAATGTCGTCGCCTTGCACCCAGAAAATCACGTCTTCGCAGATGTTGGTGGCGTGGTCGGCCACGCGCTCCAAGATGCGTGCGATCATCAGCGCATTCAGCGCCTGCGGGGCCAGATGACTCTGTTCGGCCATCAGCTTGGTCAGCGCCTTATAAGCCGCGCGGTTCATCGCGTCCACGGCGTCGTCCATGGTGAGCACTGTGCGCGCCAGTTCGGCGTCGGCCTCAATGAACGCTTGCAGGCTCTTGCGCACCATCTCTTCGGCCAGAGTCGCCATGCGCGGAATGTCCACCGGCAGTTCGACCAGGGCCATCTGCTCCATGCCGCGCACGCGCTCGCTGATATTCTTGGCCGCGTCGCCCACCCGCTCCAGATCGGCGTTGATCTTGATCACGCTCAAAATGAAGCGCAGATCGATGGCCGTGGGCTGTTCCATGGCCAGCAGGTCGAGGGCGGCCTGATCGATCTCGCGCTCCAGCCGGTTAATCGCGATCTCGCTCCGGCTCACAAGGTCGCAAATCGACAAATCGCGCACGCGATAGGCCTCGATGGCGCGCTGTATGGCCTGCTCGGCGAGGCCCGCCATCACCAGCAGTTGCTCCTTCAATTCATCGAGGCTTTGCTGAAAGCGTATGCGCGTCATCCGAACCTGCCCGTGATGTAATCCTCTGTGCGCTTGTCGCTGGGGTTAGTGAAGATTTTGTGGGTCGAGTCGAACTCGACCATACGGCCATTCAAAAAGAAGCCCGTATTCTCGGCCACGCGGGCGGCCTGCTGCATGTTATGGGTCACAATCACAATAGTGTACTGCGATTTCAACTGGAAGATCAGGTCTTCAATCTTCGAGGTGGAAACCGGGTCCAGCGCCGAGGCCGGCTCATCCATCAGCAGCACCTCGGGGTCCACGGCCAGGGCGCGTGCAATGCACAGCCGCTGCTGCTGGCCTCCCGAGAGGCTGGCGCCGGATTCCTTCTTGAGATTGTCCTTCACCTCATCCCACAGAGCCGAATTCTTCAGCGACTTCTCCACAATTTCGTCCAGCACGCGGCGGTTGGTGTAGCCGTTCAGCTTCAGCCCGGCGGCCACGTTGTCGTAAATCGACATGGTCGGGAACGGATTAGGCCTCTGGAAGACCATGCCCACGCGGCGGCGAATCTCCACCGGTTTGGCGTCGGCGTAGATGTCCAGATCGCCGATGAGCACCTTGCCCGTGACGCGCGCTATTGGGTTGGTCTCATGCATGCGATTGAGGCAACGCACAAAGGTGCTCTTGCCACAGCCCGAGGGGCCGATCAAAGCGGTCGCATGGTTGGCCGGGATTTTCAGGTTGATCTCCTGCAGCGTGTGATTGGTGCCGTACCACGCGTTCAGGTTGCTTACCTCGATGCCGACGCCCACTTAGCTTGCCCCTTTCAAAACGCCGCGGCTGGTGACAAAACGCACCAGCGTAACCGCCAGCACGATCAGAACAATCAAAACCAGCGATCCCGCCCACGCCAGCCTGTGCCAATCGTCGTAGGGTGAGAGCGCATATACATAAATCTGCAAAGGCAGCGCGGCGATGGGTTGGTCCAGCCGAGCGCTCCAGCCCACATTCCCGAAGGCTGTGAAGATCAAGGGTGCCGTCTCGCCAGCCACGCGCGCAAAGGCCAGCATACAACCCGTGATGATGCCGGGAGAAGCCGTTTTTACGGTAATGGCCAGCACCGAACGCCAGTTGGGCACGCCCAGCGCCAGCGCCGCCTCGCGCACCGCGTTGGGCACCATCAGCAGCATCTCTTCGGTGGTTCGGCAAACCGTGGGAATCATCATGATGCCCAGCGCCACGCCCCCAGAGAACGCGGAAAAGTGTCCTTGCGGCACCACAATCAGCGAGTAAATCGCAATGCCCATCACAATTGACGGCACTCCATTCAACACATCCGCGGTAAACCTCACCGCATTGGCCAGCTTGGTGCCGCGCCCGAACTCGGCCAGAAAGATGCCACCGGCAATACCGACCGGAACGCCGATCAGGCTGCCGACTGCCAGTAGAATCGCAGAGCCGGCGATGGCGTTGGCCATGCCTCCGCCGGCCTCGCCCACCGGTTTGGGAACCTGCGTGAAGAAGTCCAGGTTCAGCGAACTGGCGCCTCGATAGACCAAATAGATGAAGATTGCCACCAGCGGCGCGACCACCAGCAAGGTCGATAGCACCGCTAGGCCGGTGGCGGCATGATCGGCCAGCGCTCGTATTTGTGCCCGTAGCTTGTGTTCGCTCTTCAGTTTAGTCTCTCCAAAAACAATGAATAGCAAGCAGTTAACATTCAAAAACTGAATTTCAACGCACCGGCGCCGGCGCTCCGCGCGTCACAGCCCAAACCAGCAGTTGGGCAAAAGCATTGACGATGATGGTCACGATAAACAGCGCCAAGCCCAATTCCATGAGCGCGCTCAGATGCAAGTCGCTCGAAGCTTCAGCAAACTCATTGGCGATCACGGAGGCCATGGTGCTTCCATTGGCGAGCAGCGAGCGGTGAATCTCCGCGCTATTGCCGATCACCATGGTCACGGCCATGGTCTCACCCAGCGCGCGCCCCAGGCCCAGAATTACCGCGCCCACTATGCCGATGCGCGCATTACGCAGCACGCCCACGCGGATCATCTCCCAGCGCGTGGCGCCCAGGGCCAGCACGGCCTCACGCTGAGATTGCGGCACAGCCGTCATCACTTCGCGCGTCAGCGAAGAGATGATGGGCAGAATCATGATGGCCAGAATCACGCCCGCCGCGATAAAACCCAGGCCGGTGGGGTTGTCGTCTCCAAAAAAGCCCGTCCAGCCAAATCCACTGATTAGCCAGGGATTTACATGCTCGCGAAGCAGCGGCACCAGCACGAAGACCGCCCACAGTCCGTAGATCACGCTGGGAATCGCTGCCAGCAATTCGGTAATGAAGGCTAGCGGCGCCCGCAGCCAGCGCGGGCACATCTCGGTTAAAAACACCGCAACTCCGATGGCCAGCGGAACGGCGAGAAGCAGCGCGAGAAATGACGAAACCAGCGTGCCATAGAGGAATGGCAACGCGCTGAAATGCCCGTTCACCGGGTCCCAGTACAACGGCTGCTTACTGTAGGTATCAACGAAAGATTTGTAAAAGAAGTCCAGGCCGAACTTGCTCCAGGCCAGTTGCGAGCGTACTACCAGCTCGAAGGCAATCAGCACCACGATGCCGAAGATGCTCAACGCACAAAGCACCATCAGCCAATGGAAGCTGCGGTCGGCAAGTGCTGAATTGCCACGGGAGAGCAGGAACGCGCGTATGGCCGACACTTCGCGCTGAGCCTCCTTGACTGATGGCTGCTCGTCTGAAGAGTCGGGCTCGGGCGAAAGGTGAGACTGCTTAATGAGAATTTCGGGCACTTGGGCCATCCCCGGGAACAGCCTATCAAGCCAAGATGAATAGAAGGTTAAAACGCCACAGAATCAAATGCATACCATAGAGCGACTCAACCCGGCAGGACGCACGCAGATCTTCCATGCCCCGTCCTCTCGGTCGCCAGTTCATGGGGAAACTGGAACTCAACAATTCCTTGCCTGCGGGCCTTTAAACCGCTTGAATTTCCTGCGCGAAGCACGTAAAATGGTGCTACACGACAATAGGTGCAAACGTGAAAGCAAACATCACGCTGAAAGTTGAAGAAGATCTTCTGCGTGAGGCCCGAGTTCTTGCCGCTGAAGATGGCTCATCGGTCAGCGCGCTCCTCGCGGCCCAACTGGAGCAATTAGTACGCGAACGTAAAGGGTACGACCAGGCGCGCAGGAGCGCTGTAGAGCGGTTGCGGTCAGGCTTCGATTTACATTGGACTCCAACCCGTCCGCGGGGTGAACTGCATGAGCGGTAAGTTCTTTGTGGATACCGACATTCTGGTGTACGCGCATGATCGTTCTGCGGGCGTCAAGCATTTGCGCGCGCAGATGCTGCTGGAGCAGTTATGGACTTCTGGCTGGGGCGTACTCAGCGCGCAGGTTCTTGAAGAGCTATGCATTCAACTTTGTCACAACGCTGACAAACCTCTTCCGGTAGAGGAAGTCTGCCTGATGGTTCGCGATTACTCGACCTGGGATATAGTTACAACCACTCCCGCGTTGATCCTTGAAGCATTGGACGTCGAGAGGCGCCAGGAGGTTCCCTTTTGGGATGCTTTGATTCTTGAGACCGCGAAGCGCGCCGGCGTGTCCGTCCTCTATTCAGAGAATCTGGCAAAGATGCAACGCTATGGGGCGATTCAAATAGTGAACCCGCTCCTTGATCAAGTGGCCGACTGACCGCGGTATGATAGTCTCGCCGGGTATGAGCAATGCAAAAGCGCGAAGGCCGAATATCCACTCTCACGTTGAATTTGTACAGACTTCGCGCACATCGCTCGAACGAGTGCTCCAGGCGGATGGTCAGCTCTCTCGGTCCCATGCGTTTAAAGGATCTCTAGAACGATGACAAAACTCACGAACACAATTCTGGTCACCGGCGGCGCGGGATTTATTGGCTCCAACTTTGTGCTGCACTGGATTCAGAATACCGGAACAGACATAGTCAATCTTGACCTGCTCACTTATGCCGGCAATCCGGACAATCTCGCTACATTGAAGGGTAATTCCCGGCACCAGTTAGTACACGGTGATATTTGCAACGCCGAACTCGTGGCAGCATTGTTACGGGAACACCGGCCTCGGACCATTGTCCATTTCGCGGCTGAGAGCCATGTGGACCGTTCGATTGTATCGCCTGACGCGTTTATTCGCACCAACGTACAGGGCACCTTTACGCTGCTTGAACAGGCGAAGGCCTATTGGTCGGAACTGGACGAAGCTCGCCGGCGGACCTTTCGTTTCCTGCATGTCTCTACGGACGAGGTCTATGGGTCTCTGGGAACGCAGGATCGGGCATTTTCAGAAACAACGGCTTATGCGCCAAACAGCCCCTACGCGGCATCGAAGGCTGCCTCTGATCACTTGGCGAGGGCCTACTTCCACACATATGGATTACCTGTAATCACAACTAATTGCTCGAATAACTATGGCCCCTTCCAGTTCCCGGAGAAGCTGATTCCGTTGATGATTCTCAATGCCCTCGAAGGCAAGCCGCTGCCTGTCTACGGCGACGGCGGCAACGTGCGCGATTGGCTATTCGTGACGGACCACTGCTCGGCCATCAGCGCCGTACTCGACCGGGGCCGGATAGGGGAGACTTATAACATTGGCGGCAACAGCGAACGGAAGAATCTTGAAGTGGTGCGGGCCATTTGCGATCTTGTCGACGAAATGCGACCCGAAGGTGCGCTTGGCCCGCGCAGGCGTCTCATCACTTTCGTGACGGATCGCCTCGGACATGACCGCCGCTATGCCATCGACGCATCGAAAATCGGCAATGAGCTGGGATGGCGACCGGCGGAGACATTTGAAGGCGGACTGCGCCGAACTGTTGCGTGGTATCTCGAAAACTCTTCTTGGGTGGATGGCGTCCGCACCGGCGCTTATCGGGATTGGATCCGCAGAAACTATCAGGAGAGGATTCCTCAATGAAAGGAATTATTCTTGCGGGCGGGATGGCGACACGGCTATACCCAGTAACTCATGTCGTTTCAAAACAGCTCTTGCCTGTGTACGACAAGCCACTGATCTATTACCCGCTCACCACTCTTATGTTAGCGGGATTGCGCGATATCCTAATTATTTCCACCCCACAAGATACAGCGCGCTTCGCGGAATTGCTCGGCGACGGCGCGCAGTGGGGAATTAACTTGAGTTATGCCGTACAAGACAAACCGGAAGGTCTGGCGCAGGCTTTTGTGATTGGCCGTGATTTCATCGGCGGAGATACAAGCGCCCTCATTCTTGGCGATAACATCTTCTATGGGCAATCTTTGCCGGCGCAATTACAGCGTGCTGCTGCCATAAAGCAGGGAGCGGTTGTTTTCGCATATCCCGTGCAAGACCCGGAACGTTATGGAGTTATTGAATTTGATAAGCAGGGCCATGCTGTCAGCATAGAAGAGAAGCCTAAGTCTCCCAGGTCCCGTTATGCCGTCACCGGCCTCTATTTTTACGACAGCGATGTGGTGAACCACGCCGCTTCGCTCAAGCCGTCAGCGCGCGGTGAACTGGAGATAACCGACCTTAACCGTATCTATCTGAAAGCCGGCTCCCTGCAGGTGCAGATGATGAGTCGTGGCATGGCGTGGCTCGACACCGGCACGCACGATTCGCTCCTAGATGCCGGAGTTTTCGTGCAGACGATTGAGCGCCGCCAGGGGTTGAAGATTGCCTGCCCTGAAGAGATAGCCTATCGCCTCGGCTACATTACCGGCGAAGAGCTAGAAAGGCTGGCCCAGCCAGTGTGCAAGAGTGGATATGGGCAATACCTGCTCGCGATCAAGGACGAGCCGCGATTTGCTGTGGAGGCGACCGAGTTATGAAGATCGACGAAACCTCACTTCCGGGCGTTTTGATGTTTACACCTAATATCTACCGGGATAGCCGCGGAGCATTCTGGGAGACATGGAATCATCGCAGCATGGCTGAGGCTGGGCTTCCGTCAGCCTGGGCACAAGATAACTTCTCTATTTCAAAGAGGAATGTTCTGCGCGGAATTCACTACCAGCTGATTCATCCTCAAGGAAAGTTGGTTCGAGTTGCTTTTGGAGCCGCTCTTGACGTGGTTGTAGATCTGCGCCGCAGCTCTCCTAACTTTGCAAAGCATGTTGCCGTTGAACTCACCGGAGAGAACGGACGGATGCTATGGATCCCCGAGGGCTTTGGCCACGCTTTTCTTTCACTCGCTGATGTTACTGGCTTCGCCTACAAGGTAACTGACGAATACTTTCCCGCAGGCGAGCGAACTATTCTGTGGAACGACCCCAACATAGCAATTCCGTGGCCGATTGACCCGAAGCTAGCTATCCTCTCCGACAAGGATAGCAAAGGCTTCTTGCTGCCCGATGCGGAGGTCTTCGCATGAGCGACCGGTTGCGCATCCTCATTGCGGGCGCCGCTGGGCAGGTTGGCCGCGAGTTACAACGCAGTTTCGCCGATGCCGGTGAAATCATCTGCCATGACTGCGATACGGTTGATCTGGCCGACCCGGATCAAGTTCGCGCTATGGTGCGCCGCGCTGCGCCCCAGATCATACTCAATGCGGCTGCTTATACTGCTGTGGACCGCGCCGAAGGCGAACTGGAAGCGGCCATGGCAGTTAACTCTACGGCGCCTCGCGTGCTCGCGGAGGAAGCGCTTCTCTGCAATGCTCTGCTCGTACATTACTCCACGGACTATGTGTTTGACGGCTCGAAACCGGGACCGTGGTCAGAGACAGATAAGCCAAATCCCCTGAGTGTTTATGGGGCGAGCAAGCTGGCCGGTGAAGAGGCTATACAACAGGTGGGCGGCAAATATCTGATTTTCAGGACAAGCTGGGTTTACGGCCCTCATGGCCGGAATTTCCTTCTGACCATGCTGCGCATGGCGCGCGAGCGCGATGAACTGCGCATTGTGGACGATCAGTTTGGCGCGCCAACAAGCTCCATCGAACTGGCCGACGCCACCCGGGCCGTTGTCAGCGGCGTTTTAGACGGCCGGTTTGGACATACGGAAGACTGGGCTGGCCTCTATCACATGACCTGCTCCGGATCGACCTCATGGTACGGCTTTGCCAGCGCTATCTTTTCCCGCTCAGCCGGCTTGCTTCACGGAAAAGTCCCTGTGGTCAAGCCCATCCTTTCCTCGGAATACATTACTCCTGCAAAACGGCCGCGAAACTCGGTTTTATCCAACGAGAAGCTATACACTCGCTTTGGGGCCAGGTTAACGCCCTGGGAAACAGCTCTCGATGCGGTGATTTCGCGGTTGGCAGAAGACGCAAAGACTGCGGAGATGTAGGTCCTCGTGAGGGACAGCGACGAGCAGATTTCAGGACAGCCACAGAGGTGCCGGGCTCGTTCTCTCGCCGCCGGCGGCCACCGGGAACTGCGGCGGAAGCGGCGGAGAGGCCATTGGCAGTTGCGCCGGCTCTACCGGCCTTGACGGAACGAGGCTGAAAACCTAAGCTCAAACCAGCGTCCTGTCACTTCGAAGCAGCTTTGCGGCTTCAGTGAGCCGGATGAAATTTTTCGGGAATTTTCTGGGCTGGGCCGCAATGATTCCTTACCACTGGCAATATCTTCCGCTGTTTATGCAGATCCTTGCCGCGTTTGGGCTCGGGCTCGGAATGGTGGTCGCCTCCTGGTTCGTCGGACGGCATCGCAATACGCCTACCAAGCTGGCCGCGTACGAATGCGGAATTGTGGCTGTGGGCGATGCCCGTGCACGATTCAGCGTGCGCTTTTATATGGTGGCCATGCTGTTTATCCTGTTCGACGTTGAAGCGGTATTCATGATGCCCTGGGCGGTGATTTACCGCAAACTGCCCGCAATTACCGGCCAACGGCTCTTCGGATTCTGGGAGATGGTGGTCTACCTGGGATTTGTGGCCGTGGGACTTTTCTACATCGTGCGCAAGGGCATTCTGAACTGGAGCCAGGACAAGGCGGACCTCTAACATGACCGAGGCAAAGACATTCATCGGCAAGACGGCCGTGCTCGAAGGCCTCGCCGGAAATCCGGCGGTGAAGGCCGTCCTCGCCTGGAACCCCGAGGCTCTGCTGGACGCGAAGTTCGACCGGGGCGAGTTGACGCTGACCATTGCCGCCGGACAGATTCGCGCCGCGGCTGCCACGGTGCAGGCGGCCGGCTACAATTTCTTCGAAGATGTGACCGCGGTCGACTGGTTCCCTTCCTCGCCGCGCTTTCAGTTGAGCTACCACATTGTTTCGCACTCCCATAAGGAGCGCATCCGCCTGGCTGTGATGCTCGACGGCGCCGCGCCAACAGTTGAGTCCATTACGCCGGTCTGGCCTGCGGCCAATTTTTACGAGCGCGAGGTCTTCGATCTCTTCGGCATCAGTTTCGAGGGCCATCCCAACCTGCGCCGCATCATGATGCCAGACGACTGGCAAGGCCACCCGCTGCGCAAGGACTATCCGGTGGAGGGGTACCGCTAAATGACCGAGACGATTGGCAGACCCATCCTCGAAGCTCCTATTGCCCAGGGCGCGCACGATCAGCACATGATTCTCAACATGGGGCCGCAGCACCCGTCGATGCACGGTGTTCTGCGCCTGGTGGTGGAGATTGACGGCGAGATCGTGGTCCGGCTTTACCCTGAGATCGGCTATCTGCACACCGGCATCGAGAAGACCTGCGAGGCAAAGTTTTATCACCAGGTGGTTCCGCTCACCGATCGGCTCGACTACCTCAGTCCGATGGCCAACAACCTCTGTTATTGCCTGGCCGTGGAGCGACTGCTGTCGCTGGAGATTCCCGAAAAGGCCGAGTGGTTGCGGGTGCTGCTATCCGAGTTGACCCGCTTGAATTCGCATTTGATCTGGCTGGGCACGCACGCCATGGACATTGGCGCGCTGACTGTCTTTCTCTACACATTCCGCGAGCGCGAAGAAATCCTGAGAATCTTCGAGGGCCTGGCCGGCCAGCGGATGATGACCAGCTACTTCCGCATCGGCGGGCTTTCCATGGAGCCGCCACTGGACTTTTTTGACCGCGTGCAGGGGTTCATTCGGACCTTTCCGGAAAAGATCGACGAATATTCGAACCTGCTGACGGGCAACCCGATCTTCAAGGGGCGGCTGAAGGGCGTGGGAATGTTATCCGCCGCCGACGCCATCGCGTTGGGCGTGACTGGGCCGAATATGCGCGGTTCTGGCGTTGATTTTGATCTGCGCCGCGATATGCCCTACTCCAGCTATGAGAAGTTTCAGTTCAAGGTGCCCATTGCGACCGAGGGCGATTGCTGGGCGCGGTATGAAATCAGGCTCATCGAGATGCGCGAGAGCGTGAAGATCATTCAGCAAGCGCTGGACGGGATGCCCGAGGGACCGATCAAAGCCGACGCGCCAAAAATTGTGCTGCCCGACCGGGAGAAGATGAAGACGCAGATGGAGGCGCTGATCCATCACTTCAAGATTGTGACAGAGGGCTTCGCGGTGCCGGCCGGCGAAGTGTATCAGGGCATTGAATCGCCGCGCGGGCAAATGGGCTACTATGTGGTCTCGGACGGCACGGCCAAGCCTTATCGCGTCCACTTCCGCAATCCGTCGTTCGCCACATTGCAGGCGGTAGAGACCATGTGCAAAGGCCGTATGCTGGCCGATGTGGTGGCCGTAGTTGGGTCCATCGATATTGTTCTGGGCGAGATCGATCGATGAGAGATGATGTACATGGTTAACTACGCAAATCTTGCGGTTAAAGCAAGAGCATCGCAGGACGATGGATTTGAATTGGATTTGGCCGCCGGGATTCGGGCAAGGGAGTTGAAGCAATGAGCGATGAGACGATGACCCTGTTTTCGCCCCGGCTGGCGGCGCGGCTCGACGCGCTGGTCGAGAAGTACCCGGTGCGCCGCTCTGCGCTGGTCCCTATGCTGCTTTATGCGCAGGATGAGGTTGGCTACTTGTCCGACGCTGTCATCAACGAAGTTGCTCTGCGAATTGGCATTACCGAACTCGAAGTCCGCAACGTGGCTACTTATTACTCGATGCTGCGCTTCAAACCGGCAGGCAAGTACAACGTGCAGGTCTGCACCAACATCAGTTGCATGTTGCGCGGGGGATTTGAGATTTACGAACGTTTTCAGGAAGAGTTGGGCATTGGCCACAAGAGCGTAACGGGCGACGGGCTGTTTTCGCTTGAAGAGGTCGAGTGCATTGGAGCGTGCTGCTGGGCGCCGGCCATTCAGGTCAACTACGAATTCCATGACGATCTGACCCCCGAGCTTGTGCCCGGAATTCTCGACGCTTATCGCCTCAAAGCCAAGCAGCCCAGCAACGGATCCTTGCCGCTTGGGTCGAATGCCAAAACGGAAGGGACCGACACCCATGCCTAGATTGGTCTCCCATCCCGATGAAGTGAAAATTGTCACCCGGCGCTTCGGCCTGGGCGCGGACAACATCGATCGCTACGTCGAACTCGGCGGCTATGAGTCGGCAAAAAAATGTCTGGCGCAGGGTCCTGACTGGATCATCAACGAGATGAAGGCCAGCAACCTGCGTGGGCGCGGCGGCGCGGGTTTTCCGGCGGGCTTGAAGTGGTCGTTTGTGCCAAAACAATCCGCCAAGCCGAAGTATGTACTGGTCAACGGCGACGAGAGCGAGCCGGGCACTTGCAAGGATCACCTCATCTTTTTGCATGATCCGCATGCCGTCATCGAAGGCACGATTATCGCCGGCCTGGCCGTTGGAGCCAAGCTGGGCTTCATTTATCTGCGCGGCGAGTACCGTTATCTGCTCAAGATTATGGAGAAGGCTGTCGCCGACGCCTACGTCAAAGGATTTCTGGGTAAGAATATTTTCGGCAGCGACGTCGAGTTTCAAATTATTACGCAGACCGGCGCGGGCGCATACGAAGTGGGCGAGGAGTCGGCGCTGATGGAGTCGCTCGAAGGCAAGCGGGGCGTGCCGCGTATTCGGCCGCCCTTCCCTGCCGTGGTTGGCGTTTATGGCGGTCCCACCATCATCAATAACGCCGAGACCATCGCCACTGTGCCGCATGTGATCGAGATGGGCGCGGCGGCTTACGCTGAGGTTGGCTCGCCGCGCAATGGCGGCACTCGGCTGTTCTGTATCAGCGGTCATGTAGAGCGCCCAGGCGTTTACGAGCTGCCCATGGGTTACAACCTGAAAAAGATGATCTACGAAGTAGCCGGTGGAATTCGCGGCGGGCGCGGGTTGAAGGCCGTGGTTCCCGGCGGGTCTTCGACTCCGGTGCTCCTGCCCGAGGAGATCGACATCGGCATGGACTTCGACCAGGTGAGCAAAGCTGGATCGATGCTCGGCTCAGGCGGCGTTGTTGTAATCGATGACCAGACCTGTATTGTCGAATTCGCACTACGCACCATCAGCTTTTATCAGCACGAGAGCTGCGGCTGGTGCATTCCTTGCCGCGAAGGCACGGACTGGCTGAAGAAGTCGCTGATGCGTTTTCACGCGGGCTTTGGCGAGGCCAAAGATATCGACAACATTCAATATCTGGCGGAAAATATGCTGGGCCGGACGTTCTGCCCGCTGGGCGACGCGGCGGCCATGCCGATGCTGGGATTTGTAAAGAAGTTCCGCAAGGAGTTCGAAGAGCATTTGAACGGAAAGCCTTGTCGGTTCGCAAAACATGGTTCCGGTGTATTGACAGTGGTATGAGTGGGTTCATGGAACCAGCCGTCGCAGAAAGCGTAAGCATGAAGGCTAGAGAGATCATTCGCATCATCGAAAAGGACGGTTGGAGGCTTGTACGACAAACCGGGAGCCATATGCATTTCAATCATCCGGAGAAACCGGGTATCACAACGGTCCCTTTTCATGGCAACAAAGACCTGGCAAAGTTCAATGTGGCAAGTATTCTGAAACAAGCGGGGTTGAAATGACCAAAGACTTTCTGGTTGTTTATGCAAAGTGCAAGGATAGCAACTTCTCGGGTAGTGCGCCCGATGTGCGCGGTTGCGTTTCCGCTGGCGATACGCTCGATGAGATGAAAGCAATGATGCGTGAGGCGCTGGAAATGCATCTGGAATTGCTGGCTGAGCAGGGCGAAGCCATTCCGGAGCCAGCAACAATCAACGTTGAGGTCAAATTGGAAGATTTTGAAGATGTCGATTACTTTGTGGTCCAGCAACTCAAAGTGAAGGTTCCTGCTCACAAGCAAACCAGCAACTCCGTTCGCGCTGCATAGGGAAAAAATGGCAGACGTAACCTTCATTGTCGATGGAAAGATGTTGACGGCTCCTGCGGGGACGCTGCTGATCGACGCGTGCCGCAAGGCGGGCATCGAGATTCCAGCCTTCTGTTATTACCCCGGCCTCAGCTTGCAGGCGGCCTGTCGCATGTGCGTGGTGCGCCAGGAAAAAGTTCCCAAGCTGCAAACCGCTTGCACCACGACTGTCGCCGAGGGCCAGGTCTTCATCACCGAATCGGATGAGATTGCGCAGGCGCGCAAAGCGACGATTGAACTACTGCTCGGCAACCACCCGCTCGACTGCCCGGTCTGCGATGCAGGCGGCGAGTGCGAATTGCAGGACATGACCTTCAAGTACGGCGCGGGCGAGAGCCTCTACGCCGAGGCAAAACAACATAGAGAAGAACAGCAGTGGTCGCCCGCCGTTTACTTTGACCGTCCCAGGTGCATCCTCTGTTACCGCTGCATTCGCGTCTGCGGCGAAGGAATGGATGTGTGGGCGCTGGGCGTGCAGGGACGCGGCGTCAGCTCTTCCATTGCTCCCAACGGCCGCGACCATCTCGACTGCGAACAGTGCGGCATGTGCATCGACATCTGCCCCGTCGGTGCGCTGACCAGCGGCTCCTATCGCTACAAGACTCGCCCCTGGGAGATGAACCATGTCGCCACCGTTTGCACGCATTGCGCAGACGGCTGCAAGGTAACTTTGGGCGTGCGGCAAAGCAATGACGGCTCTGAAATCGTGCGCGCTGACAACCGCGACAAGAGCGGCATCAACGGCGATTTTCTTTGCGCCAAGGGCCGCTTCGGTTTCGATTTTGTCGAAAGCCCGGATCGCCTGACCAAGCCACTGGTACGCGACAACCAGGGCAAGCTCGCGGAAACCACCTGGGAACATGCGCTGCGATTGGCCGCCGGAAAACTCAGGGAGACCCGCGACAGCAAGGGTGGCGCGGCCATCGGCGTCATCGGATCCAACCAGAGCACCAACGAAGAGAACTATCTGCTGCAGAAATTTGCGCGGGCCGTGCTCGGGACCAACAACATTGACCACGAACGAACCGCGGATTATGCGGCCTTTGCGCGGGCGCTTGCCGGTCACAAGGACAAGGCCGCGAGCCTGCGCGATACGGCCACCGCACCGGCGATTCTGCTCATCGGCGGCAATCCGACGGAAGAACACCCGCTGCTTGCCTGGAATCTCCGCACGAATGTGCGGCTCAATCGCGGCAAGCTCTTCGTGGCAAATGCAAGGGCCATCAAACTGGAGCGCCAGGCCAAGGCGACGTTGCGACTGCCTGCCGACGGCTACCCAACCCTCGCTGCGTACTTGGGCGGCAGCGATGCAGCCATCAAGGACGCAGTCTTCCGCGAGGCAGTATTGGCCGAAGAGTCTTTGCTGGTGGTCTTCGGTCCCGAGTACAGCAGCGCGCAGTTGACGGAACTGGTCGCGTGGGGATTGAAGCGGGGCAATGTGCGTTTCGCTTTCCTCGGCGGTTACTCGAACTCGCGCGGCGCGGCTGATATGGGCTTGTCGCCGGACCTGCTTCCGGGCTATGTGCCGGTCGCGGCACCCGGCTCTTTTGCCGAGTATCCGGGCCTGCCCGCAACACCCGGCAAGACATTGTCTGAAATCTTCGATGCGGCGGGCAAGGGCGAATTGGGCGCATTGCTGGTCGTCGGCGCTGACCCGGTCGCAAAACTGGGTGTAAGTCCGGCGGCATTGCAAAATACCTTCGTCATCGTCTCGGATATTTTTCTCACCCAAACCGCGGCTTTGGCCGATGTGGTCTTCCCAGCCGCGAGCCTATATGAAAAAACCGGAACGGTGACCAACACATTTGGCGACGTGCAACTGGCCAGGAAGGCCGCAGACCGAGCGGGCGTCAAACCCGATTTCGAAATTCTCGTGCGGCTGGCCGGCGCGATGGGCGTGGACCTGAAGACGCTCGTGCCGTTTGGCAAGAGCGGCACAACGGCTGATCTGGGTCAATCGCGCGGGGCGCAGGCCGGAGAGGCGGACCGTCATGCTGTGTGGCTCCAGGCCAATGGGCTCGAGCCAAAGCTGAGTCCCTTCGATCCGCTGGCTGTGCTCGACGAGATCGCCCGTCTGGTTCCGGGCTACGTTCTTGACCGCATGAACCTGCTCGGCGGTAACGATGTGCGGACCGAGCCGGGCTTCGTTCCGGTTGCGGCATTAACCGGGCGAGGTTTGATTACGCCCGCGCGCGACGGATTGTTTACCTCCGGAACGCTGGGGCAGCACAGCACAGCGCTCACGGAATTGATGCAATATCAGGCGCGATTTAGCGGACCGAAGGATTTGTGAAAAGAAGAGGCTGAAGACCAGTGACGATTTTGCAGTTTTTTCTGTGGAGCGTGCTCAAGGTAGCCGTGGTGACGGTGGTGATGCTGCTGGGCATCGCTTATACCGTGCTGCTGGAGCGCAAGCTGGTGGGCCGCATTCAGAATCGCTGGGGACCCAGCCGCGTGGGGCCGTTCGGGTTGTTGCAGCCGCTGGTGGACGGGGCGAAATCGTTTCTCAAGGAAGACATCATCCCCACCGGCGTCTACCGGCCGCTCTATCTGCTCGCTCCCATCCTCGCGCTGGGCTGCACGTTGATCTCCATCGGCGTGGTGCCCTTCGGCGCGCCCAATATCGGGCCGGGCCCTCTGGATCTGTTTGAGATCGCAAATGTGAATGTCGGCCTGCTGGTCATCCTGGGCGTCACCTCCATCGGCGTTTATGGTATTGCGCTGGCCGGGTGGTCGTCGAACAACAAGTATTCGTTGCTGGGCGCGCTGCGCTCCTCGGCGCAGTTGGTCAGCTACGAACTGGCACTCGGCCTCTCGCTGGTCGGCGTGGTTTTGCGCGCCGGTTCGCTCAATTTGAGAGTGATCGTGGAGCAGCAAGCGACCAATGGCATCCTGAGCTGGAATCTTTTCGGCGGAATGCAGTTTGTGGCTTTCTTCATCTACCTGATGGCCGCCTACGCTGAAACCAACCGCTCGCCGTTCGACCTGCCCGAAGCGGAAAGCGAACTGACCGGCGGCTATCACACCGAGTACAGTTCAATGAAGTTCGCCATGTTCTTCATGGCTGAGTACGGCAACATGATTACGGTAGGTTGCGTGGCCACGCTGCTGTTTCTGGGCGGCTGGACCAGTCCTTTCGGCGACCTGATTCCGGTACCGCAGAATATTCTGATACAGGCGCTCCTCCCACTCTTTTGGTTTGTGCTCAAGGTCTTCAGTTTTCTGTTTCTGTATGTGTGGGTGCGGGGAACTTTGCCGCGCTTCCGCTATGACCAGTTGATGAACTATGGATGGCGCTGGCTGATGCCGCTGGCCATTCTCAACATTGTGGCGACAAGCCTGTGGCTGGCTTATCGCTAAGTTACAATCGGGCTTGCCCGTAGGTGACAAAACGATGCACCTGATTTTGTTTCTCGTATTTGCCGGATTCTGCCTGGGAGGAGCGATCAACCTGCTCATCCAGAGCCATCCCATCAACAGCGCTCTTTCGCTGATTGTGGTGATGGTCTCGCTGGCCGTACTTTACCTGCTGCTGGGCGCGGAGTTTCTGGCCGCTGCGCAGGTCATCGTCTACGCCGGCGCCATCATGGTCCTGTTCACCTTCGTGGTTATGCTGCTCAACGCCGGGCGCGAGGCGCGTACCCTGGGCAGCCGCGCGGCGCGCGTGGTTGGCTTTCCCGCAGTCGTCACCATCCTGGCCGTAATTGCCACCGTGATTCTGCACGCGCAGGGCCTGGGCGTCGCAAGGCTGAGTGACGGACTCACCAACGTGCCCGGCCAGACGAATATTGAACTTCTGAGCACGGTGCTCTTCACCAAGCTGCTGCTGCCGTTTGAGGTCACCTCGGTGCTGATTCTCATCGCAATCCTGGGCGCGGTTGCGCTCGCCCGTCACGACGATACAGACCCGCAAGGCAGCGCGGAAAGGACGGGCAAATGAGTTCCCTCTTCGCGCAGGAAGTCCCTCTCTCCTGGTATCTGCTGCTGAGCGCCGCGCTGTTTTCGCTCGGCGTCGTCGGATTCCTCATCAAGCGCAACCTGATTACCGTCTTCATGTCGATTGAGTTGATGCTCAACGGCGTGAATCTTTCCTTTGTGACCTTCGCCCAACAATGGCACGCGGTGAAGGGGCAGATCTTCGTCTTTTTCGTGATGATGGTGGCTGCGGCGGAAGCTGCCGTTGGCCTGGCTATCATCATCGCTGTCTTCCGCGCCCGCGCAACCCTGGCCGTCGATCGCATCGACCTGATGAAACTATGAACGCAATTTTCCATCTCTGGCTGATTCCGCTTTTGCCCTTCGCCGGATTCCTTATCAATGGAATCCTGGGTGGCAGGTTGCCCAAGTGGCTTGTCACTGCGGTCGCGTTGCTGACTCCGCTGGCAGCGTTTTGTATGGTCCTTCAGATTTCGCTTGGACTTTTCGCAAATCCCCTTGCCATTGCGCACCTGCCTTTTGTCGAAACCTGTCCGCTTCCCTGGATCAACGCCGGCATACTGCACATCGACTTCAGTTTCGTTCTCGACCAGCTTTCACTTCTCATGCTGCTCGTGGTCACCGGCGTCGGCTTCCTGATTCACGTTTATTCCGTCGGCTACATGGGGGACGACAGAGGTTACGCGCGCTACTTCTCTTACCTGAACCTTTTCCTGTTTTTCATGACCGTCCTGGTGTTGGCCGGCAACGCTTTGGTCATGTTCATCGGATGGGAAGGCGTGGGCCTGGCGTCGTACCTACTCATCGGCTTCTGGTTCCAGAAGAAGTCGGCGGCCGACGCGGGTAAGAAGGCCTTCATCGTTAACCGTATCGGCGACTTCGGCTTTCTCATCGGAATGTTCCTGCTCGTCGCAAACTTTGGCACGCTGACCTTCACCGAGATCGCGACCAAGCTCGGCCAGGACCCAGGCTGGAACGGCGGCGTGGTCACAGTAATTGCGCTCTGCCTGATGCTTGGCGCAACCGGCAAGAGCGCACAGCTTCCGCTCTACATCTGGCTGCCGGACGCGATGGAAGGCCCCACGCCGGTCTCTGCGCTGATTCACGCGGCCACCATGGTCACCGCCGGCGTCTACATGGTCGCGCGTACGCATGTCTTGTTTGACCACTCGCCCTTCGCGTTGAGTATCGTGGCCATCATCGGCGCGGCCACAGCCATATTCGCCGCTACCATCGCTCTCGTTCAGAATGATATCAAGCGAGTGCTGGCCTACTCGACCATCTCGCAGCTCGGCTATATGTTTCTTGGCTGCGGCGTCGCGGCTTATTCCGCGGCTATCTTCCATCTGATGACTCACGCCTTCTTCAAGGCGCTGCTCTTCATGGCGGCTGGCTCGGTAATTCACGCCATTGGCGGCGGGCAGGATCTGCGCAAAATGGGCGGGCTACGCAAGAAGCTGCCGGTCACTTTTTGGACCATGACCGCGGCGGTTCTGGCCATCGCCGGCTTCTTCCCTTTTGCCGGATTCTTTTCGAAAGACGCGATCCTCTACGCGGCGTTTTTGCAGGGAACGAACGGCAAGATTCTCTGGTTTGTTGGCCTGCTGACGGCGTTGTTGACCTCGTTCTACATGTTCCGGCTCTGGTACCTGACCTTCATGGGCGAATCGCGCAGCCCCGAGGTCCATCCACATGAAAGCCCGTGGTCGATGCGCGGACCACTGGTCATTCTGGCTCTGCTCTCAGTGTGCGGAGGATGGATCGGCATGG
>Ga0302156_10001016_pt1 | contig 25823 bp, 16 predicted proteins | sample I_Bog_N3_2_FD_193503 | JGI IMG/M metagenome (GOLD analysis project Ga0302156, IMG submission 193503) | Peat permafrost microbial communities from Stordalen Mire near Abisko, Sweden - I_Bog_N3_2 | ecosystem: Environmental > Terrestrial > Soil > Wetlands > Peat | place: Sweden: Abisko, Stordalen... | reverse complement strand
TCCAGGTTCGCGTACCTCATATCTTGAGCGTGCTCGCGACCAACACCTGGGACGGCAAAGTCAAGGGTATCAACCAACTTCAAAAAGAAGCGACCGCGAAGTACGGCGCCGGTAGTTACGTACCCGTCATCTGGCTCTGCTACTGGTCGTTTCGCATAATGGTCGGCCTGGGCTTCCTACTCTTCATCCTGGGCGGTGTCGCGCTCTGGCTGATCCGCAAGCGGCGACTGGAACAATCAGCGCGCTTCTTGCGCTTCGCGACGTGGATGATCGCCGCGCCCTTCCTCGCCAACACCTTTGGATGGATCTTCACCGAGGTGGGACGTCAGCCCTGGGTGGTCTACGGACTACTTAGTACGTCCAAGGCCGTCACCCTCATCTCACCCGGTTACGTCGCGACGAGCCTTATCGGCTTCACCGCGATCTATACGTTGTTGGCAATCATCGAGATCGGTCTCATGATCCGGATTGCCAAGGTCCCACCCGCCATCGAAACGCCAGCCGAAGCTGAGCGCGTTCCCGAACTCATCTACTAGGAGGACACCGTGCTCGCCTCTCTCACTACTTCACCGAGCGGTCTCGAACAACTCTGGTTCACCCTCATCGGGGTCCTCTGGTTGGGGTACTTCTTCCTCGAGGGCTTCGACTTCGGCGTCGGTACGCTGATGCCCTTCGTCTCCAAGGATGACCTCGATCGGCGCGTCGTGATCAATACCATCGGACCCGTCTGGGACGGCAACGAGGTCTGGTTGCTCACCGCGGGTGGCGCCACGTTCGCCGCGTTCCCGCTCTGGTACGCCACGGTCTTCAGCGGTTTCTACCTGGCGCTGTTCTTAGTGCTCGCGGCGCTGATCTTTCGCGGCATGGCCTTTGAGTTTCGCGACAAGCGCGAGGACGCTCGCTGGCAGTTCTGGTGGGACCAGGCCATCTTCTACGGTTCGGCGCTCCCGGCGTTGCTCTGGGGCGTGGCCTTCGCCGACTTCATCCACGGCGTGCCACTGGCGGCCCACGCCACCTGGACGGGGAACTTCTTCGACCTCGTCAAGCCCTACGCGCTGGTGGGTGGACTGAGCACGCTGTCGCTCTTCACGTTGCACGGTGCGACATATCTGGGGCTCAAGACCGAGGGCGACGTTCGAGTGCGAGCCCGGGCGATCGCGATGCGACTCGCGCCGGTCACCTTCGTCATCGTCCTTGCGTTCCTCGCCTGGACGTACCAGACCGCCCGCACCATGCACCACGAGGGACTCGTGCCACCACTGCTGCCGATCGTCGGTCTCGTGGCGCTCGCCGGCGTAGGTTGGTTGGTCCGCGACCACCTCGAGGGTTGGGCCTTCATCGCCACCGCCCTTGCGATCGTCGCCTTGTTCACGACCATGTTGCTCAACCTGTACCCCAACGTGCTCGTGTCCTCGGTGAGCCCGCACTTTGACCTCACGATGGTCGCCAGTGCGTCGCACCGCTACACCCTCGAGGTGATGAGCTGGGTGGCGCTGATCTTCACGCCGTTCGTGCTGCTCTACCAGAGCTGGACCTACTGGATCTTCAAGAAGCGAGTTGGTCGACCCGGTTCGCCTAAGGACGCCCCCAAGAGGAAAATCAAGGTCTGAGATGAGTGGGGCCGAACGGCCTTCGGCCCTACTTGCACGGCTTCGCCGGACGTCACCCCTCGTCCAGCGTGCCCTCGTGGTCGCGGTGGTGCTCGGTCTGCTCCGTACGGTCGCGATCATTGGCCAGGCGGTGGCGTTGGCGTCGCTGCTGGCGAGCCTGTTCCACAACGCCCACGCGGGACTTCGCCACGACTTGACCTTGTTTCTCGTAGCGACGCTGCTTCGTGGTATCGCGGTTGCGCTCAGCGAACCGGTGACGTCGCGGATCGCCAGTCCGGTGCGGCGCGATCTTCGGCGTCGCGCGCTGGACCAGGTGCTCGACTCGGGCCCGATCGGCACTGTCGACGCCACGGTACAAATCGCGACCCGAGGCGTGGATGCGATTGAGAACTACATCGCCAAGTACGTGCCGTCGCTCGTGCTGGCGACACTGGCGCCGGCGATCCTGCTCGGTTGGCTCTGCCTCCACGACCTGTGGAGCGCCGGCATCGTGCTGGTGTGCGTGTTGTTGCTACCGATCTTCATGGTCCTCCTGGGTCTCGAGGCGAAAGAGAAGATGGACGAGCGTTGGCGTGACCAGCAGCGCCTCGCCGGTTACTTCGGTGACGTGGTCCGCGGCATGACGGTACTGAAGTCCTTTAACCGTTCACGTGACGCCTTGGCGAATCTCGATGAGGTGGGCGACGCCCTGCAGCGAACGACGATGGGCACCCTTCGTGTGGCCTTCCTGTCGAGTTTCGCGTTGGAATTGCTGTCGTCGCTCGCCACGGCGCTGGTCGCGCTGGTACTTGGACTTCGACTACTGAACGGATCACTCGGTCTCTCCACGGCGCTCGCGGTGTTGTTGCTCACGCCAGAGGTCTTCTTGCCGCTTCGACGTTCCGCGTCCCAATTCCACGCGTCGGCGAACGGCGTCGCCGCGGCGACGGATCTACTCGGATCCTTGTCGACTCGGCGCGTCGGCGGCAGTTCCGCTCCATTGACGCCACCGACGATCGAATTGTGCGACGTCGTACTCGCGCACGCCTCTCGTACGGTGCCAGACGACGAACCAGTCAATGCCCGGATCGAAGGTGGTTCACTGGTGACGGTCGTGGGTCCGTCGGGCTCGGGAAAGACCACATTGCTGCGAACAATCTGTGGGCTACGCGAACCTCTTGGTGGCTCGGTGTTGGTGGACGGCCAGGAGCTGAGTTCACTTGATCCTTCGTCGTGGCGCAAGTGCGTGGCGTGGCTTCCACAGGATCCGTCGCTACCCGGGGGCAGCGTTCGCGAGGTGGTCCAGATGGGCGACGCATCCATTGACGACAGGACTATCGTCGCCGCGATGGCCGAGGTCGGTCTTGACCTGGACCTCGACCAGCCGCTGGGCGAGGGGGCCCAGGAACTCTCCGCTGGCCAACGGCGTCGAATGGCGTTGGTACGTTGCGTCGTTCGCCGGCCCTTGGTACTCGTCCTTGATGAACCGTTGTCGCATCTCGACCCTGAGAGTGCCCGACTCGTGGCGCAGGTGATCCACCGGCTCACGATGACCCGCGTGGTCGCCACGCATCGTCTGCTCGACGCCGACCAGAGCGTCAGTCTGAGTCCTTGGCAGGTGGCACGTGGCAACTGATCACGTCTTGCGACACGCGTTGGGCGTAGAACGCACGGCACTTCGTCGCGCGGTCCTGGCAGGGCTCTTGGTGAGCCTCTCCACGATTGGTCTGAGTGGGACCTCTGCGTGGCTCATCGTTCGCGCCGCTCAGGAACCCGCGGTGCTCTCGCTCACCGTGCCCATGGGACTCGTCCAGCTCTTCGCGCTCGCCAAGGCCACCGGTCGTTATCTTGAACGGACCCAGACCCACCGAGCCGCCCTCGGCGTGCTGGGACACGTGCGCGCGAGTGTCGCGCGTCTGCTCGAGCCGCTCGTTCCCGCGGGACTTGGACCGCGCAGTTCGGACGTGGTCGATCTCGTCGTGCGCGATGTCGATCGGGTCCAGGACCTACTCACCGCCGTGGCGGGTCCGCTGCTGACGAGCTGTGCGGCGGGCGTGGTGACCGTGGCGATCACCGCGGCCATCGTTCCGTTATCGGCGCTCTGCCTCTTCGTTGCGCTGGTCCTCACCGCGATGGTCTTGCCTATGGCGGCGGCGCACTTGGGCCACGATGGCGAACAGGAACTCGACGAGGTCCGTGGGGCAATGGTCGCGCTCTTCGACCGTGCCACCCAGGGCGGCGACGAGTACGTCATGACCGGCGCGAGTGAACGCCTCGAGGAAGAACTGGCCAATCTCGAGCGACGCTTTGACGGCGCCCAGCGTCGGCGCACGTCGCTCATGGGGGTGATCTCGGGGCTGACGACGCTGGTCTCGGGGCTCTGCGTCGCGATGACGGTGCTGGTGACCTCGCTGGCTTTCCGATCGGGCCACCTGACACCAGCGCTGGTAGCGGTGCCGGCGTTGCTCAGCGTGACGGTGTTGGAACTCGTTGGTGGCGTCGCGCCGATGCTGGTGGGCCTGCGCGGCGACCGGGTCGCTTTGGCGCGACTCGAAGGTCTCGCAGAGATACGTCCTCCGGTCGCCGAGCCTGAAGTCGAGGGCAGCGTTGGTGCCGCGCCCGTGAGTCTGCAGCTAAACCACGTCGGCGTGAAGTTCGACGAGGCGCAAGTATTGCGTGACGTCGACTTCGGGCTTCGTCGCGGCGACGTGGTGGCGCTCGGCGGTCCGAGTGGTGGTGGCAAGACCACCTTGGCTCGTCTGCTGGCAAAATTCCTCGACCCCAGTGAGGGTTCACTTCAGTTGGACGATACTGACTACGCGACGCTGCGTTCGCAGCAGGTTCGCCAGGTCGTCGGCTTCGTGGACGACGCGCCCCACGTGTTTGCCACAACACTTGCAGGGAATTTGCGTATCGCAAGTCCCTACGCCAGTGACGACGACCTTGTGGCGGCGCTCGAGGGTGCGGGACTTGGTGGGTTGCTGGCCTCGATGCCTCGGGGCCTCGACACGGTGCTCGGGGGTGGCGCGACGGGTCTTTCTGGTGGCGAACAGCGGCGCCTGGGCGTGGCGCGCGAGCTGCTCGTGCGACGACCGGTCGTTGTCTTGGACGAACCCACCGAAGGACTCGACGATGAGACGGCGGAACTGGTGATGGACCGGATTGTCGAAGAGTTCTCGCACGGTGCCGTGTTCGTCGTATCGCACCGCGACGGTGACTTTCTGCGTGCGACGAGACGTCTGACCTTGAGCCACGGCCGACTTAGTGAAGCGACCACCGTCACGGTTCTCTAGCCTTTCGGATTACGCCAGGGTACGCCAGGGTACGCCAGGGTATGACGGGGTGCGTGCGCTAAGGTCGTAACTGCCTCGCGGCAGCGAAGTTGGTGTGATTCCAACGCTGTCCCGCAACTGTAAGTGGCCTTCGAGAGAAGACCGCAAAGCCAGGTCGCCTTCCGCGAGGAGATGTGAAAGACAGCTCTCGAGGTAAGGAGCGGTCGTTCGGATATCCATCCGTCGCCCATCCACTTCGACGGAAAGGAGATATCCATGTTCAGATCCCTTCGCCTGGGGCTCGCGCTCAGCGCCAGCATCCTCGCCCTACCAGTGCTCAGTTCCAGCGACGCCGCAGCTACTTCGTCGCCCCCCGAGTGCGTGGTCTCGCTCTCACCCACGGCGACTGAGACGCTCTTCGCGATCGGCGCCGGATCTCAGGTCCAGGCCGTTGACTCCGATTCGGACTATCCCACCACGGGTCTGCCCACCAAGCGCATCAACGCGCTCAACCCGAGCGTCGAGGCGGTGCTCGGCATCTGCAAGAAGACGGCGTCGCACCCATCGACCAAGCCCGACCTCGTGGTGATCTCCTATGACGCGAATGACATCCAGCAGAAGCTCACCACGTTGGGCGTCAAGGTCGTCAACCAGGACGCCCCGACCTCGCTTTCGGGAGCGTACGCGCAGATCACGCAGTTGGGTGAACTGACTGGGCACGTGCAGAAGGCGAACGCTCTGGTCGGTTCGTTGAAGGCGACGATCGACGCGGACATCGCTTCGGTACCGTCGCATCCCAACGAAAAGGTGACGGTCTACTACGAAATAAGTACGAACCCCTATTACTCGCTCACCAGTGACACGTTTGTCGGTTCGCTGCTGAAGTCGCTCGGTCTCGTGAACATCGCCGACGGCGACTCGACGAGCGCGGACGCGGGGTACCCGCAGTTGTCGGGTGAATACATCGCGAGTGCGAATCCGAAATTGATCTTCCTCGCGGGCGACGCCAGCGTGGCGAGCGTGGCGAAAAGACCGGCCTTCAAGGAGACGAGCGCCGTCGTTGGTCATCACGTGGTCGAACTCAGCGCCGACATCGCCTCGAGGTGGGGACCGCGCCTGGGCAGCCTGATGGACCAACTGACCGCTGCGGTGAAAGCGGTCCTCGCCGGCCAGAAGCTCGGATAAGCAATCCTTGAGAGCGGGCCCGCCCACTGAACAGCGCGTCGCCTTCGTGACCGGCGTGACCGTGGTGGGTCTCGTCGTGGCGATGGTCTGCGGGTTGGTGGTCGGTCCTACGTCGATTGGCACCTGGCGAGTGGTGGGTGACGTCTTCAGCCACGTCGGCATCGGCCACAGCACCTTGACCGGTCTGCAGTCGACGATCATCTGGCAGTTACGGGCGCCGCGAATGGTGCTCGGTCTGCTCGCGGGTGCGATGCTCGCCGTGGCGGGCGGGACCTACCAGGGTGTCTTTCGCAATCCGCTCGCTGATCCCTATCTGCTCGGCGTCGCCGCCGGTGCGGGACTCGGCGCCACCATCGCGATCGTCGACGTCGGGTCGGGTGTGTCGACACCGACCTGGACGCCGTTGTTGGCCTTCGGCGGCGCAATGATCGCAGTCGCGTGCACGTGGCTCATTGGCGGCAAAGGATTGCGTTCGAACGCCGCGACTCTGATTCTCGCGGGTGTGGCGGTATCGGCGCTGCTGACGAGCGCGCAGACGTTTCTCCAGCAGCAGTCGTCGGCTAATTCGATCACCCACGTCTACCTGTGGCTGCTGGGTTCGCTGGCGAGTGCGGACTGGCAGTCGGTGTTGCTCGTGGTCCCGTACGTCGCCGTCTGCACCTTCGTCTGCGTGCTCTCGGGACGGGCGCTCGACGCCATGAGCGTGGGCGAGGACGAGAGCCGTTCTTTGGGCGTACGGGTAAGCCAGGTGCGACTGATCGTGATCGCTGCCTCGTCGCTCGGCACCGCCGCGATCGTTTCGGCGGTGGGGCTCATTGGATTCGTGGGCATCATCGTGCCGCACATCGTCCGTCTTCTCGTCGGCACGTCGTATCGCAGGATTCTGCCGATCTCGGTGATCTTCGGTGCGGCGTTCCTGGTCTTTTGCGACACCATCGCCCGCACGGTCATGGCGCCGTCGGAACTGCCCTTGGGCGTGGTGACCGCGGTCATCGGAGCGCCGGTGTTCGTCGTCATCCTCAGTCTTCGAAGGGGGAGCGTGCGATGAGTTGGGTCGAGGTGGACCATTTGAGCGTGAAGGCGGGCGCAGCGACGTTGCTCTCGGACGTCACGCTCAGTATCGAGGCGGGAACCTGGTGCACCATCATTGGTCCCAATGGTGCGGGAAAGACGACGCTGGTCGAAGCGGTGGCGGGACTACGCCGCGTCGCGAGCGGGTCAGTCCAAATTGCGGGCCAGCCAATTGGTGACCTCAACGAACGCGAGCGCGCGCGTCTCGTGTCGCTGGTGCCTCAGCACCCCCAGGTGCCCGCGGGCATGACGGTGCGTGACTACGTGGCCCTCGGTCGCGTGGCCTATCACGGAGTCTTGCGAGCACCGAATGCCGGGGACCATCAAGTTGTCGAATCAGTCCTCGAGCGACTGTCGCTCGAGAGCTTCGCCCAGCGCGACGTCGCCACGCTGTCCGGCGGTGAGCGTCAGCGCATGGTGCTCGCGCGAGCGCTGGCCCAATCGACGATGGTCATCGTGCTGGACGAGCCGACCACTGGCCTCGACCTTCGTCACCAGATGGAACTCCTCGAGTTGCTGAAGACCGAGGTGGCCGACTGCGGTTTGACCATTATCGCCACCTTGCACGACCTCACGCTCGCCGGTCAGTTCGCGGACCGGTTGGTTTTGCTCGACCAAGGGGTCGTCGTTGTTGACGGCCCAGCGCGCGACGTCGTGCGAAGTCGTGAACTCTCGGAGCACTACGGCATGAATCTGCGCGTCATTGACGTGGACGGTAGTGACGTCATCGTCCCCGTTCGTCACTGAGGAGCCGTCGACGCGCTCGAGGTATCGCAATCTGTACCACGCAGTACGTGAACGTCGTGTGTCGTGGCGATGTCGGTATAGGTATGTTGAACATCGATTAGGAGCCATTGTTCTCATCTAATAGACTTGACCAAAGCAACGAAGGGAAAACCGTGCGGCGCACGCGAATCGTAGCCACTATCGGGCCGGCCTCGGATACTGACGAAGTCCTCCTCGAACTGGTGAAAGCCGGCGTGGACGTTTTTCGACTCTCAATGGCGCACGGTGACATTCCGTCGTGCATCGAACGACTGCGCAGGGTCCGCGCTCTCGCGCCAGACCTCGCGATCATGGTGGACATCCCTGGCCCCAAAATTCGTGCGGGTACCTTTGGCACGACGCCCGTGGGGCTTGAGATCAACAGCGACGTCGAACTGATAGAGGGCTTCGGTGAAGCTTCTACGGCTTCAACGATTTACGTCGAGCGCGAGGACATCCTGGGCCAACTCAAGGTCGGCGATCGCATCCACATCGGCGACGGGGGCGTGTCACTCGAAGTCCTTAACTCCGGTAAGTCGACGACCGCGAAGGTCATCTCCGGAGGCGCGGTGATGGGAAAGCCCGGTCTTTCCCTCCCTTCGTCAATCCTCAACGACCGGCTGCCCACCGACGACGACCGCGCGCGACTCGAAGCCCTCAAGAGCGAGCCCTTCGAGATCTTGGCCGTCTCCTTCGTCCGTTCGGCGTTCGACATCGTCTCGGTTCGAACGGTCCTGGGCCGTGACGACGTGATGATGATGGCGAAAATAGAGACCGGCGAAGGCGTGGCCAACCTCGACGAGATCATTACCGTGTCCGACGCGATCATGGTCGCAAGAGGCGATCTCGGTGTGCGCATGCCCATCGAAGAGGTGCCGCACCTGCAGAAGCTCATCGTGCGCCACGGCATCCGTTACGCGCGTCCCGTGGTCGTGGCGACTCAGATGCTCGAATCCATGACCCACGCGCAAGTCCCAACACGCGCCGAGGTGACTGACGTCGCCAACGCGGTCCTTGATGGTGCCAGCGCAGTCATGTTGAGTGGGGAGACCGCGATTGGCGAAGACCCTGTCGGCACCGTCGTGACGATGGACCGAATCGTTCGTCGCGCCGAAGAATCATTCGATTACGCCAAGTGGGGCTCGTCGCTCGGCATCCAACAGATCGTCGGCACCGGGACTCAGTCAACGCGCATCACCGCGGCGATCACGGGAGCAGCTTGGCGCGCTGCCATGGAAGAACGCGCCGTCGCAATTGTCGCGTGCACGCGTTCGGGCATGACCGCAAGGGCGATCTCGCGCTTCCGACCCCCAATGCCGATTATTGCTATTACGCCTAGTGAATCGACAGCGCGCCAGCTGCGTAGCTCGTGGGGAGTACAAGAGGTTTTCATTTCACCCTCAACCGACATTGACGTCTTGTGTGACTTTGCGATTGCCCAGATTAAGAGTGAAGGCATTGCTCAGTCCGGAGACCCAGTGGTGATCATGGCGGGTTCGTCTTCGGGAGGTAAGTCAGTGACGGACACAGTACGAATGGTGATCGTCCCTTAAGGATACGAGGTAAGAATCATTGTCCTCGCTGTAAGAGTTTTGACACGAAAAGTGTCTTACACCGCGCGGCGCGTCGAGACGAATGTCTGCACGTGAGTATCTTCATCGATCTCATAGGCTCTTCTGGCCCTTCGAAAACTCGATCAAGACATCCCTCGGTCTCGTCAGAAAAAGGGTCACGTACTCAAGTAATTCAATTGACTTCTCAGTCTGGGCGTGCCGAGCGTTGAGGCTCTAGTCTCCGAGAATGCCACGTCTCATTTGAGCCCACCTCAGTGAATCTCTGATTCCATCTTCCAAGGATAAGATTGGGGTCCAGCCAAGCAATCGAGTTGCCTTTTCGAAATTTGAGAACGCACCGGCAGAATCGCCGTCGCGCCGGGCCAAGTTGACGGTATGTATTGGTAAGGGTGACACTTTATTGAATTTATGGACAAGTTCTCGTACCGTGGTTCCTCTTCCAGTACCGAGATTGATCGCTTCGTAAGGATTGTCGACCGACACTATCGAGTCGAATAGCTGGACAGCCGAAATATGCGCTCGCGCTATGTCCCACACATGGACGTAGTCACGAATTCCAGTGCCGTCGCGAGTTGCGTAGTCAGTTCCCATGATTGCGAAGTCGGTCTCTGTGGTCATGGCGCGAATCATCGCGCCCAATGCGTGCGAAGTTTCCGATGACTGCAAACCTGTTCTCATCTGTGGGTCAGCCCCAATTGGATTGAAGAAACGAAACGAGATCACTCGTAGGGGTCCCGCATGAGAAATATCCTCCACTATCCATTCAAACGCGGTCTTGGATCTGGCGTAAGGGCTCGTTGGTTCAAGTGGCGCTCGTTCATCAACCGCAGCCATTTCGCTCGAGCGATATATTGAGGCCGAAGAGCTGAAGATCAATCGCGTGCAGCCACTCGCCATTAGTGAATCGATAAAACCTAAGCACTTCACTACGTTGTTCCTGTAGTAATCCTTCGGACGCGCATAGGACTCGGAAACATTGATAAGCGCGGCGCACAATATGGCGACGTCAATATCGGGATGTTCCTCCAGGATTCTTGTCACTAGACCGCGATTTGCAATATCCCCTTCGTAAAATGTCCTACCCTTAGCGAATTCTCTGCGACCAGTGACTAGGTTGTCCAAAACGACGATTTCGATGTCCTCGTCAAGATACGCAGAAGCAATGGTGCTCCCGACATACCCAGCGCCTCCAGCGATTAAGACCTTCATCGAGGGACGATCATGTAGGTTGGCGAAAATGAATTATCACTGATGCTCGAACAGTACGCCACGATTCCATCGCCATGGTTCCAATCGGCGGGAGACCATATGGCAGTTTGCCAGTCAAGGGCCAGGCTGGCAGGGAATTGCCAAGTGATTCGGCGTCACGTTGTCTTTGGGTCGTATCATTTCACGCCATAACGGATGTCCAGAGTGAAACAGATGTCTGGATTTGAGCACACCAAAATCCAAATGAGCCAATCCACTTACATGTTTTATATTGATATTAGTAAAGAGGACATACGCTACCGATTGAACATCAATCAGATATCTACGACAAGACTGACACCAACGTGGACGGGGTCGATTTCAACATCTGCTGGCGCAGGGTCGCAATGAGGTCAAGGCTTAACCGTCCTAGTGGTTAAAAGCTGTCGACGTCGGCGGGCCATGTCGAAACCATTCAGTATCCTTGAATGTTGAGAAGACTTGAGGATGCGATCGTTGAACTTGATGAACGACCAAACGTAGCCTTCCTAGTACTGTTTCGCTATGCCATTTTTACAGGAATTAGAAGCGAAGCGAGATGCTCAACTTGCGGGGTCGAAGCGCCGAATGCTTACAATCTTCGCGTCTATGCTGACCATATTGTTCTCGGTCGGCTTCGTCGTGGTGCCCGTAGGTAATGGATCAGTTGCGAGAGCCGATACTTTGCAACAATCAGCTGACAATGGGCAAACCGGTTGGTATCCCAACGAGCCCACGCTCACGCCATCTGCGGTATCGGGTGGCGATTTCGGTCAACTCTTTGATACTCAACTGACCGGCCAGATTTACGCGCAGCCCCTCGTGAGTCAATCGGTCGTGCTGGTCGCCACCGAAGAGAACGACGTCTACGGAGTGAACGCGTCGACGGGTGCCGTCGTCTGGCACGACTCGTACGGCACGCCAGCCGATCCGCTGGCTCAAATCGGCTGCGGCGACATTGGCACCGCGATGGGCGTAACGGGTACGCCAGTCATCGACCCCAGTACTCACATTGCATACTTCGTGAATGCGACTGACGGTGGCGCCGGAGGGGCTACTGAGTATTTCATGCAAGCGGTGAACGTCGCCACCGGCGTGGCGCCAATAGGTTGGCCCTCGGCAGGGGTGCCAATCACGGGCTCGGCTGATGACGACGCTGGCACGGTTTTCGACGGTCAATACGAAACACAACGTCCGGGTCTCGTGCTCGTGAACGGTGTGGCGTACGTTGAGTTCAGCGCCCAATGTGACATCGGTAACTGGACCGGATGGGTGATCGGTGTTTCCACGAGCACGCACAGCATCACCTCGATGTGGGCGAGCGAGACTGGTATCGATCTCCCCAATGGAGGTGGTGGTGGTGCGGGTATCTGGCAGTCGGGTTCCGCGCCGGTGGTCGACAGTCAAGGCAACATTTATTTGTCAACTGGCAACGGTAATTTGCCAAGTCCAGGTTCTGGTACGGAAGATCCCGAACCGGTCAATTATGGCGAGGCCGTAGTGAAGTTGAGTACCTCGGGTGGTCAGTTGCACGTTGTGGACTGGTTCGTGCCGTCGACGGCCGCCTACCTCAACACCGTCGACGGCGACCTGGGTTCAGGTGGTTCCATCGCGCTACCCGCGAGCATGGGAACTCCCGAGGAACCAAACGTGTTAATACAAATTGGTAAACAGGGAATCCTCTACGCCTTGAACATGGACAATCTCGGTGGCTACGAGCACGGTCCCAACGCCAGTGACGCGGTGCCCTCCGAGAGTGGCCAGTTCAGTGGTATCTGGTCGAAACCCACCGTCTGGCCCGGGGACGGCGGGTACCTCTATTTCCCAACAGCGGGCGCATCGTCATTCTCGGGAAGCAATGGTAGGACCATCATTGTTCTACAGCGCGAGGTCAGCGCTTCGGGGGCCGTGTATTTCCAACAAGTGGCGTCGTCGGAAAACGCCAGTTCCCAATTCCCTTCAGGCCTGGCCTTTCCTTTTGGCGCCGGAAAGCCCGTCGTCACCTCGAATGGCACGCAATCGGGATCGTCGGTGTTGTGGATAACAAACGCCACGGAACCGACGTCGAGGCTGGATGCCTTTGACCCCATCCCTCAGAATCCAGGTCCAAACGGGAGCTTGAAGGAAATCTGGAGCGCACCGATCGGTGACGCGACAAAGTTCTCGGAACCCGCAGTGGACAATGGGAAGGTCTACATCGGCAACCTTGATGGCGACCTCATCGGGTTCGGACTTCTGGCGTCGTCGGTCCCCCAACTAAGTGGCAACAATGTCGACTTCTCTCCGACCGTTATTTCACAATCTGAATCGTTGACGGCTACGTTCACTGCGACTCAGGCAACGACCATCACCTCGCTCACCAGCACGGGAACTGCGTTCAGTTTTGGTCCGCCAAGTCAGCCCTTGCCGGCGGTGCTCTCACTGGGTCAGTCAGTGACGGTCCCCGTTACCTTCACGCCGAACGCATCGGGAAGTCTCTCGGGTGTCCTTACAGCGAACGAAAACGGGGGCGGCACCGTCGCCTTAAATCTCGACGGCGTGGGGTTGCTGGCGACGGGACCCGTAAGCGCGAGTCCGAGTGAAGTGGATTTTGGTACACAACTCATTGGCGGGCCCGTCGTGAGTGAACCCGTCACCATCACGAACACGACGGGAGCATCCATCAACATCACCGGTTTTGGCGCTCCTGTGCTTCCATTCTCGGTGGTGAATGCACCGGCGAACGGATCACTGGGAGCCGGTGCGTCACTCACGTTCACGGTGGATTTCGCGCCGCCGGCGTCATCGGGAGACTTCGAGCACGTGTTCGGAGGCGTCGCTACCGTCGATACAAGCGTGGGTCCGATTGGCGTACCACTTTCGGGTTCTGCGAATCCGCCCGCGCAGCTCAATATCAGTCCTACAACTCTTGAGTTTGGTGACGTTGCCGTAGGCACGCAAGCGGACCTCTCCTTCCACGTCAATAATCAAGGCGCCCTTCCGCTCACTATCACCGAGTCCAACCCACCTGCGTCGGGTGGCTTTAGTCCGAACTCCTCGCTCGCGGCCAGTGCGGTCATTGCGGCAAATTCGACGCTGATTGAGCAAGTAGTCTTCGCCCCCACTGCAACCGGTTCCGCGACCGCAACCTGGACGATCGAGGGTAATGACGGCAGCGGTCTGCAAACCGTGACGCTCACTGGAACCGGCACGACAGGGTCGAGCGGTGGCGGCGGTGGCGGCGGTGGAGGCGGCGGTGGCGCCAGTCCCGCCCTGACCGTGGCGCCCCCACCGACGATTCCCGGTGTTAGCGTCTCTTCCTTTGGCTCTCCCAATTCCGTGGTCGTATCATCGACGTCCCTTTCGACACTCTCCTTGGTCACGAGTGGCGAAGGAGAGACGGTGACGATTCCGACCGGAGCCTTTCCAGATGGCACGGCGGTGAGCCTCTATCCGGTGAGCGACCCGACTTCGTTGGAGAGTTTGCTTCCTTCGACGCAGACCTTCGTCCTTTCGTTCGCGTTGACCTGGGAAGAGCCGGATGGCACTTCACCTCCTTCATCGCAACCACTCACCGCTTCGATTTCGAATCCGTCTATCAAAGCGGGTGACGTCATCTATGAGGTCACTTCCAGTGGTTTGGTTGCGGTGGGCAAGGCCACACAAGATGGTTCGGCCGTCGTCACTTTTTCAGATGACCCGACCTTCATGATCGCTCACGCGGCACTGAAGACCCAAGCCAGCTTTCGGATCACGAGCGGCCCCGGACAAGTGGGTACGCCGCTGCTGCTCACCTCGAGTGGAGGTTCCGGTACTGGTCTCGTGAGTTATCAAGTGAGCAACGGCACCGCGAAGGGTTGCGCCGTCAAGCGCGATACCCTCACTGCCACCTCTAGTGGCACGTGCCTGGTGGTTGGCACCAAAGCGGCCGATGCTAACTACGCCGCGACCACGTCGCTTAGTACCTCACTTCAAATAGTGGCGAAGGGTCAGGTAACCCCGGTGACGATCCAATTCGTTGCGGGTCGCTCCTCGCTCACTGCATCAGCCAAGAGTGCCTTGACGCTCTTTTCGAAGAAACTGAAGGCTGGCGAACTGATCACCTGCACGGGCTACGCCTTGGGCGATTACCCACTGGCGGCATTGCGTGCTAGCACCGTCGCGAACTTTTTGACGTCGCGAGGTATCTACCGCGTCTCTCTAAAGGGCATCACGAACGGACACGACAATTGGGCGACGGTGGTGGCGTCGTCGTAGCGGCGAGAACCCTGAGACGTTCAGAACTCGCTTGAAGTGCGGTTGGAACATTCAGCCTGAACCCGAGATCGAATATGTTAAGCCGCACGACCAAAAGGCGTCATTTCCAGGGTGGGCCGTGCGCGTTTCCTCCCTGGGGCATGTTGCCATGGTGGAACAGTGTCTCCCTCGCGTAACGAAGCAGTCCAATGAATCCCCAAAAAAGGTCTTGAATCACTCGCGACGGCGAGAGGCCGGTGACGCCCATGATCCTTCCCATCTTTTCGATGAACTCGTTGCGAGGGGCGCGCCAGAACCACGATGTTCTGTCGGCGGCGACTTTTGCTGCTTTGTCGAAGCCTCGGCCCTTTTCTACTGGAAGGTGCCAAATAAGAAGGTCTCTTTCATTGCCGCTCACAGTGCGGTGGTGCAGCGACGTCCAAATCCTGGTCACGATAGCTAGGCAGTTTTCGGTGGGAAGATAGGGTAAAGCCAGGCTGTAATAGTTCTCCTCGGTGCCGAGCGGTGGATTGAGATCGCGCACGTATTCGAGGTTCAGTTGTTCGACCCTCGCGATCTCCTTGGCGAAGAGGCGATACAACTTGACACTTCCCGCGATGAATTCGCCACCGACGACCTGGGGGTTGACGGGTTCGGGTAGGCCCGAACGAGCGACGAGTTCCGCGTATCTCGCGACGGTTAAGCCGTGAAAGGCATAATCGTCTTTCATCTCCCATCCGAGGTATCCCAGTTTCTCGGCCCATCCGCTTACATCAATATGGCCAACCACGACTTCGTCAGAGTCGAGAAGTAGGAATATCTCGTCGGGGCCGCCGTGAAGTGATATCCAGTCGATGGCGTCCAACTTGTAGAAGGGGCTCCGGAAGTACGTTCCAGAATTCATGTCAGGGGGCTGGTGGTTGAAAGGTATGGCGATGATCTCAAGGTCGGTTGCGTCGGTCTCTATGCGAAACCACTCTGGCACCTCATCGGTCGTAAAGAGGATGAGTCGAGCTTCTGGGTGCCAGCGTCGGGCCGAAGCGAAGAGGACGACCAAGCAGTCGTAGTAGGCCCTCACGGCTCGCTCGGCCTTGGTCATTCCTGCGTTGTTTCGCTGCCAATTCACGTGCACGTTCATGTTGTCCACAGTGGGCATCGGGACAAACACTGAAGTGAACACTGGTCGCCAATGTTGGACCGTCTCTTCAGACGACGACGAGGTCGCCCTTGATTCAAGATCTCGGTCTTGACCCTTTGAGTGCACGCACTTGCTCCTGACTTTTCAAGAATGTATACCATTCACCAGCAAATAACGGCATGGTGAAGCTCGATTCGATAATCCAAATTTCGTTAGCTCTTCGCCTGCCCGTGCGAACAACGACTATGAAACGTCCTTGCGGAACCGTGGTCAGGGAACCCTGTAGATGGACGCGTAACTTCCGTTCGCCAAATGCACTGAGAATATTGGTTTCATTCCGACGACGGACTGGGCGGCAATAGTCCACGACGGCGCGTAGTGCCCGATGACGACGCCGTACTGGCAGTCTCTCTGGGCTAACGAGAAGAGCGATTGGTCGGTGGACCATGGTTGGGCGGAGCGACCACCTTTCAGGTATTGACCCAAGGTGTAATTCGCATACGTAGCGGCGACTCTTACCGCGGGGGGCAGTTTGGTGTTGATGTAATGAGCGAGTTCCGGAAGCTCTTCACTCCCAGTTCCGTAGGGCACGTCGACATTCGGCGACAGATCTCGTATGACCGTTGCGGCGGGAGAAGCAGAAAGGGAAAGTTGACGGGACGGAACTCCGAACAGCATGAAACCGAATTCGCCCAGGAGGATCAACGTCAAGGCGATGGTAACGAGTCGTCGATGCGGTCGGATAAAGACACGACGTAATAGCCATCCAGCGGGAACCACCACGAAAGGAAGCAACGGAAGCAGTTGGTAATCAAGACTCGTGGGTGCGGTAATCATCAGTTCGACGACGCCCACGGCTGGAAGCACGGCGATGAACAACATATTCGTCGGTGCCCTATTGCGAAGCGGCTCGAATACCAAAGGACAGACGAGGACGGTAAGCCAGGCGACTAAGACCACCAAGGGGATGTCGCTCAGTAGCGAAAATGGGAACCGCAGATGAGACACGCCCGTGATCGTTACGAATTTTGACGAGACGAAGCCGATGACGCCGCTGTATTGCGACGGGGTTCGATACCCGGTCCACAGCACAAGTGGAAGCAGGAGAGAGATCGCGACGAACCCTGTGGCGATGGCGCGCCGTCCACTTCGATTGAGATAAATCAGGGCCGAGAGTCCAATGAGGGCGAATACTCCGATGAGGGACAATTTCGTTACCAAGATGAAGCCCAGCACCGTAGCGAGATAGACAGCTCTCGGCCAGGTGACCTCTTCTCTTAGTCGCAGGTAGCCGTCCAGCGCCAACACCGCCAGGAGGGTCAGCGTTGGCTCAATGAAGGCGGAGGCACCCGTGGTAATCGCCAGAGGCAAGAGAGCGAACGCGCTGGCGGCAAAGGCGGCGACGCCTGATCCAAGCCAGCGCCGCACGGTCTTGAAGAGCACCACGTTCGCGACGCCTGAGATCACGACATCAGCGAGGCGGGCTGAGAGCAAGGCACTCGCCGAGAATGCGTGACCGATTCGAATGGCGACGCCAAAGATCCACATGGCGAACGGGGGATTGGCGAAATACTCAGATTTTGGAGGGTAGATATGTTGGTGGAACTGGAACAAATAGCTGAAGAGATGATTCGAGAACCAACTTCCGGTCCATTGGACGTAGACAATCTCGTCTTCGCGCCAGGCCATGTGTTGTGCGGTGTAGACCCGTAAGACCAATCCAGCGAAAATTGCGATCGCGGCGACGATGAGGGCGACGCTGTTGGATCGATTTGCTGTATCAAACCAGGCCTTGGGTTCGGGTTCTGTCGGGACCTCGATGGGCGCGGGCGGTCGGTCAGGATCGGCGCGCATCCACGCTTCGCGAGTTGGCGGCGCCGTCATGAAGTCGAGCAATGACGCGGCTGCATTTGACCAAGTCCAGCTGGTCGCTCTCTTGGAAGCGGCGACGCGCATCTGCGACCAACGTGTTGGATCGTGGAGGAGTTGACTCACGCCCTCGGCGAGAGCGGCCGGCGACTCTTCTGTCAGCAGCCCGGTGACGCCATCCTCGATCGAATCTCGAAGTCCAGGGATGTCGTAGCCAACGGCGGGAACGCCCAAAGCCGCGGCTTCACTCACGACGATGCCCCAACCTTCTCGAACTGAAGTGACGAGGAGCAAGTCAGCTTGTTTGATCAGTGCGACCTTTTCTTCGTCTGAGACGTAGCCCCAGACGCGCAGCTCGGGGCTCGCATGTTCCTGGAGGTCGCCCAGGAGGTAACCATCACCAATCACGTCCATTGACAAGTTGGGGAACTGACTGCGCAGCAGTTCAAAGGCCGCTACGGCGTCGAGAGGTCTCTTGTTCTTCACCAGCCGGCCGATGAAGAGGAGCCGAGGCTTGGGGCTGAGTTTGCGACTTCGAGCTGCCCTCGTCGGTGATAACGCTGGGGGGACGATACCGTCGCTCACGATGCCGTAGTCAGCCAGTGAATTGGCGGTGGAGGGCGAAACCGCGAGCACGCGAGGGGCCAATCGAAGTCGTCGCATCCATTCCGGCTCGAGTATTTGTCGGCCAATCAGATCAAAGGGAAACCCAAACTCGAAGTCCCACAACTCAAGTCCGAGATGGTGGACGAGCGAAGTCGATTTGTCGCCAACAACCTCGTGGGCGAGGAATGGTCGCTGATTGACCGAGTCGAGTACCGCGTCGTAGTGATCGCCGTACCTCGCCAAATAGACCTTTGCCGAGTGGAAAACGGTGAACTTCGTACCTTCACGGATGTAACGGACACCCTCGACAGTTTCTGAGCGAGGTCGTTCACTTCGACAGGAGAATATGGTGACCTCATGACCCAGCCGCACCCATTCATGGGCTATCTCATCGACGTAATGCTGGGCGCCCCCCGCTTCGTTGTGCCAGCCGTCTTTGTAGTCGAGTATGAGGATTCTCATCACGGGTATTGATTCATGTCCCGCGAGTGTTGATGACTTGGGCGAAACTCATCGAGTTCGGGCACGGACAACCTCAAAACGAGAAGAGTGGGAATTATATGAGTTCTGCCACTCTCGATCTTTAAGATACGCATGGGACCGAACCCTTGTTGGTTGTTGCTCAAGCTTTCACGTAATCATACAATTCGGAACGCAAAAGTCGTGGACTCTTCATACGTTGGTTGTTCAGTCTTTATTGACGGTTGCGACCCCGGAGGTCCGCAACAACCCATGAATGGTCTCGGAGCGTAGGTACTTCGTGCACTAGAGCAATGATCTCGAATTGTGTGTTTCTTCGGGTGGCATGTGGGACGATTACGGAACGTCATCGTGCGGTTCATTCGCACGAGTGACGTCGAATTTCATAAATATTTCTTTGACGAGAGGACTTGACCTCGTGGGACGTGACGCGATTCTTGAGTTCACCCGACTCGTCGATCGATCGGACGTCAAGGTCTCAAGTCTGGCGTTGCTCGTCGATCTCCCGGTGCAACTTCTGTCACAATGGGTGGAGCGATGAAAGTTCTGTGTTTGGATTGCGATAGCCCATTCGGGGCGAATCCTGGTGGACAAAGCGCGTTTACCCATGACTTTGTGCTCTCTATGGCCAGCGAACTGGAAATCACTTTGGCGACTCTCGGACCGGTGGAGTCCGCGCGTAGCGATGGAATAAATTACGACTCTGTCGTGGCTAGAGGAGTGATGTCGCGCCGAAATCTATTCAAGTTCTCGGTCAAGGGACGCCGTTTCATCCGATCCCATCAAGACTTTGACGTGGTTATCGAGCAGTTCACAAGTCCAATAGGCCCCTTGGGACTTCCTCGAACGACGAAGACTCCGGTGATCGGTATCGCCTGCTTCTCATTCTGGGACGAGATGAGCAGCAAGTACCATCTACCCTTCTCGTACCTCACACGAAAACGACTGGTTCGCTATCACTGGTTGGTCGCGAACCATGTCTCGGTCGCGGAAAAGCTGCGCGCACTTTCTCCGAGTGCGGAAGTCATCGTCATCGAACAACAATTGAGCGAAGGCCCCGGCAAGGTTCCCTCGAATGTTGGATACACCGCACTTTTCATGGGCAGGGCAGACGTTCACCAAAAGGGACTTGATCTCCTCGCTCAAGCCTTGGAATTGGTCAATATTCCCGGATTGGTCGTTGAGATCGCGGGATTCAGTGAGAATGATCCGAAGTGGCGGCGTGTGGCTGGCACCAGACATTTCCAATGCGACGTTCGATACCTGGGCTACGTGAAGGGAATCGAGAAGACCTTGGCGTTCGAGCGAGCGAGAGTCGTCCTCGTTCCCTCACGCTACGAAGGACCTGGGATGGTTGTGCTGGAAGCCGCGAACTACGGCGTGCCTACCGTGGCGTTCGACTTGCGTTGCTTCTCTGATCGGCGCGAGGGGATGATCCTTGCGCCTGAACTCAGCGGGCGAGACTTCGCCGACGCCATGGAGCGCGCTTGGTTTGAAGAGGCGACGTACAAGCGAGCTCGTTCAAAGTGCGTCGAATTGGCAAAAGCGATGCGAGGAACCTCGCAAGCGGCCGCCTTTAGGGATTTCGTGGAGCGCGTGGCAAAGTCGAATCCGAATGCTCTTGAGACGCAGTAAGTCAAGCGCCGTGTGCCCTAGCGTCCTCGTCTTCTTGGGAGATTCGAACCGTTGGTCAGGACGTCACTGTTGCACCGTGAGTGCGTAGATGAGCGACAAGGCGCCTCGCGAAAGTGCTGTGATCGCGAAGTCACCGCGGGCACTGCTCACTCGTTCTTCTCGACCTCTTTCGCAGCGGCTTCTGACGTGGACGCAAGAGGCTCGCCTCCAACTTCGACGCCCTGATGCACTACCTACCCTCATGGGTCTGGCCCTCGCTGTAGGTATCTGTTATCCGTTCTTTCGCTCGGGCTATCTCTTCCTGCTCGATTGGGTGATAGGTCCCAGCTCCGCAGTGGTGAGTTCACAATCGCTGGGTTTATTTGGTGGCCTCACCACCAGTACTCCGACCTTGGCAATTGAGGCATTCGTGGCCCACATTGTGCGCGGTCCCGCTACGTGGCTACCTCTATTCCTCTTCTTCCCTCTCTCCGCATTCTCTATTTCGCGACTGGTTGGAGGCACCGTGTGGTGTCGGCTTGGCGCCGCGACGCTCTACGCCGTGAATCCCTTTGTGTTTAATCGCATCTACGTCGGCCACATCCCACTTCTCATCGGCTACGCGCTGTTGCCGATGGCCACGAAATCTGCCCTCAACGCCCGTACGGCTCGGGGAGTCCGACTTTTTGTTCCGGCCGTGTGGTGGGCGGTACTCACCGCATTGAGCGTCCATTACTGCTGGATATTTGGTGTCATCATGCTCGCCGTGGCGTGCTGCTCGCGCCGAAGCCCAGGTCGCACTGCCCTATGGTTACTCTTGAATACTGCAGTGTTTGGACTGAGTTGCGCGTACTTACTGCTTCCGCACTTCGGGACTGCGTTACCTCTCAACATCGGGGGAGGCAGCCTCGCGGCATTTCGCACGACCTCCGATCCCAGACTTGGTCTGTTGGTGAACGTGCTCGGTCTTTACGGATTCTGGAGGACGGGTCCCGGACCCGTCTTGCCCAAGGCCCTCTTCGCTGGTTGGCCGTTTCTTCTCCTCGCGATTCTCTTGATAGCGGCGGCCGGCGCTTCTTCCTCAATTCGACGACGCGACAGTGATGAGTCCGACGACAATGGTGAACGATTCTTGACGATCGTCCTTCTCGTTTCTGGCGCCCTAGGTGTTCTCTTGGCGATGGGCGACCAAGGACCGACCGGGGCAGTCTTCCGGTGGGCGTACTACCACGTGCCGTTCTTCAACATCATGCGCGAACCGCAGAAGTTCTCCATGCTCATCGCTCTCGCTCTGGCAATTCTCTTTGGCCGTGGTATTTCCCGATTGATGGCGAGCGCAGGAAATTTGAAACGTTGTAGCTATCTGGCCATGGGCGCGCTCTTGAGCGTCGCCATTCCTCTCGCGTACACCCCGACCATCTTCTCGGGCCTGGATGGCCAGATCGCTGTCTCAACAATCCCCTCATCCTGGTCTCAAGCGAATGAAGCAATGGGTAACGGTCCTGGAAAGATTTTGGATCTTCCTTGGCATCTCTATCAGTCGTTTCCGTTCGCCGGAAACCGGGTTATCGCTAATCCTGCTGAATCCTCCTTTTCGCGCGACGTCATTTCGGGCGACAATCTTCAAGTAGCCGCATTCCAGTCAAACTCGACCTCCGCCCGTTCGAATTACCTGCAGACACTCTTCGCCCACGGCGGCAAGATCAGGAACTTCGGTTCCCTGGTGGCGCCACTCGGCGTTCGCTACGTTGTTCTCTCCAAGACGGTCGATTGGTCAAACTATTCCTGGCTGACGAGGCAGCGTGATCTGAAACGAATACTGGACACCAAGGACCTCGAAGTCTGGGTGAATCTGAGTTACCAGGGCGTGGGTGCTCGTTACGACACCGTCGCGTCAGTACGGACCGTTGGTCAACTCGAGACGAAGGTGGCTCGTGCGCCTGGAGACCTCGCCCCCTACATACTTTCTGGTTCAGCCAAGAAGAGTGGCTCGACCCCCACTCGCGAGGGCAGCGTTTCTCAGGTTTCGCCGGTGTCGTACCGCGTGGGGAGTGGGCAACCAGGCTGGGTCGCCATCGACGCATTGTACGAACCTGGCTGGAGTGATGGAACCGGTGACGTCCGCGCCTCGGCGGAAGGCACCGTATTGGTGAGAGTTGGCAGCGGATCGTCAACCATCACCTTCTCGCCGTGGCGCCTCGTCCAAATTGGCTACGTCGTTTCGGCTCTTGTGATTGGGATTCTCTTGTTTGCTTTTATCTGGAGCTCGATTCCTCAACGTCGACGGCATCGGCGTTCGTCGAAGGACGCAAAGCCGTAACGATCGTCATGGCTTTGAATCAGATGCCCCCGTTTGTAGATGCGGGCTGACCTTGCTGATTGATCCAAGAAGGAGACTTGCGTCGCTTCGATGCGGTGGACAAATGATTGCTACTTGATCTAAAGACTGAGTAGTCTGCAGTTACTATGTTGCACCGTGAGTGCGAACCAAGACGAGTGAGACGAATTCCGTCAGTCGATTGCTTCGACCTTAGGCCCCTGGCTATTTGACTGCGATAACCACCAGGCAGAACCCTGTAGAAGCAGCGTTGCCGAAGTCGCACACAACATGATTGTGGCAATTTGGATGGGACTGCTGTGATACCTCCAAATCACCATCGCCGCTCCTGTGACGCCAATCCAGCTGAGTACGGCCAGTATCGACTTACGGGCGAGAAAGAAGTACGTCATGAGTGACAAGATGCCCATTTCTGCAGCGGAGGCGGCGAGGATCCTGACGGCCTCTGCCGCCGATTTGAACTTTGCGCCGAAAAGTATGGCGAGTACCAAGTGTGAAAAAAGGATGATCACGAGTGCGGCGCTCGCACCTAATAACGCCACGATCGCCAGGCTCTGTCGAAGCAAGCGACGAGTCTTTATTGGGTCATTGAGCGCTTTCGTCAAATGGGGAAAGGCAATCTGGGTGACTGCAGCAGGTAGAAAGAGCGCGATTCTCGCCGCCGTGGCGGCAGCGATGTAGTAGCCGGACTGGGCGTTGGGAAGATAATGGCGAGCGAGCACCGAATCGACCCCTACGAAGGCCGAGACGCCACCGAGTGAGATCGCAGCCAAGAGTACGGAACGGTATCTGACTAGTCGGTCCTGGACGCTTCCAAACAAAGTCAGTTCCTTGCGAATTGGATTGGCCATTATTACCAACTGGGCGGCGGTGCCCAGAAGGGCCCCTAGTATCGCCCCGTTAAGCCCGAGGTGAAGTTCCACCAGTGCTACACCGCATATGCAGCGAACGATTCCATTGAGTACCAGCCCATTGGCGACGGTCTTGAATTGGATTCGTCCGAGCAACACGGCCTGAGGAATTATGCACACGACAGAGAGTGCGAGGAAGAGTCCGAAAAGCAACACGGGAACCAATGAGTTCAAATGAAGGTAGCGCTTCAGCAGGGGCGCCGTGGCCGCAGTAATTGCAAAGAGAACTAATGATGCGAATACCAGGCGAGTAAAGGGTCTACGTAGGGCCAATTCAGTTCTTGAACCTTCGCGTCGATGTTCTTCGGATGCGACTGCGTGGGTGATGGCGGCCTGCAGTGCGCCTGCCACAAGAGTGACCACGGTAACGAGACCGAGGAGTGACCCTAGAGCACCAAAGACTCCAGGTCCCAACAGTCGTCCCATCAGTGCCTGGAACAAGAAAGTCAAACCCGCCGCGACAATCGAGCCACTGAAGAACCACAGTGAGCCAGTGTTTTCCATGCCGAGACGGCGGAGATTCTTTAGGTTCTTGGCACCAGTCATGACAATGCCAATTTAATCAGTGTTGTCCATGTTGCGCGTTATGCACGCTGCGGAGTGGAGTTCACTTGGCAATTAACAGGGACACGGATGGTTGATGGCGAGACGATTCGCGATATTGAGCAAGCGCTCGGCCGCATTGACATCGGCGTAACTACTTCGAGACCTTCACTCAACGCGTAGTCACTGGTTTGGAGAGTCTTTATTACGAGGTAGGAAGAAATCAGTACGGGCAAGCGGTCGGTCGTCGTCACAATAACGTGAGCGTTCTCATTGGCTTACTCTGATGCGCTGAAGACGGACTCAGATTTCTTTCACGCAGACAATGATTCTTCTTGGGCGGCACCGACATTTCTGTTCGTACGGCGCAATTTGATGTGGTCACCGAACTGCCAGCACACAAAGCGCGAATGAATTTTCACAGAACCATGTTTTGGTTATGGGATGAATAGCGGTCGCCGCATCGTGGGGCAACTTCCCCCGCATGTCAAGTTGCCAAAGAAAGGGACCAGTTTGACAGAAGAAGCTTGATTTCTTTGTTTACGGAAATCGTCTTCCATTCCGCGAGCGGCGGATTTCGGGGTCCTGGTCGGGCCAATACGCTCGTAGGGGCGAGGAGAAGGTGACCGAATAAGCAGACTTTTCGGAATATGACGACACGATTCCGAAAAAAATTGGCGTAAATGTATCACATCGCGATGGTGGACTTGAACTATCTCACGAATGGTGATACGTTCTCTGAATCTCGCATGGAGACCACAAGAAAGGCAGACTCGGATGGATGCATTGCGTGGCACGATCACCAGGTATAGGAACAGGATTCTCCCCGCACTGGTCGCACTTTCTCTGCTCGGCGGCATTGTGGTGAGCATCGTCGAGACGCCCGGTGCTCAAGCTGACTACTACTACGCTTGCGGCTACGGCTTTAATTCAAGTGGCACTTTCGGCTACGGCTACGGCTACGGCTACGGCCTCGGACTGGACAACAACTACGGCTACGGCAACGGCAATCAAGTGTGCCCGACGTTAAGTAGTTCCGGCGGCGGTTCAGCATTTACTCCGCAGGTCACTCCGACAACTTCTCCCACGACCACGGGACCGACCACCACGCTGAAGACGAATCCTCCCAAGGGTAAGAAAGTTCCAAGTCTGCTTGGACTTCGCGTGTACTTCGCCAACTGGTCGGCCGTACTTACACCTCACTACAAGAAGGTCCTTGACAAGTTGGCGCACGAGATCGTGGCAGATCACACGACGCACATCACGATCACCGGCTACGCCAGCGTGATTGGAACCCCAGGAATCAACTTGCCCCTGAGCCTGCTTCGAGCCGAAACGGTTGAGGCCTATCTGATGGCTGATTTGAAGGCGATGAACTACCATTCGATCACGTTTACCGTTTCAGGGAATGGTGTGCTCCGCGCTT
>Ga0302156_10001009_pt1 | contig 25872 bp, 20 predicted proteins | sample I_Bog_N3_2_FD_193503 | JGI IMG/M metagenome (GOLD analysis project Ga0302156, IMG submission 193503) | Peat permafrost microbial communities from Stordalen Mire near Abisko, Sweden - I_Bog_N3_2 | ecosystem: Environmental > Terrestrial > Soil > Wetlands > Peat | place: Sweden: Abisko, Stordalen... | reverse complement strand
TGAGGGTTCCGGGTACTGGATCGGGCTGCACAGTGTGCGCAGGGCGCTCAAAGCGTTCGATCGCGAGCAGCCTTCGCAAGTTCTCAAGCGGGTGGGCGAAATCTGGGGTACGCCGAACCTGGACGATCTGGTGAACCTGGGTGACAGCACGCCGGGACCGGACTTTGCCGCGCTGGCGCCTACCATCCATGAACTGGCCGAGGCCGGCGATCCGGTTGCGATCGAGGTCTTGAAGCAAGCCGCGGCCGACCTGGTGGAGTTTGTACTGCTGGTTCGCGCCAAGCTGCTCCGCAAACACAAAATTGCCGGCGAAGTTCCTGTGGCATGGACGGGCGGAATCATCGAGAAGATGACGCTGGTGCGTGAAGCCTTCTTTGCGGGGCTTCATGCTGCCGCGCCTGAGATGCCGGTGGGAACAGAGTCCGTTGTGTCCCTGGAGGGTGCGCTTTGGCGTGCAAAGCGGCTGGCGGAGTCTGCAAGATAGCGCGATTGAATTCGCGCGGGTCCAAATTCGATTAGCTGCGCTTGCAGGTCTAAGATTTCATAGCGAGCATCGACTCGTCAGGGTGCGGAATCCAGCGTGCGCGCGGCGCGGTCCAGCGCCTTGGTCAGAACCGCCAACTGCTGTGCCGCCAGGCTTGAGTCCTTCGCGTCGATGGCCTCGTTGACGCCGGGAATCACGACGGCCGAGTAGCCTGTGAACTCGCCGGGGGCGAAGATGGTGTGCCGGTACCAGGGACGGTTGGGCAGGCCGACAGGCGAGATCAGTGCTGTCTCCGTCTGGCGCAGAGCCAGGTTGAGCTTGACCAGGTCTCCGGTGGCCGCGATCTGGCGGGCGCGCGCCCTTTGGGCCGCGACGGCGAAGCTAGCGGCAGCGGTTTGGGCAGGGACGAAGTCGTGCGAGTTGAGCCCTTTGTCCTCGGCCCGGCGTCTTGCCGCGGCAAGGTAGGATTCGATAGCGCTGGCGTAAGTGACGTAGTCGTAGGGCAGCACGTCCGCATCGGCCATGCGAAGGGCTTCGAGGCCGAGGACGCGAGCCATCTGCTGCAAATAAACGAATTTGGGATCGGCGTTCTGGGTGAACCAGGCAAAGTTGTCGAAGACGGAGTGGTATACGCCGTAGGGGCCTTCGGAGCCTATGTCGGTAGACGGAACGCCCACGTGCTGGAAGAAGGGCGTGAAGTCGGAGCCTGAGCCGAGATCGCCCACATGGCCCTCTTCAGCGGCGGGTGGGGCGTTGGGGGCTCGGTGCTCCTCGCTGTCAGGGCGGCCGCTCTTCCAATGGTCGTAGACAACGCCGCCGGCTGGGCTGGGGACGGCGCGGGCGAGTTCGCGGATGAACTGTTTGAGCGAAGGAACGGCGCCTGCGGAAAAATCCGGTCCGGAGACAGCCACATCGGTATTAAAGTAGGCAACCGCGCGTTCGAGCTCTTTGTCATGCTGTTCGACCCACTCGGTTGAACCGATGAGCCCTTCTTCCTCGGCATCCCAACTGCAAAAGAGGATGGTGCGCTTGGGGCGCCAGCCTTGCTTGAGCAGCGCGCCGAGGCCATGGACCGACTCCAGCATGGCGGCAGTGCCGCTGCTGGGGTCAACCGCGCCATAGACCCACGCGTCGCGGTGATTGCCCACAACAACCCAATCGTCGGGGTACTCGGAGCCTGGAATCTTCCCGATGACGTCCCAGATGATGCGGCGCTGATAATCCTGCCTGGAGACGAGGTGAACCTTCACGCCGGCTTTGCTATCGAGCCCGCCGGCTTGCCCTACGTGATAGCGGAAGGGCAGCGCGCCTTGCCAGCCCTGGGGCACGCCAGGCCCTGTGAGGGCCTTAAGAATCGGCTCGGCATCGGCGTAGCTGATGGGGATGGAGATGATGTGGGGCTGGTTGCCTTCCGGCGAGACCCGGGCGGAGTCGGAGAGGTCCATCGTGGATGCCACGCCGGGGGTCTCGGGATCGCCGGCATACTTGAAGAGGTATTGGACTGACCCCCGCTGGACCCCTGTTTCCGGCCGCCAGGGGCCGTTAGGATAGGCGTCACCTTTGAAGTAGCCGTCGTCCTGCGGGTCGGAATACAGGAGAACACCCACTGCGCCGCGCTTTTCGGCGATATACACCTTGACCCCTCTGAAGTTGGCGCCATAGCGGCAAATAACGACCTTGCCGTGAAGGTCGATGTGCTGGGCTGCGAGCTGATCGAAGTCTTCAAGGCGGCCATAATTGGCGTAGACTGCGTCCCCGGTTACGTCCCCGGAACCCGAGGAGCCGTTGAAGGGCATTACGACGCGCGGATCGTCCTGGTAGGGGTCGCCCGGAACGTGCTCGCGGGTGGGGCCAGTCATCAGCCGGTGGCCAGCTTCGTCGAAGGCTTCGACGCGGATAACTTTTGGCTGGTTGAGCAGGACGCGATAAGGAACGATTTCCGTATCGAGTCCTGCGTCGCGAAACTTCCGGGCGACGTATTCGGCTGTTTTGCGGTCTTCTGGCGTCGCGGCCAGGTGCGGCTCGGCTGTGAGTATCTTGAGGTGCTGGCCGGCGAGCTGCGCGTCAGGAACGGCAAGGAATCTCTCTTCGATTTTGCCCTGGGCCGTGAAATCGCGGTAGCCGAAGACCGCGGGGGAAACCGGGGAAGGGTTCTGCGCAGCCAACGCGCCCGGCACAATCGAGAGCAGAAACACAAGGCCAAGCGGCCTGCGCAGAACCATATGCGGAACCCTTCGAGTACGCTGGGGAGTTAGCCAGTTATCTGACCGCCTGTTGTTGTACCAAAAATGGTGGGTGGATTCAAGCTCCAAGTGCAACATTTCCGAAACAGGAGATAGTTGCCTATGCCGAAGAGCTTCAAACACCTTGATGTGCGGGAGCGGGCACTAGGGCCTGTTCCCACTACTGGCGTGGATGGCGTTGCGAGCGAAAAAGCGGCCAGACGAAGCCGAACCCGAAGATTGTGGCGGGTCCACAGTCGAGGGCGAGAATGAAGTATGGCCGGTTTTTCGCCGCAACCCGAAGGGCCGGGGCCAATTTTCCCGATTTCTGCGTCGATCGTCGTTAGCAGACACCCGGTATGCGTCACTCCTCACTCCTGGAACTCGAAAAAATTGGCTCCCGGCGCCACCGCGCCAGTAGTGGGAACAGGCCCTAATATCCCGGGAGTTCCCCCGGCTTTGCCGGGGAGGCAGCAGCAGTTTCACATTTCCGGGAGTCCATCCAGAAACTCTTCGAGGTGAGCCGCCAAGCACACATCAAGGAGAATCCAGATGGACGAGTATGAAAGCTTAAGCCACTCGAAATGGGAGTGCAAGTACCACATTGTTTTTATCCCAAATGTCGCAGGAAGGTGCTTTACGGAAATCTGCGACAGCATTTGGGCGAGGTGTTCCGGAAGTTGGCCGACCAGAAGGAGTGCCGCATTGAAGAAGGTCATCGTCTCGCCGGCCATGTGCACATTATGATCTCGATCCCGCCCAAGTATGCGGTATCGTCAGTGGTCGGATACATCAAGGGGAAGAGCGCGATCCATCTGGCTCGAACCTATGGGGAATGGAAGCAAAACTACGCGGGTCAAAGCTTCAGGGCGCGAGGATATTTCGTGTCTACTGTGGGGCGGGATGCCCATCTCTGGACCTTCAGACATGGGATAGCTCAACCCTCGACCGTCCGTTTTCGGGGTCTACGAGAATGCACTGAGGCGGCCGCTGAGGTTTTCATGAAATCCAGCGCGCGGATGAGGTAGGCCTTTAGATCGCGACGATGCACGACGGCATCGAGGAAGCCCTTTTCCAGCAGAAACTCCGACCGCTGGAACCCTTCGGGAAGCTTTTGACGAATGGTCTGTTCGATGACGCGAGGTCCGGCGAAACCGATGAGGGCGCCTGGTTCGGCGATGTTAAGGTCGCCCAGCATGGCAAAACTGGCGGTGACGCCGCCCGTGGTGGGATCGGTGAGCACGCAGATGTATGGCACGCCGGCATCGTCCAACTGGGCAAGCGCGGAAGAAATCTTGGCCATCTGCATCAGGCTGACCACGCCCTCCATCATGCGCGCGCCACCCGAAGCCGCCACAACAACCAGTGGCATGGAGCCCAGCCGAGCGCGGTCCACGGCGCGGGCGATGGTCTCGCCGACTACAGCGCCCATGGATCCGCCGATGAAGCTGTACTCCATGGCGCTGACGACAATCGAATGGTGCCCTAGCGTGCCAACGGCGTTGAGGATGGCGTCGTCCAGCCCGGTAGCCTCCTGAGCTGCGAAGAGGCGTTTCTTGTATGGCTTCACGTCGGTAAAGTTGAGCGGGTCTGTCGAGCGCAGGCCGCCATCCACCAGTTCATAGCCGGGCTCGAGCAGCAGTTCGATGCGCCGGCGGGCGCCGATCTTGAAGTGGTGCTGGCACTTCGGGCAGACGTTCAGATTGGCTTCGAGGTCGGCCTTGAAGATGGTCTGGCGGCATCCCAGGCACTTGATCCACAGACCCTCGGTACGCACAGTCTTCTCCGCCGCTTCCGCGCCCTTATCGGGTCCGGAACCGGATTCGTATTCGCCATTTTCACGCTTGAACCAGGACATTCAATCTCTTCCTCAAATCCGGGGACGGATTCTTGCGTCTTGCTCCAGGCTCTGGGGGAAGGCTATTCCCGCGAATTGCCCTCGCATTAGTATTCTATGCCGCGCTGGGCGAGGATGCCTTTCTGGTAGGCGTGTTTTACCTCGCGCATCTCGGTGACCGTATCGGCCATCTCCACCAAAAGTGGGTGGGCGTTGCGGCCCGTCAGGATGACGTGCACCATCTCCGGACGACCGCGAAGGGCCTCGGCCACCACCGCGGGATCCAGCATTCCATAACCAATGGCGTAGTTGATCTCGTCCAGAATCACCATATCCCACTCGCCGGAGTAGATGGCTTCGCGAGCCTCGGCCCAGGCTGCCTCAACCTGGCGGATATCCTCGGGATCGGTCTCTGCGCCACCCACCTTCACAAAGCCACGGCCCATCTGTTTGAGGACGAAGTTGGAACCAAAGGCCTGGACGGCATCCAGCTCGCCGTAATGCCACGAGCCTTTGAGAAATTGCAGCATGAGCACCCTCATGCCGTCGCCCACGGCGCGCAGAGCCGTACCCATGGCGGCCGTGGTCTTCCCCTTGCCGGGGCCGGTATTGATCAGGATCAGTCCTCTACGCGAATCGGTCATATTTAGGGGTCAGGGATCAGGGGTCAGTTGCCAGTAGCCAGTGATCAGTTGCCAGCGGTCGGCGGTGAGAGATCGGAAATCGGGGCCGTCGCCTGATCCCTGACCCCTATTTAGTGGCCGGCGTGATAAGGGTGGCCAATGAGAATTGTAAATGCCCGGTAGAGCTGTTCGGCGACCACCAGCCGGGCCAGGGCATGAGCCATCGTCATGGCCCCAAGCGAGAGTTGCAGTTCGGCCCTGCCGAGAGCGGCCTCAGACCATCCGCTGGCGGGGCCGATGGCGAATACGATGTGCTGCACTCCCTGGTCGCGGCGCGCGCCGAGCCAGCCGGCGAAGGCTTCGGAGGTCATTTGCTTGCCGCGGCTATCCAGAAACACTGCCATGGCTGGCAGACGGCCCTGCTGGCGGTTCAGCCACTCAAGCAGCGCATCTTCGCTGCGGAATGCCTCAGTCTGGCAGCGCGCAAAAGGCGAGCAGCGATCGAGATAGACCTGCGCAAGCGCATCGAATCCATCTTTGGAATTGGCGCGTGCGCCGACATGCGCGAGCGTGAGGTGCATGGGGAGGAGCATATCCCACTCGCCCGGAATCCGTCAGCAAGCGGTTGCGCAGAGATTCCCCAAAAACGAGAGCATGTGCCCATTTTTGGAATATCGCAGGTAAAGTCTCCGCAATATCATATTCGCGGCCTGAGGTCGGCGAGAATGAATTCTCTGTAAATTGTTTGTTTTCAATGACTGGTAAAGTATTTTCTAGATTCTCTGAGAATGGCATCTCTCATGCAATGTTCTAAGGAAAGCTGTCCCCGGATGTTCCAAGGCAGCTTGAAGCGTCAGGAAATTTACGGTACGGTATCGAGGTTTGGGCCAACTGTTTTTTTGACGTTGCATGATTTTCTGTTTTTTTTGCGGACTAAGGTCCATTCCCCGACCTAGACGCCGAAATACGAATCTAGGAAAACGCCGGCGATGCGATGAGCATGGCTCTTGGCGGCTACTCGGAGTACGCAACCGAATAAATTCATTCGAGGATGGGGATCACATGGGAAACTGGACCGAAGAATTGAAGCGTCTCGCCACGCCGAAGTGGCTCACGTTGTTGCTTATCGTGCTTTTTGCTCCTTTGCTACTCGCGCAAGAGACCACGGGCGGCCTTCAGGGCACGGTAAAGGACCCCTCTGGGGCTGTGGTTGTGGGGGCCAGTGTGTCGGTCACCACGCCGACACTCGTCGGAGCAAAAGAGACCCATACGGATTCTGGGGGTTATTACCGTTTCGCGAACCTCCCGCCGGGCACTTACACCATCCTGGTAAAGGCAGAGGGATTCGATACGCTGAAGCGAGATGGCCTCACGCTTGAGGTCGGCCACCTTCCCACGGTCAACCTCTCGCTTACTGTCGGCAAGGTCAACACCGTGGTCGAGGTGAACACCGAAGGGCCGATGATCGATACCACTTCGACAACCACGCTGACCAACATCCCCGAGGCAGTGCTCCAGGATGTTCCGCACGGAACATCGTTCCAGTCTGTGATCCAGTTTGCCCCCGCTGCCCGCAACGAGCCGCTGATGGGCAACTCTGCGAGCGGCAACGGGAGCGGCTCGACCTCTCCCGGCAACGGTAGCAACGGCGGATCTTTCGGCTTCTCAATCGGCGGCGGCGCAGACTCTGAAAACTCCTACCTGGTTGAAGGCCAGGAAACGGCCAACATCATCGGCGGCTTCTCGCATACCAACGTCCCCATGGATTTCATCTCGGAAGTGCAGATGAAGACCTCTGGCGTTGAGGCCGAGTATGGCGGCGCGCTGGGTGGCGTGGTCAACGTGATCCTGGACAAGGGCACCAACGCCTGGCACGGCGCGATATTCACGTCTTTCCAGGACGGCGCCTTGAACGGCGCGCGTTCCCCGTCCTTGCGCTACGATCCGAGTTCCAGCGGAGCGACAACTTCGTGGGGAGCCATCGATCCAACGGCTCAGATTTACCAACCCATCCGGCCACACACCAGCGATCTCTACCCTGGCGTCACCATTGGCGGACCGATCGTGGATCTGTTCCCGAAGCTTTACGGCATCCCGGACGCCGTCTACCAGAAGCTCAGGGATCGCGTATTCCTCTTTGCCGGTTTTAATCCCGAGTTCAACCCCTACGAGCGCTTTTTGAACTATGGCCCGAATGGCGGGATGGTGCCGTTCAGCCAGAATACCCATACCGATTATGCCTACGCCCGCGTCGATGCGGAGGTGACCTCGAAGATTCGTGTATTCGGCTCATGGCTCGCCCAGGATCAGAAGCAGTGGGGTGAGTCGCTGCCGGTCTCCGATTCGGTTCAGGGTTATTTCAACGTAGTTACCGGATGTTCCGGTGTTGGCGCCTCTCTTACCTGCACACCGGGGGGCAACTTCATTGACCCGTCCACCTTCTCACATACCTTTGGATACGCGGCGCCCAATATGACGCTGAACACAGGCGCGGATATCACCTTGACCAACAGCCTGGTTTCCACCACGCGCTTCGGCTACTACTTTGAGAACTACCACGACATCGGTTTTCCGACGAATGGAGTCGTCTCGCAATGGGAGACCAACGGCTCTGGCACTACCGACACCAATGGAGCTGCCCTGACTGGCGCTCTGGCCCAGGGTACTGGCTTCCAAAGCGGACCATTGTCCCAGAATTTCACCAACTACAACTCCAACAAGGCTACCCAGTTCGATGAGGATCTTGCCTGGTTCAAGTCTGGAGGCAACAGCGGTACCCACAACCTCAAGTTTGGCTACCAGTTGCACCGCAACGTCAACCTCATCAACCAGGGCTATAACGAGCCGGATATCCAGTATTACCCCGGCATCTCTGGCCCCTACACCCCCATCGATCCCAATGTGGGCGTTCCGAATTGCGCGGCTGTCGAGGCTACCTATATGGCGGCAGAGCCGACCTCTGCGTGGACCAAGGGCGCACCGACAAACTACGGCTGCACGGGCACCTACGGCGTAGTGAACATCAACGACTACGGAACGACCGGCACCGCGACCGCGCTGAATCATGGCTTCTTTGCCCAGGATGCGTGGACGATCGGGCACGGCGTTACCGTCAACGTCGGCCTGCGCATTGAGCGCGAGTATCTGCCGGCTGAGAACCAGCCCGTCACTCAGAAGATCACCCGCCCCATCAACTTCGGATGGGGAGACAAGATTGGTCCACGCCTCGGCGCGGCATGGGACGTCTTCAAAGACGGGCGGATGAAGGTCTTCGGCGGCTATGGCGAGTTCTATGACCAGATGAAGCTGAACCTGGCCATCGGCTCCTACGGCGGCGAGATCTGGGAGCAGTGCTGGTTTGCTTTGATGACACCCAGCCTGGCTAACGTTACCCCCGCATTCAACAGTCTGGGCCAATACTGCATCGGCGCCGGTACCAGCGCCACAACGAACTGGGCTGGCGGCACGGCTCCCTCGGGATTGGTCTTCCTTGAAAGCCAGAATAACCGCGCCAACCCAACCACCTGCTCCACGTGCAGCGTGACGGAAGAGGGAACTGCTCCAGGGCTCCTGCCGTATGCGCAGCACGACTCGAACCTGGGTGTGGACTATCAGATCAAGCCCGGCCTCGCATTCGAAGCGCGATGGGATCGCAGGCGACTGGATCACGCCATCGAGGACTCAGCCATCTATAACCCGGCTATCGGCGAGACGTTTGTCATCGTCAATCCCGGCCAGGGCTTCAACAGCACCTTCAACGGTTTCTGGAACTTCCTTTACGGCTCGCAGCCTGATTGTGCGAACAATACCTGCCCGGCGGCCCAGACGGTCATTCCCGCAGCCCGTAGCTATGACGGTCTGGAATTCCGTTTGACCAAGTCGGTCAGTCATAACTGGATGGGAATGTTCTCCTACACATGGAGCAACTTCCGCGGCAACTACACCGGCCTGACCAGCTCCGACCTTGGCGACGGCGGCGGCGGCCGCAATGCTCCCAACAACAGCCGCGCTTTCGACGAGCCGTACTTCTCATGGAATGCTAGTGGCGGCTCTTCAAGCGGGCTCTTGCCCACCGACCGTCCCAATGCGCTCAAGGGATATGTCTACTACCAATTGCCGTGGCTCAAGAAGTTGGACACCGACTTCGGTATCTTCCAGGCGGCATACAGCGGCACGCCGCTGAGCAGCCAACTGGATGTGGGCTACTCTTATGCTGGCCAGCCAGCCTTCCCAGTCGACATTGTCAATCGTGGCAAGTGGATTGACGTGAACCAGAATGCTACCACCGGTCTGATTACCACCAGCGCGCCGTATACCAAGCGCACTCCGTGGTACCTGGACACGGACTTCAACTTCAAGCAGAGCGTCAAGCTGGGCGAGGCGAAGTCACTCAGCTTCGACGCTACCTTCTCCAACTTCTTCAACCAGCATAGGGTGACCGAGTATTGGGAGAATATTGACTCCGACTACACGGGAAACAACTTCACCAGAGCTGGCGGTTATAACATCACAGGTGGCCTTGACTTCTATTCGGCGGCAATGAGCAAGTACGACTACACTTCGTACATGAACACCGGCGCGAACAATGGCACCAAGCACACCACAAACGGCCCGATCACGGTTGATAGTCAATACGGCAAGCCGTACGGGTACCAGGTTTCCCGCAACATCCGCCTGGGCTTGCACGTCACCTTCTAAGCGAACTTGACCGCAATACAAACGGGGAACCTGAGCAATCAGGCTCCCCGCTTGTTTTTGCAGGCAAATAGTGGCACGTGACGGGCCCGGCGCTGAGTCAGCCGCGAGCCACACGAATGCTATTTCTTCACTGAGATTTTTTTGGCCGCTGCCTTCTTTGCAACGGTCTCTTTGACAGCCGCTGTTTTTGGCGGGACTTTCTTCACCGCTTTCTTTGTAGCGGTCTTCTTGACAGCAGGCTTCTTAGCCGCTCTAGCGACAGCGGTCTTGGCAACCGGCGGCGCCGTCTTTGCGCTCTTCTTTGCTGCGGGCGCAGAAACTGGTTTTGCGGCGGGCTTGGTCTTTGCGGCGGCCTTCTTGCGTGCGGCGACAGTCTTTTTAGCTAGCGCGGCCTTTAACTCCGCATCGAACTCGGCCGGGGTGACGGGGCGCGCCGACTTGCGCAGCCGTTCGATGTCATAAAAGGCGCGGCGCTCGGCCAAAAAGACGTGCACCACAAAGTCCACATAGTCGAGCAGAATCCAATCGCCCTTCTGGCGGCCCTCCACCGAGTTGGGGAATACGCCAAACTCCTTCTTCAGCTTGTGCTCGATTTCGTCGGCAATGGCTACCGACTGCCGGTCGTTGCTGGCCGAGGTAACTAGGAAGAAGTCGGACAGCCCGGAATCGATCGGGTCGAGTTCCAGGATGCGCGTATCTTCGCCCTTTTTGTCTTCACAGGCCTGGGTGGCGGCCTGAACGAGAATGCGGGTTTGCTGGCGTGCGTCGGTTGTCGTCATTCGGTAAAAACGTTCTCCAACCTCAATCGTAGCCCCTCGTTGGGGCATGGGCAAGTCGGGATGCCCTCGAAAGCGCTATCGGTACAGGCCGCGCGAACGGATGTAATCGAAAACAGCTTCGGGCAGGAGCAAACCCTCGGCGGCTGGAGTTCCAACCGGCGAGGGGGCTTGACTGGTAGACCGATATCGAGTCAGGTTTCGGATTTGCGAGGCGCTGACCTCTACATTCAAGCCCGGAAGCAGGTAAAAGGGACTGCATTCGCCCGCCCGGTTCAAGAGAAGATAGACTTGGACCTCTACATCGGAGCCTCGCTCGACCGCAACCGGAACGGGTTCCATGGTCAGTCCCTCGGGCAGCGCTGCCTTCAGATCGTCCAGCGGCTGGCCGGGGCGCGAAGCCACAATCAGCGGCGCGGCAAACGGGAGCTCCGCCGAGCGATGCCATTGCCGCAGCGCAAAAAACGAGTCGGCGCCCATCAGGCAAAAGAGGGAACCGTCTGGTGGCAGTTCCGCGCGCAGGCCGAGCAGCGTCTCCAGGGTGAAGTTGGGCGCGCCCGAGAGCTTGGGCGCATCGGCCAGCGAAACTGAGAAGCCTCGCTCGCCGGCGATAGCGAGTCGCGTCATAGCCAGGCGATCTGCATAGCTGGCTGTTGATCCACCGGGCTTGAGCGGCTGCGCGCCCACTGGAGCAAACAGCACGGCATCCAAACCGAGCGCAGCCCTGGCTGCGCGCGCCACAGCCAAATGGCCAAGGTGGGGCGGGTCAAAGCTTCCGCCGAAGAAGGCTATGCGAGCGCCGCGCGAGGGCTGGGCACCGATCCTGGGCAACGGCTCACGCATAAACTCATGGTATCTTGCGACGGATGCCGCAGTAGCGCGTCAAAAGAACAATGCGATATTTGATTGCTTTTTTGGCCTTGGCCGGCGTGGTGGTTTCCACACTCGCGCTGCGCGTGCACTACTCCAACGACGCGGAACCCTGCTCCATCAACGAGAAATGGGACTGCGGCATCGTCAACCACAGCCCGTTTGCCGAGGTCGCGCATATTCCAGTGGCGGCTATCGGCATCGCGGGCTACCTTGCTCTGGCTGGGCTGGCTCTCGTGCGGCAGCGGGCGATTGCGCTCTCCGCTGCCCTGGTTGGGTTAGGATTTGCGCTCTATCTAACCCATATCGAGAGAGACGTGCTAATGGTGTATTGCTTGTATTGCGTGATCTCTCTGGGGATCATCGCCCTCGTGACCCTGCTCAGCCTGGGCTGGGTTGTTGCTGAGCGGATTGGGCGAAAACCCGCGCCCAGTCTTGCCTGACACAACAGAAAAAGGATTGAGATCGCGGACTCTCGCCCGTTCCGCGAAGAGGCTGTCGAATGGAAGGCGAGCCCCCTTGTCAGACATCCAAGGCCTCGCCGCAACCCGAAGGGCCGGGGCCAATTTTCCCGATTTCTGCGTCGATCGTCGTTAGCAGACACCCGGTATGCGTCACTCCTCGCTTCTGGAACTCGAAAAAATTGGCTCCCGGCGCCACCGCGCCAGTGGTGTGAACAGGCCCTAACTCAAGTGTTAACAAAACTCTGGGTGGGATAGCACAACGGTTCATTTAGACCGTAAACACCAGGATCAGAACTAGATCCTCATCCCGCCCGGAAAACGCTTCAACAGCGGTCAATTCCTTCCCCATGCGGTCTATTTTGAAGCGGAAGGCTGATCGAGGGGGACCAACTCCATATTGCGAACCAGGGCCGGACCGGCCCCGGGTGGAGTCGCCGTGGAGTAAAAGCTGAGGCCCTTGCTGGTTGGGGAGGGGTAGATAAGATCGGTCAGCACGGTTTCACCGTCTTCCGCGAAGACCTCGATGGAATTCTCGTCCACCACGATCTCCATGGGGATTGAATTGGCTTGCCGGTGCTTGAGTGGCGCTGACACGCGGGCCGGAAAATCGGGAGACCAATCGGTTTTTCCAGAGCGGGTGCGATCGACAAAAATGCGGCCCTCGAAGATATTGATGCCCACCACCGTTTCTTCGGCGGCTGGGTCGTTGGGATTGGCGCTGCTGCGGCGCAAGCGGACGCCGGTTTCCTCGGCATCGCCGGGGTCGAGGATGAAGCTCAGGCGGTAGACGCGTCCAGACTGCTTCTGAGACGCGATGCGGGCATTGGCCTGGGCAATTGACTGGTAGGCAGGCGCGCCAAACATGGCGGTATAGGGTTTGAGGTCCGGAACAGGCAGGATCGGTTCCTGCACCAGCAAGAGCGCGCCCTGCGAGGGTGTAGACGCAGAATTCGGAGGCGGCTGACGGAGGTAAAGGCGGCGGGCGACGGTCATTTCGCCTCGCCCGGGCAGGGAAGGCAGCTTGGCTGCGTACTGCCAGTTGCTCATCCACGCAATCCACAGGCGGTCCTGATCCGGCGGAATGTTGGCGAAGGAAGTGGAGGCATAGAAGTCCGTGCCCCAGTCGGCCCAGCGGGGAGCGGAACCGGGATGGTCATCGACGAATCGAAAGCCGTCGAACTGGCCCACGAAGTATTGGTCCGCCGAACCTTTGGCTGGGCCGCCGGGGTTAATGTTTACGCTGAGCAGCCAGCGGCTTTCCACACGGCGTCCTTTGACGTCGAGGACGGGAAGTTCAAAGAGATCGGGGCACTCCCAAACGCCGCCGACAGCGCCGGCAGGGCCGAATTCACTGGCCAGCTCCCACTGGCGCAGGTTCTTTGAGCGGTAGATGCGGAGTTTGTGCTGGTCGGGGAGCGATATCACCATGACCCAGCCCTGAGAGGCTGCGTGCCAGAAGACTTTGGGGTCGCGAAACTCCTTGAGGCCCAGGTCAAGAACCGGATTTGAGGCGAATTTCGTCCAGGTCGCGCCGCTGTCGAGGCTGAAGGCGATGTTCTGGCTCTGCTTGTCCTGCGAGGCTCCGGTATAAATGGCGACGAGGCAGCCGGGAGTGGGCTTGCCGGCGGCGCCGCATAGGCCGGCTGTGTTGTCGCGGTCCTCAACAACGGAGCCGCTGAAGATCGCTGTGCCATTCTCTTCGCCCAGCGCGACGGGGAGTTGCTTCCAGTGGGTCAGGTCAGACGAGACGGCGTGGCCCCAGCTCATGTGGCCCCACTGGTCTCCGAGGGGGTTGAACTGGAAGAAGATGTGGTATTGGCCGTTGAGCAGGATGGGGCCGTTGGGGTCGTTGATCCAATTGGGCGGAGAAGAAAAATGAAAACGCGGCTGCCATGGGGCTGTTGCAGCAGGCGCGGGCGAGGCGGCCGCCGCCTGCTGGGCACAGGTTTGCTGGGCAAAGACCAGCGCGGTTGCCAGCAGCATTGCGAGCAAGACCCGCGCCGGGGCGCGGCCTGGGGTTTCCGTGGACATGCGTCGATTCTCCTCAGTGAACGCTACGTTACCTGATGCAAGGTTACCCCGTTTGGGGAAGGGCGCGACGCGCGGATCGCCTTTGAATCGCCTCAACAGCCCTGTTAACGAAAACGTCAAGAGGCTGTGGATCGCGTGGACAAGAGGGCAGCAGGGCCTCGTAACATCGAGCGGTGCCAGCCGCTCGATGGGGTTGATCTTGCCAGGCAGGTGCGGGAAGGGCATCAAAAAAACGGGAACCCAACTCAAGACGCAAGTAGCATCAATTGCTCGGATTTCGGCGCTGCCATTTCGGCAGGATGGACCTGGAAATTCACAACCACCGCTTCCACCACGGGATTCCTGTTTTCCTCTTTGCCACCGACGTGGTAGAAATGCTCCCTGGTCAGAACATCGAATTTGCTCCACAGCGTTTCAATGTAGCCGTTCTTCCGGTAATCGTTGTGGTGCCAGGTGGACAGGATGAACTTTCCTTCAAAATCTGACAGAGCTTTGCATAGCCTGGTCTCATGGGATTCATCCCAACCGTTGTAGTAATCGACGTGGCGATCAATATAGGGCGGATCGCAGTAAACTAAATCCGCAGAGGATGCTTCCTTGATTGTTTGCGAGAAGTCCTGGCACTTAAATACAAAACTCCTGGTGTCTAACAGTTTTTCAACGCAACTGACTTGATTGACGATCTTTGTGATGTAGGCCTGGGCGAAACGCTGCGGCTTTCTGCAAAACGGAATGTTGAATTCGCCTTTTCGATTGAACCGGATCATCCCGTTGAACCCGGCTCTGTTTAAAAAAAGAAAGTCCAAAGGACTGTGGTGCTTATTGAATCGATCTCTCACTTCGTAGTAGTGATCTTCTCCCTTTTGAAGAAGGCTCTTTCCTTCGGCGACTAAAAAGCTCCCAACAATTTCAGATGTGATTTCCCCGCGAGCTAGGGAGGAATAGAAGTTCACGAGGTGCGGATTCGTATCGCAAAGAAGCGCATTGGCAGGGGCAATATTGAACGCGACTACCCCAGTACCCATGAATGGCTCGACCCAAACGCCCTCGAAGTTGCGGGGAACAATGCTCTTCACCCAGGGAACGAGCTTGGTCTTGATGCCTTGAGATTTGATGGGAGGGACATTCACTCTCATGTCTCTGCCGTTCCCTGCAATCAGCCGTTCTTTGCCTTCAGCAGTTCCAGAGCCTTGTTGAGCGGCGCATCTCCCTTGGCGGGCGGCGCTGCCTCGTCTTCTTCTTCGATGGCTGGACCACCAACCACGGTGGGCGTGACGGCCTCGTCCTGGATCTTCTTGCCGGAGGGGCTCTTGAACTTGGCCACAGTTAGCAGCAAGGCGGCGCCGTCGGGCAGTTCGATGGTCTTTTGCACCGATCCCTCGCCGAAGGTGCGCTCACCAACCACGTCGCCGCGCTTGGCGTCGGCGATTGCGGCTGCCGTCAGTTCAGCGGGGCCGTATGTGCCGCGGTTGATGAGCACGGCCAGCGGTGCGTCGGTGAGGCATTGAGCGGGATCGGCGGTGAAGGTCTGGAGCGGGAATTTCTGGCCTTCCAACGTGGCCAGGGTTCCTTGCTTCAAGAAGAAGTTGGCAAGACGCAGTCCCTGCTGGGGGTCGTCGCCCGTGGAATCGCGCAGGTCGAGCAGCACCTTGCGGCTCCTGCCGGCGGATCTGAGCTTGGCGGCGATTTCATCCACGCGGGCTGCGGTCAGCAGGCCGGCCTTGAGATAAAGGATCGTGGAGTTTTCGTATTGCTGCTCACCCAGCGCGGCAGGCGCCCCTATGGTGCGAGTGAGTGTCAGCTTGTCGGGGTCGGCCTTGCGCGGGCGGACAACCGAAAGGCTGAGTGCGGTGCCCGGCTTGCCATCCATCATCAGGCGGATGACCGCCGGCGACAGTTCCCGGGTGGATTGCTCCCCGATGGACTCAATGATGTCGCCGTCGCTCAGGTGCTCCTTGTCGGCGGGTGAGCCCGGCGCAACACTGACAACCGTGGCATATCCAAAGCGCTTCGAGACGGTGAGGCCGACCTGGGCCATGCCGGTGGCCGGATGCTCTTTGTATATTTTGTACTCGGTGGGAGTCAGATAGCTGGAGTCGGAGTCGAGCGATTCAAGCAGGCCGTGCAGCGCGCCGGTGGTGACGTCGTTGATGTTGGGGTCGGTGACGTAGTCGGTTTGGACCTTCTTGAGAACTTCGGCGTAGACCCGCATCTGGCGGTAAGCGCCATCGGACTGGCCGCTGGCATGAACGCCAAACCAGCCAAACTCGCCGAGGGCAAAGCCGAAGCCGAGAGCGGCGAAGATCGCCACGGAAAGCACGAAGACAAAACGCTGAAAGAATCGAGACACAAACACCACCGGGGCAGCCCTTGAGGGGAACAGGCCGCTCACTCTATAGACGCAATCATAGCTCAAGGGATGCTAAACAGGCTCTTCAGGGGCGAAATGGGGGATCGGAAACCGCTTGGGTTGAAGGCTTGGGAATCTTGTGAACTGAAGAATCCGATCCCGCGGCCCCGGCATATGGCGCCACGCCGGCGTGGCGCCCCTGCGGAGAGACGAAGATTGGTCGAATTGGCGCCCCTTGGTTCAGGGACTCAATTCGTGCGAGTTTCACCAAGAAAGATATCTACATACTTGCGAGCGGTGTCCTCAATCCGGTATTTGTCGAGCGTCAACTGGTAACCCGCTTCGCCCATGCTCCGCCTGAGTTCGGCATCCTCCAGAAGTCGCTCAAGAGCCGCGCATATCGCCTGGCTGCCGCCCACCGGAACCAGAATTCCCGAACGGCCGTCCACAACGAGTTCCGGCAAGCCCCCGGTATTGCTCGCGACTACGGGCAGCTTGACTGACATGGCCTCCAGCACCGCGATAGGGCAGGCCTCCTGCCACAGCGAGGGCTGGAGGTAGATATCGCTTGCATCGAAAACTCCCATCGCGGTTGGGTTGCTCATCAAGCCCGTAAAGGTCACAGCGCCTTCTATGCCCAGTTCGAATGCCAAATCCTTGTACTTCTGTAGCAATGGACCTTCCCCGACAAGCAGGAATCGGACTCCCGAATGCTTGCGCAACAACATGCCGGCTGCGCGAAGCATGGGTTCCACACCCTTGACCTGAACCATCCAGCAAACCTGCGCGATGACAAGTTCATCCTTTGAGATGCCATGCCGTTCCCGGAATTCAGCGCGCCGGCGCAGGTCCATTCCATGCACTTCAACGCCGTTTGCAACAACATAGTTGGGTGCCGAGGTTCCACGCAGCGCATTGCCGCTCTTGCGGGTGAATTCCGCAACGCTGACGATGGCCGTCAACGGCGCGGTCAGCAGTCGTCCGACAATCCGTTTGGGAAAACTCAGCGGCAGCGCCAATTGACCCTGCGGCCTCGACGAGTGATCGTTGAAGAAAACCCGCTTGCAACCCGCAACCTTCGCCAGCCAGGGAAAGCAGCGCAGGACGCTATGGAAGGCGTAAACGAAGGTGTGTGGCTTGTACTTCCGAAGCAGCTTCCAAAGTTGACCCGCGCAAGCCAGCCCCATGTTGCCCTGGTTGTCGAGTCGCTCGATCGTTACGTAAGGGCCGGCGATGTACTCCCTGAACTCGTCGGCTATCGGTCCGTCGAAGCAAAGAACCGAGTCCCATCCCGCGGCATCGAGCGCGTTTACAAAGTAGCGAAGAAACTTCTCGACTCCGCCGATCTTCTGTGGCGCTAGTCCCAGGACGAACATGAGCCGCTGACGGCCGCTCTTTGTGTGATTGTCTGTCAGGTTTCGTTTTGCCGGGATTTCATGGGCGCTCAGCTCGTTCATCTTGTTCGTCCACTCCGTTATCGGGTTGGTCATGTCAACGGCTCGGCGCACAGGTCCGAGCCGCCTCTTCTGTACTCATTCGACTGGTGTAAATCATTGTAGAGTCTTCACGCCGATGCTGCGAGAGACCGCTTTTCGATTTCACATTGCGCGGGCAGATTCTCAGCCAGAGGTTGGCGACTCAATCGATGCTTGAAGCGATGCGCTCGCTTTTGCAACCGAATCTTGGACTCAAGACGCCACGCTCAAGTCGTCGATGACATAGCCCTGGGGAAAGTTTCGGTCACACCGGCGACGTGCGCTCAAGATTCCCGACCGGTCGACGGTCTGGTCCAGGCGGTCGTCGGATGCTCGCTCTGCTAAACTCCTGACCGCCGGATTGAGGGAGAATTGTCGCGAGTGGTGCCTTGGCTGCTTAGACTGTTTTCCCCTGCCGGATCGGCAAAGGAACAATGGCCTGCCGTTCTGCTACCGCTGGGCGCAAGTCCGTATGCGCGAAGTTGTTGCCCTTGTAAAGAATCGGCTCCCGCTTGTCGCGGGCCAGGGCCTAGCTGAAGCAGGTCGCTCCACTGGCGTTCGCACAAGAGCCAGACTACACTATCTATACCAGCGGTTTGACGCCGAGCAGAAGCCAAAGAGAGAGAGGAGGACGAAACCATGCAGGTAGCTCTTCAAAATGTAGCGTTGCCAGCGCGCTTGCGTCCCCCTGTGCCTTTGTCGGACGAAGAGTTGATGGCCTTTTCCACGGCCAACAAGCCCTGCAAGGTGGAGCGGTTGGCGTCGGGAGAGATTCTGGTGATGACTCCGAGCGGTTACAAGAACAACCTTCGCGAAGCCTATGTGGTCCATGAGTTGTTTGCATGGGCCGAGGCGGACGGGCGCGGAGAGGTCTTTAGTTCCAATGCCGGTTTCAATCTGCCCGACGGTTCCACGCTCAGCCCGGATGCCGGATGGGTCGAATCCAGTCGCGTGGCTGCCTTGAGCGAGCTCGAGCGGGAGCGATTCTTGCCCTTCGCGCCGGATTTTCTTATCGAGATTCTGTCGCCGTCGGACTCTCTGCCGGAGTTGGACGCCAAGATGGAGCGCTGGATTGCCAATGGCGTCCGCCTTGCTTGGCGCATCGATCCATTTGGCGGAACGGTCGTTGTCTACGCTCCAGGCACTGCTCCGGCTGTGCTTTGCCGCCCGGAGTCAGTCGAAGGCGCCGTTCCCGTTGCGGGTTTCCGGCTCAAGATGGCGCGCGTCTGGAGTTGATCCCGATCTAGGGACCGCAAAACGGATACTACGGCTGCAGTAAGGCCGATCTGAGATCCGTGTGCACAAAGTCATCGCCTTTCCAAAGCACCGGTTCGCGCTTGTCGCTTGCCATGGCGCAGGCGATGCGCTCGCCAACATTCAGTTCGGCGGGATGGCGCTGCCGTTGGAGCCGGTCGCTTGGGGCCTCGCGGCCGCCTCGGACTTCGGATCAGCCGTCAGTCGCTCCCAACGCTCCCTCACGGCGACCTTCACCGCCTCGGTTATGGTCACACCCATCAGCGCGGCCAATTCGCGGGCCAATCGGCAGGTTTCCTCGTTTCCGATGTACAGGCTTTTGGGCGTCTTGGCCATCAATTACTTTATCGGCCGGTACCGCGATTTGGGTCATAGCGGTACGAGATAAACCGAACGAGTGCGGACGTAAGGCGCTGAATTGCCCTAATCTATAGCCATGAACGACCCAACTCTGGAAGTCGCCGCAACACAGGCCGAGATCTTCGATCTTTTGGTAGTCGGCGCCGGCCCCACCGGCCTGGCATGCGCCATCGAGGCGCAAAAGGCCGGGTTTCGGCCCGTTGTCGTGGATAAGGGCTGCCTGTGCAACTCGCTCTTTCACTACCCGGCGCACATGACGTTTTTCACCACGCCGGAGCTGCTGGAGATCGGCGGCATTCCCTTTCCCAGTCCCAATGCGAAGCCCACGCGCAACGAGGCCCTTCAGTATTACCGGCTGGTCGCCGCTTACTACCGTCTCGACGTGCGCCAGTACCACCGCGTGGAGCGGGTGACGGGCTCGGACGGCGCGTTCACCGTGCATACGGAGGACCGTTTCGGGCGGCCCGGCGCGCTCCGGACCCGCAAGCTGGCCCTGTCGACAGGCTATTACGATCTGCCCAACTTGATGGGCATCCCCGGCGAGAAGCTGAGCAAAGTCCACCACTACTATGTCGATCCGCATCCTTACTTCGAGACGGATGTGATGGTGATCGGCGGCAAGAATTCGGCGGCCATTGCGGCGCTGGAGCTTTGGCGGAGCGGTGCGCGAGTGACGCTCGTTTACCGCGGGCCTGAGATTCCGCCGCATGTGAAGTATTGGATCAAGCCGGACATCGAGAACCGCATCAAGAATGGCGAGATCAAGGCGTTCTTCAACTCCCAGGCTGTTGAGATCACCCCGGACACGGTGGTCGTCCAGACGCCCGAGGGCCGCGTCGCGCTCAAGAACGATTTTGTCTTTGCCATGACCGGTTATCATCCCGACTTCGATTTTTTGGAGGGGCTGGGGGTGCGCTTCGAGGGCCCTGACAGGTTGCCGGTTTGCGATGTGGAGACGCTGGAGAGCAATGTTCCGGGCATCTACCTTGCCGGAGTCATTGTGGCCGGCTCACGCACCAATGAGATCTTCATTGAGAACGGCCGCTTTCACGGGCGCCAGATCGCCGCGGCGCTGGCATCCAAGTGAAGAAAGGGAATCTGGCAAGGCAATCGCATGAACGTCTTCTGTTGCAGCGGTTGGCTCAATTGGCGTCTTAGGCAGCTAAGGAACCGCAGTTCCTCCCGTAGGGAGGGGCGAAAATAGCCCAGGGTGAAACCCTGGGAATGCGATCAAGTTGGATTCCACCGCCCCGTAGGGGCAGTGTGAGCCCCAATCTTGCTATTCATGCAATCGCCCTGGGAAAGAAGTTTTGGCAAAGAGATTAGTGGTCTCAACCCCGTAAACTGAATTGCCGGATGGAGCGGAGGAACAAGACTCGACGATGCGCTGGTGGCCACGCACGATTCGATGGCAGATGCTCGCAGGACTGGTGCTCCTACAGGCGCTTTCTCTGGCGCTGTTTGCAACATTGCTCATCCGCCAGCAGGGCCGGGAAGCGTACGAGCATGCCCAGGAGCGCTTGGCCAATCAGGCCGACTCGGTCGCTCTGCAAGCCAGAGAGGCACTGCAGCAGCAGCGCCCCGGCTGGATAGGCTTGTCCGTCAAGATGATGGGCGACGCGCCCAGCGTGGCCTTCGCCATGGTCACCGATCCGGCCGGCAACCCGCTGTTTGTAAGCCAGGGAGAACCAAACCAGAAATCGCTGACGATGCTTGAGCGCACGCAGATTCCGCTTGCCTCCAGGGAATCGCCCCGTATCTTCGTCGTGGGAAGGGGCCAATGGGAGGGCGTCAAGCCCATCTATACCGGCAGCGAACTGCGCGGCTTTGCCTGGGTAGAGACCGACCGCGCCTGGGACGTGGAGCAGCGAAACGCGATTCTGCGAGTCACGATCGTCTTCGGCGCTATCTGGATGGTGGCGTCCGGGCTGCTGGTGTTGATCATGGCTGGCTCCATCTCCCGGCCGCTCGCCGTTCTGCACCGCGGCACACGCGCCCTGATGGCCTCGCCCGAGACCGGCGGCAACTTCCCCTTGCCCGTGACCGTCGAAAACGAGATCGGCGACCTGATCGAGGCCTTCAATCGCATGGTCGCTTCCATCGCGGAGCAGCGCTCGGGCCTCAACGATACGCTTTCGCTGCTTGACTCCATGCTGGCCAACGCACCCATCGGCCTTGCCTTCTTTGACCGCAGTTGCCGCTTTGTGCGCGTCAATCAGGTCTTTGCGGAGCTAACAGGGGTCCCGCTCAGCCGCCACCTGGGCCGCACCCTCCCCGAGCTGCTGCCGCAGCCAGTGGCAAAAGTGCTGGAAGACACTGTGATGCGCGTCTTTGCAGACGAGGAGCCGGTTCGCAATCTGGAACTGACCGGCCAGACTGGCACTCCCCATCAACCCTGGACCTGGCTGGCTAGCGTCTACCCTGTGCGCACCACGCCTCAGCAAGTGCGCTGGGTGGGAGTCATCGTCCTCGACGCCAGCGACCGCAAGCGCAGCGAAGAAGCCCTGCGCAGAACGGAAAAACTCGCCGCCACAGGTCGCCTCGCCGCCTCCATCGCCCACGAAATCAACAACCCCCTCGAAGCCATCACCAATCTGCTCTTCCTCCTGCGCAACTTCTGCCAGCTTGAGGACCCCGCGCTCAACTACGTCGCAATGGCCGAGCACGAGGCTCAGCGCATCTCGGAAATCACCCAGCAGACTCTGCGCTTCTATCGCCAGTCCACGCTGCCCACCCGCGCCAAAATCTCGGAACTGCTCGATTCCGTACTCAGTCTCTACCAAAGCCGCCTCGGTAACCTCAACATCGAGGTCGTACGCGACTACGACCCGGAAATAGACCTATTCTGTTTCGCCGGAGAACTCCGCCAGGTCTTTGCCAATCTGGTGGGCAACGCAATCGACGCCACCACCGGCAGCGGTCGCCTGCGGGTGCGCGCGCGGCGTTCAAGCAGTTGGCACAACCCCGCGCAGGCAGGAGTTCGATTCACGCTGGCCGACACTGGGGCGGGTATGGCGCCGGTGGTGCGGGAGCGCATCTTCGAGGCTTTTTTTACCACCAAGGAAGTGACGGGAACAGGCCTGGGCCTGTGGGTCAGCCACGAGATCATCGTCAAGCACCATGGGCTGGTGCATGTGCGCAGCCGCATCGCTTCCCAAGGAAAGGCCTCCGGAACCGTCTTCCAGATATTCATTCCCGACGACCCTCATCTAGCGGCTACATCAAAGCAGGCGCCAGTGGCGGCTTTGTAAGTGGGACGCGCAGAATTTCACAGTGGCAGGCAAGATCAATTCCTGGCACACTCAAGCATCTGCGCCAAGGTCTTTCTTTGCGGCTTGAGCCGAAAAAACCTTCTCCTCGCCTTTGTGAGCCTGCTCCTGCGCATCGGCGGCGGAATAGTAGTCTTCCATGTCCGAGAGGCCGCTTTCAATGATCAAGCGAAGATAGAAGGCCTTTGTCCGCCCGGTCTTGTCAGCCAGACGATCCAGCCGCTTCGAGATTTCAGGCGAAAGGTTGATCGAAGTAGGCATGGATCGTGCTCCTTGTGAGGGTGAGTTCTCATAGTAGTCCGCCTGTCAACTCCCCGCACATCCCACTTCTGGCTCATAAGAGCGACCCTCCACAAGTCGCATCCGCCCGGTGATCAGCATCACAGGTCAGACCACTCAAATCCTGAATAATAAGGAAGGATGGTCAGGTACTCGCCCCGATCCGGGGTTGCCCCCATCCCTGCATCCAGCCCCCAATCGTTCGCGGGGTAAAATTGCCCATAGCCCCTGCACGAATCGGAGTCCTGCCGCATGTATAAAATCGTCGAAGCTCGCAGCGTCGGCCTCAACATCAAGCAGTTTGTCATCGAGGCGCCGCGCATTGCGCGCAAGCAGAAACCGGGCCAGTTCCTTATCCTCCGTCTTCACGACAAAGGCGAGCGCATTCCGCTTACCATCAAGTCGTCCGACCCCGAGGCGGGCACGGTCACCATCGTGGTGCAGGGCATCGGCAAAACCACTTCGCTGCTCAACTGCCTTGAGGCGGGCGACTTCATTCTTGACATCGTCGGCCCCCTCGGCAAGCCCTCTGAGATCGAGAACTACGGCACTGCTGTGATCCTTGCCGGCAGCGTCGGCACCGCCATGGCGCTGCCCACCGCCAACGCCCTCAAGCAGGCCGGCAACCACGTCGTCTTCATTGAAGGCGCGCGAAACACCGAGATGGTGGTCTTTGAAGACGAAGTGCGTCAGGCCAGCAGCGAGACCTACGTCATGACCGACGATGGCAGCTACGGCGAACATGGCCTCGTCACCAAGAAGCTCAACGACCTGCTCAACGCGGGGCGCAAGATCGATTTTGTCCTCGCCGTCGGCCCCGTCCCCATGATGCGCGCCGTGGCCCGCATCACCGCGCCGCTGGGCATCAAGACCATGGTCAGCCTCAACTCCATCATGGTGGACGGCACCGGCATGTGCGGCGGCTGCCGCGTCCTGCTGGGCGACAAGAGCAAGTTCGCCTGCGTCGATGGACCCGAGTTCGACGCCTCCAAGGTCAATTTCGAGGTTTTGATGCAGCGCAACGCCATGTATCGCGGCAAGGAGTGCCAGTCGCTCAAGCACTTTCAGGAAAACAAGGAAGAGCAAGTGGCCGAGCTTCGCGAAGAATTGGCAGCGGGAGAGACCCATTATGCCTGAAAGAAGCGCTCTGCCCCGCTCCGCATTCAACATCCTTCCCCTCAAAGAGCGCATGAAGATCCTGCGCACCCACATGCCCGAGGCTGACCCCCTCGCACGCAGCCGCAGCTTTGAAGAAGTGAACCTGGGCCTGCAAACCGCCGACGCCCTCACCGAGGCCTCGCGCTGCATTGAATGCGCCAAGCCCGGCTGCGTCGTCGATTGCCCGGTGGGCGTCAAGATCAAGGAAGTTGTGGCCCTCATCTATGCCGGCGACTATCTCGCCGCCGCCGCCAAGCTCCGCGAAGACAATGCCCTGCCCGCCATCACCGGCCGCGTCTGCCCGCAAGAACACCAGTGCGAGGGCGGATGCGTGCTCGGCAAGAAGGGCGCGCCCGTCGCCATCGGCAATCTCGAACGCTTTGTCGCCGACTTCGAGCGCACCAGCGGCCAGCTCGGCCTGCCCGCCAACGCTCCGCCCACAGGCAAGAGTGTCGCCATCGTCGGCAGCGGTCCAGCCGGCCTCTCAGCCGCGGGCGATCTCGTCCAAAAGGGCCATCGCGTCCGCGTCTTCGAGGCGCTCCATGAGCTCGGCGGCGTCCTCGTCTACGGCATCCCCGAGTTCCGCCTGCCCAAGTCCATTGTCAAAGAAGAAGTGGACAACCTGCGCCGCATGGGCGTCGAGTTCGAGACCAACGTCGTCGTTGGCAAAAGCGTCACCATCGACGAGTTGATGCACGACGAAAGCTTCGACGCGGTCTTTGTCGCCACCGGCGCGGGGCTGCCTGTCTTTCTAGGCGTTCCCGGCGAGCACTTCAACGGCGTCTACTCCGCCAATGAATTCCTCACCCGCGTCAATCTCATGCGCGCCTACCAGGTGGAGGAATACGATCAGCCCGTCTACGACTGCCGCGATCGCGATGTCATCGTCGTCGGCGGCGGCAACACCGCCATGGACGCCGTCCGCACCGCCCGCCGCCTCGGCGCGCGTACGGCCACGCTCGTCTATCGCCGTTCTGAAGCCGAAATGCCGGCCCGCCTTGAAGAGGTAAAGCATGCCCGCCAGGAAGGCATCGAGTTCAGCATGTTGACCAACCCCATCGAGTTCCTCGGCGATGAAAAAGGCTGGCTCACCGGCGCGCGCTGCGTGCGCATGGAGCTGGGCGAGCCGGACGCCGACGGACGCCGCCGCCCCGTAGTCGTCAAAGGTTCCGAGTTCGTGTTGCCCGCCAATGTCGCCATCATCGGTGTCGGCACCACCGCTAATCCCCTCATCCAGAGCACCACGCCCGACCTCAAGACCAACAAATGGAACTACATCGTGGCCGACGAGACCACCATGCGCACCAGCAAGCTCGGCGTCTTCGCCGGCGGAGACATCGTAACCGGCGGCGCAACCGTAATCCTGGCCATGGGCGCCGGCCGCAAAGCCGCCGCCTCCATCCACGACTACCTCACTACTGGCACTTGGTAGCGGCGGGTGGCCACGGTCCCGATGAGATTTCCAGAACACGCTGAGGGTGCCCCCGGTCCCTCGCTTTTGGGGACCGGGGTTGATGCACGATGAGGAGGCAGTTGGCCCGCGTGTCCCATGCCCCGCCTTTGAGACCTAAAATACATGGATGATAGCCGAGCGGGAGCGGTAGGCCGGGGATTCATCCCCGGCAACAGGGCAGCCTTTCGGGAACGGGGTTTTAACCCCTGAGGTATGCTTTTGGCTCCGACGGCTATACCTCAGGGCCTGAAGGCCGGGTTGATCTTGCG
>Ga0302156_10001005_pt1 | contig 26003 bp, 25 predicted proteins | sample I_Bog_N3_2_FD_193503 | JGI IMG/M metagenome (GOLD analysis project Ga0302156, IMG submission 193503) | Peat permafrost microbial communities from Stordalen Mire near Abisko, Sweden - I_Bog_N3_2 | ecosystem: Environmental > Terrestrial > Soil > Wetlands > Peat | place: Sweden: Abisko, Stordalen... | reverse complement strand
CACCGGAGCGGAGTTTACGGACAAATAATTCACGCCCACGCCGCCCAGCATTCCCTTCTCATGCAGCACGGCCTTCCACTGGAGGTAACGGCCCGGCGGCGAGGCCACCGCGCCATCGTGGAGCGGCTGCCAGTCGGACCAGCCCCAGTCCTTCTGGCTGCGGGCGGGCTGCTCGACGTTGCCGGTGCGGGTGAAGAGTTCATAGTTGGCCGAGCCAGGCTCGACCTCGACGCGGCCAAAGCGGGTAAGCGCGCCGGCGTCGAGCACGTCGCTCGAGTACTCGTGCTTTTCGGCCCTCCCCAGCAGAACCAGCTTGCCCGTGTTGCCTGTTCCGATGAGGATGCCGCCCATGCCTTCCGAACCTTTGACCATGGCCAGAGCCAGCCCCTGCTGCGCATCCAGATGAGCGATGTCGGCGAAGCTGTCGTCTTCCTGAATTCTGAAAATGCGGCCGCGATTGCCGGTGAGCGCCAGCAGGCCGTCGGGCTGCGCACTCAGGGCATAGACGATCTCGTCTTTGCCGGCCCAGAGCTTGCGCGGCGCCTGACCTTCAACCAGAGCGTAAATCTCACTGCCTTCGGGAACGGAGGCGCTGGCGTTGGCCGCCTGCAATGATCCCGGTTGAACCATGGTGATGGTGATCTGGCCCGCTCCCTGCACGGGCAGCGGCGGCAGCGGGTTGCGGCTCTTGTCGCCCACGCTGGCCGCGTAGATGGTTCCGCTGGCGGAGACGGCGACCGAGGTGATCTCGCGGCGCGGCGCCTCAAAGACGACGTAGCCTTTGCCTTCGGGGCTGATGCGATAAACCAGGCCAGAGCCATCCGTTCCGGCGATCAGGTTGCCCTTCGCGTCCCAGGCCAGGCAGCGGATGTGCTGCTCGTCGCTCTTAAAAAAAAGTTCCGGTTGGGCTCCGGGCTTGGCTGGATCGATGCGATAGACGGCTCCCGGTCCGCCGGTGGCGATGTAGAGCCGCCCGGCCGCGTCGAAGGTCATATCCCAGATGTAGTGCGGCCTTGTCTCCGGCTTTGCGTCGCCGGTCTTCGCCGCCTCCTGACCCGCCGTGGCTGCGTCGAGCTTGGCGGCGTCAAAGACGACCGTGGCGCTCGTCTCGTCCTGTTTGGCTGTGGCGTCGGCCTTGATCCGGTAGACCTTGCCGCCAGAAATTGTGGCTGCATAGAGCGCGCCATCCGGGCCCAGGCGCACCACCTGCACGCTGAGGTCCTTGGTCTCAAAAAGCGTAAACGGCTTGCCGTCCGGGCCGATGCGCAGCACCGTGGCCGGCGAAGCCGTTGCCAGGTAAGCCGTGCCGTCCTTGCCCACGGCGACCGACCAAACAAAGGTCGAGGGCGTGGTGAGCTTTTCAGTCAAGGCCGGGCCAGCGCGCAGATGGCCGTCACTGGTGAGCGCGACCCCTTGCGCCGTGCCTTTCTGGAAATCCTCCAGGCGCGACTGGGTCCAGAGATGGGTGCCCTGGGCGAGAGCGGGTAGAGAGGCGAGGGCCATCAGGGCCACGACCGGCGCGGCAAGGCAGAGCGCAGAACAGGAGCGGGGAATGGTGACAGAAGAAAAAAACATTCTGCCGTTGAGTCTACTAAAAATGGGTGGGCCGGGGCATATTACCGGCGGGGGTAACGAGCGGGTTGCGCCAATCAGGCCGACCCTCCCCTGCTCGCGTTATCATGGCCGGTATGAACTTTGACGCGAAACTCGAACCAATGCAGGCGGCAATCCGCGAGGCCGGCTTTGACGGCTGGCTCTTCTACGACCATCATCACCGCGACCCGATTGCCGGGCGCATTCTGGGCCTCGACGAGAAGGCACACGTCACGCGGCGCTGGTACTACTTTGTGCCGGCCGAGGGCGAGCCGCGCAAGCTGGCGCACCGCATCGAGCAGGGGCGCCTGGACACACTGCCCGGCGAAAAGGGGCTGTATTCAAGCTGGCAGGAGCTCGCCCGCGGGCTGGAGGCGATGCTGGCCGGAGCACGCAGGCTGGCCATGCAGTACTCGCCGAACAACGCCATCATGCTGGTCTCGATGGTGGATGCGGGGACGGTGGAGTTTCTGCGCGGGCTGGGCAAGCAGATTGTCAGCTCGGCCGACCTGGTAAGCCAGTTCGAGGCGGTGCTGAGCGAGGAGCAGGTCTTGAGCCACGGCGTCGCGCAGCGGGCCATCGACGCGATTCTGGCCGAGGGCTGGCTGGAGATTGGGCGGCGATTGCGGCCCGGCTCCGGCGAGGCGGGGAGCTACACCGAGTTCGACCACATGCAGTGGCTGAGCGAGGCGATGCGCCGCGAGGGGCTGGTGTGGGACGACGGCCCCAATGTCAGCGTCAACGCGAACTGCTCGGACTCGCATTATGAGCCTACCGCCGAGCTCTCCTCGCCGATCAAGGAAGGCGACTTCCTGCTTGTCGATATCTGGGCACGAGTGAATCAACCCGCCAGTGTCTACTACGACATCACATGGACGGGGGTGGTGGGGCGCGAACCGACGGAGCGCGAGCAACTGGTCTTCGAGACGGTGTTGAGGGCGCGCGACGCGGCTATCAGCGCCGTGGAGCAGGCCTTCGCGCGGGGGCGGACGATTTGCGGCTACGAGGCAGACGACGCGGCGCGGGAGGTGGTTCGCGCGGCCGGATTCGGAGAGTTCTTTACCCATCGCACCGGCCACAATATCGGCGTGGAGATTCACGGCGCCGGCGCGAACCTTGACAATCTGGAGACCCACGACGTGCGGCGGCTACTCGCGAATACCTGCTTCTCGGTCGAGCCGGGGATCTATCTGCCGGAGTTTGGCGTGCGCAGCGAGATCGATATGCTGACCGCGCCGGGCAAGGCGTGGGTGACGGGGCGGATTCAGCGCGAGCTGGTGAGAATTTAGGGACTAGGGACTGAGGGACTAGGGACTAAGGGACTAGGGACTGAGGGACTAGGGACTAAGGGACTAGGGACTGAGGGACTAAGGGACTAGGGACTAGGGACTGAGGGACTAAGGGACTAGGGACTAAGGGACTAGGGACTGAGGGACTAAGGGACTAGGGACTAGGGACTAAGGGACTAGGGACTGAGGGACTAGGGACTGAGGGACTAGGGACTGAGGGACTAGGGACTGAGGGACCAGGCGCTAACCCCTGGCCTTGTGCGTTATAGTCAAAAGTGCATGGCAACTGAAGAAAAGAAAGACGTGGCGACAGAGCAGGGGTTTGTCTATCTTCCTCTGATCGCCGGCTGGCTGGTGCCTGGCGCGGGGCATTTTCTGCTGCGCAAATGGGGCCGTGGGGCGCTGCTGGCGGCGTCGATCCTGGGCATGTTCGTGACGGGCCTGGCGATGCAGGGCAAGCTCCACTCCAACCCGCACGACATCCTCGACATTCTGAGCCTCGTCGGCGACCTGGGCAACGGGCTGCTTTACTTCATTGGGCGGTTGCTCGGCCTGGGCGCGGACCAGGTGCAGACGACCGTCGGCGACTACGGCACGCGCTTCATCGTGGTGGCCGGCCTGCTCAACGTGATTGCCGCCGTGGACGCGCACAATCTTCGCACCGGGAGGAAGTCGTGACTCACTTTGCGGCGGTTTTGCTCTTCGCTCTCTTCGCCTCTACGGTCTTCGGCATCACCATGCGCGAGACTCCGCGGCGGATGGTGCGCTACGGGATCTATTGCTTTGTGCTCTTCGTGGGCGCGGCCATCGTGCTCAGTTGGGTGATGTATTTTATTGCGCGGTGACTTTCGGTGGATGGAGTAGCACCATGAACAAGGCTTGGCACACAGAGAACCCAATGCCGGCAAAGGCGACGCTGGAGCAGAGAATCCAGTGGCACCGGGAACACCAGTTGCAATGCGCCTGCCGGGAGGTTCCAAAGAGTTTGGCGCCTTATATCAAGCCCAAGAAATGAAGCGATGACCTGAAACGCGGGGGCGGGCTTCCCATAGCCGAGCCTTGACAGGGTAAGGCATTTGCCCTACTATAGGTGGTGTCAGCGTCGGAATGGGACGGCTAAGGCCGTGCACTGACCCCGCCGGAATATCGGTCCCCACCCGAGTGTAGGGATTCAAAGAGGCTCCCAATTAGATGTTCTCAAAGGAGACCCACACGGGTCTCCTTTGAGTTTTAGCCTCTGATCGGCAGCTTGTTCAGCGTGTTGTGCAAGATGACCAGGAACCCGACAGGCTTGTTTGAAGCACCGACCCTTCTATCTGGGACATAAGCGCTTTTGGATGTATATATTCACGCGTGCCTTCCGATCCGACTTTGAGGCCGTGAAGAAGACGTGGTAATTGACGGGGACCCGGTCCTCTGTGATCACTTCTACCGTGACAAAGTTACCGCGGCCGGTGTGGAAGCACTTCCTATGCGCCATCGTCTCGATGATCCCCGGGAGCCGCTTCGACAGCTCGTACCTCTCGAAATCAAACAGACGCGTCTCGCGAGCGTCCGAATAGGTCAGATTTCTGGCGTACGCGCCGGGTGGCAATTCACGGGAAAAGCAGTGGAGACTGAAGATCACGTCCACTGTGAATATTACGGCCGGCTTGTCTCCCTGGGAAGGACGCTCGAACTGGAGAGTGCGGGGGTAAAGGTGCTTCAAGTCGTATTTGAAGCCCTCGAGCTCGAAGTCCTTCCACTGCACAGGTTCGAACCTTTCTATTGTCGAGGCCGCAGATGTTCTTTGTCGGCTTCCCGACTCCCCTTCAACCCATGTTCCCGCGCTGCCAGACGGTGGCGTCGAAGCTGTGGGTACACTCGTAGCCTTCGGCGCGGTAGAGTTCGATGGCCTCGGAGTTGGCCTCGGTGACGGTGAGGGAGACCTCGGCGACGCCCTGGCGCAGGAAGCAGGAGGAGGCCAAAGTGAGCAGCATGCGGGCCAGTCCGCGGCGGCGGTACTCGGGAAGGACGCAGAGCTGGGTGATATGGCCGCTCTCCGGGCTGACCCTGGAGCCGAGGATCAGGGCCACCATCTCCCGGCTTCCGCGGTCCACGACTACGTGCGAGACCTGCGCGGCAAAGACGCCGCAGCCGGAGTAGCGGACAATGTTGCTGAGAAAGCGCAGCGAACCGTGGACCGAACGGTATTGGTCGTTGACGACGCTGTCAGGATGGCCGCGGTAAGCCGCTGCGATGAGCCGTGCGGCCGGGTCCAGATCCCCCTCGCGCCAGGGGCGCAGATCCAGCTTTCCCGGCAGATGCACGCGGGGCGCTTCAAAGAAGCCTCTCAGCGACCGCACCATGAAGAGCCGGCGGTACATCTTGAATCCCGCGCCGAGGAAGGTTTCGGCGTAAGAGCCCGTGGGGTGCAGCAGCAGTTGCGATTCGATGCGGTCAACCTGCGGTGAGTTCAACAGCAGCTCCAGCAGATAACGGAGCAATGTTTCCTCAATCTCATGAGCTGGAGCCGGGTGCGCCGGGATTGCATTGCCTGATGCAATGCCGTCGCCGGCATCGGCGCGGGGGCCGGGCAGCGCGAAGAGGTCGCCGATGATGGCCTTGGCTTCCTCATAGACGCAAAAGGCATAGCCGGTGACCTGGCCGGCTCTGAGGGCCGCGTAGCCGGGCAGCATGTGGCCGTCGAGGTACTGCATCAGCAGCTTTGAAGAGACGCGATAGTCCCAGTGCAGGCGCTGCTTCCACAGTTCACCCTCCGCCTCCAGCACCGGGCGCAACACCGGCGCGGCGAAGTGCCGCAGGTCAAGAATCTCGATGGAAGCGCCGGACGCCATACTTCTCCCGTAACGGCAGTGGTCAGTGGTCAGCGGTCAGTGGTCAGCGGTCAGTGGTCAGTGGTCAGTGGTCAGTGGTCAGCGTTTCTTGGTCTTGAGCGATTCCAACATACCATAGAGCATTTTCCCGACTTCGTGCGATAGAGATTCCGCATCTTCCAGTGATTTTGGATCGCCCATTTTGAGCGCACGAGCGATTTCCAGTTAGGTTTGCAATTCAAAGTTTGAGCCGCGTGCGATTCCAATGAAACTCCTGAACTCGCCGGTGGTTTGCCTTCCTTGTCCCTCAGAAATATTGCTCGGAATGGAGACTGCCGCGCGCCGAATCTGGCTGGTAAGACCGTACAACTCTTCGCGTGGAAAGTTCTTGGTTAGACTGTAAATCGCCACAGCCAGTTGCATCGCGCGTTGCCAGACAAGCAAGTCCCGAAACGATTGCGCCATAAGGCTCCTTCCAACAGCTCATGCCAGGTTCCCGCTCACTCAATACGCCTATATCTTTGCACGAGAAGAACAAATTTCAAAGCGTTGAAGAATAGCCTTTGCGAATCCATATGCGTAATTCTCAGTCCAAAGATTCTTCTTTAATCCAGCTTCCAACAATACAGGCTGAATGCTGCGTTGAATAGATTTTGGGTCAATTCTTGCAAAGCCGTTCAGTACTACATCGATGTATGAATATTCAATTTTCTTCCGATCACAACTATTAATTGACTTATAACGAACGAAATTCTCCTCGATGGCCATAATCTCCAGCCTTGCCGCATTCACGCGCTCTGGCGGGCCGCCGGAATCAATGATTTCTCCTACCTTGAAAAGAGAACTGAATAGCTCCCGATCCATAATGTGCTTCCTTTCTTTTCTGTACAAACATTGGCTTTGCCGTTTTGTTCTGAATACACTTTGTTGTCATCTGCCTGGGTCACAACTCACTTCTATCGCGTAAACAATAGAACAAGGACAATGAACCCACCGTTAGTGTGTGTCATGAAACTTGCCAAACCCCAGCCAGCCTGCACCATTTGATCTGCACAAGTAGTGGCAGAATCAAAATTGTCACCCCTGCACAGACATTTTACAAATTTGTGTGCAATCGTCATCATCATTGCCTCATTCTCTGTTCACTGTTCGCTGTTTACTGACCACTGATCACTGATCACTGACAACTGACAACTGCCAGTTTACCGGCCGCCCACCATGTAGACCACCAGGCCCCGCTCCGGCCAACTGAAAAGCTGCTCATAGTGCCGGCCTTCGAGGTACTCATCGAGCGCATCCTGGGCATGCAGATCAACGCCGCCGTGCCCGGTGACCTGCACCACCAGCAGGTGCTGTTCGTCCGGCACTCCCTCGTCCGTATAGTTGACCACTTGGCGGTTGCGGTAAAACGAGAGCCCGTTTTCGATGTCGCGGGGGAACGAGTAGCGTTTGTCGGGGATCACTCTGTCACGGAGGACGCAGCAGACCGCGACGGTTTCGCCTGCGGGAGCTTGCGTGGCCAGCTTCTCAGCCAGCGGCCGCGCGGAGTAGGTGCGGTCCAGCAGTTGAATCACGCGCTTGGTTTGGGCGATGGCCGGAATGCCGAAGAAAGGACCCACGCCGCAGACAAACAGCACCAGGACCATGAGCACGCCCGTTGTGGCCAGCCGTAGCCGGGAGACGCCGAATCCCTTGACGACGACCAGAATCAGCAGCGCCGCGCCGGAGGAGGCGAGCAAAGCCACCACGAGCGCGCGCGCAGGCGGCATCTGCCGGCCGTGAGCCACAAACCAGGGGAGCAGCAGCGTGACCATGGTCATTACGCCGCAGACCAGCGCATGACCCAACAGAACCCAGCGGTTCAGTCCGGGCTGGCGGCGGCGGAAAAGATAATCCCCGGTGAGAATGGTGATGGGCGGAATCGAAGGCAGAATATAGCCGGGCAGCTTGGACTGCGAGAAGGAAAAGAAGAGGATGGGAATCAGAGCCCACAGGACCAGAAACTCAGGAAAGGCATCGCCGGGCTGACCGGCGCAGGGCTTGCATTTGCTGGAGTGGCGGGCACGCCATTCGCAGACCGAGGTCCGGATGCCGTCGGCGAGCGCCCGCAGCGCGATCACCGTCCAGGGCATCACGGCCAGCAGAACCACCGCGAGGTAATACCAGAATGGCTGCTGGTGCTCATAGCGATTGGTGGCAAAGCGCTCCAGGTTATGTTCCAGGAAGAATACCTGGAAGAAGTCGGGATTCTGGTGCTGCACGGCAATGAACCATGGCAAAACAATGGCGAAGTAGAGCAGCGCGCCCGGCCACCAGAAGGAGCGGCGCAGGACAGACCACTCGCGGCGCAAGGCGGCAAAGGCGGAGACGATCACAAGGGCCAGAAACGGCGCCACGGGCCCTTTGGCCAGCGTAGCCACTCCGGTGAAGAAGTAGATGTCGAAGAGCCAGAATTTTGAGTCTGTTTCATACCAGGCGTACCAGCCAAGCAGTCCTATGGCCAGGGGCGCGGCCATCTGCATGTCGGTGGATGCGCCGCGGGCAAAGCCCATGATGCCGGCACAGGCCACGGTAATCAGCGCCGCGTCCAGGTGGCCGCCGGGGCGGAATCGGCGCATATGCAGGTAAATGAGCGCCACCATGAGGAAGGCGAAGGTGGCCGAAGGCAGCCGCGCCGCCCAGTCATGCACGCCGAAGTCCTGGAAGACGAACATCGCCCGCCAGTAGTAGAGCGCCGGCTTCTCCAGCCAGGGCTTGTGATAGAGATAGGGGGTAACGCAGGCGCTCAGCCGGCCTCTCAGGGTGTGGGCCGAGTCGAAGCGGTCCAGCATCTCGTGCGCGATCTGCGCATAGCGGGGCTCATCGGCGCCCACCAGGCCCAGGCCGTCGCCGCCGGTGAGCGGGGTCTGGCCATAGAGAAGAAAAAAGAGGGTAAAGCAGAGAAAAACGGCTCCCTCGCATACAGTGCCCCAGCGGGGCAGCCGCATGCGCCAACCCTGAGGCGAGTCCGGAGCGGATGGTTCCTGAATAGTTTCCACTTCCAGCGTTTCTCCATTGGGGCCGGGCCGCAGACAGGCAACGCCGCTTTCGGCCAGGGCGATGGGGGATCTGACCGGCTTCAGCGTGGCTTCCGCGCTTTTCAAAACCCCGAGAGCGTGCTGCGATTCGACAGGGACAAGGCTATCAGATTCGAGCGGAATCTCAATAGGCTTATTGGCCCGGTTCCACGACCAATGAGGGTAAGCCGCGGCGCAGATGGCCCAGAATCTCATCGAGCGCGCGCTCGAGCGGCCCCTCCAGCGTGCATCCGGAGGCATTCTCGTGGCCTCCTCCGCCCAGTTGCGCGGCAATTGCGGCCACGTTTACGTGGCCCCTGCTGCGCAGACTCAGCCCGATGCGCCCCTCCGGCAACTCATGCAGAAAGACGGCGGCTTCAACCCCCGAGGCGCACAACGCAAAGTTCACAATGCCATCGCAGTCTTCCTCGGCAGCGGAGGCGCGCGCCATCTCCTGGCGGGTGACCCACAGCCAGGCCAGCCGGCCCTCGTGCCTGAGATTGCCGAGCGCCGCACCCAGCAGCCGCAGCTTTGAGGTTGGCGTGGAAAAGTACACCTCCTGGGCAATGCGGATGGGGTCGGCTCCGGCCAGCACCAGTTCCCGCGCCAGGCCGAATGTTGAAGCCCGCGTAGACCCGTAGCAAAAGCCCCCAGTGTCAGTGATCACGGTGGTATAAAGGCAGGCGGCCATCTGGGGCGTGACGCTGGCCCCGGCGGCCTTCACAAGGCGGTAGACCAACTCGCCGACGCTGGCCACCTCGCGGTCAATCCAGTTCAGGTTGGCGTACTCGTGGGCCGTGGCATGGTGATCGATGTTGATCAGGAAGAACGCTTCCAGGCCGCTCAATCGGGTGCGCTCCAGCCCATCGCACTCCAGCAGAATCGCGGCGTCATAAGGACCATCAACGCGCTGGGCTGTACGAATCGCGTCCGCGCCCGGCAGCCCGCGATGAACCTTCGGAATCCTGTCCGCCGAGACCATGTCGGCCCGCTTGCCCAACTGTTCGAGGAGCATTCCCATGGCCAGCATGGAACCCACCGCATCGCCATCCGGCCGGGTGTGCGAACAAACCAGAAACCTCTCTCCACGGCGCAGAACATCCAATATCTGTTCAATCTGGACGACCGCGGCCGGGCTCGCCTGCGCGTGACCCGGCGCAAGAGCCGGCGCGGAGCCGGGCATCTCGGATTTCGAACTGAAAACCAGATTGCGGCCGGAAATATCCATGCGCGGCTAATCCACCCGCGCTTTCTGCTCCGCCGGATTCTCTGCGGCGGAACTCGGCTCGGCGGAGGCCTTCTGCCGCTTGCGATGCCGGTCCATCAGCTCTTCGATGCGCGCCTGAAAGCGCCCCGAGCGGTCGGCCAGGAAGCTGAGTTCGGGAACGTGGCGCACGCCCATCCGCTCCTTGAGTTCATAGCGGATGTAGCCCTTGGCGGCTTCGAGGCCCGCCACGGTCTCTTCTTCAGCTTTGGCGATGTCTGTGACGGCGCTGTCGACGGCCACGTACACCCGCGCCGATTTGGCGCCGGGATTCAGCGCAACCTCGGTGACGTAGCAGAGATTGATGCGCGGATCGACCAGCTCGCCCTCGATGAGGACGCCGATCTCATCGCGCAGCGTCTGCGCCACCCGGTCCTGATGGTGCTTGCGACCCCTGTGCTCCGGCATGACGCCCTCGTTTCAACCTTGGGTAGACCATTCAGCATAGCAGAGGGGGCGCACGGCCTTGAGGGGGGCTTGTGGCGCAAGATAATCGCAGGAACGCGGATCGTTGACAAACCGGTCCCATCCCTCGCCTTCTGTCGCCCAACCTCCGCGCTTCGTCCCGGAGGGACGAGAGGAAAATAGCCCAGGATGGAGCGCAGCGCAATCCTTGGAAGGCGATCCACCCAGAACCCCCAGCCCCGGAGGGGCGGAACGAACCGCAATCAGGCCTACCTCGGCGAAATGACGTGGCGATTCGATAACCGCTCCTACCCCGACCTGTTCCGCGACACGTTGATGAAGCTGGTCGAAGCACCGGTGCTGGAGTATAGAAGACTCACTGCGGCGTGACTTGGCGCGACTCAGCTCTAATTTTCGCCCATAGAGAGCCCTTCTTTGAGTGAAAGAAAATCCCGGCCCCAAAAAAGAAGGCGGCAGCTATAACCGCTCCCCAACTGACTTTGTAGAACATGAACCTACCAATCTCCGTTAGCGCTGCAGCCCCGCCGTAGGTAATCCAAATGTTGAGTGCGAAGCCTAAGCAAAAACTTCCAATTGCAAATGAGGCGTTTGTCACATTTGCTGTAAGACTCAGCGCATCTAGGTCTGTCTCGCCTACCGCCCACATTGGAGGCCTCCTTTCGACGTATTGGGGACGAATAGTTGCGCCCTGCGCCGGGTTCTGGTATGTACTCGCAGGGGCAATGAGGACTTTCCTTTGCGGCGGGTTGATATTAGGAGCGTCAGCCAATTGTAGATCCCCCTTTCGGATTCAGCGGCTCCCCGCCTTTTGGAAGGTTCAATATCTCGGCAACTCCCAATACGTGAACATTGAATAGTTCCGTGAATCCACAATTGACACACAGGACGGCAATGTTGGGAAGCACGACTTCTGGAGAAGGAAAAATGAAGGGGCGAGGCTCGCCCGCTGGACCCACAGGACCATACACCGGAATCATCGCAATTCCAGGTATTACACTCATTTGGGTTGAGGCACAGATCGGGCAGATGTCCTTCGCCTTTTCCTCCAGCGCGGCTGCGACTGCCTTCAATTGCTCGTCTGTGAAGAGTTCCATATTGCAACCACATTAAATTAGCCCCCTTCCTTGTGCCAAGTAAATAATCACCGTTCCTCCAGCCGAAAAGGCCGAATTAGCGGCGGCCGGCTCGCGTGCCTCATGGGACTTCATCAGGAGGAGATTGCCATTGCCTCTCTTGCATCCGGGCGCTATCCTGAGCGAGTTTCCTGGCGTGTAGAGTCGAGATTCCCCAGAAGCGGGCCGGGAACGGAGGTCAACTGCATGTCCCTGCGTTCATTTGCACTCTGTGCCGCCGGCGTTGTTTTGCTGGCGAGTTGCGAAACTGCCCTGCGGGCGCAAACCACTCCCGCGCCCACCGCCTATACCGTCACAGCCACCAATTCCATGATGGGCGAGGGGCAGGTCACCAAGACCTACCGGTCGGGGTCCAAGGCGCTGGTCGACCAGTTCAATGCCACCGACCCCAAAGCGGCTCACACGCGCAGCCTCTACGATCTGGCAACGCACAGGAATCTCTCCTGGTCCTGGCCCGACAGCTCCGCCGGCTGCGGAACAGGCACCTTCTCCGGCGACTGGGGCGATCCCTTCACGGGCGCGGCTGAGCTGACCGGCCCGGGGGCCAAACAGGTGGGCACGGAGACGATTCACGGGCTCGCGACCAGGATCATGGAAGGCTCCGCCAGCGGCGCCACGATAAAGGCATGGGTGGATACAAAATACGGCATGGTCATGAAGATGCAACTGAGCCAGGCGGGTAGCCCGCTGAAGACCGTCATGGAGGTCACGGATATAAGTTTGACCCCGCCTCCGGCTTCGATCTTCGCCGTCCCGGCAAGCTGCGCCGCGGCCGCCGCAGCCCCGCCACCCCCGACTGCGGCTGAACTCATTGCCGCGGAAACCGGCGACAGCGCCGCCAACTACGTCAACGCCATCTACGGACCCGGCTCGAAGAACTCCTGTTCCGTGGTGCTGCGCGTGGTTCGCGCCAAAAGCATGACTCCCATCGTCAACCGGCTCCAGGTCGCCATCGACACCACCTACAACGTCGACAGCCCGCCTCACTACGTCTCCGGGATGGGCACCGATGGCCATCAGACCTTCTCCGGCGGCGGCATTCACGAGATTACCAGTCAGATCCGCAACGGCATGGTGCGCATCGATAACCCGCCCGCCTACTTCATGCTGGATGTGAACCTGATGAAGCCCGGCACCGGCGCAAGCGAGGCGCTCATCTACCGCCAGTGCTTTGCGCCCACCACAGTGCTCCTCTTCGTGGTCAAGGACGCCGACAACCCCTCCGAAGGCGGCGACTTTCTGTGGGTCAAGGCCGGCAAGTACGCGGCCATTCCGCATTGAGCGTTTTTCCAATCCATTCCCCGAAAGGAAAACAGAAACGATGAAACTGACCACTCACCTGCACTATGGCGGCAACTGCGCTGAAGCTCTGCGCTTCTACGAAGAGCATTTGGGCGCAAAGATCCTCTTCAGCATGACCTACGAGCAGATGCCGGAGCCGAAAAACATACCGCCGGGATGCGAGCATGGCATCCTTCATGCAAGCATCCGGATAGCGGACGCGACGATCATGGCGTGCGACGCTCCTCCGGACCGCTATCAGCCCATGCGCAGCGCCTATCTTGCTCTTTCCGTCGACAGCAATGAGGAGGCCGAGCGCATCTATGCCCTGCTCTCCGACGGCGGGGAGATCTTCATGCCGATGGCGGAGACCTTCTTCGCCTTCCGCTTCGCCATGCTGCGGGACAAGTTCGGCGCGTCCTGGATGATCATTCACGAGCGGCCTATGCCGGGCGGCGCTTAAGTCGCGAACTTTTGCAGATCATTAACCTCTGCGGGCGCACAATTGGAGTAAAGGAAGAACGAATGAGATTGACCGCAATTGCCGCGCCCGCATTCCTCCCCGTTAACCCGGTAAACACCACCCAACCGAGGACCCCCTCCCCCCTATTTACAGTGAAACCGTGAAACTGTGACGCGGAGGATGGCACCCCCCCACCCCACCTTTTTTATTTTCAAATTCCTGCAGTTAATTATTTGGGCAATAGCCCGCGAAGCCGTAGAGATATATCTAAGCAAAGCAAAATCAATAGTTTAATCAGGACAGTCCCACCGACTCAGCTCTCGAGATACTCCCAGAACGTGTCGGCCAGCTCGGCGCCCAGTTCGTAGGTCATGCGGCGGGCGGAGCGCTCGACCTCTTCGATCAGGCCGTGCAGGTAGTCGCGGGAGCCGGAGATGGCGACGATGCCGATGGTGGCCGACTGCCAGGTGACCGCCTCGTCCAGCTCGGCCACGGAGATGTTGAAGCCCTGGCGAAGCTGATCCTTGAGCGAGCGCACCACCTGCCGCCGGTCCTTGAGCGACTGGGCGTGCTCGATGCGGATTTCGAGCGTCAACTGGGCGACGGGCATGGCACAAAGAGAAATCCACCGACAGTGTAAGTCCGATTTGCGCCGCGGGATAGAGTTTTCTCAGGAATTTGGGAAGAAATCTGGGGTCGTTTGAGGGGCGCGGTCGAGTAGTCTCTCGCTTGTTATCATCAGGACAGGTCCGCGGCGGCGGCTTCTTCCGCCGCAACCTTTGAGGTTCATACTCATCCAGATGACTCCCGCACCACAGGCCGCGGTTCCAGAGCAACTCACGACGTCCGCCGTTGAAGGCGCCACCCACGGTCATGCGCACCTGCATGCGCCTGAGGCCGGCGCGACCGCAAGGCTCATCCACGACCTGCGCGAGCTGTTCAAGGTCAAGGTCGTCGGCCTGGTGCTGGTGACCGGCTGGGGAGGGTTCTACCTGGGATCGATCGCATCCGGCATCTCCTCCATGCAGCGGGGCCTGCTGGACGCGCTGCTGGGGATCGGGCTGGTCTCAGCCGGAGCGGGCGCGCTCAACGAGGCCCTGGAGCGCAGGACCGACGCGCGCATGAAGCGCACCGAGGACCGGCCGATTGCCGCGGGGCGGATCTCGCTGGCCGAGGGAGTGCTGGCCGGACTGGGCGCGGTGGCTCTGGGGGCGGTATGGCTGGCTCTCGCGACCAATCTGCTTACGGTGGCGCTGGCGCTGCTGACGGTTTTTACCTATGTGGCCATCTACACGCCGCTCAAGCGGGTGACGGCGATGGCGACCTTTATCGGCGCATTTCCCGGCGCGATGGGCCCGCTGCTGGGCTGGACCGCGGCGCGGGGGCGGGTCGAGTGGCCGGGGGTGGCGCTCTTCGCGATTCTCTTTGTCTGGCAGTTTCCTCATTTCATGTCGATTGCGTGGTTGTATCGCGAGGACTATGCGCGCGCCGGAATCAAAATGCTTCCTGTCGTCCAGCCGGACGGATGGTCCACCGTGGCGCAGGCGCTGTTCTTTGCCGTGTTGATGATTCCGGTGAGCCTTGCGCCGTGGCTGCTGGGCGTGGCCGGGGTGACTTATGCCGTGCTGGCAACTCTGCTCGGATTGTTTTATCTGGCTTACACCATCCGCTTCGCCCGCATCCTGCGCGCTACCGATGAGGACGAGAGCCGCAGGCTGGCCCGCGATCTTCTCAAGGTGAGCGTTCTCTACCTGCCGCTGCTGTTTACGACGCTGATGCTCTGCGCAAAGGCGAAGCAATGAGGAAGCCATGACGGCCATTGCCCCGCAATCCGGCACTCGCTTCGCTATCGGGGCCATTCTCGCCGTGAGCGCGGCGGCTACAGCGTTTCTCTTCTGGCTGATCTATGTGCATCCCGCCGCGGCGTCGAGCACGCAATACGCCTTTCTGCCCGCGCTGAATGCGCTGCTCAACGGCCTGAGCGCCACGGCGCTGCTGATCGGCTACACCTTCATCCGGGCGCGGCGAATCCAGGCGCATCGCGCGGCCATGATGACGGCCTTTGGCTTCTCCACGCTATTTCTGGTCAGCTACATTCTCCATCACGCGCTGCACGGCGATGTCCGCTACCCGGCCCACGCGGCCCTGCGCATGGTCTACCTGCCGCTGCTGGCCAGCCATATCATTCTTGCGGTGGTGGCGCTGCCGCTGGTGCTGGTGACTTTTTTCTTCTCGCTGACCGGGCGGATTCCGCAACATCGCAAGGTTGCGCGGTGGACATTTCCGCTGTGGCTCTATGTTTCGATCACCGGCGTCATCACCTGGGCGATGCTGCGGCTGGCGCGTGGGTAGGGACTAGGGACCAGGGACTAAGGGACTAGGGACTAAGGGACTAGGGACTAAGGGACTAAGGGACTAGGGACTAAGGGACTAGGGATTAGGGACTACGGGACTAGGGACTAAAAGACTAGGGAAGGCAAGAATCGCAAACCGCTCTTGACAGGAACAACGATGGCCGCAGGCAAGACGAATTCGAGTTCTTACCGCTCCGGCGACGGGACGCGGCAACTGCTGCAATGGGGCGCGTCGATTCTGGGCGCGGGGCTGTTGGCGGCGGTTCTGCTGGAGACGCTGCTGGGCGGCTTCTCGCCGACCGGCGCCAGCACCAACACGGGCTGGTTCGCGCTGATTGTCGCGCTGATGTGCATTCCCTTCGGCGGCCTGCTGCTGGCGCTGGGGGTGGCGAAATGGCTGCGCAACCGGGGGCTTTCACGCAAACGCTGACGGTCTGTTATGCTTTTCCATGATTGAAGTGCAACGGCTGGATTGGAGTGCAACGACATGGCAAGAAGCGTAAACAAGGTCACCCTTTTGGGCAATGTGGGCAAAGACCCCGAAATCCGTTCCACCCCCGGCGGCACCATGGTGGCCAACCTCGCGCTGGCCACGAGCGACCGCCAGAAGGACGCGCAGGGAAACTGGCAGGATCACACCGAATGGCACAATCTGAAGGCCTTCAACCGCACCGCCGAGATTGTGCGCGACTACGTGAAGAAGGGCTCCAAGCTGTACATCGAGGGCAAGATCACGACGAATAGCTGGGAGGACAAAGAGACCAAGGTGAAGAAGTATCGCACCGAGATTCTGGTCAACGAACTGGTTCTGCTCTCCGGGCGGGAAGAGGGACCGGGCAGCGCTGGCGCGGGCGGTTACAGCCGGCCGGCCAGCACTCCGGCTTCGGCAGCGAGCTTTGACCAGCGGCCTCCGGCAGCCGCCGGCGGCGCGGAAGACTACACCCAGCAGACCGAAATCTCGGACGAGGATATACCGTTTTGAAGGCAGCAGACAGCTAACAGCTCACAGCCGACAGTTAGGAGTTGTCAGGTGCCTGTGGTCATTCCGTGGCCGGGGAAAGGCCAGCAGAATCCGCAAGGAAAGCCTTGCCCGTTCGATTCTCCGTTTCCACCAAGCTGTCTGCTGTGAGCTGTTCGCTGTCAGCTTTCCTTCATCAACGTGGCGATGAGCGTGTCTTTGCGGCTGTTCGCCATTGCGTCGGCGTTGCCGAGTACGCGCAGCCATGCGAAGACCGCTCCAGCGGCCAGGACGAGAAAGACCGGCACGGCCACCCAGGACTTTCCAAAGAACCAGCAGAGCGCGAAGACGGCTGCGCCAGTACCCAGCACCGCCAACTGAACCAGCAGCGCCAGTAGCGCGTTGGACTGCGAACCGCGCTGGCGCTGCATCCTGCCGGGATTGATGCGGTAGGGCATGATGAGCGAAAAGATGTTGCCCGCGGCCAGGTTTGCAGGCAGCGCGAAGAGGAGCCAGGCCGCCGCGGCCGCCAGCATCACACCGCCGGGCCAGCCCAGCCGCAGAACTGACACCATGCCGGCCAGCAGCGCGTCCAGGAAGAACAGCATGGAGTGAAAGAGATTCTTGGCCAGCAAGACAGTCCGGATGGGCGTGGGAGAGAGAAAGAGAATCTGAATGCCCTCTCCCTCTGCGCCGAGATTGTTGTAAAACAACTGGGTGAAGCCGAGCAGCGCGTAGGCCACGCAGAGCGGCAGGGCAAATGGGTAGGGGTTCACCGCCCCCGAGGCGTTGTTGCGAAAAATGCTGGCAAGAATGAGCACCATCAGGATGGGCGTGCCCAGCGCCCAGAGCAGGGGCAGGGTGCGCAGCAGGGCGCGGGTTTCCTTTTCGATGACCGCGGCAATGGCGCCGCCGGCGAGACCGCTGCCCCTGGGCCGGGCCGGACTGACTGAGAGCACATGCGATTTGCTCCGGCTCGGGAGCGCCTTGCTTCGGGCTGGGAGCGTCTTGCTCCGTTTCGGCGCCAGGCCGAGGCTTTCGCCGCGATACTCGGCCCGCAGGCGCCCGGCCAGCGCGCCGCCCACAGCCAGCACATACAGGCCAAGGAGACCGAGCGAGGCCAGGGCCGGTACGGGCTGCGCGTTGCCGGCCTGCTCCAGAGCCTGCGCGGCCAGCCCCGGCGGCAGCCAGCGTTGGACGGCATCGGCGGTCTCCAGCCAGGGCCCATATTTGGCACGCATCTGGCGGTAGTCCTCAGCCCGCTGATCCGGGGCGATGTGTCCGGAATGCCGCCTCTGGTGAAGCGCCGGATTCAGCAGTTGCAGGCTCATCAACAGCAGCATGAAGATTGCGCCCACAATCTCCCGCGTCCTGCGCTGCGCCAGCCAGCGGTCGATCCAGGCAAAGACGGCCCGCACCAGCAGGATGTTGAAGGCCGCAAAGACTGCCAGCCCGAGCGCCGTCCAGCCAAAGAGTTCCGGCCGCGCCAGGGTGATGCCTACCCAGATGCCCAGGCAGCAAAGGCCGCCCATGATCGTTGAGACATCCGCCAGGCCGAAGACCACGTAGAGCAGGTAGTAGGAGCCGAAGCGCACCGGAAAGCGCAGCAGGATGCTCAGGTCGAACTGCTCCTGAAAGGAGGCCAGCATGATGGGAACCATCTGCCAGAGGATGCACGCCCCCCAGAACAGGATCGGCAGGAACTGCCACCGCCCCGAGGAAGCCACCAGATAGGCCATTGCGCCGGCGCCCGCGCCCACCCCCAGACCCAGGACGCCATAGATGCCAAAGACCACGATGCGCGCGCCCAGCTCAAACGCGCCCATCCTGGAGCGCAGTCCATTGAGGAAGATGCGCCAGCGCAGGTAGGCCATGGCCGCATACTGGACCCGCGCCTGGGCGCTCAGCAGGCCGCCGGATTTGCCCGCATCGGCCTCGCCCGGCCCGTTCATGCCAGCCCCGCTTATGCCAACCACGACAGCTCCTGCGGCGGCTCAGCCTGGCCGCCCGCTCCCACAATCGAGAGGAAAATCTCTTCCAGCGTCAGGCGTTGTTCATCCTCGGCGCCCGGCAACGTGCTGGCAACGCCCGCGCGCAACTCCTCAATGGAGCCATTGGCCACCAGGCGCCCCTTCGAGATGATGGCCACGTGGCTGCACAGCCGCTCCACAATCTCCAGCACGTGAGTGGTGAGGAAGATGGTTGCGCCGCGGTTGAGCATTCCCTGGAGCATGTTCTTCAACATGCCGGCGGCAATCGCATCCACGCCCTCGAATGGCTCGTCGAGAAAGAGCACCTTGGGCCCGTGAATGACAGCCGCGGCCAGAGCCAGTTTCTTCTTCATGCCGTGGGAGAAGTCGGTGACCAGCTTGCGGTTCTCATCGGCGAGTTGCATAAAGTCGAGCAGCTCTTCGGTGCGGCTGTTCGTGGTTTCGCGGTCGAGGCCGTACATGCGGCCCACAAAATGGAGATACTCGGGAGCGGTGAGCCGTCCCAGCAGTGCCATCCCCTCGGGCACCACGCCGATCTGGCGCTTGAGTTCCAGGGCGCCTGCCGTGAAGGGCTGGCCCAGAATCTCCATCGTCCCCGCGCTCGGTTCGAGGAGGCCGGTGAGCATTTTGATGGTGGTGGACTTCCCTGCCCCGTTGGGCCCGAGAAAGCCGAAGAATTGCCCCGGAGCCACGCTCATGGTCACATCGGCAACGGCAGTGAGGGCGCCGAAGCGCCGGGTGAGGCCATGCGTCTGAATCGCCGCGATTTCCATTTGGGCAAGGATAACAAGGTTGGCTGCTCAAACAAAACGGAGGCTCGGCCAGGGATAGTTGCAGGCGAGCGAAACTCTTCGAGCGGATCGGTGTTATAAAGGGTAATTCCCGTCTTGATCGCCGGAGGCATTTGATGCGTCTCAACAGCCTGCTCCTCAATCTAGGCTCGGTGGCATTCCTTGCATTGGCTCAATCCATTCAAGCCCAGCAATCCGCATCCCCGGCAAATCCGCCTGCACCTGAGCCGTCAACGCAAGCGCCCAGCATGACTGTTGTAAGCCGCGCCGTGGTTCTCGATATTGCCGTCACCGATGCAAAGGGCCATCCTGTAAGAGGTCTCAAGAAGAGCGACTTCACCCTCCTCGAAGACGGCGCTCCCCAGGCTCTCAAGAGCTTTGAAGAGCACAATTCCGGCACGGTCTCAAGCGCGGATACGGCGGCAAAACTCCCAGCGAATACCTACACGAACTACATCGCCGCTCCAAACAGCAACGCTTCCACCGTGCTTCTGATCGATGCGGAGGACACCGACCTCGATGCGCAGATGCAGCTCCACGAGCAGCTCGTGGACTACATCAAGCACATGACTCCGGGAACATCTCTGGCCATCTTCGCACTCGACGACCGAATGCACCTCGTCCAGGGCTTCACCACCGACCAGCAGCTTCTGCTCGAAGCGATCAATCGCAAGTGGGCCACGCCGCACCAGGGCGTCTTCGAAGGCGGGAGATCCGCTTACCGGCACTTCCGGCGCGAGATTATCCGCGAAGGCATGCAGGAACTTGGCCGCTATCTCTCCGGCTTTTCGGGACGCAAGAATCTGATCTGGTTCAACAACCCGTCCATGGTCGTCGACGCGTATCTCAACGATGCCGACGGGACGGTGAGAGCCCGTGCAGCCAGCGCAGGCGGCGGGGCGCCGGGAAGCGCAGGAAACTCAGGAGCAACAGCGCGCCGCGCCTCGGGCGCCGCATTCGACTCCGGCGTCCTGGCTAACGAGGAGCCCGTGAACCTGATCGGCAATTCATTTCACGACGCCACCGAATTCGAGGGCGACCTCAGCGAGACGACCGACGTGCTCACGCTGAGCCGGGTTGCGGTGTACATTGTGGATGCGCGCGGCCTGGTTACCGGCGGCCCCAACGCAGGCGAGCGCGTCAACCTCGACAACTCCTACCTCAGCACGATCTCCGAAGCCACCGGAGGCAAGTCCTTCTACAACACCAACGGCCTCAAGAACGTAATCGCTGAAGTGGTCGAAACCGGCTCCAACTACTACACCGTCTCCTACACCCCGACCAACAACAACTGGAACGGAAAGTTCCGGCACATCAAGGTCGAAGTCAACGGCCAGAAACTCAATCTCGAGTACCGGAGCGGCTACCTGGCCCGCGACCGGGAGGATCAGGAACAACGCCACCTCGCCGCCGTCCAGAGGATCTCCGGCAAATTCATTCCGGCCGCGGAGACGCAAACCGGAAACACGCCGGGGGTTCTGATTCACCGCGGGCCGGATGAAAGCCTGCAAGCCTCCATGACTCTGGGCGCAATCCCTCCCACGGAGTTGATCTTCGCCGCCAGCCTCACATCCTCAACGAAGGTCGAGAAGGCCGGCAAGAAGGCCGAGCTGCCGCCGGACAACTATCTGCGCCCCAGGTTCCATGCCGAGCCCTATCGCAACTACCATTTGCTCTACGCCACGGACGCGCGCAAGATCGGGTTCAGGCGGACGCCCGATGGCATCCGGCACGACCAGATCGATTTCGTCGCAGTCGTCTATACCGACCAGGGCGTGGTCGTGAATTCTCTGATCACCAGCGTCCATTTCGATCTCTCCGACCCGAGTTATCGCCGGCTGACCCAGACCGGCCTGACGATGTCCCAGCGCATCGCAGTGCCCGTCAAAGGCAGGTACTTCATTCGCGTTGGCATTCGCGATGCAGCCGGGGACCGCGTCGGAGCGATGGAGATCCCGGCGGAAGACGTGAAACCAGGCGTCGCGGGCGTGGGGCAAACCCTGGAGCCTTGACTTCAGGGCTGCCCATTCATTCTGGGCGCGCATTGGGCAGACTAGCTCACGTCCTCTTCGTTCGCCTCGCCCAGCGGGTCGTTGTCGCGGTCGGCGACCTCTACCAGCGCAGCCAGCTTTGCGGCTAACTCAGGGGTCCAGCTTGACTCGGGGGCGCGCCAACTCCAGTTGCCCGCAGGGACAGACGGCGTATTCATGCGGGCCTCGGAGCCTAGCTCAAGGAGATCTTGCGCGGGAACTACGGCCACTTGCGCGACGCTTGTCTCGACGGCACGGATGAGCGGCCAGACGGGATGGCCGTGGACCGAACCCAGATAAGCCTCGACGGCCTTGCGCTCTGGCCTGGCGGCCTCCTGCCACCAGCCGAGCGTGGTGTTGTTGTCGTGCGTGCCGGTGTAGGCGACTGTGGAGGGGGTGAAGCGGTGGGGCAGGTGGATGTGCGCGCCCTTGCTGTTAAAGCCGAACTGGAGGACCTTCATTCCCGGCAGGCCGAGGGCGAGGCGCAGAGCGTCCACCTCGGGGGTGATGAGGCCCAGGTCTTCAGCGACCAGCGGCAGGGGCCCCAGCGCAGCCTCCAGCGCGCGGAAGAGCGCCAGGCCCGGCGCCTTGATCCACTCGCCGTGGATGGCCGTCTCCTCGGCGGCGGGAATCGCCCAGTAAGCCTCGAAGCCGCGAAAGTGGTCGAGGCGGACGATGTCATAAAGCTCGCAGGCGCGGCGGATGCGCTCGATCCACCAGTTGAAGCCGTGTGCGGCGAGGAGATCCCAGCGATAGAGCGGGTTGCCCCAGCGCTGGCCGGTGGGAGAAAAGTAGTCGGGCGGGACGCCGGCGATGTGGATGGGCTTGAGGTCCGCGTCCAGTTCAAAGAGATCGGGGTGAACCCAGACGTCGGCCGAATCCATGTTGACGAAGATGGGCACGTCGCCCATGATGCGGATTCCGAAGCGCGCGGCGGCCTGGCGGAGATTGCTCCACTGGAGGGCGAAGGCGAATTGCAGAACCTGCTCCTGGGCCAGGGCGCGGGCGTGCAGGGCTGCTGCCTCGGCCATAGCCTTTGGATCGCGGCGGCGCAGCGGCTCAGGCCACTGGACCCACGCGCCGGTGGAGTATTGGCGGCGCAGCACGGCAAAGAGGGCGTAATCGGCGAGCCAGACTGCCTCGGCGCGGCAAAACTCCTGGAACTGCGCCCACTGCTGAGAGAGGCGCGCGTCGTTGGGCGCGCGGCGAAGAAAGTTGCCTGCCGCTTCAAAGAGCAGCGGGAGCTTGCGCGACTCCACCTGACCGAAATCGGCGGGGCCGCCGCGGCCGGCAAGGCCCGCAATGCGCTCGCCGTCGATCCAGCCCCAATCGGAGAGGAACTCAAGGCTGATGAGGAAGGGATTGCCGGCAAAGGCCGAAGAGGCGGCATAGGGCGAGTTGCCGTAGCCGGTGGGGCAGAGCGGCAGCACCTGCCAGAGGTGCTGCCGAGCCTCGGCGAGAAAGGCCACGAAGTCATGGGCGGCAGGACCGAGGTCGCCGATGCCCCCGTAGGAGGGGAGCGAGGTGACGTGCAGCAGAACTCCGGAGGAACGCTGAAACTCCATGTCTTTATTATCGGCTGAGGACGGGGCGAGTCGATGCAACGGGCGGATATAATCCGAATGTCCGGCTGAAGAGGCCGTCACGACTTTCTCAAAAGCCCCCGAGGAGCAATCCCTTGCAAATGCGTTTCAGCCGATTCTTGATTTCAGCGTTGGTATTGCTGCCTGCTGTTCTTGCGCCCGGTGCCGCCGCCGCGGCGAAGCCGGCACTTCCCCAGCCCATCATCGTCAGCGCGGGCTGGCAGTTGCAGGATGTGGCCAAGGCGCCGCAATCCGGCGCGGAGGTTTCGGCTCCGGAGTTCAGCACGACGGGCTGGTACACGGCCACAGTTCCGGGAACGGTGCTGACGACGCTGGTGAACAACCACGTCTATCCCGAGCCGCTTTATGGAGAGAACAACCGTCCGGAGAATATTCCGGAGAGTCTGGCGCGAACGTCCTATTGGTATCGAACCGTAATTGATATTCCGAAGGGCTGGGCCGGGGAGCGGATCTGGCTGAACTTCGAGGGCATCAACTACTCGTCAAGCGTGTGGGTGAACGGCGCTCAGGTTGGGACGACGCGCGGCGCCTTTATGCGCGGCATCTTCGACATCACGGCCAACGTGAAGCCCGGCAAGCAGGCCGTGGTGGCCGTGCTGGTTGCGCCGCAGCCCCATCCCGGCGACCCGCATGAACATACGCTGCGCGCCGGCACGGGAAAGAACGGCGGCATCACGGCCATCGACGGGCCGACGTTTCTGTCGACGATCGGGTGGGACTGGATTCCGGCGATTCGCGACCGCGACACCGGCATCTGGCAAAAGGTCTTTCTCTCGGCAACGGGGCCGGTGCTGGTAAAGGATCCGCTGGTGACCACCGATCTTCCGCTGCCGAAGACGGACTCGACGGACATTGGCGTGCAGGCCACCGTGGAGAATGTCAGCGACAAGCCGGTGAAGGGCGTGTTGAAGGGCAGCATTGAAGAGATCGCGTTTGAGCGGCCGGTCGAGCTGGCGCCGCACAGCAAGCAGATTGTCGACTTCGACCAAAAGAACACGCCCGCGCTGCACGTGGAGCACCCAAGGCTGTGGTGGCCGAACGGCTACGGCGCTCAGGATCTCTACAAGCTGCACCTGAGCTTCGAGATGGAGGGCAATCTCTCTGACGCGCAGGACGTGGATTTTGGCGTTCGCAAGATCACTTACGCGGTTCCCGGCACCGACACGCTGACCATCTCTGTGAATGGCGTCCCGATCTTCATTCGCGGCGGAAACTGGGGGCTGGACGAAGCGCTGAAGCGCATCCCGCGCGAGCGGCTGGAAGCCGAGATTCGCATGCACAAGCTGGCCAACCTGAACCTGATTCGCAACTGGGTGGGCCAGAGCACCAGCGAAGACTTTTACGAACTGTGCGACAAGTACGGCATTCTGCTGTGGGACGAGTTCTTCCAGCCCAATCCCGCCGACGGGCCGAATCCCACCGATATTGAAACCTATGTCGCCAACGTGCGGGAGAAGATTTTGCGCTTCCGCAACCATCCGTCGATTGCCGTCTGGTGCGCGCGCAACGAAGGGTTTCCGCCCAAGGAGATTGACGCGGAGTTGCGCAAGCTGATGGCCGAACTGGAACCCACGCGGCGCTACCAACCCAGCTCGACCGACGGAGCCGGCGTGCGTTCGCATGGCCCTTACTTCTGGCGGACGCCGCGCGAGTACTACAGGGTAACCGACGATTTCTTCAAGACGGAGACCGGCAGCGTCTCGGTGCCGACGCTCGAATCCATCCACGGCATGATGCCCCAGAAGGATTGGGAGACGATCACCGATGACTGGGCCGAGCACGATATGGCCAAGGGCGCGCAGCGCGGAGATCAATACCCCGGTGTGCTGGCCGCCCGCTATGGCAAGATCGCCAACCTGGCCGACTTTGTGCGCAAGGCGCAACTGATGAATTACGAAGCCTTCCGAGCGATGTATGAGGGGCGCAACGCGCAGATGTTCCATCCCACGACGGCCGTGATTACCTGGATGAGCCACCCGGCGCAGCCCAGCTTCGTCTGGCAGCTCTACCACTACGACCTGGAGCCGAACTCGTCGCTCTTCGCGGTGAGGAGCGCGGGGGAGATGGTGCACATTCAATTCAACGAAGCCGACGGCGAGTTGCAGGTGATCAACAATCTTCCTCAGCCGCTGACCGATGCTGTTGCGCGCGTCTCCATCTACCTTCTCGACGGAACGCTGGCTTCGCAGTACGACACGAAGGTCACGGCTGAGCCTTCATCCGTGACCAATCTTGGCGAAGTGAAGTTCCCGCCGCGGATCTCTTCGACGCATTTTCTCAAGCTGGAGCTGAGGGACGCAAAGGGGGAACTGGTCTCATCGAATTTCTACTGGCGCGGCGAGCCGGGGTATCCGGATCTTTTGACGGACCTGAATGAACTGCCCAAGGTAACGCTTGAGGCCAAAGTTGAGCGGAGCATCTCCGGCGGCAAACAGATGGTGACCGTGACGCTCCATAATCCAACCAACAGCGTCGCCCTGATGGCTCATCTGCAACTGCGCGATAGCTCCGGCGAGCGCGTGCTGCCGGTGTACTACAGCGACAACTATGTGTCGCTGGTTCCGAATGAGAGTAAAACCATCACTATCGAAGCTGCTCAACAGGATTCCATGGACAAGGGTGCAACGGTGGTGGTCGATGGCTGGAATGTGAGTGTCGCGCCGGCATCGGCGGCCGGCGTTTCGATTGCGCCCAACATTGACGCCCAGCCGGAGCACTGGCCGGTGACGGGGCTGCCCTTCCAGACGGTTGGGCTGCGGTAAAGGTTCTTTGCGGCCGGATGAGAATGACTCGTCGAGGTTCGTGGATTCCCACCTTAGTATGGTGAGTCTAAAGTACGTCGAAAAACGACCGCAGATTCTTCGACTCACCACCCCCGAACTGAAAGACGTTCGGGGCCCCGTTCGCTCAGAGGTTGTGACTTAATCGCGGTTCTATTTTCAGCGCGGCAGCAG
>Ga0302156_10000991_pt1 | contig 26160 bp, 26 predicted proteins | sample I_Bog_N3_2_FD_193503 | JGI IMG/M metagenome (GOLD analysis project Ga0302156, IMG submission 193503) | Peat permafrost microbial communities from Stordalen Mire near Abisko, Sweden - I_Bog_N3_2 | ecosystem: Environmental > Terrestrial > Soil > Wetlands > Peat | place: Sweden: Abisko, Stordalen... | reverse complement strand
ACCATCCTGCAGGCGGCCACGGAGCGCCTGCGTCCGGTGCTGATGACGGCCACCGTCGCGTCGATCGGCATGCTGCCGGCGGCGCTCGCGACCGGCGTGGGCACCGACGTGCAGCGCGGCGTGGCGACCGTGGTCGTCAGCGGCCTGATCGTGTCGACCCTGTTGACCTTGCTGGTGCTGCCGACGCTCTATTTCACGATCGAGCGATTCTTCGAAGGCCGCGTGCTGGATCGCCAGCAACGACGGAGCCGGTGATGCCGATGTCCACTTCCCAAGCTTTCATGCGCGGCACGCTCTGCGCAGCGGCCGTGTTCGCACTGGCCGGCTGTGTCGTCGGTCCGGACTACCACCGCCCCGGGCTGCCGGTCGCGCAGCACTACACCGAGGCCGCGACCGAGGCGCGGCTGCGGGCGGATCGACGGGTGGCGCCGGCCGATCTGCCGCAATCCTGGTGGGCGTTGTATCGCTCGCCGGCGCTCGACGAACTGGTTCGCGCCGCCCTCGCCAACAACCCGAGCGTGGCATCGGCACAGGCGGCGCTGCAGGTTGCAATCGAGAACCGGCGCGCCCAGCAAAGCGCGTTCTTCCCGACGGTCGGCCTCGATTACTCGGCGACCCGGCAGAAGGTCGCCGCCCCGTTGGCCAGCCCGCTCGCGTCGAACGCCGATCTGTTCAACCTCCACACAGCGCAGGTCAACGTGTCGTACACGCCGGATCTGTTCGGCCTGAATCGGCGCCAGGTCGAATCGCTGAAGGCGCAGGAGGACAACCAGCGCTGGAACGTGGAGGCGACCTACCTGACGCTGACCTCGAACCTGGTCGTCGCCGCCATCACCGAGTCCGGCCTGCGCGCCCAGGTCGACGCGACACGGCGCTCGATCGAGCTCCAGTCCGACATCCTGCAGCGCTTCCGCAAGCTGCAGGCCATGGGGCAGAACTCGACGCTCGACGTGGCGCAGCAGGAAGCCCAGCTCGCATCGCTGGAGGCGAACCTGCCGCCGCTCGAGAAGCAGCTCGCACTGCAGCGCGACCAGCTCAAGGCGCTGTGCGGCGTGCTGCCCGATGCGACGCTCGCCGAGTTCAGGCTCGACCAACTGACATTGCCCGAGCCTCTTCCGCTGACGCTGCCGTCCACGCTCGTCGAGCATCGGCCGGACGTGCTTGCCGCCGAGGCGCAGTTGCGCTCGGCAAGCGCCGATATCGGCGTGGCCACCGCCAATCGCCTGCCCGAGGTGACGTTGGGCGTGAACTCGTGGGGCTCGTCGGCATCTTCGCTGGCCAAGCTGTTCTCGCCGGGCACCACGTTCTGGACGCTGGCTGGCAGCGTCAGCGAGACGGTCTTCGACGGCGGCGCGCTCGGGCATCGCGAAGCGGCGGCGCGCGCCGCGTACGACCAGGCGGCGGCTCAATACCGGTCGACGGTCATCAATGCGTTCCAGAACGTCGCCGATGCGCTGCAGGCGATCGACGCGGACGCCCGGGCGCTGGCCGCCTCGCAACGCGCGCAGGACGCCGCGGACCGCACGCTCGCGATCACGCGCCGCCAGCTCGAACTCGGCGACGCGAGCGCGCTGGCAGTGATTTCGGCCGAGCAGAGCGTGCAGCAGGCGACCCTGGCCACCGTGCAGGCGCGGGCGAACCGGCTCGCCGATGCGGCAGCCCTGCTGCAGGCACTCGGCGGCGGCTGGTGGAACCGGCCCGCAGGCACGACCCCGGCGTCCGGGCACGTCTCCGCCGATTGACGCCGAGCGACTCGTAGCGCCAAATCCCTTCATCACATCCAATCATCGCCATGCACATCGAACGACACGAGACCGGGCCACGTTTCAGCGAGATGACGATTGCGACCTTCGGGGACAGCAAGCTGATCTTCATTGCTGGCCAGGTGGCAGAGAACACGTCGCTGGACATCGGCGGCCAGACGCGCGAGGTCCTGGGCTTCATCGACCGCCTGCTCGAACACGTCGGCGCGCGTCGCGAGCACATCATGTCGGCACGCGTCTACCTGGCGTCGGTGGGCGACTACGCGCAGATGAATGCGGTCTGGGACGACTGGGTCGTGCCGGGGCACACGCCGGCACGTTGCACGATCGGCGCCAAGCTGATCAACAGCGCCTACAAGGTCGAGATCGAGGCAACGGCGGCGTTCACCCCCAGCGCTGACCACTCGCACGACGACAACTGCGAGAAGCCGCATTCGCACACCGATCTGCGCTAGTGTCCCGTCCTGCATATAACTGCGTTAAATCGGCTTCAAACAGGCCAGGGCGGCGTTTCGACTCCTCGCCGTACCGCCCCGGTACGTCTGCGGTTTGCGCCTTGCCCTGACCTGTTTGAAGCGCGATTTGCTTTTCGCAGCTATATGCAGGACAGGACGCTAGCCGCCCCACGCGAAAGGCGACTGATGGCTCGAGACATGACCGGCATGGGTGAAAAAGACCGAACCGTTGCCCAACGCCGGATAGCTGTAGTACCAAACATCCCTTCCGTCCAGTTGCAGCCGTCTTGTCGGCTCACCGAGAAGCCTCGAGACTTCGTCCGTGGTCATCCCGGAGTCAACCTTCGACCAGTTGATCCGCAGTTGCGCCTGCGGGCTCTGGGCGACCGGATCTTCCCCTGGCTGTCGCGCTGCCAGCGGTGCGGCCAGGAGCGCCGCCTTCGGGGTGGCGCGAGAATCGTCCTGAACGGCGGCCTGAGACGCCGTCGATAGCGCAACGCGGGGCACCCCGGGCGCGGGTTGTTCGGCCAGAGCGGGTTGGCGCTCCAGTCGATCCAATCGTGCCTGCAACTGCTGGACGGCTGCCTTCAGCGCGATGACTTCGCGTTCCAAGCTGACGACATCGGGCTCAGCGGCGTGTACGGTTGTTGGGTGTCCCACCCCGAGCAGCAAGAGCAGCACCAGGGGCATCCGCATCCATCCCCATCGGGAAAGGTGCAAGCTCACGGCGACGAACGCTGGCATCTGGCTACCGGCTTCCCATTTGCGCGCGCAGGCCATCGTTGCGCTATCTGGACGCGGCATATGCCGCGACCGCCTTGATCTGCTCCGCTGTCAAGGTGCGAACCACCGCCGACATGATCGGCGCATTCGAACGCAAGCCCGACTGGAAGCCCTGCAATTGGGCGACGAGATAGTCGACGTGCTGTCCACCGAGCCTCGGAAACGCGGCAGCCCCCTCGGCGCTTGCACCGTGGCAGCTCGCACAGGCGGGAACACCCTGCGCAGGAACGCCTTTGCCATAGATTTCCGCTCCAGCGGCTACCAGTTTCGAGTCGCCGGGCTGCCCCGGTACCGGCTTCTGGGCAGCGTAGTAGTCAGCGAGTTCCTTGATCGTGTCGTCACCGAGCTGTGAGGACATTCCCCACATGTAGGCCTGGGCGTTGGGATCGCTGCGCAGGTGCCCGCGGAATGCATCGAGCTGCAGCATGATGTAGGCCGACTGCTGCCCCGCCAGTCGCGGGAACACGGGCGACACGCTTCGACCCTCTGGACCGTGACAGGCCGAGCAGACGCCCGACGCGAGTGCCTTCGCGTCTTGCGGGGCAGCAGAGGCGCCTGCGGTGAACAGGGTTGCCAATGCGAGCGCAATGAACTTGTGCATGCTGATTCGCCTAGAAGTTGATCCAGCTCAGGAGATACAAGGTGTTGTTGTCCCGCGCGCTCCTGCCTGAGCCGTCGTAGTTGGAACTGCCGCCGTTGAACTTGTTGTAAGCCGTGTATTGCAGCGCGAACTTGGTGTTCTCGTAGGGCACCCAGTCAAGCTCCGAACTCCAACCTTTGCTGTCGGGAATGCTGTTGGCGTATCCCGTCAACGGCGTCCCGCCCGGGTAGAGTGCCGCGTCCGCCGAACCCGTCGTCGAGAACACGCCCAGCGCACCGCCGTATCGACGTTGGTAGTAGTAGCTGCTGCCGATGCGAATCGTCGTGAGCCGGTCCGATGCGTTGGAGGACAGCCCTGCCGCATGGAACGCATCGAGCTGTTGCTGCTCCCGGATGTAGGTCGCCGTCACGCACACCAGGTGCTCGTCGCCGATGTACTGATATTGGCTGTCGAGGGCCCAGTCGCGATAGCGGTTCGTCGCGCCGTCCAGCGCCGTCCCGCCGCCAGGGTACAGACGTGCGTCGACCCCATAGGTGCCGAACTCCCACGAGCTGCGGTCCCACTGACGCTCGTAGGCCAGTCGCCAGTACGGCGCCACGCCGCGCACGACGTTGCTGCTCGTGCTGTCGACGACCGCTGCTGCCGGCGCCGAATGGTAGACGCCGAATTCTCCGAACAGCGAATTTCGCCAGGACCCGTACACGCTGAGGCCTGCCACGCCCGCGTCGACGAGCCCGCCATCGATCATGGTCGACTGTCCGGGCGACGGCGCGGTCGCACTGCGCTGGTCGAACGGCGACTGCCAAGCAGGCGTCGTGTTCCACAGGTCTTGTACGGTCGGATTGTTGTTGGCGCTGACACCCCAGAGAAAATCGTCATTCGCCGGTCGTGCATACCGGATATCGGTGTTGTCCCAGCCGAACGTGCCGCTGGTCCCGTCATACGTCATCTGAACGAAGGCGCCGAAGTTCGGCGCGATGCGTCCGGCGTAGAACAGGCTGGCCTGCTGGGGAAACAGCACCTGGCCGTTCTTCGCAAGCGCGTCGGCGGGCACGCTTCCGGTGCCGGCCTGCGTGTCGGGCACCTTCGCCTTGGTCGAGGTATAGGACGCCTGGAACATGAACGACAGCGGCGGCAATTGATTCAGCGCCAAGGTCTGATCCTTGTTCGCGTTCATCCCGCTGACCTGAGGAAGGTTGTCGATGGTGTAGGCGTGCAGCTTGAAGTTGCGACCGAAGGGCGTGAGCTCCGGAAAAACGGTATGGCAAGCCTCGCAAGCCATCCCCGTCTGGCGAGCGAAACTCGGCACCGCTTGCGCGCCACCAGCCGCAAGCAGGAGCATGCTGCCGACAAAGACGAGCATGACGACGGATTTCCATGACCTGTCTTGCTGCATCGCGATCTCCTGTTCGAGCTTCATTGATTTCGACGTTTCTGGTTCAACCGGGTCAGTAGTTGCTTGTCTTTCCGGAGCGAAACCGACCGTCGGATGGACATCCAGTGCAGATCGCCCCCGGCCGACGATTGACGGTGAGCAAACAGCGCGGACGGCGCGACGATGTCTGGCAGCGCCATGACAGACGCGATCCCACAATAGCGAGGACGCGTGATGTCGAGTTGATCAACATCAAACGGCGGCAACGAACGCTCCACCTTCCGACGGAACGCTCCATCGAAGCGGGCATCGAGGACACCGTCAGCGCGAGAGGCCGCCCAGTTTGTTTCGGCATCCTCGCGGTATTGGGCGATCAGCATGAGGTTCGCGGCGCGTCGCGTCTGTTCGGTAGCGAACATCCGGGCCCCCAGGATCGAAGAATCCGCGTCGCCTCTCTGAAATCCACTTGCGCGGGCGCTTCGTCCTTCTGGCTGGTTCAATCCACGGAGCGCCCGAGCCTGGCAGGCGAGAACGCTGCGACGATCTCGAGGTCGACCAGCCAGCCACTGGTGGAGCGTTCACGGACACCCGCGGTCGTGTTGCGACCTGTCCTGAGGCTGACCACGGATCCCATACCGCCCGCCTCTCGCAACAATCGATCAACGAGGTTCAACGCGCCAAGCAATTGCTCTCGGGCATCGAGGTTGCGAGTCATGTGCTACTTGGCCATACAAGTAGACGACCGTGCCATTGCCCACTGCCATCTCCGCGATGCGACGGATGCGCGGCAATCCATCTGGTCCGGCGGTCACGGCAAGAGTTGGTGAGTAGCGCCCGTCGACGAACTCGGCCGTGTGCGCGGCGCAGAAGCGATTCAGGAATGATCGGGAAGCCAACCGGCTCAGTTCAACGACCTCTTCTGTCAGGACTGGCGCGGAACAGTCCCGCATCAATGATCGGGCGCCGGTAGGCCGCGCCAGCGTCACGTTGTCCGCGGGAAAGCATGGCGAGGTACGCTTGACATGGTCAACTGCGCGCGAGCGCGCCTTCAGGATCAAGACATGACCATCGACTCGACTGCCGCCCTGGCGGCCACTCCGCGACGTTACGGACGCATCGCGCAGTTGCTTCACTGGGCGACCGCGGCACTGGTGCTCGCTGCGTTCCTCTACGGGCCAGGCGGCCCCGAGGCGAGGGTCTATGCGGCGTCGCGCGACTTCGACCGGCACCTGCACGAGACCCTGGGGTCGACCGTCTTCGTACTTGTTGTCTTGCGCGTGATCTGGCGGCTCTTCGACCGGCGGCCAGAACCTGCCCCTGTCAGCCGTTGGATGGGCTTGGCGGCCATCGTCGTCCAGATTGCTCTCTACGCGCTGTTGTTTGCGGTTCCCCTCTCGGCCATCCTCGGCGCGTGGCTGGAAGGCCATCCGTTGGCTTGTCTTGGAAGCCTTTCGATCGATTCTCCATTCGCGGCTTCGCATGAACTGGGTTCCGAAATCGCGACGATTCACACCTGGCTTGGCGATGCGATTCTATGGGTCGCTGGCCTCCACGCGTTGGCGGCCCTCTACCACCAGTTCATCCTGAAGGACGGCGTTCTTGCGTCGATGCTGCCTCGATGGGCGTCGGGAGCCGGGCTACGACGCAGCTAGATCAAGTTCAGGCGCAATCCGAACAGCATGAATCCGCAGCCGAAAGCGTCAGTCATACCGGGTGTCGCAAGCGAACCGAAAGTGGCTGCCGCCATCGTCCTGGCCCGATTCTCGTGCTGTAATTTCGCCGCGCCCGCGAACGCGTTTCACCGAAGATTCTCCGGCCCCCATCGGGCGTCGATCTAGGTTCGCTCTGCACGATCGGCCTCCTGACGAGCGCCAGGCAATGCAGTGACCAATGGCATCGAACTTGAACTCAACAGATCTGCCTGACGTCGGCACACCCGCGACCATCCAGTCTCGATCTTCCCCGTGGACGATCCTGCTCGTATTTTTGCGCCTGGGACTGACTTCATTCGGCGGACCGATCGCCCACATTGGCCACTTTCGCGCCGAATTCGTCGAACGTCGCCGCTGGTTCGACGACCGGAGCTTCTCCGACCTCGTGTCGCTATGCCAGTTCCTGCCGGGCCCAGCCAGCAGCCAGGTCGGAATCGCGGTGGGGCTGGTACGAGGGGGATGGCTGGGATCTTTGGCTGCATGGTTCGGCTTCACAATGCCGTCCGCCCTGGCGCTCGTTGCCTTCGCGTACGGAATCTCCGAGGTCGGAGGCATCGCGACTTCTGGAGCCGTTCACGGCTTGAAGGTCGTCGCGGTGGCCGTCGTGGCACAAGCGGTGTGGGGCATGGCTAAGGGACTGTGCCCTGACAGAACCCGTGCGGCTCTGGCGATCCTGGCCACGCTGATGACTCTGGTACTGCCTTCGTCGCTTGGACAAGTGGGCGCCATCGTTGTCAGCGGTGTCCTCGGATCCGCCTTCCTCAAGTTACCCAACCAGCAGCCGGTGACGCACCAAGCTTACGGGGTATCGCGGCGCGCAGGTGCCGTGGCCTTGATGACATTCGTAGCGCTGTTGGTCGGGCTGCCGCTGGTGGCTTCGACCACGGATTCGGCGCTCGTGGGTGTTCTCGCAGGCTTCTATCGCGCGGGAGCACTTGTCTTCGGCGGCGGACATGTCGTGTTGCCGTTGCTGCAGGCGGTTGTCGTTCCACGTGGCTTGGTCAGCAATGCGGACTTCATGACAGGCTATGGCGCAACTCAGGCGGTGCCAGGGCCGTTGTTCACATTCGCAGCTTTCCTGGGCACCACCATGACGGGGCCGCTGGGGGGATGGGCCGGTGGCTTGGCATGCCTGGCGGCGATCTTTGTCCCGGCGTACCTGGTCGTCGTCGGTGCACTTCCGTTTTGGGACACCTTGCGTCGACGCGCCGGAATCCAGTCGGTCATGGCCGGTGTCAACGCAGGGGTTGTGGGAATCCTTTTGTCGGCGCTGTACGACCCGGTGTGGACGAGCGCCATTCACGCTCGCGCCGATTTCGGCCTGGGACTTGCAGCGTTCGGCCTGCTGGTCCACGGCCGTCTTTCACCCGTCTGGGTCGTCGCGCTGTCAGCTCTCGGAGGATGGGCACTGTCGGTGATCTGAGCAGGTCAGACGCCAGAATCCGAGATGCGATCGACAAGCGTTTGCTCGCGGGTTGTACAAGCCTGCCCACATCGCGATTCCGTTTGCAGCGCCCGCGTTGAGCAGCAACTCGAAGAGCCTGGCGCAAGGCGCCCTGCCCGTGCCCGTGCCCCGACCGCGATAGTCCTCGCGGACATACACCGCGAAGTGGACCGACCACCGGCAGGTGACGCGCTCGCGGTGCTCAGGTGGCGCGCCGTTTGACGCGCTTCGACAAGGCCTCCGCATCTTCCTTGCGTTCGCTGTAGCGGTCGACCAGACAGGGGCTGACGTCGCGAGTCAGAAGCGTGAACTTGAACAGCTCCTCCATCACGTCGACGACGCGATCGTAGTAGGCCGATGGCTTCATCCTGCCTTCTTCGGTGAACTCGTTGAACGCCTTGGCGACCGACGACTGGTTCGGGATGGTGATCATGCGCATCCAGCGCCCGAGCACGCGCATCTGGTTGACCGCGTTGAAGGACTGCGAGCCGCCCGAGACTTCCATGACGGCGAGGGTCTTGCCCTGCGTAGGCCGCAGGGCGCCGACGGCAAGCGGGATCCAGTCGACCTGCGCCTTCAGGATGCCGGTCATCGCGCCGTGGCGCTCCGGCGAGCACCACACCATGCCCTCCGACCAGGCGGCCAGGCTGCGGAGTTCCTGGACTTTCGGATGCGTGTCCGGCGCGCCATCGGGCATGGGTAGCCCGGTCGGATCGAATATTCGCACGTCGCCACCCATGGCCTCGAGCAGTCGCGCCGCCTCGAACGTCAGGAGGCGGCTGTACGAGCGCTCGCGCAGCGAACCGTACAGCATCAGGAAGCGCGGGGCGTGCGTCGATGGGTCGCGCGCGGCCAGCTGGGCATGTGTCGGAGCCTTGAACTGCGCCGCGTCCAGCGCCGGGAAGTCCCGGTCAAGCTTGTCCACGTCGTATCCCGTGGCCCTGCACGACTTCGCCGTCTTCCTTCGTGAACGGCGGGAGCGCCCCGGCCGACAGCAATTGCAGCACGGCCTCGGACGGCCGGCACAGCGCGGCGCCCAAGGGCGTCTCGACTACTGGCCTGTTCATGAGGATCGGGTGCAGCTCGATGAAGTCCAGCAACTCGTCGTCCGTCCACTTCGGATCGCCCAGCTCCAGCTCGGCGAAGGGCGTTCCCTTCTGGCGCAGCAGCTGGCGAACCGTCATGCCCATCGACGACAGCAACTCCCGCAGGCGCTCCTTGGACGGAGGCGTCTTCAGGTATTCGACGACGGTCGGCTCGATGCCGGCGTGTCGAATCAGCGCCAATGTATTGCGCGAAGTACCGCACGCCGGGTTGTGGAAGATGGTGATGTCAGACATGGGAAGACTCGGAGAATGCGCCGACGGCCGCGTGCCGTGGACGCAATTGAAGCGCGTTGTGCGCCGCTACCGCAAGCACGGCGCCGGCCAGCTCGGCGGCGATGAAGCCAGGGACGCTCGCCGGCGCGATGCCTGCAAAACTGTCGCTGAACATGCGTCCGAATGCCGCTGCGGGATTGGCGAACGACGTTGACGCGGTGAACCAGTAGGCAGCGCCGATGTAGACCGACACCATCGCCGCAACCCGAGACGGCGATGCACGGAGGATGACCAAAAGCAGTCCAAAAGTGGCGACGCCTTCCGCGATCCACTGTCCTTGGCCGTTGCGAACCTTCGTCGAGAACTGGACGATGCTCATGTCGAACATCGCATGGACCAGCCAGGCGCCCAGCACCGCGCCGAGAAGCTGCGCGATGACGTATCCCGCCGCGAGTGGCCACGAAAGTTCGCGCCGGGACGCCATCACCAGCGAAACCGCAGGGTTGAAGTGGGCACCGCTGACGGGGCCGAACACTTCGATGAGAACGTAGAGCCCACCCACCGTGGCGAGCGCGTTGGCAAGCAAGGCAATCGCGCCGTTTCCCGCGGCGAGGCGCTGCGCCATGACGCCGGAGCCGATGACCACGGCCAACAGCAGCGCCGTGCCCAGCGTCTCGCAGAACAGTCTCTGGCGTGTCGTGAAGGTCATCGCAAGGCTCTGCCGTTGATCAACAGCAGGCGCGCGAAGGCGCGCTCGTGGTCGGGATCGTCCCAGGCTTGTCGCGCGTCGCGCCGAAAACCGGGATGCTGCCCAGCGCGTGGAACCGCTCCCAGGCCAGGCCTTGCGGATCCGTGACCCAGTATTTGTCGCTGCGGGCGTAGCAGCAGGTCGCCTCGCCGTCGTCCTGCAGCGTCAAGCTCGCCGATTCTCCGCGAGCCTTCATCTCCGCGAGTTCCTCTTCCGTGTCGACCTGGATACCGAGGTGATCCACCCCGGGCTTGGCGCCGCGTGTGGAAATGGCGAAATTGATGCGCGGATCGTCGAGCATCCACCTGGCGTAGTCGCTTTCGACGCGGGCGGGTTCGGTGGCGAACATCTTGGAATGGAAGGCGATGTTCGCCTGGAGATCCTCGACATGGGTGTGCACGTGAAAGCGCTTCATCACTGCTCCTGGAGATCAGCAGCCGCAGGCTGGTGAAGATGGTGCGACGGCACAGGCGGTGCCAGCGCAGCAGTTCTCGGTGAGATAGCCGAGCAGGCCGTTCATCTGGTCGTAGGCAGCGCGGTAGACGATGTTTCTGCTGGCGCGTTCCTGGCTGACGAGCCCCGCGGTCGCCAGCTCTTTCAGGTGGAACGAGAGTGTCGTCGCGGGGATGCCCAAGCCTTCCTGCATCACGCTCGGCACCAGCCCTTCGGGCCCGGCGACAACCAGGGCGCGAAAGACTTTGAGACGTACCGAATGGGCCAAGGCTGCCAGGGATTTGATGACATCTTCTTCGCGCATGCAACAATACTACCAGTATTATGGAATCATTGTAAGACCCCGTTAGCTGACTACCGCGACCGTCGTGTTCTGAGCATCCCAAGCCCATGAATGTGCCCGGTGTTCGCGAACAAACGCGCAGTGCCAGCCTGTCATCCTGCGCGAAGTCGCAGGATCCACGAGTTGGAAGCGTTTCGCCCGGGGGGATCCTGCGACTTCGCGCAGGATGCGTCGGCGACCTGCCGACACTGTTTTGTTTCTCGAGAGCCGGGATCCGGCATTGGAGAATCCGTGACCGATCAGGGGAAACTCTTCGACTACCGCGGAAGCGCATGGAGAACCAGGGCTGGGGTCCAAGAATCTCCGGCGGCCCTCGTTCGGGATCCCAATCAGCTGGGATTTTGAACGTCTCTCGCATGATCAAATCGCCGGGCGATTCAGTGATCGATGAGCGCTGCTGATCTGCGCCTGCAGGTGAGGTGATCATCTGAATCAGATAGGTCAGTTCGGCCCCGCCCTTCGCTGGAGTCTCCGAGACACTGCCATCTCTGATCGCACAAGCATTCCAGCCGTTGACAACCCCATCCAACCTGGTTCTCCCATCAATGACGTCCTCGAGCACTCGCGCGTTCATCGAGGTAGGCTCAGTATTCGTGCCGAACCGTCCAATGCGCCCGTCAGCGGTGATTTCCACGTATCGGTACTTATAGAGCGCCCCTGCCCACGGGAGGATCGCCCAGGCGCCAATGATCTCAGCGCTGCTTGCTGCGCGTCTGTAGGTCGGCGACTGCCCGGCGGCTAGCCTTGTCGGCTCAGGTCTCGTAGCCCCATGTTGAATCTGGCATCCCGGCGGAGGTAGTTGGCCACTGTATCGAGGCCGAGCCTGGTCGGCTACAGGCATCCGTGTTCCGTGACCGTTGGTCTTGTGCGATTGCCGAAGAAGTTGGTGGAAGCCCGGCAGCGTGCACGGCCCGTTCATGCGCAGCCGCGCCGGAATAGGCGTACTCGTCGCCAACGACACGACTCTCCACGTCCATCGGTACGCCGATCCCTCACACATGCGCACACCGCTCAGTAGCCTACCTGGTAGCAGTCCTTCGCCATCGTCCCCTTCTGGCCGGTCGCTGCGCCGTGCTGCTGTCCAGCGATGTGCGCGCCGAGAAGGCGTTCCCCAGGATCGGGGCTGCGATCCTCGGTGAAACCGGCACGCCGCAGCACTGGGAACGCGGGCCTTGATGGCACGCGCCCACTGCGCCCCATCGCCTGAAAATTCGGACATCACCGGGCACTGGGGCCGCGGCGACATGGCATCCTCGGACATGATGAGCTTGGAAAGCATGCGTACCTTGTTGCCCGCGCGCAGCCCCCACGGGGACGAAACCGGCGGCGCGTGCCCAATCGCCGCGTCGGCGCCAGGGTGCATGGTTTGAGCTTCGGGACCGCGTTCGGCAAACTCGCCGGCGCATCCCGCGGACCCGTCCCCAACCACCCAGGAAAGGCAGAGCCATGTCCCCCACCAGTACCTTCTTCGCCGGCTGCACCACCATGGCGGTGGCTCTGGCCGCCGTGATGACGCTGACCGCCTCGAAGACGCCGAGCCATGCGCGCTTCGACGAGATCACGGTCGGGCGCATCGACGTGGAGGAGCCGGACGGGACCAAGCGACTGATCATCTCCAATCGGTCGCAGTTCCCCGGCGACTTCCTGAAGGGCAAGGAGAACGCGCGGCCCGATCGACGCGTTGATGCCGGCATGCTGTTCATCAACGACGAGGGCACCGAGCAGGGCGGCTTCATCTTCGACGGAACCGAGGCGCCCGACGGGAAGATCAACGCCGCGCTCTCACTGACGTTCGATCGCTTCCGGCAGGACCAATCGCTGCAATTGCTGCACTCGGACGACGAGCATTCGTCGAGGTCCGCCGTCATGATCAACGATTCGCCGTTCTACAAGGTGTCGTCGATTGACGACCTGCATCGCTTCGCCGCCGAGGCCGCGAAGTTGCCGCCCGCCGAGCGGGTCGAGTACTACCAGCATCTACGCGACGAAGGGAAGTTGCTGCACCACCGCATCTACCTCGGGACGACGGAGGACCAGTCCTCGGCGCTGACTCTCGACGACGCCCAGGGCCGCCCGCGGATGCAGTTGCTCGTGAGCGCGCAAGGCCACGCGGAAATCCGCATGCTCGACGAGTCCGGCAAGGTGGTGAAGACCGTCACGCCGGAGAACTGACGGCGCACTCTACGTCACGATTGTCAGTGAACTGCCGCACGCTGGCGTCCTCAGCGATTCCCTGCCGTTTCCATCCTTCCCGACAGCGGTCGCAGGCGAAGGGCGGCTCCTGGCCGACTGCTGACGCACGGGACGCCGGGCTGCGCGCCGGGCTATTTCACCCCGAGCGCGCGAGCGAGCCGCGCGAAATGCAGCTCCGGATTGAAGTACAGGTCGACCGGATCACCGCCAGCAATGGGCTTGGCCGTGAGCTTGTCCACCATCACCGGATGCATCACCAGCGCCTGCGTTCCGCGGACGAGACCGAAGTACTGGAGCACGGCGTATTCCTCGGCAACCGAGATCGTCTTCCATGCCGTTTCGGGCGTCTTTCCGTCGCCGGTCTTGAGTACGGACTTGATCAATCCTTGGTACCAGCGCTTGTGGATGTCCATGCGCGCAGAGTCGCCAAGCTGCTTCGCATCGCCGTACGCCCACATATGCACTCGCTCTACTACGGGGCAGCTCGCGAGCCACTTGGCTGCGATGTCGTAGGCCTTGGCGAAGTCCTTGGCCTGCTCGGCTTCCGCCCAGGCCGGCGTCGGCAACGAGGTCTCGCAGAGTGCACGGTAGTCCATTCGTCTGCCCCAGGCGTCGCGCAACGCATCGAAGTCGGTCGAGTCGGCCAGCGTGAAGGCCGGGAGTGGCGCGCCGGGCGGAGTGAGTTCCGCAGAGGAATCCGGGGAAGCGTGAACGAGAGCACAAGCAAGGGCAAAGGCGGCGGCGATCGCGGCCCGCGCGGACGGCCCGTAGCTAGGAAAGAGGTCCATTTTTCCGATCCCATCAGCGCAGATTCCTCACCACCGGCGACCATAGCCAGCTTGCCGACTGGCGGACGCTCACGAACACCTGCAATTGGCCGACTGGAGGCGCCCGGGTTGGCAAGGCTCTCAGCGGTCAGAAGGTTCAGGTAGCACCTGTAGGATCAGCGCTGGCGATTCAGCTCGATGCCTCAGTGTGGCCGGGCGGGAGGATCTGCCGTCTTGAGCATTCAGCCGATTCGGCCGCCAGGGGCATTGGGAGGAAGACGAATGAGACTCGTGTTGAGGTGGCCGACAGGTCTTGCTTTGGCCGCGGCCCTCTTGGCCTTGCACGCGGTCGGCGCGGAGACACCGCTGCCCGCCGAAGTGCCTGCAGCAGCCTTCTTTGAAGCTGAGGCGATGAGTGAACCAGTGCTCTCACCAGAGGGCGACGGGCTCGCGATCCTGCTGCGCAACAAGAGCGGACGGCGAGTGCTCGCGGTACTCGACACCAGCGATCTTCACAAGATCACGCTCGTGGCGGCATTCGGCGACGCAGATGTCGTCGATGTGCACTGGGTCAACGACAAGCGCATCATCTTTCGCAGCTGGCGCGAAGACAGTTCGGCCGTCGACCAGCGCGGATCCGGGCTCTACGCCGTCGACCGAGACGGCAGCGCGATGCGGGAGCTGATCATGCCTCAATGGCCCCGGCTTGTGGCGGCGGCGAAGGGCGCGGGATCGCGCTCTTTGACGCCCGACCATGTTCTGCTGCGCACCTTGAACGACGGCAGCGACGACGTCCTGATCAAGCAAGGCATATTCCGCCATCGCGAGACGGAAGCCTACGCGCCCATGCGACTCGACACCCGCAGCGGAGAGGTGCACTCGGTGCTGACCGCACATCCGCCAGAGCATGCCTTTGGATGGCTTTTCGACGCGCAGGCCCACCTGCTTGCGGTCGAGACTCTGTACCAGGGCGAACAGGCGCTGTTCACGCCCACCGACGAGGGCTGGCAGGAACGCAGCCGCTTTCCTGCCTACGCCAGCATCCCAGGTGGATTCGACATTCAGCAGTTAGGTGCCGATGGTCGGATCTATGTGACAAGGTACGACCACGGTGAAGCCGCGCTGTTTCTCCTTGACCCGACCACCTTCCGGCCGGCGGCTCAGCCTGTCGTCGCAGTCGACGGCTTCGACTTCAACGGCCATCTGATCGAAGACAGTCGCCATGGCCGCGTGCTCGGCGTCCGTTTCGTGTCCGATGCCGAAGGCACGGTCTGGCTGGATCCGGAATTGAAGAGCTTGCAGGACAAGATCGATGCGCGTCTGCACGGCTTGATCAACATCGTCGACCTGGCGGACTGCGGCTGCGCAAACCGCGTGCTGGTGACGTCGTATTCCGATAGGCAGCCTCCGTTGTATTTTCTGTACGACCGTACCGATCAGAGCCTGGTCTCCATCGGGGCGTCGCGTCCGGCGATCCAGGCCGCCAAGATGGCGCGGACCGATTTTTATCGGATCCGGTCCAGGGACGGCCAGCAGATTCCCTTGTACGTGACGCGTCCCTCGGGCAAGGGTCCGTGGCCCACGGTCGTTCTGGTGCACGGCGGCCCCTTCCTGCGCGGATGGAGCGGTGCATGGGACCCCGAGTCGCAGTTCCTCGCGTCGCGCGGCTATCTGGTGGTCAAGCCGGAGTTTCGCGGGAGCGCCGGCTACGGCATCAAGTTGTACGAATCCGGCTTCAAGCAGTGGGGCCTGGCCGCGCAGGACGACATCGCCGATGCGACGGTCTGGGCGGCCGCACAGGGGCTCGCCGATCGGGGACGCACCTGCATCGCCGGCGCTAGCTACGGTGGCTACGCCACCCTGATGGGCCTCGTACGCTATCCCGACCTCTACCGGTGCGGGGTGGCATGGGCCGCAGTAGCGGATATCGACATGATGTACGACATCTGGTGGAGCGATGCCAGCGACGAGTGGAAAGGCTATGGCATGCCTGTGATGGTCGGCGACAAGGTCAAGGACGCCGCGCAGTTTGCGGCGACCTCGCCGCTGAAGCTCGCTTCTCATATTCAGCGCCCGCTCCTGCTGGCGCACGGCGGCATTGACGCGCGCGTGCCGATCGCCCATGCGTACGCGCTGCGCGATGCCTTGCAGGCCGCGCACGCGCCAGTTACCTGGATCGAATATCCCGAGGAGGCACACGGATGGTACGAACCGACGACCCGCATCGGGTTCTACGAGCAAATGGAAAAGTTCTTGGCTGCCAACTTGGCTGCCGACGCGAACGTTCCCAGGCATTGAGCCTGACTTTTCCATTGCGGTCAGCGATCTGCAGCAGCACTCATCAATTGACAGTTCCTGCCTGCCCCGAAGGTGCCGTTCACGAGCCGCTGGTTGTGGCCGCGACCGCCGGGAACGAGACCGCAGCGGCCTCCCCGAAGCGGACACCACTTCAACGGTCGACTGCTGGCCGATTCAGGTCGCCCGTCTGAGGTACTCAGGAGCCTGCTCAAGGGCTTCATAGCCACCATATCGAATGCCTGCAGGATAGTATTCAGCGGCGAACTTCCTTCGGCGGTTGTGACGCAAAGTTGCTGACGGGCGGGCGGCGATCTTGCCTGGCTTGAGTCGACCGGCTGTGGGATCTACCCTCGGCCTTCGTAACAACCTAGCCGGGATTCTGGACCAAGTTGAATGCCCTGGAACGGTCGTTCGCCACGGGCACCTATTGGCCGAGACTGGGTCTACGGCGCCGACGACCAGCCTGAGCATCCATCTGTCCCGGAACCGGTCTTCGAGCCATCAGTCTGCCGCTTTGGCAGCACGAAAACCCTCGGGAGCAGGCTGGCAGGATCGCTGCCGCAGTTCCTCGGTGGTCTCGCCCGGGCCCTCGGGCCGCCAGCCGGGCGGCTTGCTCAGGAAGCGCCAGGCATCCCACGGCGAGGCTGTGCCGCGAAGGTCGCGCCACAGCGCGCGCCATGGGCCCGACTCGATCGCCAGCAGGTTGTACGTGGTGACTGGCTGCACCAGGCCGTAGCGGCATGGCAGGTTGTCGCGCTCGGCGATGTAGGTGCCGAAGAGGCGGTCGAACACGATCAGCACGCCGCCGTAGTTGCCGTCGAGGTACTCCAGGTTCGCGGCATGGTGCACCCGGTGCGACGACGGGGTGTTCAGGATCCATTCCAGTGGGCCCAGCCGTGGAATCCAGGTGGCGTGGATCCAGAACTGGTACAGCAGGTTCAACGACAGCATCGTCAGAACCACCCGCGGCGGCATGCCCAGCAGCGGCGCGAGCATGAAGAACATCAACGTGCCCGTGAGACGGCCCGTCCAGCCGAAGCGCAGCGCCGCGGTCAGATTCAGCTGGTTGGGCGTGTGGTGCACCGCATGCGTGCACCAGAACCAGCGCACACGATGCGATGCCCGGTGGTAGGCGTAGTAGCACAGTTCCTGGCCGACGAAGCAACCCAGCCAGCCGGGCCAGTGCGCCATCGGGAGCGTGAAGAGCCGGTGCTCCCAGAACCAGCGCATCGCGTCGTTCCAGAACGCCAGCGGCAGCAGCCATCGCAATGGGTACTCGCGCACCAGGAAGTCCGCCAGGGACACGCCAGTTGCCTTCCAGTCGTAGCTCCGCCAGCCTTGCCGCAGCGATAGCACGACGGCCTCGGCCAGCGAGGTGGCGAGTACCAGGATCACCGCGACCTGGAGGATCTTGATCATCACGTGCATGGTCGACGTGCCTGCAGGGCCTGCAGCCCGAGGGAGCAACGCTCAGGCTAGCGAGCCGTCGGCGGGGTCGCCACCGCTGCGGGACGAAGTGGATTGCCCGCGGGGCGAACCGGTCGCAAGGTACTCCAGGCGCTGCATCAGTGCGGCGCGGTACTGCCGGCTGCACGGCACCTCGGCACCGCTGCGCAGCAGGATCGTGGCGTCACCGCGCCCACGCGGGCGCAGGGCCGCCACATACGTCGGTGCAACCGCCGCGCTGCGGTGCGTGCGAACCAGCCGGGGGGTCAGGTCGGAGAGCAGCGACTCGAGCGTTCGGCGCATCAGCAGGCTACGGCCGCCCGCGTGTATGTTGACGTAGTTGTCTGCTGCCTCCAGCCACTCGATGTCGACACACGGGATGACGTGGGTGCAGCCTTGATCCGCGACGAGCAGCCGCTGCGGCGTGAAGGCCGCGCGAGGCCCCCTGCGGCCGCCGCCATGCAGGCGCTGCACCGCGCGTTGCAGGCGCTCGGGCTCGACCGGCTTGAGGAGGTAGTCGACGGCGCCGGTCTCGAAGGCCTGCAGCGCGTAGCGGTCGAACGCGGTGACGAACACCACGGCCGGCCCGTCGTCCGGCAGCGACGCGGCGACCTCGAAACCGTCGACCTCGGGCATTTGCACGTCGAGGAACACCACGTCGGGCTGGCACTGCGGGATCAGCGCCAAGGCATCGGCTCCCGCCGCCGCCTCGGCCACCACCTGTACGCCGGTCATTCCGACCAGCATGCGCCGCAGCTTGGCGCGCGCCGGCGCCTCGTCGTCGACGATCAGCACGCGCACGGCAGCTCCACGCGGACGAGCAGGCCGCCGCCCGCGCGCGGCTCGAGCGCCAGCCGCGCCAGGTCGCCGTGCAGCGAGCCGAGACGTTGCTGCAGGTTGCTCAGGCCGACGCCGAAGACCAGCGGCGACGCCGGCACCCCACCGTCGTCCTCGACCTCCAGGCACAGGCCCGTGGGCGCGAGGCGCGCCCGCACCGACATGCGCGTCGGTGCGTGGCGCCGTTCGACGACATGGCGAAAGCAGTTCTCAAGCAAGGGCTGCATGCCTAGCGTGGGGACCAGGCAGCCGAGCGCGCGCTCATCGATCTCCCAGTCGACCTTCGCACGGTCCGCGAAGCGTTGGACCATGATGTCGGCATAGGCCCGCAGCAGCACCAGCTCGTCGCCGAGGGGCTGCTGCGGCCGCTGGCCGGCATCCGTGGCAGCGCGCAGCAAGGCCGCAAGCTTCGTCAGCAACGCGTCGGCGACGTCCGGGTCGCCGTGGATCAGGGACGAGACCGTGTTGAGCGCATTGAACAGGAAGTGCGGCTGCAGTTGCTGCGTCAGTTGCGCAAGCTGGGCCGCCTGGGCGACGCGGGCCTGTTGTTCGGCCCGCAGGCGCTCGCTGGCCCATGCCTTGTAGGAACGCAGCCCGAAATGGATGCCGCCGAACAGGGCGTAGAACAGCAGGAACCGGGCGCCCTCGTAGCCGTAGGCCACCGGCGTCGCGAAGTGCAGGGACCCGCCGGCCGCCCAGCGGATCGCGAGGCGCACGGCCTCCAGCGCGGCCACGAAGACGATCATGTCCAGAGGCATCCACCGCCACATCCGCAGGAACCAACGCTGGGGTCGCCGCAACAGCGCGTCGATGCGGCTGGCACGGCGTATCAGCACGGCACCCATCAGCGTCGAGAGGATGGCAGCGGTGCCATAGTCGACCAGCGGCTCCCATGGCTTGGCACGGTCGGGGTAGTCCTTCAGGCCGACCAGGAACAGCATCAGCCAGAACGCCGACCAGGCGACGATCAGACCGCCCCAGAGGCGCGGCGGTTCGGCGTCGGCGGTGGGCGCGGCGGCTTCCATGTGGACGCCATGATGCCATCGGGAAGCCCTCCCGGTCCGTTTGCGTGACGGACGATCCGACGCTCAAGCTCGGCGGCGCGGGATCGACATTCTTCGCGTGGACTTCGGGCGTTCGCGCGGACGCGCTTGAGGGCCGCTGTGGCGCCTGTCGAACCACCCGGGCCGCAGTCGGGAGCGCGGCTTCGTCGCCCGAGCAGCCATGGAGCTGCACGCGGTCACCACCGATCCACGTCCCGGCCCGGCGCAGTCGTTCGCGAGGGCTGCAATTGGCCGGGAGCGCGAGCACGCGGCAGTGCCCGGAACATGGCCTTCGCTGCCAGAGCTCTCGCCAGCCAAAGCCGGTCGTCGGCACTGTCGACGAACTGCCACTGCCGGCTGCGGATTCAACCGATCGAGGCACCGAAATGGTCGACAGGACAGTGCCCATCGCTGAAGTTGACCTGCAGCCAACAGAAGCGTCGAAGGCTGGTGGAGCCCTTCATAATCAAGACCCGACCCCCGCTTGTTCGAGATGCCTAGCTTTCATCATGGATAAATTCTTGTTGCAGCAGCAGGTGCTGGAACGGCTCGCCGAAGACTTGCTGCAAGCCGAACAGGCAGTGCGGGCGGCCCATGAAACGGCGACTCACGAAGAAAACATCGCCGAAAACAAATACGACACATTGGGACTCGAAGCCGCCTACCTGGCCACCGGCCAAGCTCGTCGCGCCGAAGCCATCCGCCAGGCGATGGCCAATTGGCGCCAATTCCGCCCGCGCCCCTACGACGCCAGCAAAGGCATACAGCTCGGCGCGCTGGTCTGCCTGGTCGACTCCGACGACAAGCAGCAACAGCTCTTTCTCGGCCCGGATGGGGGCAGCATGAAGTTGGTCAGCGGCGCTCAGCTCGTTCAGGTCATCAGCAGCGAAGCCCCTTTGGGCAGGGCCATGCTGGGAAAATGCGAGGGTGATGAGGTGTCGATACAGCTCGCTCCAATCCGACAGCAGTTTGAGGTGCTGCGGGTTCATTGAGCTGAAGGCAAGTGATCAGAAATTGCGCGCCCCGACACCTTCGGGACGCTCGCAAGTGCGAACGTCAAGGGAAGCGCCGAGCTGACCCTGGCGGTTCAAACGAGGTGCCCGGCGGATCGGATGAAATTGCATCTCTGGACAGTCCCATGGACGGTGAAACCTGTCTGTGGCTTGCCGCACATCGGAACCTGGCCACTCCCCTGTCAGCCCCAACGCGTTCCGCCGGCTCCAGTCCTGATTCCCGGGAGCCGGCGTTCGCGCAGGACCGGCCATGGCCGCTCAGTGACATTGTCAGAAGCCGATTGCCCCAATCTTCCGGCCGCGCTAGCGCTCGACCTGCGCGGCGTCCTGTCCGGTCGCCCCAAAACTCTTGGGCAAGATGTGCCGCGTGAACCCGCACTTTTTTTCGCTGGCGAGGACGCGGTTTTCGAGAAAGCGGCGCGGCGCTTGAGCTCTCGCCCGGGCGCTCGAATGGCTGCTGCCTGTCGGCGCAACCGGCAGTACCCGACTGATGCCAGAGACCCAACGGCATTCAACATTGGCCCGCAGACGCGAACCGCGCAGGGCGAGATTGTTCTTTCGGCGCGGCAGCAAGTCCGCAAGGTCGGCTAAGTGTCACGGGCTCGCCAACGGCATACTTGCGACCATGGGAAACAGCCGCTCCGAACAGGACTACAGGGACCGCGTGGCGCGCGTCGTTGCCGCCATCGTGGCCAATCCGATGGCGGAGCATCGACTTGAAGGCCTGGCGCGCCTGGCGCACTTCTCACCGTTCCACTTCCACCGCGTCTACTGCGCCATCGCCGGGGAAACGGTGGCGGCCACCATCCGACGCGTGCGACTGGCGCTGGCCACGCGCCTGCTGGCTCAGGGCAACTGGACCATCACGCAGGTGGGCTTTGCCTCGGGCTACCAGAGTCCACAGGCGTTCACTCGCGCCTTCCGTGAGTTCGCCGGGCAGTCGCCGCGCGAGTTTCGGCAGCAAATGCGAGCAGCGATTCTCGATGCCGTCCCCGCCCTCCAGCGCAATGACATTGTTGCGCTGCCGCGCGTGCGGATCGTCGAACGCCCCCAACAACCGGTGCATGCGCTGCGCCATCGCGGGCCGTTCTCCACCATCCCACATACCCATCGTCGTCTGCGCACGTATGCCGACGCCCGGACCGTGTCGAGCTGGCTCGGCATCTCTTGCGGTGACCCGGACGTGCCGAACACGTTCAGCTACCACGCCGCGCTGGTATCTCCAGATGAATGGGCGGACGACGACAAGGAGATCGAAAGGTTCGATATCCCGGCCGGCCTCTATGCCGTTCACAGCCTCGCAGGCCCCTACACCCGGATCAATGCGGCCGTGCACGCGCTCTATGGGCAATGGCTGCCCGGCAGCGGGTATGAGCCGGATGATCGGCCCATGCTCGAACACTACCTGAACTCGCCGCGCCAGGTTGCGGCAGGCGCGCTGCGCACGGACTTGTTGATCCCCGTCCGGCCGGCGATTTGAAACCCGATCCCCACGCAGACATCTTCATGCCGCTTCTTCGTCTCTTCCTTCTCGCCGGCTTCTGCCTGTCCGCGGCATCTGCTCAGGCAGCAGGCTTCAGCACCATCGAGATACCGGCCGACCATGACGGTCCGGCGTTGCAAGGCGCCGTGTGGACGCCTTGCACCAAGCCGACCAGCGATATGGAACTTGGCCTCTACGTCATCCCAGGCGTGCGGGATTGCCCGATCACGACCGCTCAGTTGCCTTTGATCGTCGTGTCGCACGGGTATGGAGGTTCCTTTCTGGGGCATCACGACACAGCCGAGGCGCTGGCCAACGCGGGCTTCGTGGTCGCCGCCATCAACCATTCAGGCGACAACTATCGACTCCGCGGCGGCTCGAACGACAGCATCACGGCGCTCGCGACACGCACCACCGACATCCGCAGGCTGATCGACTACATGCTCCAGCAGTGGCCATCGCGAGACCGCATCGCAGTTGGACAAGTCGGCTTCTTCGGTTTCTCAAGGGGCGGCTATACGGGTCTTGTGCTCGCCGGCGCCCACCCGGATTTCGAACGGCTTCCGCCCCTGCCCTCCTCTGCGTGCGCGACGGCGCCAGATGGTCCGGCATGCGCAGGAATGCGACAGGGATTCCGGGATCTGCTCGCTTCGCCTCTCGCTCGCGACACCAGGATCAAGGCGGCCGTTATCGCCGATCCATTCAGCGCCGTCTTTGATGCCGACGGCCTGAAGAACGTGAGCATTCCAATTCAGCTATGGGCGTCGGAATACGGCGGCGATGGCGTCACACCCGACAGCGTTGCCGCGGTTCGACGAAGTCTGCCGGAGCCGCCGGACTGGCATATCGCGGAAAGTGCCGCGCACTTCGGTTTTCTCGCACCTTGTTCACCGGCTCAGCTGAATGCGAAGTCCGAAATCTGCAGCGACAGTCACGGTTTCGATCGCGCCGCCTTTCATGCCGACTTCAACGCCAAGGCGCTCTCTTTTTTCCAACGGCACCTCGGCAAGACTCCTGCAGTCGCGGCTGGCACCTGACGAGCGATCGGCGATGTCAGCGCAAGAGCATCCTGTCGGGCAGGTCGGCATCGCTCGCAACGCCGACGAGATCGTTCGGCCCGTCCGAACCTGGTGAAGTGAGCCGAGGAGGCGCTCGAATCATCCGGCGCTCCGGACATCCGGACTGCAGTCGTTCATGAAGGGCTGCTCGTGCCCGATCAGCGACCGTCGCCCAGTTCTTGGCGCTGCAGCGACTGGAACCGGTGGCTCCTGTCGTCAAGTTGCCCCCGCATCCGCCTGCTGCTCACGTCTCCGACGCGATATTCCCGACACCGTGGCAACCACGGCCGCCGTGCCAGGTAGGCCCAGTCTGTTCAGTGGTTCCCGCTCTTGCGGTCGCCGATCCTTTCGAAGACAAGGTCACGATCTTCGATTCGCTCGGTAAGAGCCGCGATTTCCCCAGTGCGGTCGCGCTGAAAGATGACCGAGATCCAAGGGGCCGAAGGCGTTACGAAGTCGTCCGGAGCCACCTGACGCAGCGATATGCCCGCGCCGATCGCGGGTGAGACGAACAAGGCGCCGTCCCGCTCACCGAGCGTGATCAGCGAGTCTGCGCCCGCCGTGTAGCGCCCCAGGTACGGGGACAATTCTCGAGTCGGCAAGGGCATCCCTGGAGGAGCATTCTCGAGCTGCGTGCTTTGCAATGCCAACATCTTCCATGTTCCGTGTCGGTCGACCCAGGTCTCCGTCGATCGATATCGCGTGTGCAATACCTGGCCATCGTACTGGGTCACGCGCTCGTGGATAAACGTCGCCACCGCGATGTCGCCCCAGCGCCGGACGATCAGATTCTGGGCCGGAAGCATCCTGGAGCTCACGGTATCCGACGGGTCGGCGATCTTTCCCAACGCTGGAATTGACTCCAGCCTGTGCAGGCTCAGCCCAATGCCGGATTCATAACCCACGATCCTTCGACGGCCATCTCGCCGGAAATAGATCCGGCTTCGAGGAGTTCCTGCAGGGAGCCCCGCCGCATAAAACACATCCGTCGATTCGCAAACATAGTGCGTCGGCGCCCCGCCGTTCAGCGAAGTCTTGAGTCCTCCTTCATAGATTTCGACCGAAACCGAGGCTTCCGCCCCGACCGCATAGGCGCCGACGTAGTCGCCGAGCGTGCTGGCGACGAGTGGAGCGGTGGGAGGATCGTTGTGCAAGGCGACGGCCTGGCTGGCCAGCAACTTCCAGCCGGACCCTTCAAGCGCCCAGGAGTCGACGACGAGCGAATTGAAATGAACCACCTGTCCACCGAATCGTGTCGCCTGATCTTCGACGTAGCTGGCGACCGCGAACCTGTCATCGTGATGGACAACCCAGTCGCGAATGGTCCGAGACACGTCGAGACCGCCGGCGAACATCGCGACCTCATTCCTCGGAAACTCAACGACGCGCATCGGGACGCCCGCTTCGTCGACGGCGACGATGGAGCGATCGACATCCCGATCAAAGGGCGTGCGATCACCGGGGAATCGAATCGCACGCATGACCTGCGTTCTCGATCTGATTGCGACGGATATCGAATCGCTGCGATCCCTTTTTTCGTCGCGCTGAACAAGGCCATCGCCGCCCGAAAACAGGACGTCCTCGTCCAGCAGGGCGTCCGCCGTCGCCTGGTCGCCGTGCTCGACAGCGGAGGAATACGCGTCGATTCCCACACGCTGGAGCAATCGTTCGAATTCCCCCTGCTCTTCTGCAGCGCACTCACTCGTCACGAGGCCCATGAACACCAAAGCCGCCGTGGCGATCAGAGCGCGCCGATGGAGACGGTGAATTTCATAGCGCATGTCAAATGCCCTTCCACAATATGTCAGCGTTCGACGGTGTACCCGACCACAGCCCGGGCGACGCGACGCCGCACGGGACTTCGGACAGATAGAACCGTATCGCGCGGTCGACACTAACGGGCAGTAGCCAGGGAAAGAGACGTGTTGCGACGAACGGCAGATAGATCATCCCGAGCGACGGTCAGGTGGTGCACGATCTGGCCAAGGTACCGTCCGGCAAGTGCGTAGCAGGACTTCGATTGGCTGTCTGCAGGTCGCAGCGATCATGTGTTCCGCCGCCCGAGCCACGAAGATCGGGGCCGCCTTCCAGTTCTCGCCGACGAACAGGGCCGTGACATTGTTGATGCAGCAGACCAGCGGGTACTCGCCGCTATTGCGGCGAAGCGAACGCTCCGGAAGAGTCCCCGCGCTGGCGAGCTTGGTCTGGAAGCTCCGGATCACGCCTTGGCTTGTCTCGGCATCGGTCGGTGTCATATCGCGACTGCCTGCACCAGCCTGCCGGATACCGGTCGTTCACGATCGGTTGTGCAAGTGGCCGGATGCTGGAGCTCGCGGCCTAAGGAGCACCAACGAGCGTGACACGAAATAGACGCGGACTCGCAGGCAACATCACCATGGCGTCGCTCGGAGCTACCGCAGCGCGACAGGAGACAGACCCGACAGTATGTCGATCTGCCGGCACGGCGCATGCCCCTCGCATACCTTATCGGAGAATCCCATGACCAAAGTGCTCGTCGTCGATGATGACGTGGAGGCGGCCGAGACGCTTGCTCTTCTGCTCAACATGTCCGGGCACGAGGTGCATGTGGCGCACGATGGACGCCAGGCGCTCGACGCATGGAACGCTCATCGCCACCCGGTTGTTTTTCTAGACCTCGAGATGCCGGTGCTGAATGGCTTCGATGTCGCGAAGACGATTCGCGACGTTCAAGACTTCGACCCACCCTTGGTTGTAGCGCTGACCGGACGCGGACAGGAAGTTGTGCCGCAGGCCAAAGCGTGCGGCTTCGACTTCCACATGCAAAAGCCAGCCAACGCTGCCTCGCTCGTCGCGGCGGTGAAGCGGGTCGAGGAAGACGCTGCAGCTTGAAACTGGGCTTCTCGAGACCGGACGCTCGTGACAGTCACGTAGTGGCCGACGGACTAAACCGCTGAAGCGGTGGCAGCGCGCGAACGTTTGGCCGCCCTGTCAGCTCAACATTATGCAAGTCGTAGTTTTGCACCGGGGATTGTTCCCCGGAACCG
>Ga0302156_10000990_pt1 | contig 26163 bp, 22 predicted proteins | sample I_Bog_N3_2_FD_193503 | JGI IMG/M metagenome (GOLD analysis project Ga0302156, IMG submission 193503) | Peat permafrost microbial communities from Stordalen Mire near Abisko, Sweden - I_Bog_N3_2 | ecosystem: Environmental > Terrestrial > Soil > Wetlands > Peat | place: Sweden: Abisko, Stordalen... | reverse complement strand
CACGCCATGCTGGGCTATACCACCATCGAAGAGATCCTGGCCGGAGATACTGCGGCGTTTCTGCACACCATCCGCGAGCAGTGCATGCACATCCACTCGCTCATCTACCGCTATTACGTGCAGTACTCCATCCAGTCCGCGCTGGCCAGCTAATCTCTATCGGGAGCGAGCATGAACTTCTATTCCATCCGGCACCTTACGCGCTTCCGCTACTCGAAGCCCATCAGCGAGAGCATCATGGAAACGCGCATGAACCCTCGCTCGGACTCAAACCAGCACTGTCTCACGTTTTCGCTTTCGGTGAGCCCGCGCTGCCGCGTCTTCAGCTATCGTGACCACCTGGGAAACAACGTGCAGCACTTCGATATTCCAAGCGAGCACAATCAATTGGTCATCGTGGCCGAGTCGGTCGTCGAGCAGCAGGTGCTGCCCGACGTACCCGCGTTCTTATCGCCCGATGCCTGGGACGCTCTCGACGACATGGTCCTGGCCGGCGACTACTGGGAGATGCTCCTGCCCTCGACCTTTGCCCTGGAGACTCCGGCGGTCACGCTGCTGGCCAAGCAGATGGGCGTTACCCGCCGCGACGATCCGCTGATCCTGGTGCAGGAGCTGAACCAGCGGCTCTTCGACTACTTCAGGTATGTGCCCCGCTCCACGCGCGTAGACTCGCCGATCGACGAAGCCATCGTTAGCGGCGAGGGCGTCTGCCAGGACTTTGCCCACACCATGATCGCCCTCCTGCGTCACGCCGGAATTCCGGCCCGCTACGTCTCAGGCTATCTCTATCGGAGCCGCGAGGACCACGACCGCTCCACCCCCGACGCAACCCATGCCTGGGTCGATGTGCTCTTGCCGCATCTGGGCTGGATCGGCTTCGACCCCACCAATAACCTGATCGCTCACCACAGGCATATCCGCACCGCCGTGGGCCGGGACTACGCCGATGTGCCGCCCACGCACGGCATCTTCCGCGGAAAAACCGATAGCGAACTCTATGTGGCTGTGCATGTGGAGGCCGGCGATCAGCCGCCCGCCCTCGACCGCCAGATGCCCATCCCCGAAGACTGGAGCGTGCTGGTAGAGCGCGCCCAGCAGCCGCCCGAGATCGCCACACCCTTCATCGATCTACAGCAGATGCAGCAGCAACAGCAGCAGCAATAGCGGCGACTTGGGAAACAGACCTGAAACGATTCAGGCCTGAGTCTCTTGCAAGATTCCATTGAGACGGCAAACTGTGTCAGGGCCCGAAGTAATTTTGCAAGAGGCTCGCCTGTTTCTATTTGCCGTCGGCGTCGGCTCCCAGGGCTTTGAGCCGCGTCTGCGCAAGACGATAGCTGGAAGTCGGGATGGCCAGAACGTACGTGGGCTTCTTGAGCTTGCGGTAGTCGGCGATGGCAATATCGCGCTCGCCGTACTGCTCTGCGATCAGGCCCAAAGCATACCAATAATCGTCGTTCGGTTCGTCCAGGTTGAGATCGTCCATGCTGCGAACCAGCAGATCGTGTGCTTCCTTGGCCTTGCCGGTTACGGCATAGAGGCAGGCCAGCGTATGCAGGATATGCGGGTTGTCGGTGGCCAACTGGGTCGACTTGATAGCGGCGTCAATATCGGCGTCTTCTACTTTGCCGGTAAACAGCGCATACCATGCGATCTCGTTGAAGACTTCGGCATCCTGCTTGCCTTGATCGACGATTTTGCGCGCCCACGCGCGTGCCGCCGCAAAGTTACCCCGGACGGCTTCGGTTTCCATCTTCATCCGCAACGCGTCCACATCGCCGTCCAGCAGCTTGAGCCGCTCATCGGCCAGACTGATGGCCTCGTCAAAGCGTCCCAGTCCCATCAGGGCCTGCACGTTTTCTGAAAATGCCAGCTTCGACTCAGGTTCCTGCTTGAGCAGCGCCGAGGAAACCTCAAGCAATTTGGCGAAGTTGTCCTGGAGAGAGTATCCCTCCGCCAAAGCAAGCAGAATATTGGTTTTGTCTCTCTCGGAAACAGCGTCTTTCTGAGCGGCTTCAAGCAATGCGATACCCTGGGCGACGGTGGGCTTGGTGCCCACCAGGATCGAAGCGGCCGCCAGCGTCATCTTGTGCGCATCGGCTGCTCCGCCCTTGTTCCAGAAACGAGGGAAAATCGGCCCGCCCAGTGGGTCGTCGCCGCCTTCAAGATGCCGGTCTTCGCGCAGCCAGTCCAGCAAAGCCTTTGCGCCGGCCAGGTCTCCAGCCTTGATTCTATCCAGCATCTCCAGCGCAATGGAGTTCGGCTTGTCGTCCGTGTCTAGGAGCTTGTACTCCCCGTTTTCCTTCACCACAAAAAATGTGATGTTAGGCCCACCGGGTATCTGGACATTCTCTCTGTAGCCCGTGCTGTCGTTTCCTTCACCCTTCGGGTCGAATGCTTGCAGGAATGTATCGACGATGACATCCAGGGAGTTATCCCCGCGGGCCATCTGACTGTTGAGCTGCTTTCCTGTTTCCAGATCCTTCTTCTTTTCGTCCGGATCTTCATTCTTCATCACCACCAGCGCATTCCGGCTGGCAATCGCTTCCAGCTTGGGTTCGGTCAGCTCCGGATCCATCGTGGCCAGAAAAGCGCGCTTCACCAGATCAGCCGGCGTATTGGCAAATTGCACATCCTCATGGTGCGAGGCTCCGCGCAGCATGGTGGCCAGCCCCATCGTCTGAGCAGCATTGTCGCCAGCGGCGCCAGCCTGGAGAAAATCCGCGGCCACCGGGTAGACGCGCATATTCATGAGCATCTCGCCGGCAGTCTTTGCACTCTCTTTGAAGGCAGCGTCGCCGCTCGTTCGCTTGTCGACTTCGGCCAATCCGGCTTTGCTGCCATGCAAGACGGCTTCGCTGGCGGCTATCAGCGCTGTGGGCTGAGGATTCAAGGTTTGTGCGGCCTTCAAAGCCCCGCCGGGGTCGCCTCCATAAAACAGCGCAAACGCAAGATTGTTGGTGAGGCTCAGATCGGCCAGCTTTTCCTGACCGAGCTTCTGGTACTCGGCGATTGCGTCCTTCATTTTTGAGAAACGGCTATAGCGGCGTCCCACCGGGTCATACTCCAGCAGGATGGCCAGGTTGCCTTGCGCTGTGTGGTCGTCCGGGTCGAGCCGGGCAGCCGTGCGATAGGCTTCCTCCGCTCCGTCCAGGTCGCTGCCCGCGCGCAGCTCGCGGCCCACCAGATCGTGCTTCAGAATGTCCGCAAGCGTCCTGTAAGCCAGCGCTGAGTTGGGATCGAGCTTGACGGCCTGGCGAGCCTCGGCGCGTGCCGCCTCGCCCATCCCCGCCTCAAGCAGCACGTTGGCCACCTGCAAATGGTGGATTGGCTCATTGGGATGCAGGGCGATCATGCTGCGATAAGCCCCCAGCGCTTCCCTCACCTTTCCCTCGTGAAGCAGCGCTTCGCCCTCAGGTTCAAAGTTCACCAAGATGGCCGTTGCCGCAACCAGCTCCGCCACCTTGTCGCGCAGCTCGGTGGCCTCCGGGATGGTGTAGCGCCTTTTGCTTGAGTCGAAGGTGATGTGAGCCAGAACGGCGCCATCCTTCTCCGTTGAGAACTCCTCGGTCAAAAGAGCCGGCCCCGCGGGAATCCGGGCATCCTTGGGCAGTTCCTTGGGCACAAACCCCGCCGGTGGCACGATCTTGTAATGCCAATCGACAAAAAACGGTTCGGCAAGTTCCCAATCCGCCGTCCGCGGCTGCTTCGGCTTATCCTTCTCTGCATCCTTCTTCTTCTTTTCGTCGGAGTCCTCTTTCCGCGTCAGCTCATCGGGAAGACGGTGGAAGAGCGCGTCAAGGCGGATGGCCGCTTGCGCGCTGTCGAGGCCGGTATAACCGCGCTTGGCCTTGTCGCAAACCAGCGTAAGCTCAAATTGCTTCGAGAGGTCTGCGGGGTCGGTGCGCTCGGCGCTGGTGAGCTTGTCGGAAAGGTACTGGGATTGGATGTAGCCAGTCAGGCCATCCCGTGTCTCCTTGTCGGGCTTGTCGGCGTAGTAGGAGCGGTATTGCGACTCATAGACGCCCATGGGCTGCGTTCTCTCCAGGACGGTGGCAGGGCCGTTCTCGCCCAGCGTGATCTCGCGGAACTCGACCAGCGCATTCTCCTTCGATGTGGATTCCGGCGTCTTCGTCAGCGCCTTGGTCTCAGGGCTGGCAATCAGCGCCTGCCGCCCCTGATCGTCGATCGGCAACTGCCCCAGACGGGCGTATTTGTCCGTGGCGTCGATCCACAATCCAGGCTTTCCGGGCACATACACGATGGCATGGTCGAAGAGTCCCATCCCCGGAAGATCGGCGGGAACATCCATCCGGGATCCTGCGTTGAGCAGAGCCACGTTGGCCGGGATGCCGGCCGCCCGCAGCATCGCCACCAACAGAGTTGCCTTGTCTTTGCAGTCGCCGTACTTGTGGCTGAGGGTCTCAGCCGGGTCATGCGGCACAATAGCCGCCTCGCCAAACTCAATGCCCGTGTAGCGCACCTCCCGGTCGAGGTAATCCAGAATCGCGCCTTCCTTTTCCGCTGCCGTCTTTTTGCCGGCGATCAGCTGATCCACAATCGGCTGCACAGCGGCTGCATCCGTGTGCGCGTCCACAATCCTGGAGTACTCGGCTGCCATCGCCTGCCACGACTTGCCTGTCGAAAATTCGATCTCCGGAACGTACGCGACATCCGGGGGAAGATTCGCATCCCGTTCCTCAATCCCATCCATCGGGCCCATATCGTAGGTCAGCGTTACTTTGCCGCCGGCCTCCGTGCGTTCCGGCTTCAAGTCGGGCAAAAGCAGTGTGTTCGTGCGAAGAGAAAGAGAGGCTGGCGCCTCAAAGACCGCGCGGCTATGCGCTACCGGAATCCGGTCGCGCCCAAACGTGACCCGGACGACATGGCCGAGTGCAAAGAAGGGTTCCGTCTCTTGTTCGGTGTACTCCCCTTCCACAACTGAGCCGGGGGCAATCGCCGGGAAAGGCGCGCGCAACCTCTTGCCGTCGCTGTAAATCTTGTAATCGCCCCCGCGGGCGGGCGTCTCCGTGATCGCTTTGGGGTCCAGCGCGTGCTCGGCAAAGTCCGGAGTAATAATCCGGGCGCGGATGATGGGCCGTGCCTGATGCCATGGATCCCAGCCCACGGCCAGATAGTCCCAGCCTTCAGCGCCCTTTTGGGTCAGCACCTTGTAGACAAAGTACCCCACATGCTCAATGCGCCCCGCCTCATCGAAGGTGTAGCTCTCATCGTCCTCAAGCAACACGATGTTGGCGCCTTCCGGCGCGGGAACCGCCGATGCAGCCTGGTAGAGGGCCTTTGGCTCGATGGAAAAGTGAGGAGCCTTCCATGCCTCAACGCTTTGCTGCCCCAGAGCAAGCGGAGCAAACATAGCAGGCAGCATCAGTGCGAAGACACAGGAATGAAGACGGCGCGAAGCGACTAGAAACACGAGACACCTTGCCTTTTTGAAGTGAGTCTACGGTAAACCGCTCAAGCAAGATGCGCAAGCGAATGAAATCTTCCGGTATGGAGTACAGTTTCGGAGTAGGCGACTCCACGACCGGAACTCGAAGTTTGGTCATTTCCGCCCAACGTGGCCTTTACTTCTCGCCCGGGCAGCTGCGTGAGATTTCAGGATTCCGCAGACCCTCTGGATGACCTGCAGGTTCCGTTGTGGCGTAGTAGCAATCTGACACCCTGTATCGGCCGCCAGCAAACCGAAAGACTTCGATAGTTCTGTCCGATGCCGAATCGTGCGATGCAAGAACGATGTCGCGGAATCCGTTGGTAGCTGTGTCTAGGACGCGAATCTTCTCGAAACCACCAAATCCCTCGGCTCGACTGTCAAACAAGGTCTTTATGCCTGCAGGAGTACTCTGCAACACAAACACCATGCAATTGCCCGTTCCGCCGCATGGCCCCAGCCCATTTCCCTGTGCGATGATCTCGTCTTTACCGTCGCCATTCAGGTCGAATAGTTCGATTCGTGTATTAGCGGCCAGATTCTGTATCTGCTCGTCGGAAATATCCTCAAACATGTCCGTGTCATGGCCATTGATCGGGTGCTTGAAGCGACTGAGAACGAACGCGAGCAGCGCGCTGCGCTCTTTTGGAGCTAGCTCTTTTGCGTTGGCAATCGTGTGCTGGTAGTTCAGTTCGTGCCCGAGACGCTCACTCCATCTGAAATGGTGATCCGCAGTCGTGTGGCCCAGTTGCTGCGGGTTTACAACTGTTGCAAACCAGAGTAGGCCGTTAGTGGTTAATGCTAGGAGTCGCTGGTTCATGCTCAAAAGCATATCCGAATGTCCCAGCCTTTAGCACTTCCGTCCCATGGTCCTGTATTTCACTGGTTCCGTGCCGGGTGGATCACCAGCAAACCAGAAACTGACCCAACTACCCCATCTCCCGGTATGAGAGAGGTAACAGAAGCGAGCGAACCGGGTGCGCGGCGATCTCGGCAGCGCGGGTTTTCACCGGCTCCGACCGAGAGTGTTGTGGGCCTGGATGTCGCTCTCAGCCACAACCCAGGCTTTGGCGCTCGCTGGATTGGCGCCGCGCAAAACAATCTCCGTCTCGCGCGGCTGGCATCACATCAGGATTCACGTAGTCAGGGTGGGTGTGGCCCTCTAGTTTCCCGTTTGGATATTCACCAGCACCGGCGCCTCGGCCCCATGGCCGCCCGGCGAAACCGTCTCGGTCTGCGGCGCGCGCCAATGGTCGATGTGGCTGATCCTGTGTACGCAGCCGATGGTGCAGTTGGGCGCGCAGCTCTTGGCGGTCAAAAACTCCCGCTTCACATCGGCCGTGGTGTAATCGGCAATCGGCACGCCCGGATAGCCGCGCTGCTGGCTGCAATAGTGGACCAGCCCGTCCTCGCAGATATACAGATAGCGCGAACCTGCGCGGCAACGCCAGTCGTTGGGCCGCCCCTGCGCAATCGCCTCTTGAACTTGTCGAACTGTGAGTAGTTGGTCTTCTTCCTGTTTGTCATCTCGAAGTAGACCTTGGCCTCGTCTTCCTTGAGCGGCTTCAGTTGCCCGCTCCCGTCGTGGATAATCCCAATCGTCGATTCAAAGCCCAGCGCCAGCGCGCGCTTGCCAATCAACAGCGCGTCATTGGGATTCTTGAAGCCCCCGCCCACCACCGAGTTGATATTCACATGGAACTCGGCATACTGCGACAGCATCTCCAGCTTTTTATCCAGCACCTTGAGGCTCTTTTTCGACACCTCGTCCGGCTCTAAGTTATCGATAGAAATCTGCATGTGGTCCAGGCCGGCGCGGTTCAGCCGCTCGATCCGTTCAACGTTGAGCAGGTAGCCGTTGGTGATCATGCCGGCAATCGCCCCTGTCCGCCGCATCCGCCGGATGATGTCGTCCAGTTGGGGGTGGGTCAGCGGCTCGCCACCGGAGATGCCGATCATAGCGGTGCCCAGCCGGCCAAGGTGGTCGATGCGCCGGTTCATCTCTTCGAGCGGCACCGGCTCTGAGACCTTGTCGTATTCGTTGCAATAGCCGCAGCTCAGGTTGCAGAAGCGAGCCGGCACAATCTGCGCCAGCACCGGGTGGCCGGTGTGAGCAAGCGCGCGAGCCACCATGGCATATTCGCGCGCCTTGCGTGTTGCGGCCAACCACCGCCCGCGCGCCGTCGATCTCCGGGGAATTGCCATCATTTCCATTGAATCACATTCCGCCGGTAAGCGGCCGCAAGCCGCTTACCGGGCAACGAACAGGCTGCCCTAAACAAACGAGGCCCTCCCGAAAGGGAGGGCCTCGTTGCTGAAATCCAAGCCCTGGCCTACGCCACGACCTCAATACCCATGGACCGCGCCGTGCCCTTGATGCTCTTGATAGCCGTCTCGACCGAGGCGGCGTTCAAATCGGGCATCTTCTGCGTGGCGATCTCGCGCACCTGCTTTTCGGTTACCTTGCCGATTTTTTCCTTGTTCGGGGTGCCCGAGCCCTTGGCTATGCCAGCCGCCTTCTTCAGCAGAACTGCCGCCGGAGGCGTCTTGGTGACAAAGCTAAAGCTGCGATCGGCGTAAACCGTAATGACGACTGGAATAACCAGCCCTTCCATCTCTTTGTTCTGCGTGCGCGCGTTGAACTGCTTGCAGAACTCCATGATGTTGACCTGCGCCTGACCCAGCGCGGGACCAACCGGTGGCGCGGGCGTTGCTTTGGCTGCCACAATCTGCAGCTTCACATACCCGGTAATTTTCTTCGGAGGTGCCATGTTTCGATTCCTTCGGAATCAGCTCTTAGCTCCTAGCTATTAGCTTTCAGCTGATTGTTCTCTGAAACATATTTTGGTGCTGCCGCTTCAACGTTTGCCTTCAACCGGCGCCCGCTAGGAGAGCTCGACCGGCTAGAAGCTGAAGGCTAGTAGCTAAAAGCTGCAACTACTCAATCTTTTCCACTTTGCCAAACTCCAGCTCGACCGGCGTGGACCGCCCGAAGATGGTCACCATGACCTTCATCGTCTCGCGATCTTCGTTGATCTCATCCACCACGCCGTTGAAGTTGGCAAACGGGCCGTCCGTAATCCGGACTTGCTCGCTCTTTTCAAACTTGATTTTGAGCCGTGGCTTATCTTTTGCCGTCTCGCTGCGGAAGAGAATCGAACTGACCTCTTCTTCAGAGAGCGCCACCGGCTTGTCGCCGGTACCCAGAAAGCCCGTCACCTTCGGCGTGTCCTTCAGGACGTGCCAAAGATGGTTGTCCAATTCCATTTCGACCAGCACATAGCCGGGCAGGAAAACCCGCTCCACCGTGCGCTTTTTCCCGTTGACGATCTCCGTTACCGGCTCGGTGGGGATCATCACGCGGCCCACTTTGTCCTTCAACCCGAAGGCCTCAATGCGGCTCTCGATCGACTCGCGCACCTTGCGCTCAAAACCGGAGTAGGCGTGCAGAATGTACCACTTGAAGTTCTCGTTGCGCACCGGCGGGGGCGTCAATTGCTCGGCGGGTTGTGCTAACTCATCTGTCATCGTGTTCTCGTTTCGCGGCTGCATTTACTCGGGCAATCCGCCAAGCTTTTTCAGTAGCCGGTCCAGGCCAAAGGCGAAGATCCAGTCCACCACGAAGAAGTAAACGCCGAAGATGAAGACCGCAATGATCACCACCGTCGTAGTCGCCTCAACTTCCTTACGGGAAGGCGTCACCACCTTGCGCATCTCACCGCGGACATCGCTCAGAAAGCCCGTGAAATCCTTCCACGCGACAACCGCCTTCTCGATGAAGTTGGGCATCTCTTTCCCCCCTTGCCGCTTCACGGGCGACAACTTGCTTGGCGCCGGCCGCCCTTCCCCGTTCACCAGTGCTGCTTTCGTTGCCATGCTTCTATTCCTTAGCGTCCAGCGTCTGGCCGGCCGCACCCATGCTTCGCATGGGCTCAATCTGGCAGGGGCGGAGGGATTCGAACCCCCAAGTTCGGTTTTGGAGACCGACAGTTTAGCCGTTGAGCTTACGCCCCTAAGAGCAGTGAACGGTTGACAGTGAACAGTGATCAGTTGTTCTCGTGCCGGTATAAGCCGATTCGCTTTCCCGGCCAGTACTCAAACTGACCACTGTGCACTGCTCACTGACCACTGTTGTGTTACTTCGTTTCCTTGTGCGGCTGGTGCTTGCGGCAGCGGTTACAGAACTTCTTGAACTCCAGACGGCCTGTGGTCGTCTTCTTGTTCTTCGTCGTCGAGTAGTTCCGCTCCTTGCACTCAGTGCACTGCAATGTAACAATTTCCCGCATTCCCAAATCCTTTCAACTTCAGTGGTCAGTTGTCAGTCATCAGTGTTCAGTTAAAACTCGTTCGCGTTTCGCACTGTTCACTGACCACTGTTCACTGCCTTACTTCACAATCTCTGAAACCGTACCCGCGCCCACCGTGCGGCCGCCTTCGCGGATCGCAAAGCGGAGGCCCTTTTCCAAAGCCACTGGCGTGATCAACTCAACCTCGAGCTGCACGTTGTCGCCCGGCATCACCATCTCAACGCCCTCCGGCAGTTGAGCCACTCCCGTCACATCGGTCGTGCGGAAATAGAACTGCGGCCGGTAGCCCTTGAAGAACGGTGTGTGACGCCCGCCTTCTTCCTTGCTCAGCACGTACACTTCGCCCTTGAATACCGTATGCGGCGTGATCGAAGCCGGCTTGGCCAGCACCATCCCGCGCTCCACGTCTTCCTTCGGAATGCCGCGCAAAAGAATGCCCGCGTTGTCGCCGGCCATGCCCTCGTCCAACTGCTTCTTGAACATTTCCACGCCCGTACAAACCGTCTGGCGCGTCTCGCGGAAGCCCACGATCTCGCAAGCCTCGCCCACCTTCACCTTGCCGCGCTCGATGCGGCCGGTCACCACCGTGCCGCGGCCCGAGATCGAGAAGATATCTTCGATCGGCATCAGGAAGGGCTTGTCCACCGCGCGATCGGGCCGCGGCACATACGTGTCCACAGCCTCCATCAGCTCGTCGACCTTGGCCTCCCACTTCGCTTCGCCGTTCAAGGCGCCCAGCGCGGAGCCGCGAATCACAGGCACGTCGTCGCCCGGGAACTGGTACTTACTCAGTAACTCGCGCACTTCCATCTCGACTAAGTCGGTAAGTTCCTCGTCCTCGACCGCGTCGCACTTGTTCAGAAACACCACCATGCAGGGAACGCCAACCTGGCGCGCCAGCAAAACATGTTCTTTAGTCTGCGGCATGGGGCCGTCGGTGGCCGCTACCACCAGAATCGCGCCGTCCATCTGCGCCGCGCCGGTGATCATGTTCTTGATGTAGTCGGCGTGACCAGGGCAGTCCACGTGCGCATAATGCCGGTTCTTGGTCTCGTACTCCACGTGCGCCGTGGCAATCGTGATGCCGCGCTCCCGCTCTTCCGGCGCGTTGTCAATCGAATCGAACGAACGGAACTGGTTCTTCGGGTTGTGCTTCTGCAATACCTTGGTAATCGCCGCCGTCAGCGTCGTCTTGCCGTGATCGATGTGTCCGATCGTACCCACGTTCACGTGCGGCTTAGACCGGTCAAACTTTTCCTTCGCCATAAAAGTCCCAAATCCCTTTCGTAGCTGTACTGCCCGTTTCAACCTGAGGCGCCGGCTGTCCGGCTCCAGCCCCAAAAACTTGCCCTTCTACTTCCCTTGCGACCTGCCGATGATTTCGTCGGCAATCATGCGGGGAGCTTCTTCATAGCGCGCGAACTGCATCGAGTAGGAGGCGCGGCCCTGCGTGGACGACCGGATGTCGTTCACATAGCCGAACATCTCCTTCAGCGGCACAATCGCCTTAATCAACTGCGATCCACCCACATGCTCCATCCCCTCGATGCGCCCGCGCCGCGAGTTGATGTCGCCAATGATGGTGCCCATGTGCTCTTCGGGAACTGTGACTTCGACCGCCATCACGGGCTCCAACAGAACCGGGCTAGCCTTGCGGGCGGCTTCTTTGAAAGCGATCGAACCGGCAAACTTGAAGGCCATTTCGTTCGAGTCCACTTCGTGGTAGCTGCCGTCGTAGAGGGTCACCTTGATGTCCACCAGCGGATAGCCGGCCAGGATGCCCAGTTCGATCGCACCCTGCACGCCCTGGTCGATGGGCTTAATGTATTCCTTGGGCACCGAGCCGCTCTTGATCTCGTTGATGAACTCGTAGCCCGCGCCTGGCGTGTTGGGCTCGACGCGCAGCTTGCAATGGCCGTAGTTGCCGGAGCCGCCGGTCTGGCGAATGTACTTGCCCTCCGCCTCAGCCTTCTTCCGCAGTGTCTCGCGGAAAGCGACCTTGGGCTCGCCCACATTGGCCTCGACCTTGTGTTCGCGCTTCATGCGGTCGACCAAAATCTCAAGGTGCAACTCGCCCATGCCGCTGATGATGGTCTGGCCCGATTCGTCGTCGGTGCGCACTTTGAAGGTGGGGTCCTCGTCGGCGAGACGCGACAAAGCCACGCCCATCTTTTCCTGATCGGCCTTGGTCTTGGGCTCGATAGCTACTGAGATGACCGTCTCCGGGAAAGTAATGGCGCCCAGAGCGACGGGGTGATGCGGGTTGCTCAACGTGTCGCCGGTCTTCAATTCCTTGAGGCCTACGCAGGCACAGATGTCACCGGCATAAATCTCGGTAATATCCTCGCGCTTGTTGGCATGCATCTTGACCAGGCGGCCCACGCGATCGGTCTTGCCGGTGCGGGGATTGAGAATCGTGTCGCCAGTCTTGAGCGATCCCGAATAGACGCGAACGAAACAGAGCTTGCCGAAGGGGTCGTTGATGATTTTGAAGGCGAGGGCCGCTAGCGGCTCGCTGTCGTCCGCCTTGCGAATCACAATTTCTGACGGGTGCGATGGATTGATACCCTCCACCGGAGGCTTGTCAAGCGGGCTGGGCAGGTAATCGACGACGGCGTCGAGCAGTGTCTGGACGCCCTTGTTCTTAAAAGCGCTTCCGCAGAGGACCGGAAAAACCTTCAGGTCGATGGTGGCCTGGCGAATGCCAGCCTTCAACTCGGCGATCGTCGGGGTTTCGCCTTCGAGGAACTTCTCGAGCAACACATCATCGGTCTCGGCAATGATCTCAATCAACTGCAACCGGAAGGCTTCAGCCTTCTTTTGCAGATCGGCCGGGATCGGCTCGATGTCGTACTGCGATCCCATGGCCTCATCATGCCAGAGGATGGCGTTCATCTCGACCAGATCTACGACGCCTTTGAAACCAGCCTCTGCGCCGATGGGAATCTGCAGAGCTACCGGGCGCGCGCCCAGGCGCTTGCGAATGGTTTCCAGAACGTGCTCGAAATCCGCGCCGTTCTTGTCCATCTTATTCACAAAGCAGATGCGCGGCACCTTGTACTTGTCGCCCTGCCGCCACACCGTCTCCGTCTGCGGCTGCACGCCACTGACAGAATCGAAGAGCGCCACCGCGCCATCCAGCACGCGCAGGCTGCGCTCCACCTCAGCGGTAAAGTCAACGTGGCCGGGCGTGTCAATGATATTGATGCGAACGTCTTTCCAGGTGCAGGTGGTAGCGGCCGAGGTGATGGTAATGCCGCGCTCCTGCTCCTGCTCCATGTAATCCATGGTCGCCGTGCCCTCATGCACTTCGCCGATGCGGTGCGTGATGCCCGTATAGAACAGAATGCGTTCTGTCGCTGTCGTCTTTCCGGCGTCGATGTGCGCCATGATTCCGATATTCCGGCAGCGGTTCAGCGGTGTAGTGCGAGGCACGGCATTTTTCCTTGCGGGCGTTCATGGCCCGCTGTTTTCTCAGTTCCCTACGGTCCCAGTCGATCCAGACCCCATTGCGCCTAGCCCTCATTCAGGCCGGCGAAACTCTTCTACTCTTTGCTACCCCACCCTAGCCGCAAAAACAGAGACGCGGCGAGGATGGGGCACCCAAACTCTTCAGCCGACTACCAGCGGTAGTGCGCAAAGGCCTTGTTGGCCTCGGCCATGCGGTGAACGTCTTCTTTCTTCTTCATGGCCGCGCCGCGCCCATTGGCCGCGTCGAGCAATTCGTTGCTCAGCTTGTCGATCATTCCCTTTTCGCCGCGGTTGCGGCCATAGGTGATCAGCCAGCGGATCGCCAGTGAGGTACGCCGGTCGGGATTCACTTCGATTGGTACCTGATAGTTTGCGCCGCCCACACGACGCGTCTTGACCTCAAGCAGCGGCTTGCAGTTCTCAACCGCCTTCTTAAAGAGCTTGAGTGCGTCGTCGCCGCCGCCCTTCTCCTCGAGATTGCGCATCGACTGATAAAAGATGCCCTGGGCTGTCGACTTCTTGCCGCCCCACATCATCGAGTTGACAAACTTAGTGACCAGCGTGGACCCGTAAACTGGATCCGCCGCAACTTCCCGCTTCGCAATGTGCCCTTTTCTCGGCATAATCCTCTAAATCCTCGCGCTTTCGCGCCACTCACTACCCTAGTCCGGGTTCTGAATTCCGTCCCGGAACCGTTGCTACTTCTTACCCTTGGCTGGCGCCGCAGCGCCGCCCTTGGCGCGCTTGGCCCCATACTTCGACCGGCTCTGCTTGCGGTTGGCCACGCCCACCGAATCCAGCGTGCCACGAACCACGTGGTAACGAACGCCGGGCAGATCCTTCACGCGGCCGCCGCGAATCAGCACAATCGAGTGCTCCTGGAGGTTATGGCCGATGCCGGGGATATAGGTGGTGACCTCAATCCCGTTGGTCAGCCGTACGCGAGCTACCTTGCGAAGTGCCGAGTTCGGCTTCTTCGGCGTCTGTGTATACACGCGGGTGCAAACACCGCGCCGCTGCGGCGAGGCCTGCAAAGCCGGCGACGCCGTCTTGTACCGCGGGGCCGTGCGCCCCTTGCGAACCAACTGATTGAATGTAGGCAACCTGAAACTCCTTACCCCGTTAAAAACCTTGCTACTTCCAAGTTCACCAGCCGCGAACAGCCCTATTAGGCCTTCTGCCGCCAATGCGCACAACCTTTCCCGGTCGCGCACGCGCACAGAAGCCCTGTTGTTACTGCTTCGCGTCTGCCTTCGTTCCTATCTCAGACGAAAACCGGGACGGTGGCCGGGCGTTTCCCCGCTCTTTGCAGGCAAAGCCAACTCCGTTTCGCGGTCCCGGCCCACATAGCCCTCCAAGGTGGAGAACGCGCGGGCTCCGATGCGATTTATCCCTGCCCTCCGCAAGAAGAGAGCAACTTCGGGGACTTGTCTGGCCAATTCATCTAGCCCTGGGACCAGCTCCGGCCACTTCATTGCCTGCCGGGCTGCCCTTACAACCTCCTCGTCAGGACACACGTTCGGAGGCGTTCTTGCGGAACTTTCTAACAATATCAAGAATCGCGGGCGAGGTCAAACGAAATCTCCCCACAAGCATCGATTCCGCTCAGTAATTTCAGCCGCATGCGGCATAGTAAGGCACTATCAGCGGTTTTGCGCCCTGTGGTCCTCCACCTCATAGCCCTGGGGAGCCAGAAACAGGCTGGGATTGGGATCGCCGCGAACCATGTCGGTCACATTGGTGGTTACTGTTCCCGACCGCGGATCGCCGTGGATATGGCGCATGATAATTCTGAGATCGGGGGAAATCCATAGCTCGTTGGTCACCTGGATGACACGACCGCTGCTTTCCCCTTCCAGGCGAATGGTGCGGGTGGTGCGCGTGCCTTCCGCGTACACGCCATTGATGTCCTGCGGCGTGAGGACTTCCTTTTGAAAATCAGGCGTCGACGATGTTGGGCTTGGATTTGAGGTCGATGCTGGACCGGACGGCGGCGGGGCGGTCACCCTCTGGGCGGGCGTTACCGGCCAGATGCTCACCACCCGCCGGGTGGCCTCGTCACCGGTAGTCCACTTCAAGTAAATCCCGGCAACAGGATCGGTGATGATGATGGACCCGTATTCCGCGCCCGAGTCGGCGTGCCGGATGATATGCCTGCGGGTGCGCCCCTCGGCATCTCGCCAGAGAAGCTCCACTGATGTTTCTGTCGTCGTTGTGCCGTCGGTCAGCGTCTGCACTTTGACTGTTGTTTCCTTGCATGAATACGGCGCCCCAGTGAATCCAGTGCCGGACATAGTCTGGAGCGGAACCGGCTCGGGTCTGGACTGGGCAAATGAAACATGTGTGAGGGCGACCAGCAGTGCAACAGACCATAAGGCGATACGCATCGAACATTCTCCATTGCCGATGGGCTTTGACGAGCAAACCCCGATCCTTGAATGGACGCAAGAATCGCGGCGAGGCCAATGCTTTTGGCCCCGTCCGCAAAGATGCGCTCCGTTTACTGGATATTGGTTAGCTTCCAGGCGCCGCCATCGATCGCAAACGTGGCCGTTTTCTTGCCGCTCAGCTTGTTCCCAGGGTTGTGAGCGATGTCCTGCAGCGGACCCGGAACACCATCCAGGTTCACGGCCTCGGAGTACACGGCACTCTTGGTACTGCCCAATTCGTCCTGCGGGTCCTGCACGTCTCGGGCTTTTAGATGATTGGATGCCACGGAGACCACAATGATGGAGTAATGTGCATCGTCGGCGCTCTCCGGGCGCCACTTGATCACATCGCCCCCATCCGGCAGCTTGAGAGCTTTCGCGCCGTCAGGGGTCAGCTTAAAGTCGGCCCATATTTTGTTGGGATAGATCGTGGTCCGGTTCCAATACTTGGCCGTCGCTCCCTGCCTCATGCCCAGGTCGTTCACCGCGATGTTGGCACCCACGGCAGCGGTTTGGTCGTATTTTGCCTGGATTAGCGCCTGCGCGTCGGCCGCTGTCAAACTGGGCGCTGTTTTGCAGCCGGTGAACATAAGTCCGGTAGCCAGCAATCCTGCACCGATTAACGCCAAGACTCCAAAAGCCTTCAAATTCCCCACGTTCTTCACCTTCTCCTCCGTACACTGCATCCAACGGCCCGAATTACTTCGACCCGCTATTTTTCACCTACTTTCTGGCACTGTCAATGGAGTTGCAAGTGACCTTGCTCACAACTGTATGATTTCTGTTCCAGAAAGAGCTCCGCATCGTCCAGAACCTGTGCAAAAGCTTGCTTTCGGCGTTAGCGCTTCCCTGCTCAGCGCGCCTCATCCTTGGCAATTCTACCCATCAGCAAGTCCATAAATCCTTTCTCATCCGATTTGAGACAGACCTGTGCATTGGGAGCGCCTTCTACCGGCCGAGTAAACCCCTTGTCGTCCACTTCCAGCCGCATCGGCGTCGCCGGGCACAGCTCGGGGCGAACCGCATAGGCCACGGCCACCGGATCGAAGAGCGTGGGCGCATTCGGGTGTCCCTCAGTCCCGGCCAGCCACTGGTGGTAGAGAAGCGTGAGTTGATCGGTGAGCGGGGAACCGTGAGAAAAAATCTCCTCCCGCTCCCGTGTCTCCAGGTGGATCTGGGTCGAATCGAGCGGCATCATGAAGACCGGCACGCCGGAAGCCAGTAGTGCCTTCAGACCAGCCGGGTAGCGGCTGATGTTCCACTCGGCATCGGCGGGCCGGCGCTCGCCCGCCTTTCCGTCGTAGCCCCGGTAGATGCTGCCGCCCATCATCACCACCCGCTTGAGCTTGCGGAAGGTCTCGGGATCGCGCTTGATGGCTGCCTCGATGTTGTTGAGAGGACCGACGGCGATGAGCGTGATCTGGCCGGGATGCTCTCTAGCTTTGCGAAGGATGGATCCAATTGCATCATTACGATCCTTTTGGCAAACTTCATATCGATCCTTTTCGCGTTGGGGGGTGGGTATCTGAGATACAGATAGCAATTGCAGCGTGCAGCGATCGACTGGCGGCAGAATCCTTTGCTGCGCATATGCTGCCTGAGTGAACACGTTCGCGTGCGGCGTAGGCATGCCGATATCCACCGAAATGTCGGTGCGGCCCACTGCTTCAAGGTAGCGGTCCACCAGCTTCGCGCGCAGTTCCGTGTCACCGTACGCCGTCGTGACGCCCAGTAACCGCAACTCAGGGCTACGCAGCGCCAGGGCCAGCGCAAAGGCATCGTCGATGTCATCGCCTATGTCGGTGTCCAGGATCGCCAGTTGAGGCGCTCCAGCCGCAAGTTGTCCGCCACCAGCAGCCGTCTGCCCAGCCACGTCCGCCGACCCGACTATGAGCCAGATACTGGCCAGCACCAGCCCGCTCATTACTAGATAGAACCTCGAAATCCGCATACAACACTCTATACGGATCGGCCCAACCCGTTCACAACCCGCCGCAGCGTCCCCAAACTTCCTCAATAAAGCTGTCGGTCATGCCCGCGATGTAGTCCGCTGTGGTGCGGGCAAGACCCTCGGCTGGAATCTGAATCCGGTGGTCCTCGGGCAGCAGTCCCGGATCGGCTATCAGGGCGGCAAACAGTCCCTCGACCACCCTTTCGGCGTGGGTGTGCGCCTCTTCCATACCGGGGGAGTTATAGAGATTGTCGTAGAGGAACCGCTTGGCTTCTGCCCGCGCCGCTTCCACCTCCGGGCTCAGGACTGCCAACCGCTGCGGCGCCTGGCGAATCTCGGCCAGAGTCGTTGCGCCCATCGCCGCCACCCGCGTCCGTATCTCGTTCAACAGATCGGTCACCAGCGCGTTCAGAACCCCCTTGAGCGCCTCGTTCACCGTCAGCTTGGGCACGGCGGCAGGATACTTCCCTACCGCCGCATCGTGAAAGCCGCGAAACAGGGGCACGCCCTCGCGAACCTGTTCCAGCGTCAGGATTCCCGAGTCCAATCCGTCGTCGAGATCGGCGGTCAGGTAGGCGATTTCGTCGGCCAGATCGATCAACTGGGCCTCAAGCGGCGGTTGCCGATCCAGGTAGTACGCAACCAGCTCCGGGTGCTCCGCTGCAGAGTAATCGCGGGAATGTTTGACGATGCCTTCGCGCATGCCCAGCGTCAGGTTCAGGCCGCGAAAGGCCGCGTAGCGCTCCTCAAACCAGGTGACAATGCGCAGGGCATGCAGATTGTGGTCGAAGCCGAGCGAGAAGCCGCGCAAGCAGCCGTCGAGCGCCTTCTCCCCGGCGTGGCCAAAAGGCGGGTGGCCGATGTCGTGTACCAGCGCCAGCGCCTCGGCCAGTTCCACGTTCAGCCCCAGGACCGCGGCCAGAGTGCGCGCAATCTGGGTTACCTCAAGCGTGTGGGTCAGACGGCTGCGGAAGTGGTCGGCTGGGGGAGTGCCGGGCAGCCGTGTGAACACCTGGGTCTTGCCCGCCAGCCTGCGAAAGGCGCGTGCATGCAAAATGCGTGCGCCGTCCCTGGCAAATGGAGTGCGATAAGGATGAGGCGGTTCGTCATGGACGCGCCGGGTCAGTTCGCCGTCTTTGTCCCCGCCGGCGGCAATCTCTGAAGGCAGTTTGGCAGGCAATCTGGTTTCGAGGTCCGTCATTGATCCGCAATCTGTGCCACATCTGGTTATACCCCAATTTGAGACCCCGGCAATTGAAGAACGCAAATCACGTGCCGCAAATCACCTTGATAGGGGTAGTCAGTGCTATATCATTCACCCGCAGCGGGGATAGACAACGCCATTTAAGTGGGAGTACTATCCAGCCAATTTTTGATAGGGCGTGCGCGGGTAAAAATTCTCGCGCCGCCTTGGAGATCCTTTGGGTCTCAACAGGGAGGCAAGCATGAAAGCGATCGAAAAGACAGCGTTGGCCATGGTGGCGCTGGCAGTTGTGCTCACGTCAGGGTGCGGCGCACGGCACTCTTCCAAAGAAGTCTTCTACCTGATTGCGTCGAACATCAAGCTGCCCTATTGGCAGGCAGCCGCTGCGGGATTTAGCAGTGCCGCGGCGCAATACAAAGTGACCGCCAAAGTGGTCGGGCCAGACACCTACGATGCCCAGGCCGAGCTGGCTGAGTTGCATAGCGCCATTGCGGCCAAGCCGGCAGGCATTCTCATCTCCGTCTCCGACGCAACAGTGCTCCAGCCGGAGATCGATGCCGCCATCAACGCCGGGATTCCAGTCATTACCATCGACTCCGACGCCGCGGGCAGCCGCCGCATGTACTTCATCGGAACCAATAATCTTGAGGCCGGACGCCTGGGCGGCAAGCGGGTCATCGAGAAGCTGGGCGGCAAGGGAAACGTGGTCTTCTTTACCCTCGGCGACCAGCCCAACATCGATGAGCGGCTCAAAGGCTTCAAGGAAATTCTTGCCACCCGGCCCGATATTCACATCGCCGCCGTCGTGGACATCAAGGGCGATGCGCGCAACGCCTTCGATTGGACACAAGAGTCCATGGCCCTGACCGGCGCCCAGAGGATCGATGCCTTTGTCTGCCTGGAATCGTCGTCTGGCAAGGTAGTTGCCGATGCCATCAAGCGGGGCGGCGGCGGCCGGGAATTGCTAGCCTGGGATGTGGACCAGGATACCCTGGATGGAATCAAGTCGGGCGCCATCGACGCGACGATCGCCCAGAAGCCCTTCACCATGGCCTATGTGGGTTTGAAGGCGCTGGACGAGATCTACCACGATCCGCCGAAAGATCTCACCAGGGACCACAGCGCTGACGCCTTTGCGCCCTACCCGGTCTTTGTGGATACTGGCACGTCGGTGGTGGACCAGAGCAACGTCGATCTCTACATCGCCTCAGCGGCAGCCGGGACGAAATAGAGCGGCGCCGGGAAGAACGCTTTAAGCACCGGATCAAAACAACGGCGGCTTTCTGCTAAACAAGAAAGCCGCCGTTGTTTTGCTTTGTGCCTCTGTTTTCCCCGATCCCGCGTCCTGCCGGTTCCGGTTCGCAATCCTGCTTCGCTCTTACTCCGGTTTGGGCTGCCCGATTGCGCTTTCCTGTTTGGCCAGCTTCACGCGCGCGTTTTCCAGCTTGTGCTGCACCTTGGCCACATCGCCCGGCTCCACGTCGGCAGCTGCCGACTTGGCATATTCCGACAGCGATAGTTCCCACTGCGCCGCTGCCAGGCGGATGCGGCCGGTCTTCTCGTACAGATCACCCAGGTGGTCGTGAACCGTTGGGTCGGTCTGGTCGCGTTCTACGGCCTGGCGCAGGTTATCCTCCGCCAATTCGTACTGTCCCAGTTTGAAATAGGCCCAGCCCAGCGAATCGAGAAAGGCGCCGTTGATCGGCTCCAGCTCGACGGCCTTGCGAATCAGCTTCAACGCCTCGGTCAACCGCGTCCCCTTATCGGCCAGCATGTAACCCAGATAATTCAAGGTCATGGCGTTCGACGGGTCGAGATCCAGCGCATCTCGGAAGAACTGTTCGGCCTGCTTATAGTCCTTTTGCCGCTCGGCCCACTCGCCCTTGAGAAACAGCAGAGAGATTCGGTCTTCGTTTTTCTTGGTCAGAGCACCAGCTTTGGCCAAGGCGTCGTCGGCGTCTTTCCAGCGCCGCAAGCGAATGTCCGTCTGGGCCAGCCACAGCCAGACCGAGCGATCGTTTTCCGTGTTATCCAGCAGTCCTTTAGCCAGCGCCAGCCCTTCGTCAGCCTTGCCCCGATCCGCCATTTCACCAGCAAGCGTCAATTTGAGTTCGCGATTCTTGGGATTGGCATCAACGGCTTTGCGAGCGATCTCCATTGACTTGTCGAACTGCTTCGCATCGCGGTAAGCGTCCACTTGCTCCTGGTAACCGCGCTGAGCTGAATCGCCTCCCATATCGATCATCTTCTGGTAAGTGGCGATTGACTGATCGGTCTTGTTCTCTTCGTGATATACCGCCCCCAGGCGCTCCAGAAAGACGCTGCGCGTGTTCTTTTCTTCGCTGGTGTAGGCGCCGTTGGCGTGGGAAGTCAGGTCCACCATCTTCTCATAAACCTGCGCGGCTTCATCGTACCGGGCCAGCACATCCAGCAAAAGCCCTTCATTAAACCCAGCTTCGAGTGAGGAGGGATCCGTCTTGCGCGCATTGCGCACTGTGGCCAACGCATCTTCATACTTTCCCTGGCGGCGCTCAATCTCAGCTATGTGGATCAGAGCCTCCGCATTCTCGGGGTCGGCGTCGGCAAGCAGCTTAAACTGTTTCAGCGCCTCGTCGAGCTGGTCGTCGTTGAGCAGCGCCTGCCCGAGTGCGTCGAGTGTGCGCTCGTCTCCCGGCTCCATGTCGGCGGCACGCTGAAAAGCGGCGATCGCATCCTTGGGCTGCTTCAACTGGTCATAGGCCGTGCCCAGGGCAAACTCCATCTTAGGGCTACGGTCGGCCACTGGAACTGCCTCAATCAACTTGGTTACGCGAACGAGGTCACCGCTTTCGCCGTAGAGGCGAGCGAGGTTCAGCACCACTTCTTCTGAGTCGGGCTCGATTGCCTGGGCGGTCTTGAACTCCTCTTCCGCCTTCTTGCCTTCGTGCTTGACGGTGTAGAGCTGGCCAAGCACCATGCGATCTTGCACGCTGTTAGGCTGCAACGCGACGATTTTCTCGAATTCAGCTAGGGCCAGATCAAGCGCATTGCCTGCGGGCGAAGACGAGGATACGGCGTTGGATGCATCGCTCAACTGGCGCAGATAGATCTTGCCCAGCAGCCTGTGCGCCGCAACGTCGTTGGGTGCGCCCTTGAGCAGCTCTCGAGCCGTGGCTTCGGCCTCGTGAATTCGGCCGGTGCGCAAGTACAGATCCGCCAGCCCGTCGTTCAACTGGGGCGAGTCCGGATCGGCGTTCAGCGCCAGCTTGTACTCCTCAATGGCCTGCGTCACGAGTTCAGGACGACCCAGGGTGGCGGCATCTTCTTCATAGCTATTGGCCAACGCCAGGTGATAGTACGCCTGAGCGCGATCCGGGGCCGGCGCGGCTGGCACAGCAGACTCCGCCGGAGTTGCTTTCGCGGGCGCGCCCTTGCTGGGCTTGCTCGCGGGCGCGGCGGTGTCGGGAGGGAATACATCCGGAGCGTTTTGAGCGCAGACAGGCAGCGCTGACAGCAGGACGAGGGACGCGGCGGCAAACTTGAGCCAGGAAGGTAGCGAACTAAGTTTTGGTTTCATCATCCAAGGGATTCCGTGCCTCTTGAGCCGAGCGGGCGAAAAACCGATCCGACGGTCCGAGAGGCAGCGCAGGCAGCCGGTGGGAGCAGCTCTGCCTACTGTACAGACGATTCTACCCGTCATTTGGCTCAATTGGTGTGCCGGATTGCGGGTTTTTCTCGATTGGGCAGGTTACCAGCATATAAATGGGCACGATCCCGCGCCAATAAAGCCCCCAGGCGCTCGATTGCCTATTTTATGGCGCGGCTCAGGCCGCGACCTCTCAAAACGCAGACTGGCTCAGAATCTCCTTAACGGAAGCGTTTGGAGGGCTCATCAGAGAAGATTTCGCCGTCTCGGATATGCACGACGCGATGGGCATACTCGGCGATGTCCGGTTCGTGGGTGACCAACACGATGGTGTTTCCATTGGCGTGCAAGGTGTCGAAGAGCGCCATGATCTCAAGGCCGGTCTTCGAGTCCAGGTTCCCGGTGGGTTCGTCGGCCAGGATGATCGAGGGCCGGTTGACCAACGCCCTGGCGATAGCCACGCGCTGGCGCTGGCCGCCGGAGAGCTCATTGGGCTTGTGATTCATGCGCGATTCCAGGCCGACGTCGGTGAGCGATTCCCTGGCGCGAGCAAGACGCGCCGCAGCGGGCGTACCGTTGTAGATCAACGGCAACTCCACGTTGTGCAGTGAAGATGCCCTGGCCAGCAGGTTGAAGGTCTGGAAGACGAAACCGATCTCCCTGTTGCGAATGCGGGCCAACTGGTCGTCGTCCAACTCGCTGACCAACTGGCCATTGAGCCAATAGCGGCCCTTGGACGGCGTATCCAGGCAGCCGATAAGGTTCATCAGAGTCGATTTGCCGGACCCGGACGGACCCATGATGGCCACATATTCATTGTGCTTGATGCTCATGGAGACGCCGCGCAGCGCCTGCACCTGCTGCTCGGAGCCCATATCGTAAGTGCGCCACAGATCTTCAACGACGATGACGTTGCCTTGCGGCCTGGCCGCTGGTTGCACAAGATTCTCGCTGTCCATCGTATTCAAAGTCATTCGTATCTCATCCTTTGCCTATTCCAGCCATCTTGCCGATGTACTACCCCTTACGAGTTGCCGCCAGAGGCCGGCAGGACCGGTTTGGCGGTGTCCCGCTTCACCAGCGCGTTGCTCTTGAGTGTGCGCAGCGTCTTGAATGGGCCGATGACAATCTCCCGACCATCGGTAAGGCCCGACAGCACCTCAATGTCGGTGGCGCCGGTGATGCCGGTTGTCACGAAAACGAACTTAGCCCGCAACTTCCCTTTTTCGTCCTTATCGACCACATAGACGCCTTGGATCGGCGCGCTTTTAGCCGCGGAAGCGGATGAGTTGGATGCGGCCTGCACGTCGCCCTGGCCCTTGGGGTTGTCGTCATCTGGGTCGTGCATAGTCAGCGCCTGGATGGGAAGGGAAAGTACATTGGACTTGTGCGCCGTAGTGATCTTGGCGGTGGTAGAGAGTCCGGGGCGCAGGTCGCTCGAAGGCGCGTCCAGCGTGACCACCACTTTGAAGTCTTTGGCCTCTTCAGTACCGGTAGTGGACTGCGAAGTGGCGATGCCGGTGGAGCGAAGCAAAGCCTGATCGCCCACCAGGGTCACATGTCCCTTGAAGACCTTGCCGGGCAAGGCATCCACGGTTACTTCGGCCGATTGACCGAGCTGAATATTGACGATATCGGTCTCGTCCACCTTGACCTCGGCCGTGACGATGCTCATGTCGGCCAGGGTCATCAACGTGGAGCCCTCGGCATTTTGAATGCCCTCTACCACCGTCTCCCCTTCGCGGATGGGCTCGTTGGTGACGATGCCGTCAAACGGAGCGATGGCGATGGTTCTATCGAGTAGATCCTGATTGAAGCGAAGGCTCGCGACCTGGGTTCCCAGGTGACCGCGGGCCGAGTCGGTTTGCGCCTTGGCTTGATTGAGGCCTGCCACGGCCTGCGCCACTGAAGCGAGGTCGGTGTCATACGCGGCCTTTTTGGCGTCGAAGTCCTGTTTGGCCATGATCCCAGCTTGATAGAGGCCCTGAGCGCGCTCCCAATCGAGACGCTTCTGTTCCAGATCGGCCTTGGCGTGCTCGACGTTGGCCTCAGCGGTTTTCTCCGCCGCAATATAGGAGGCAATGTCGGTCTTGGCCGCGGCGATGGTAGCCTGCTGGCCGGCGACATTCGCTTCCTGCTGCACATGCTCGATGGTGGCCACCGTCTCGCCCTTGGTTACCTTGTCTCCCTCCTTCACATAGAGATGGGTGACGCGGCCCATGGCGGTGGCGCCAAGGTTAACGTAGGTCTTGGCCTTGATCTGGCCGGTGCCGCTGACAACCGTGGCCAAATCCTGGCGCACGATCTTGGCGGTCAGAACCTTGGTATAGCCCGACTGCTGCTTGTAGACCATGAGGGCCACAAGTCCGGCAGCCACTACTACAGCGCCAATAATCAAGAGAATCTTTTTCATGTGCGATTCGTACTCCAGACATCTCCAGATTCAGTGTACGCAATTGGTCCGGGCAAGGTTCCCAGAGGTTGCAAAAACTACCCGTAGCTTTTGTTGGCTGCCCTTTCAAGCCGGATAGGGGTCGTGAAGGCAAAACCGAGGCGAATGACCCCTGTGAAGAGTGTGCTCATTGTTTGGACGATAGCATGACTCGTCTGGTCTCAAACCCTCTTCTACAGCGTATCTTTCCGGGTTACCTTCGCGGCTATTCCGAGTCTAACCCGCAGCCAGCTCCATACGGAATCTTGCCCAGCCCCACCGGGACCCGTAGAATAAAGGTTCGCAGGAGTTTTGAAGGCAATGACGTTTAACGGTCGTACGTTTCTGTTCGCCGCACTGAGTTGCGGCCTTGTTTTCGCCCCCACTGCCGGTCTATCGGCCCAGCAGACGGACAACTCGTCCGCTCAGGCACAGCCGCCGGCTCAACCCTCCTCCGGGCAGGGCCAGGAGCCGGACCCCCTTAAGCGCGAACGCACCGACAAGGAGAAGTTCGCCGCCAAGAAGGCTCTCGGCAATGAATTGAAGGGCGGCTACAAATCCTGGCTCAATCAGGACGTGATCTGGATCATCTCCGACGAGGAGACCAAGGCATTCAAGTCGCTGAGCAACGATGAGGAGCGCGACGCCTTCATCGAACAGTTCTGGCTGCGCCGCAACCCTAGCCCAGACTCGCCGGATAACGAATTCCGCGAAGAGCACTACCGCCGCATCGCTTACGCCAACGAGCACTTTGCCGCCGGCAAGCCTGGCTGGAGAACAGATCGCGGCCACATTTACATCGCCTACGGAAAGCCGGACTCCATCGACTCCCACCCCTCCGGCGGCAACTATGAACGGCCCATGGATGAAGGCGGCGGCTCGACCTCCGTCTTTCCCTTCGAGACCTGGCACTACCGCTACCTTGAGGGCATCGGCGAGAACATCGACCTCGAATTTGTCGATACCTGCCAGTGCGGCGACTACCACTTCACCATTGACCGCAGCGAAAAGGACGCACTGAAGCACACTCCCGGTGTAGGCCTGACGCAAGCGGAAGAAATGGGCAGTGCAAAAAAGGGTGACCGCTTCTCTGGCGGCCTTGAACAACTCGGCCTCGGCTCAATGCGCTCTTCCGAGCAAGCGAAACAATTCGACCGCATCGAACTGGCCGCCAAAATCATGGCTCCGCCGCCCATCAAATTCGCCGACCTTGAGAATTTCATCTCCGAGCACAAGATTCTCAACGGGCCAGTCTTCCCCTTCGACGTGCGTACAGACTTCGTCAAGGTGACGGAA
>Ga0302156_10000986_pt1 | contig 26191 bp, 29 predicted proteins | sample I_Bog_N3_2_FD_193503 | JGI IMG/M metagenome (GOLD analysis project Ga0302156, IMG submission 193503) | Peat permafrost microbial communities from Stordalen Mire near Abisko, Sweden - I_Bog_N3_2 | ecosystem: Environmental > Terrestrial > Soil > Wetlands > Peat | place: Sweden: Abisko, Stordalen... | reverse complement strand
ATTCGGCACTTCGAAGGACAGATCCTTAATGTACTGAAGATTTACCAGCAACGGCGGCAGGGCCTGCTGCTCTTCTTGATCGGACATGGTCAACTCCCGGGAAAAAAACGTTTCATTGGCCTATCATGGTTGTCGCCATCAGGCAAGCCGATGCAGGGTCGGCAGGTTGCCTTGCTCCAGCACCGATTCGATGGAATCCATCACCCGCTCCGGCGGGATCGCCTGCATGCACAAGGGATCGCGGCAAGCGGTCTTGCGATGGTTCGAGGCCGAGACGCAAGGCGAACAGGCCAGCGAGGCGGTGATGGATTCGGCATTGCCCAAGGGCCCATAAAGGGCCGGAGTCTCGGGGCCGAACAGGGCGATGATGGGGATGTCGGTGACCGAGGCGAAATGGCCGGGGCCGGAATCATTGGTCACCATCAGGGCGGCGATCTCATAGAGCACCGGCAGCTCGGCCAGTTTGACCTGACCGGCAAAATTGACGATGTGCGGATGATCGGTGCGGGTCTTCAGCTTTTCCGCCTGGAAATCCTCGTCCGGCGAGCCGGTAATCAGGATGATGACATTGTCCCAGCGCTTCAGGACCATATTGCCCAGGGCGGCGAAGTGCCCTTGCGGCCAACGGCGCTGGGGCAGCAGCTCGCTGGCGTTGGGGTTGAACAGCACCACCCGGTGATGGTTGGGGTCATAGGCCGGATAGACGGCGGCGATGCGGCCTTGCATCTGCTCGCTTTCCCGCTCGCCGGCGATGATGCGCGGCAGGGTGATTTCGTCGTCGGAGATATAGGTCTTGGAATAGGGCGTCTCCACCACCGGACAGGCCAGGGCATTGACCAGCGCCACGAAATTCTTGGCGATATGCATATGGGGGTTATAGGCCACCCGATGGGTCAAAAGCTCGCCGCGATAAAGGCCTTCGTTGTGGAAACGGTGATAACCCACCCGATGTCTGGCTCCACAAAGCGCAGTCAGCAGCGCCGAGAAACGGGAGAACAGCTCCAGATCGATGGCGGTGTCGATGCCCTTTTGACGGGCCCAGAGGAAGAAGCGCAGGCAATCCAGAGCCAGCACGAACAGCCCATCCTCGCGGATGGTGCAGACGTTTTCCTCAGGAATCGTGCGCAGGAAGTCCAGGCTGGGGGCATTGCGCTTGAAGATCAGGAAATAAAGCTCGGCCCCAAAAATCTGCCTGGCCTTGCGCATGGCCGGATCGGCCAGGATGGTGCTGCCCATCTCGGACAGCTCGATGAAGAGGATGCGGCGCGGCTTCGCCCCTTCGGCACGGCGAAGGAAAAAGGGCGAGAGCAGCGTTAACAGAAAGCACAGCGGTATCCCGACCCAACGGTCGATCCGCCGCATCGTATCCACTTTCATGCGAAAGGTCCGATCGGTAGGCGTTCACAAAACCGGCGGCACCTTAGCACAGCCGTCTTTTGATCTAAAGGCGGCGCTCGATGGCCTGTTGTCCGGGGCTTGCCGGTTTCATACGGTCGGAGACTTCCTCGCATCGTATTGGGATTGGGTCTGCCTGATTTGTTCCCAGTTTTCCTTGGCCCAATCGACCAATCTTTGCATGGGCAGCAGCAGGCTTTTTCCCAGCTCTGTAATCTCGTACTCGACGCGGGGTGGAACTTCCGGGAACACCTCGCGGATAACCAGCCCGTCTCGTTCGAGAGTCTTCAGGGTCGATGACAGCATCCGCTGTGAAATACCCGGAATCGCCCGTTCAAGTTGGGAGAAACGTGCGCGTCCGCCAAGAAGATCAAGGGAAAGGACGAGGAAAATCGTCCATTTGTCGCCGATCTTCGTCAAAAGTTCCCGGACGGCCATGGGGTCCGAGCTTCTACAGACGGCTGCCGGGTCAAGATGACCGGCTTTGCTGGGTTTCTTCATAGCTTACCTCGGTGTTAGCAACTGATTTCAAAGTGCCTTCTTCATTGAAATCAGCTTCCGATTTATAGGTAGCTCTCATTTGGTAAGCAACCTTGCGAAGCCCATGGAGAGTCTGGGATGTCTGATCCGAAATACACCGCCTACAAGGCCGCAGCCCCTTACTTCGATCTGGTTCGAGGCGCGTTGGGCGATCTTGTCGATGGCGAGCACTTCTTCGACATCGTGAGCGATACCCTGGTCTACGAGGTGCTCTATGACTTCCCCGGTTGGCCCCGCGTGATCCGGGGGCGGGCCGAATTGATGTCTATGTTCAGGGGCTATGTCGAAAATATCGCGCTTCAATCCGCCGATAAGTTAACGACCCACCTGGCAGACAACGGCCACGTTGTCGTTATCGAATATGAGGTCCATGGGACTATTCTGGCGACTTCTGCGAAGTACAATAACCGCTTTTGCTCGATCATTAAGATTGAGAGCCGCAAAATTGTGCATTGGCGAGATTATATGGACTCTCTCGCAGCCTGGAACGCATTGACGGCGCCTGCTTGCTAAGTCTCCGCATTTCAAGATACTCGAAAAATACAGCCATGAAGAACATTCGTATGATCGACGTGAGCCCTCGGGGAACGGATTCGGCTAGCCGATCCGTCGCCGATAGGCTTACCGACGTCTATCCCACATCGAACCTCTTGCGCCGCGATCTGGCCGTCGAGGAACTGGTCTTGTCAGATTATAGCCGCCTCTCGATGGCGTCCCAGATCAGGGCCTCCAGCTTGGAGCCGTCGAAGCGGTTGATCTCTTGGATGCCGGTGGGTGAGGTGACGTTGATTTCGGTCAGATAATCACCGATGACGTCGATGCCGACGAAAATCAGGCCGCGTTCCTTCAAGGTCGGGCCGATGGCTTCGCAGATTTCCTGCTCGCGCTTGGTCAGGACGGATTTTTCCGGGCGGCCACCCACATGCATGTTGGAGCGGGCCTCGCCGGCTGCCGGCACCCGATTGACCGCTCCGGCCGCCACGCCGTCCACCAGGATAATGCGCTTGTCGCCCTTGCGAACATCCGGCACATAGCGCTGGACCATCACCGGTTCGCGGGATTGCTGGGTGAAAAGCTCCAGCAGAGAGTTCAGGTTCTCGTCCTCGGGCTTGATGTGGAACACCCCGGCGCCGCCGTTGCCGAACAGCGGTTTGACGATGATGTCCTTATGCTCAAGGCGGAAATCCAGGATGTCGCGGCGGTCCGAGGAAATCAGCGTCGGCGGCATCAGCTCGGGGAAATGGGTGACCAGCAGCTTTTCGGGCGCATTGCGCACATGGACCGGGTCGTTCACCACCAGGGTCTTGGGATGCACATGCTCCAGCAAATGGGTGGCGGTGATATAGGCCATGTCGAAGGGCGGGTCCTGGCGCATCAGCACCACATCGACTTGGGACAGATCCAGACTTTCCGCCTCGCCCAGGCTGTAATGATTGCCCTTTTCGCGGCGCACCTGCAAAGGCTTGGCCCAGGCGGCGATGCGCCCCTGACGGAAACTTAAGTTCTGCGGCAGGTAGTGGAACAGCTTATGCCCCCGCGCCTGAGCCTCCATCGCCAGCATAAAGGTGCTGTCGGCGTCGATATTGATGCTCTCGATGGGGTCCATCTGGATGGCGACGGACAGGGTCATGGCGGTCCTCACAGGTCTGTTGCGGCGGGCAGGATAGCGGAAGGATGACCGAGAGGATAGACCGCCAAAGCCTCGTAAATTGGCTCACCGGAGCCCAGATGGCTGACGAAGAGGCAGAAGGACGAAGCGGTGAAGCGCAGGTCCAGCAGGTTGTTGCCGGCGATCAGATCGGCCAAGCGTCCTATCGAGGTCTCGCGGGATAGTCGGGCCAGGGTGACATGGGGGCAGTAATTGCGGGGATCGGGGGGCAATCCGGCCTTTAACGCCGCCGTCTCGACCCGGCTTTGCAGGCGGATGAGGGGGTCCGACAGCTCCACTCCGGCCCAAAGGGTATGGGGGCGGCGGCTGGTGCCGAAGGTGCCGCAGCCCCTGATGCGCAACACGAAGGGCTCGGCCTCGACGTGGGACAGGCAGTGGTGGAAGTCTTCGGCCTGGGTCTCGTCCAACTCTCCGGCGAAGCGCAGGGTGACATGGAAATTCTCCGGCGGGCTCCAGCGCGCTCCAGGCAGGCCGGAGCAGAGCAGGGATAATTGCTCGCGGATATCTTCGGGGATGGGAACGGCGGCGAAGAGTCTGATCATAGGAAAAGGGCGAGAACCCCGGTATAGCCATAAAGCCGGTCATGGCAGATCTCGCCCGAAGCATGGAAGCCGGCCAGGGGAAAATCGCCCAGGGTTTCGCGGATCATCTCCAGCTCGCGGCCTTGGCGTCCGAACATGGCCTTGCCTCGCTGCATGCAGCAGAAATAAAGGCCGCCCTTAGGGGGCTGCCCATTCAGGCGCTGCTTCAGGCCGCCCAGCATGCGGGCCATATCCTGCTGCGAGGCATTGGGATCACGGCGCACGAACATCAGCCTTTCGCCGGCCAGCATGCGCTCGCCGACGGCGATCCAGCCGCGCTTGGGGTCGATGCCCAGCAGATTGCGCACGGCGTAATCATGGACATTGTCCGATCCCTCCAGCGGCAGGGCGATATGGATATAGCCGGCGGCGCGGGACAGATCGCGGGCGATCATCTCGCCGGCTTCTTCCTTCAAGACATCGATGGCCGGGCGACCGTCCAGGCCCATGACCACATTATCCACCGCCTCGGTGACGAAATGGGCCGGGCCGATGGGGTGACAGCCTTGGGTAATGCCCACCGCCAGCGGCACATCGTGGCCCAGCAGCAGCCCGGACAATCCGGCGGACGTCACCCGTTTGGCCACCTGCACCGGATTTTCCGAAGACAGGGTCAGGCCGCCCACAAGATAGGCGTCGGCGGCGTCGGACAGGCCGGTGATCATCTCCACCAGCTGAAGATCGCGGGGATTGCCATGGACCAGCCCGGCGACGGTGTTTTGGCTGGTCAGCCAGGAGCCGTTGGCGCGGCGGAATTCATCCTCGCCGCCCGATGGGAAGCTTTCCAGGGCCAAGAAGCCGCCGGGGGCAACCCGTCCGGCCAGGGCGGCGATGGCCGGGCCGTCGCGCTGTTCGCCTTTTGGCCCCAGCACGCCATAGCCGGCGGCGCCGAACCATTGGCTGACGGGGGTGGTTTCCTTCAAAAGAGTGACGATGGAGGACAGATCGTCGGAGAAATCCTGGCTGACATAGACGAAGCCGACGTTGGCTCCTTCGGGAAAGGGCTCCAGCGCATCGGTCAGGGCCTTGGCCGCCAAGCCCCAATGGCCGGCCGAGACCTGGGCGGCTTTCAGATGAGTGGAGGTTTCGGGTAAGGCGCTGCACATCGGCGGATGGGCTCCAGACTGGAATGGGAAAAGGATAGTGCCTTCGCGGCGCTTTGTCTCGGGGTCAACAAGGAACTAGGACACTTGGAACGGGAGCCGCTTGATTCAAGGGCTTTCCGTGCCATATTGATGTGCAGAACGGTTTCACTCCCAAAGCGAGGATATAATGGCGTTCGATACCGGACGGCGTGCCTGGACCCAAACCCAGACCGTCACCTACGATGTGGGTCTTCGGCAGTACATGCTCAAGGTCTACAATTTAATGGCGTCGGGGCTGGCTCTGACCGGCATCGTCGCCGCCTTCGTGGCCAACAACGAGGCCCTGCAGGCCCTGTTCTTCCAGCAGACGGCGCGTGGCGTCGGCATGACCGGCCTGGGCTGGCTGGCCCTGATCGCCCCGGTGGTCATGGTCTTCGCCCTGTCCATGGGTATCAGCCGCATGCAGGCCAGCACGGCGCAGGCGCTGTTCTGGGCCTATGCCGCCCTGATGGGCGTGTCGCTGGCTCCGATCTTCCTGATTTACACCGGCGAATCGGTGGCTCGGGTGTTCTTCATCACCGCCGCCAGTTTCGGCTCTTTGAGCCTGTACGGTTATACCACCAAGAAGGATCTGACCGGCTTCGGCAGCTTCCTGATCATGGGCCTGTTCGGGCTGATCATCGCTTCGGTGGTGAACATCTTCCTGGCCAGCAGCGCCATGCAGTTCGTCATCTCGGTGGCGGGCGTTCTGATCTTTGCCGGTCTGACCGCCTATGACACCCAGAAGATCAAGCAGACCTATTGGGCCGGCAACGGCCAGGAAGGCGCTGCCAAGTCTGCGATCATGGGCGCTTTGACCCTTTATCTCGACTTCATCAACCTGTTCATCATGTTGATGCGTCTGCTGGGCGACCGGCGGAACTGATCGGGGCTTTAAGCCCAAAAGAAAAGGCCGGACCCTTTGGGGCCCGGCCTTTTTTGTTGTCTGCTGGACGTTCTTACCCCTGCTTGCGGAAGACATAGGGGTTCTTGAAGCGCGACAGATAGGTGGGAAGGATCACCTCGGCGGCGGTGGCGGTCACGCCCAGTTCGGCCAGACCGGGCACGCCGGCATGGGCCACATTGTCCGTGGCCAGCAGCTTGACCTGATCGGGGGTCAGCAGCGGCTTCAGCATGAACTGGGTGAACGTGGCGATGATTTTGGCGACGAAGAAGGGTTTCGGCGCGATCAGGCGGCAGCGGCCGGCGGACTTCAGGGCCAGTTCCAGCAACTGCTTGAAGCTATAGACGGTGGGGCCGCCCAGCTCGAAGGTCTTGCCGCGGGTCGCGTCGGAGGCGATGGCGTTGATGGCGGCCTGGGCGACGTCGCCCACATAGACCGGCTGGAACTTGGTCCCGCCCGAGCCGTACAGATCGATGCCGCAGGGGATCTTGCCGCAGAATTTCAGCTTGAAGCCGTCCTTGACGAACAGCGGCAGGACCGGGCTGAAGTTGCTCAAGGTCATGAAGCCGTTGAAGAACCCATCCTCGGGCCCAAAGACGACGCTGGGGCGCAGGATGGTGGCTTCGGGATAAGCGGCCAGCACGGCAGCCTCTCCGGCGGCCTTGGAGCGGGCATAGGCGGATTGGGATGCGGCGTCGGCGCCCAGGGCCGAAACATGGATCAAACGCTTGGCGCCGGCGGCCTTGGCGGCGGCGGCGACACGGCCAGCGCCGTCTTCATGGATGGCCTTGAAGCTTTTCTTGCCGCGTTCGAACAGGATGCCCACCAGATTGACTACCAGCTCGGCGCCCTGCACCGCGGCGGTCACCGAGGCGTCCTTGGTGATGTCGGCAAAGACGGGAACAATCTGCCCCACATCGCCCAGGGGCTTAAGGAAGGAAGCACCTTCGGGATCGCGCACGGCGACGCGGACACGCCAGCCCTCGGCAGCCAAACGCTGCACCAGATGACGGCCGATGAAACCGGACCCGCCGAACACCACAGCCAGGCGATTCGCCATGTTTCTCTCCCCTGATTCAAGCAGACTTATAGCACGTGACCCGCAAGCTAAAACACCTGGGGTCATGATGCAACCCGTAGGGCGAGGTCAGGGCGCGGAAAACTGCGCCAGAAAGTCCGCCAGGGTCCGTTCCGGCCGGTCTTCGAAGCTCTCGTCCAGGACCGTCAGCCGTTGCAGGCGGTCGACTCTGAAATTGCGGAAGCCCTGACGCAGTTCGCATCAGCCGGTCAAAGTCCAGACGCCGCTCCATCGATGGGCGCGCCCGAGGCCTGAAGATCGGCGATATCGTGACAGATGGTCCGTTCGGACACCTCCAACTCTTTGGCCAAGGCGCGGGCGGTGATCTCCAAAGCGGAGGGATGATGGCCAGACCCTAGCAAAGCCCTGCTGACAGCATCCTGTCAGGAGAGTTGAGAGCGCTCTCGAATCGGCCCTTTGGAGAAAGTTCGAAAAAGCCTTCACAAAAGTGTTTGACAAGCCTCGGGCGGAACAGTATTTCTCTGCGCCTCAGCGAGCTGGACCCTCAGCGGTTCGGCCCCTGTGCCCTGGTGGCGGAATTGGTAGACGCGCTAGATTCAGGTTCTAGTGACTGCAAGGTCGTGGAAGTTCGAGTCTTCTCCTGGGCACCAAGCTTCCATCCGGCGGAAGTCTTCTTGTAAGACTTCCGCCGGGGAAGTCCGGCCTCTATAATCCCCGATATCGATCCTGGATTTGAAAGAGGCCAAAGCTGTGGCTATCCATTATCATCAGTATGATCTGCCCGCCGATGTGTCCTTTGGCGCCTCCGTCGCCATTGATACGGAAACCATGGGCCTCAATCTTCAGCGCGACCGGCTTTGCGTGGTCCAGCTTTCGGCTGGCGACGGCGATGCCCATGTGGTGCATTTCCCCACCCAGGACTATGACGCCCCCAATCTGCGCCGCCTATTGGGGGATCAGGCCGTCACCAAGCTGTTCCATTTTGCCCGTTTCGATTTGGCAATGATTCAGAAATATTTCAGCGTCGTCTGCACCCCGGTCTATTGCACCAAGGTGGCCAGCAAGCTTTGCCGGACCAACACCGACCGTCATGGCCTGAAGGATCTGTGCAAGGAGCTGCTGGGCGTCGATCTGTCGAAGCAGCAGCAGACCTCGGATTGGGGAGCGCCAGAGCTGAGTCAGGAGCAGGTGGCCTATGCCGCCTCGGACGTGCTTTATCTGCATGACCTGCGGATCAAGATGGATGCCCTGTTGGCCCGCGAAGGCCGCCGCCATCTGGCCGAGGCCTGTTTCTATTTCCTTCCCGTCCGCTCGGCCCTGGATTTGGCCGGTTGGGACGAGGACGACATCTTCGCGCACTGAACAAAGCCGCCTCCCTCGCCCGATAACGGGCGAGGGAGGTGGTTGTGTCTTACAATATGAACTTCGACAGATCGGCGTTCTTGGTCAGGCTGCCGACCCGTTCCTTGACCAGATCGGCGTCGATGGTCACGGCGGTGCCGGATTTGTCCGAGGCGGTGAAGCTGATTTCCTCCAAAAGGCGCTCCATCACCGTATGCAGCCGCCGCGCCCCGATGTTCTCGACGTTGCGATTGATTTCGGCGGCATTGTCGGCGATGGCTTCGATGGCTTCGGGGGTGAAGTCCAGGGTGACGTCCTCGGTGGCCAGCAGGGCCTTGTACTGGGTGATCAGGCTGGCTTCCGGCTCGGTCAGGATGCGCACCAGATCCTCGCGGGTCAGGGCCTGAAGCTCGACGCGGATCGGCAGGCGGCCCTGAAGTTCGGGCAAAAGGTCCGATGGCTTGGCCAGATGGAAAGCCCCCGAAGCGATGAACAGCACATGATCGGTCTTCACCGGGCCATGTTTGGTGTTCACCGTGGTCCCTTCGATCAGCGGCAAAAGGTCGCGCTGCACGCCCTCACGGGAGACGTCGCCGCCCTTGACCTCGCCGGAGCGGGCGCAAATCTTGTCGATCTCGTCCAAAAAGACGATGCCGTTGTTTTCCACCGAGGCGATGGCTTCCTTGACTACCTTTTCCTGGTCGAGCAGCTTGTCGCTTTCCTCGGCCAGCAGGACGGCGAAGCTTTCTTCGACGGTCATCTTGCGCGGACGGGTGCGGCCGCCGAAGGCCTTGCCCAGAATGTCGCTTAAGTTGACCATGCTCATCTGGCTGCCGGGCATGCCGGGAATGTCAAAGGCGGGCATGCCGCCAGCGCCGCCGCCGTTGTCGGCAACCTCCAGCTCGATCTCTTTGTCGTTGAGGCTGCCTTCGCGCAGCATCTTGCGGAACTTCTGGCGGGTCTCGACCGAGGCGTTGTTGCCCACCAGGGCGTCCAATACCCGATCCTCGGCAGCCAGTTCGGCCTTGGCGGTGACCTGCTTGCGCAGGCGTTCGCGGATCATGGTGATGGCGGTTTCCACCAGATCGCGGACGATCTGTTCCACATCGCGGCCCACATAGCCGACCTCGGTGAATTTGGTGGCTTCGACCTTCAGGAAAGGAGCCTGAGCCAGCTTGGCCAGACGCCGGGCGATTTCGGTCTTGCCGACGCCGGTGGGGCCGATCATCAGGATGTTCTTGGGCAGAACTTCTTCCCTCAGGCCTTCCGCCAGCTGCTGGCGGCGCCAACGGTTGCGCAGAGCAATGGCTACGGCGCGCTTGGCGTCGTTCTGGCCGACGATGAAGCGATCCAGTTCCGAGACGATCTCGCGGGGGGAGAAGGCGGCGATCATAGGCTTTCCACCGTCACGTTTTCGTTGGTGTAGACGCAGATTTGCGCGGCGATCTTCATGGCCTTGCGGGCGATGGCCTCAGCCTCCAGCCCCTCGATGTCGATCAGGGCGCGGGCGGCGGACAGGGCGTAATTGCCGCCCGATCCGATGCCGATCAGCCCTTCCTCGGGCTCCAGCACGTCGCCGGTGCCGGTCAGGACCAGCGAGACGTCTTTGTCAGCCACGGCCATCATGGCTTCCAGACGGCGCAGGTAGCGGTCGGTGCGCCAGTCCTTGGCCAGTTCGACGCAGGCGCGGGTCAACTGGCCGGGATGTTTTTCCAGCTTGGCTTCCAGGCGCTCGAACAGGGTGAAGGCGTCGGCGGTGGCTCCGGCGAAGCCGCCGATGACCGAGCCGTCGCCAAGGCGGCGGACCTTGCGGGCGTTGGATTTGATGACCGTCGAGCCCAGAGTGACCTGACCGTCTCCGGCAATCACCACCTTGCCGTTCTTGCGCACCGCCAGGATGGTGGTGCCGTGCCAAAGCTCGTTGCTGCTCATGAGACCTCGCGAATGGGTGCGGCCTTAGACATAAGGCGGGCTTAAGCCGCCGGTAGGGGACCTGATGATAATGGCCCTTGGGAGGGACGCAAGCTATGCCCTGTGGCGGAGTAAAAAAGTTCTAAGGGATTTAAACTACGGAATCCATTGAAGATTGCTGTAAAATATCATTCAATATAGTGAACTAAAGGGATTAAAATCCTTCTTTGATTCAGGGTGAGGAAAAACGTTCGATGAAGATCAAAAGTTTTTTCATTGCGTCAGTCTCCATCGGCGCCGTGGTCGGACTCATTTCCTCGGGTCTTTTGCTCATCTCTGCAACGTCAGGGTATCAATCGGCGGCTTTGGCCGAGGACTATACGGGTGCTGTGGCGCTGCTGACTCGCGTTATCGAAAAGGTATCGCTGGAGCGCGGCGAGGAAAACGTCGCCTTGCAATCGGAAGTCGCCGTCGCCCCCCAGGTTCTGGATAAGGTCGCCGAGAGGATCGCCGAAAGCCGTCAGGCTTCCGATGCCGCCTTGGCCAAACTTACCCAAATGGGCGTTGGTCCCGGCGCCGAGGTTCAGAGCGTTCTGCTTACCAAGCTGAAACAATTGGACGAGGTGCGGGCCAGCGTCGCCGTCGCCTTGAAGCAGCCCAAATCCGAGCGCGACCCCAAGGTGGCGCAGGGCTTCCTGCCGACCATGGCAGATATTCTCATCGCCATGGATACCAATTTGGACAAGCTGCAGAAGCAGGTTTCGGACGCATCCCCCGCTATCGACAATTATCTGTCCATCGCCAGGGCCGCGGCTTCCATGCGCAATGTGGCCGGCAGCCGCTCGACCCAGATCAGCGCCTTGGATGCTTCGGGCCAGTCGGCCAGCCAGCTGGTCTTGGAGCAGTTCTTCATCAATGGCGGCATCGTCGCCAATCAGTGGCAGGCCATCCGTCAGGCGGCTCTGCTGCAAGGCAATTCGCCCCGGCTGGCCGAGGCTGTGCGCAAGGTGGAAGACAGCTATGTCGGTCCCTCGGCCCAGCTTTATGAAAAGATGCTGCCGGCCATGCGGGGCGACGGCCCCTATCCCATGGATGTTCTCACCTATCGCAGTCAGATTCTGCCCATGTTGGCGATCATCCTGACCGTGCGCGACGTCGCTTTCGATATCGCCCAGTCCTTGGCGACGGCCCAGGAAAATCAGGCGGTGGCCAAACTGTTGATCGCCATCCTTCTGGTCACGGTGACGGCGGTGGCGGCCTTTGTTTCGGCGACCCTGTTTACCCGCCGGGTGCTGACACCTTTGGCCCAGATCACCAAGGTGGTGGGAGAGATCGCCGACGGTCGGCTTGATCTGAATGTTCCCGGGGTCGAGCGCAGCGACGAGCTGGGCAGCATGGCCAATGCCGTCGAGACCCTGCGCAGCACCGCCCAAAAGGCCGAGCAGCTGAAGGCCGAAACCGCCCGCCAGCAGCAGGAGCGCGAGCGTCATGCCGCCCAGGTGGAAGGTCTTTGCGGCGCTTTCGATCAGGAAAGCGGCAGTCTGATTGACTCCATGTCGGGCTCGGCCTCGGAAGCTTTACAGCAGGCCCATGTCACCGGCTCCATGGCCCAGGAAGCCCGCCAGCGCAGCGCCGAAGCTGCTGCCGCCGCCGACGAAGCCTCCTCCAGCGTTCAGACCGTAGCCGCCGCCGCCGAACAGATGGCGGCTTCGATCAACGAGATTTCCAGTCAGGTCAGCTCGGCGGCCCAGGTCTCGGCCCGCGCCGTCGAGGAAACCAACGAAGCCAGCCAGCAGATCGCCGGTCTGGCCGAGGCTTCGTCGCGCATCGGCGACATCGTCCGACTGATCCAGGACGTGGCCTCCCAGACCAATCTGCTGGCCTTGAACGCCACCATCGAGGCGGCGCGGGCCGGAGACGCCGGCAAGGGTTTCGCCGTGGTGGCGGGAGAGGTCAAGACCCTGGCCACCCAGACCGCCAAGGCCACCGAGGAAATCTCGGCCCAGATCGCCAACATCCAAAATATGACCGGCCAAGCGGTAAAGGGCGTCGAGGACGTGGGTCGCACCATCGATCGGATGAACGACATCGCCACCGCCATCGCCGCCGCCGTCGAGGAACAGGGCGCCGCCACCTCCGAGATCGCCCGCAACGTCCAACTGGCGGCCAACCGCACCACGGCGGTCTCGGAAACCGTCACTGGCGTCGCCCAGGTGATGGACCGGGCGGAACAGGCATCCTCCAGCATGGTCGCCAGCATGGAAGGCATGGGACGCAGCGCTCAGGTCCTGACCGGGCGGGTCAGCCAGTTCCTGAAGTCGGTGCGGGCGTCTTAAGGGTGGGGTTTCCCGGCTGTATGTTGCTCTAACATCTGGCGTAAACGCGCAGTTCCTGCTAACAAACAGACCTCTTGTCAGGATGTCTGCCCAAGGAATTTGTCATGCGCAAAGCCAGCATCGAGCGCAATACCAAGGAAACCCGCATCCGCGTCGCCGTGAACCTTGATGGTTCGGGCGTTTATACGGTCTCGACCGGCGTCGGCTTCCTCGACCATATGCTGGAGCAGCTGTCGCGCCACAGCCTGATCGATCTTGAGGTCAAGGCCGAGGGCGACCTGCATATCGACGCGCATCACACCACGGAAGACGTGGGCATCGCCATCGGCGAGGCCGTCAATAAGGCTTTGGGCGACCGTAAGGGCATCACCCGTTACGGCTCGGCCCTGATCCCCATGGACGAGACCCTGAGCCGCGTCGCCCTGGACCTGTCGAACCGTCCCTATCTGATCTGGAAGGTCAAATTCGACCGGCCGAAGCTGGGCGACATGGATACCGAGCTGTTCAAGGAATGGTTCCAGGCCTTCGCCCAGGCGGCGGGCGTGACCTTGCATGTGGAAACGCTCTACGGCGAGAACAACCACCACATCGTCGAGTCCTGCTTCAAGGCCCTGGCCCGGGCTCTGCGGGAAGCCATCGAGATCGATCCTCGCAAGGCCGACGCCGTGCCCTCCACCAAGGGTGTGCTGGGCGGGTCGCTGTAGCCATGAGCGTCGCACTGATCGATTACGGCTCGGGAAATCTGCGCTCTGCCGCCAAGGCCTTCGAGCGGGCGGTGGCCGAGGCTGGCCTGTCTCAAGAGATCATCGTCACCGCCGACCCCGAAATCGTTCGCAAGGCGGAACGGGTGGTGCTGCCCGGCGTCGGCGCCTTTGCCGACTGCAAGCGCGGCCTGCTGGCCCTGCCCGGCATGATCGAGGCGTTGGAAGAGGGCGTGGTCAAGGGCGGCAAGCCCTTCTTAGGGATCTGCGTCGGCATGCAGCTTTTGGCGACCATTGGCCGCGAACATGGCGAGCATAAGGGCCTGGGCTGGATCGATGGCGAAGTGGTGCCGCTGGAGCTGGCCGATCCGTCCCTGAAGGTGCCCCACATGGGCTGGAACGAGTTGGAATTCGAGCCCGGCTCCCATCCTTTGCTGGCGGGGCTGGCGCCGGGGCAGCATGCCTATTTCGTCCATAGCTTCCATTTCCGTACGGCTGATCCGGCCCATATCCTGGCGACCGTCCACTATGGCGGGCCGGTGACGGCGGCCATTGGCCGGGCCAATATGGTCGGCACCCAGTTCCATCCTGAAAAGAGCCAGGCCACCGGTCTGGCCGTCATTACCAACTTCCTGCGCTGGAAACCGTGACCTCCGCGCTAACCTGAAGAAGGCTGTCTCATGATCCTCTATCCCGCCATCGACCTGAAGGACGGTGCCTGTGTGCGTCTGGTGCGCGGCGAAATGGACGCGGCGACGGTGTTCAACACCGACCCCGCCGCCCAGGCCCGCAGCTTTACCGCTGCCGGCTGTCAGTGGATCCATGTGGTCGACCTGAACGGCGCTTTCGCCGGTAAGCCGGTGAATGCCGAGGCTGTTTCCTCCATCGTCGCCGCCGCCAAGGTGCCGGTGCAATTGGGCGGCGGCATCCGCGACATGGCGACCATCGAGCAATGGCTGGAGCGTGGCGTCGCCCGCGTCATTCTGGGCACCGTCGCTTTGCGCAATCCGGCCCTGGTCAAGGACGCCTGCAAGCAGTTCCCCGGCAAAGTGGCGGTGGGCATCGATGCTCGCGGCGGTTATGTGGCGGTGGAAGGTTGGGCCGAAACCTCGCAGGTCACCGCCCTCGATCTGGCTCTGAAGTTCGAAGACGCCGGTGTTGCCGCCATCATCTATACCGACATCGACCGCGACGGCGCTTTGGGCGGCCCCAATGTGGAGGCTACCGCGGCCCTGGCAGAGGCCATCGGCACTCCGGTGATCGCCTCCGGCGGCGTTGCCTCCCTGGACGACCTCAAGGCCTTGAAGGCGCGGGCGGCTTCGGGCATTTCCGGCGTGATCTCGGGCCGCGCCCTCTATGACGGGCGCATCGATTTGGCCGAGGCCCTGGCCGTTCTGGCTTCGTAAGGAATTCTTCGATGCTCAAAATGCGCATCATCCCCTGCCTGGACGTCAAGGATGGCCGTGTGGTCAAGGGGGTCAATTTCGTCGATCTGATCGACGCCGGCGATCCGGTCGAGCAGGCCAAGGTCTATGACAAGGCCGGGGCCGACGAGCTGACCTTCCTGGACATCACCGCCAGCCACGAAAACCGCGACACCATCTATGACGTGGTGCGCCGCACCGCCGAGCAATGTTTCATGCCCCTGACCGTTGGCGGCGGGGTGCGTCAGGTCGAGGATATCCGCAAGCTGCTGCTGGCCGGAGCCGACAAGGTTTCCATCAACACCGCCGCCATTCATCGCCCGGAATTCGTCCGCGAAGCCGCCGAGAAGTTCGGCAGCCAGTGCATTGTCGTCGCCATCGACGCCAAGCGGGTGGCCCCCGGCAAGTTCGAGATTTTCACCCATGGCGGGCGCAATGCCACCGGCATCGACGCCGTAGACTGGGCCAAGCGCATGACCGACTATGGGGCCGGTGAAATCCTGTTGACCAGCATGGACCGCGACGGCACCCGCCAGGGCTTCAATCTGCCCTTGACCCGCGCCGTGGCCGATGCGGTCCGGGTGCCGGTGATCGCCTCCGGCGGTGTCGGCAATTTGGATCATCTGGTGGAAGGCATCCGCGAGGGCCATGCCACGGCAGTCCTGGCCGCCTCGATCTTTCATTTTGGCGATTATTCCATCGCCCAGGCCAAGGCTCATATGGCGGCGGCGGGTATTCCTGTGCGTCTGGCTTAAGACAAGAGGTTATCATGCCGAGCGAAACCGGTCAGATTCTCGATCTGCTTTATGCCACCGTGGCGGGCCGCAAGGGCTCGGACCCGGAAAAATCCTATACCGCCAAGCTGTTCGCCAAGGGCCGTAAGAAGATCGCCCAGAAGCTGGGCGAGGAAGCGGTGGAAACCGTGATCGCCGCCCTGGTGGAAAGCCCCGAGAATGTGGTCGGGGAAAGTGCCGATCTGCTCTATCACCTGACGGTTCTGTGGGCCGAGGTGGGCGTCAAGCCAGAGCAGGTCTGGGCCGAGCTGGCCAAGCGCCAGGGCATTTCCGGTATCGATGAGAAGAATTCGCGCAAGAAGTGAGGGTTCAGTCCATGGCTTATGATCCGAACAATATCTTCGCCAAGATCCTGCGCGGGGAAATTCCCTGCAAGACGGTCTATGAGGACGATTTCGCCCTGGCCTTCCACGATATCAATCCCCAGGCTCCCATCCATGTGCTGGTGATCCCCAAGGCGGCCTATGTCTCGATCCTGGACTTTACCGCCGAGGCCCCGGCCGAGATGATCGCCGGGTTTTTCCGCGCCGTGGGCACCGTTGCCCGGCAGTTGGGTCTGGAAGAGCCGGGGTTTCGCATGCTGGCCAATATCGGCAGCGACGGCGGCCAGGAAGTTCCCCATCTGCATATCCATCTGTTTGGCGGGCGCAAGCTGGGCCGGATGGTTGCGAAGGCGGATTGATCGGCCCTACCAGCTGCTGAAAGAAGCTGCCGCCTTTACCGCCTGACGAAAGGCGGTGAGGTCGGTCAGTTCCTCGCCCAGTTCGGCGAGATGCAGGTACAGCCCGCCTTCGGGCAAAGCGCCGTGCAGCATCAGGTTATCGGCCATATCGAAATCCTCGATGGCCAAATCGTCGGGACCGGCCAGCTGGCCGTCTTTGCGCTGGTGAATCAGGCCGTCATAATGGCATTCAAGCCGCGCGCGAAATGATTGCGACGAATTGGAATAGCCCAGCACCGGCTTGCCCAGCGCCGCCATGAAGCCCAACTCGAAGGCCGTGCCCACATCTGCCGAAACCCCACGAAAGGGCGTCAGATTGGCGATCAATAGGTCGCAGGATCGGATCAGATCCACATTGGTCTGATAGATGGCGCGACCCTGGCGGCGCGGCTCCAGGCCGTCCAGTTCCAAGACTCCGTCTAAAGGAAAGACGCCGTCCAGGCCGAATTCGGCGCAGACGGCCCGCTTCCTCGCCCCCATGTCGAGGGCGTTGGGCAAGAAGACTTCGGGACCGGCCAGATAAACGCGCAGCTGCTTAAGCATATCCCAGCTTATAGCGCATCTCGGAGATCAGAGTCTCCACATGTTCCTGCTGCAGGCCGTCACTACTTAGCAGATGTCCGAAGATGGGGTCATCCATCAGTTCGGACAAAGTCGGCTCTTCCGCAGAGCCGAAACTCCAGATGCGGCGCGGGCGCCAACCATCGGCGCGTGGGGTCGGCGGGCGAGCAGGGGTGAAACGCAGGGGGCGTCGGATAGAGGGCATCATAACCGTCCTCCTGATAAAATGACTGGGTAAGACCTGTTGGTCAGTGGGATGTATCTTATCTGGGGTCGGCTTTGGATGATTACTAGGGAAAGGTTTTATGACGGTTGATGGTCATAGTTCCGAAAGTCTAGTCTCAGGTAATATAGGCCATGCAAAAGGGCATTTATTGTAAATGCCGTCATAAAAAGGTGCCCTATCCAGCCAAAAGGCTGTTCCGCCCGGCGATGACCCGGCGTGTGCTTAGGGCTTCAGCGATATGCAGGCGCAGGATCGGCCCGCCGCCGTCCAGATCGGCCAGGGTGCGGGCGACCCGCAAGACCCGGTGATAGCCACGGGCCGACAGCCGCATGCGCTCGGCGGCTTCGGTCAGCAAGGCCCGACCGGCGGCGTCGGGGGAAGCCACCCGCTCCAACAATTCGCCATCGGCCTCGGCATTGGTGCGCACAGGCAGACCGGCGTAACGCTCGGCTTGAATGGCGCGGGCGGCGGCGACCCGGGCGGCGACCTCGGCCGAGCCTTCGGCAGGCGGCGGCAGGGACAGATCGGCGGGATTGACCGCAGGGACTTCCACATGCAGATCGATGCGGTCGAACATGGGGCCGGAAATGCGGGCCTGATAGTCGGCGCCGCATTTGGGAGCCTTGTTGCAGGCCAGGGCCGGATCGCCCAGATAGCCGCATTTGCAGGGATTCATCGCCGCCACCAACTGGAAGCGCGAGGGATAGGTGACATGGGCGTTGGCGCGGGCGACGCTGGCCCGTCCGGTCTCCAGGGGCTGGCGCAGGGCTTCCAGAGCGCCGCGATTGAACTCGGGCAGCTCGTCCAGGAACAAAACGCCGTTATGGGCCAGGGAAATCTCGCCGGGCCGCGCCCGCATGCCGCCGCCCACCAAGGCCGGTACGGAGGCGGAATGATGGGGGTCGCGGAAAGGCCGCTGGCGCAAAAGCCTGCCGCCCTCCAGAGCACCGGCCACCGAATGGATCATGCTGACCTCAAGGGCTTCCGCCGGGTCGAGGGGCGGCAGCAGGCCGGGCAGGCGGGCCGCCAGCATGGATTTTCCCGAGCCGGGTGGGCCGATCATCAACAGGTTATGTCCCCCCGCCGCCGTCACCTCCAGGGCCCGTTTGGCGGATTCCTGGCCCTTGATGTCGCGCAGGTCGAGGAAGCGGCCCTGTTCCTCGGCGATCTCGGGCGTGGGGGGCGACAGAATCTGGGTGCCTTTGAAATGATTGATCAGGGCCAGCAGGCTGGCGGGGGCCAGCACGTGAGTGCCGGACCAAGCGGCTTCACCCCCTTGCGGGCCGGGGCAGATCAGGCCCTTGTCGGCGGCATGGGCGGAAATGGCGGCGGCCAGCACTCCGGCCACCGGAGCCAAAGTGCCGTCCAGGCCCAATTCCCCCAGCACCACATAGCCGGCCATCTCGTCGCCGGGCAAAATCCCCATGGCCACCAACAGGGCGCAGGCGATGGGCAGATCGAAGTGACTGCCCTCCTTCTGCACATCGGCGGGAGCCAGATTGAGGGTAATGCGTTTGGGCGGCAAAGCCAGCCCCAGGGCGTTCAAAGCCGCCCGCACCCGCTCCCGGCTTTCGCCCACCGCCTTATCCGGCAGGCCGACCAGAGTAAAGGCCGGCAAGCCGCTGGCCACCTGCGCCTGAACGTCGATGGGCAGGACGTCGATGCCTTGAAAGGCGACGGTGTTGATGCGGGCGATCATCTGGGTGTGATTTTCCTACGGATTTCCCGCAGGACTATAGCGTCTCTCTTTCCACTTGCCCAGCCCGTGGCACTTGGGGCACCCTTAGCCTCAGACATCAAGAGTTGGGCTGACGCCCAACACCAACCTGCCTACCCGGGCAAGGTGGTGCTCTCCGAAGTGGAGGGGATGTGGCCTTCTCGGCAATCAAACGGGACGGAGCCATTCATTGCGTCAGCCCTCCTCGTGCCAACGACGGAGGGTTTTTTCATGCATGACGATCTGATCATCAATCCCGACCTGACCCTGATCTTAGGGCCCGAGGACGAGGCGCATTTCCTTTGTCCGGCGGCGGGGGTGGGGCAGGGCGCTTATTGGGCGGTGATCCATCGCCGCCATGGGGCCTGGACCCATCTTTACCGCATCGCCCAAGACCGCTTCAGCCAACGCCTGCTGGTGCATCTGGTGGCTTATTTCGAGGGGGAATGCCTGGAAGAGGCGCGAAATGCTTTGTTACCATTGCGATCATCACGGTGAAACAGAGGCATCGCAGGATCATGGACAGATCATTGATGATTCCCGAGGAGCTTTCGCCATGCCCCAGACTGTCGCTTCCCATACTGTTTCCTTAGCCCCGCGGGCCGAGGCTCTCAGCCTGTCGGGTCTGATGCGCAATTACGCCACGCCGCTGGTGGGGACTCTGATGCTGATCGTCGGGGGCAGCGGGGCCTTGATGTTCTTCCGTCTGACCAGTGGCGGGCTGAAGGGTCTGCATGAATGGCTGGGCCTGGGTCTGCTGGCGGCGGTAGCTCTGCATCTGGTGCGCAATTGGCGGGCCTTGGGCAATCTGCTGGCGGCTCCGCGCAGCCAGGTGATGATGGGGGCTTCTTGCCTGGCGGTGGCGCTCTATCTCAGCTTCGTGCCGACCGGTCCGGCGGGAAATCCCGCCCGTGCGGTCATGATGGCCGCCGAGCGGGCCCCCTTGAGCCAGTTGGCCCCGGTGCTGGGGGTCGAGCCCGACATGCTGGTGGCCCGTCTGGCCGAGGCCGGAATCCCCGCCCGCACCGATCAGTCGGTGGAGGAAATCGCCCGTGCCGCCCATAGGGATTCGCCCCATCTGATCGGCCTTTTGGCCGCCAGCGCCGCTCCGGTTTCGGCCCGACATAAGCTTTAAAGACGCAAAGGTGGGAAGTCTCGTCAGAAGGGCTCGGCGGTGCTAGAGTTATAGGATTATTAAATCTGTCATCCGACCGGACGGCCCACCGATGTTTCGCCTTCCCCAATCCCCCATGCGTATCCTCGGCGGCTTCGGCGCGGTGAGCCTGGTCTATTTTACCGCCGTCGATCTGTTCGTCGAATTGGGTTTGGGGAACGTTCCGGGCCGGGAATATATTTCCGTAGGCCTGGATGTCGGCTTCGTGGCGGTCTCGATGCTGGTGCTGCGCGGTGTGCTGGATAAGCATTATCGCCGCCTGCGCCGGGTCAACGAGGCCCTGGAGGCCCGCTACAACAATCGCACCGCAGAGCTGAAGGCCGAAATCGCCGAGCGGGCCCATACCGAGGAAATCCTCAAGGCCTCGGAACAGCGGTTCCGCGACATCGCCGAGGCGGCCTCGGACTGGCTGTGGGAGACCGGCCCGGATTTCCGCTTCCGCTATGTCTCGAAGCGTTTCACCGATCTGTCGGGCTTGGCCCCCGATCTGCTGCTGGGGAAAACTCCGGCGGAGCTGTTGGTTCCCTCGGATTCCTCTCAGCCCGAGCTGATGAGCGGGCCGATGGCCGAGCGCTGTGCCTTTCATGATGTGGGCGCGGTCCTGACCCTGAAGGCGGAAAAGCGTTGGCTGCTGCTGTCGGGCAAGCCGGTGAGCGACGCCACCGGTCAATTCGCCGGCTATCGCGGCACCGGCTCGGATATCACCGAACGTCGCGGCCAGGACAAGGCCTCTGCCGAGCTGCGGCATCGCCACGAGCTGATTTTGCATTCCCTGGGCGAAGGGGTCTTTGGCCTGGACCGCGAAGGGCATTTCACCTTCGTCAATCCGGCGGCCCAGGCGCTGCTGGGTTGGCAGGCCGCCGAGCTGATCGAAAAGCCGGCCCTGGCCATGCTGGCTCCAGACCCCGATGGGGCTTTGGATATGGAGGCGGCATCTGCTTCGCGCCGCTTCCGCGCCGGGGCCTTCCGCCGCAAGGACGGCAGCCCGCTGCCGGTGGAATATGTCCTGACTCCGGTCATCGAGGGCGGAGAGGTCAGCGGCGCCGTGGTGGCTTTCCGCGATGTCACCGAGCAAAAACGCGCCGCCGCCGAACTGGTCTCCGCCAAGGAACGGGCCGAGGCCTCGACCCGGGCCAAGTCCAATTTCCTGGCCCATATCAGCCATCAGCTGCGCACGCCGCTGAACAGCATCGTCGGCTTTGCCGATGTCATGCAGAACGAATATTTCGGCCCCATCGGCAATGACCGCTATCGCGGTTATGTCAGCGATATCGGCCATTCCGCCGCCCATTTGGGCGAGCTGATCGAGGATCTGGTGGATCTTGCCCGCATCGAGGCCGGGCGTCTGGAGCTGGAGGAAAAACCCAGCGACATCGCCGCCTTGGCCGATGAGGCCCTGGCCATGGTCCGGCCTCAGGCCCAGCAGGGCGGCTGCGGCCTGCAAAACAATGTGCCGGGCAATCTGCCGCCGGTGCAGCTTGATCCCACCCGCTTCAAGCAGGTGTTGCTGAACTTGCTGTCCAACGCCGTGAAGTTCACCCCCGTCAACGGCCGCATCGCCGTGATGGCCGAGATGGGGCCTGATGGCGGTCTATTGGTGCGGGTTTCCGACACCGGCAGCGGCATGACCGACGAATTGCAAGAGCAGGTCACCCGCGCCTTTAGTGGAGACAGCGGCGGCGTGCGGGCTGAAAAGACCGGCGCCGGCTTAGGGCTGCCTCTGGCCAAGCAACTGATGGAGCTGCATGGCGGCGGCCTGTCCATCGCCAGCCAGCCGGGCCAGGGCACGGTGGTCGATCTGCGCCTGCCGCCCAGCCGCATCGGCGTGGTGGCTTAAATCCCGTAACGCTTTTTCAGGAAGGCGATCAGGCCGTCGCAGCCCTTTTCGATCATGGCGAAGACCTCTTCGAAGCCATGTTCGCCGTAATAGGGGTCGGGAACTTCGTCATGGCCGTCATAGTCTTGGGCGAAATCCATGAAGAGGAACAGGCGGTTCTGAAACGGCTTGGGGCAAATCCGGCGCAAAGCGTCGAGATGACCGCGGTCCATGGCGGCGATGACCTCGAACTCTTCGAAATCCTGGGGTATAACTTTGCGGGCGGTCAGGCCGGACAGATCGACGCCATGCTTTCTGGCAGTCTGCTGGCTGCGGGTGTCGGGGGGGTCTCCGGCATGGAAGCCGTGGGTTCCGGCTGAATCAACCCCCACCTTATCGGCGAGCCCAGCGGCAGCGATGCGGTCGCGCATCACCCCGTCGGCCGTCGGCGAGCGGCAGATGTTGCCGGTGCAGACGAAAAGAATCTTAACCAAATCACCCTCCAAATTGGAATTTTATTTCTAGCACAACCCTGCGACCCGAGGATAGAGATCATGTCAGGACCCATCGTCATTCTGACCGGAGCCGGGATTTCCAAGGAATCCGGCCTGGACACCTTCCGCTGTGAAGGGGGGGTCTGGTCGCGCTTCAGCCTTGAAGATGTCTGCACGCCCCAGGGCTACCGGCGCGATCCGGTGCAGCTGCATGATTTCTATAATGCCAGGCGGGCTCAGTTGGGGACGGGCGAGGTGCTGCCAAATCCCGCCCATTTCGCCCTGGCCCGGCTAGAGAAGGAATGGCCGCACGGGGTGCTGATCGTCACCCAGAATATCGATGATCTGCATGAACAGGCCGGCAATATGAATATCATTCATATGCACGGCGAACTGAAGAAGGGCCGCTGCGAGGCTTGTGGTCGGGTTCTCGATTGGCCGGGGGATATGTCGGTCGAGACCGTTTGTCCGGTCTGCGAGACCAAAGGCAAGATGCGGCCCCATGTGGTCTGGTTCGGGGAAGTGCCGCTGGAGATGGATCGCATCTTCCACGCCTTGGACCGCTGCGCCCTGTTCCTGTCCATCGGTACATCGGGCAACGTTTATCCGGCAGCCGGCTTCGTCGCCCATCTGCGCCAGGACACCGACGCCATGACTGTGGAGCTGAACCTTGAGCCCTCGAAGGGGGCGACTTTGTTTCACGACGGCATCTATGGCCCGGCCAGCGAAGTGGTGCCCCGCGTCGTCGAGGAAATTCTGGCCGGGGAGTTTTAAACTTTCTTCTTGAAGGTATCGCCTTGGAAGGGTGTTTCGCTCATGGGGGCGGTGACGGCGCCTTCGACCTTCAGGCTGGCGGCATAGCGTTCGCGCCATTCGCGGTCGGTCTGGCCGGACTTTTTGCGGGCTTGCGAGCGTTTGACGCAATCCTCGATCATCTTGTCCATGGCGCTTTGCGGTTTGGCCGCAGGTTTTGGGGACGAAGGCTTGGGGGCGGGCTTGGCCATAAGGCCTCCTGAAAGCCTGGGGGAGGGAAATACCTCACCGGCTCGTCACCTTGCGCTGATCCCCCAGGTAAAGCGAGGTTATTTCTTGTCCGTTGGTGGCAGCAGCAGCCAGGGCACCGCGGCCAGGGCGGCGGAATAGATCACCGGCAGCCCGGAGCGATAGGCGGTGATGAACATGAACAGCCAGCCGATCACCTTGCCGCGCAGGGGCAGGCCAGCGGCCATGGCCACCAGCCGAGCGGCGGTCAGGGGCTGACCGGCCAATCGCAGATGCGGAAGATGAGGCAGGGGAGGTCTTTTCCGGTTGGTCATGATCAGGCATCCTAAGCGAAGTCTCGCTCCGGCGGGAGGGGGGATGTATCCTCTTTCTCTGGATCGGCCAATTATCGTCAAGGAACAAGCTAATGAGGGATAGACGTGAGTGGCTGGAAGACGCCCTGTGGGCGGCAGGCTATCTGGCGGTTTTCGTCATTCTCGATTGGCTGAGCTGGATTCAGCCCTATGGGGGACTGGATATCACCCCTTGGAACCCGCCGCCGGGTCTGACCATGGCCTTTCTTTTGCGCCGGGGCCTGCGCTTCGCGCCCTTAAGCTATGTCGCCATTCTTTTGGCCGACGGCGTGGTGCGCCATTTTGCCGCCCCCCTGCTGCCGACCCTGGCCGCCGACTTCATCGAATGCAGCGGCTATATCGTGGCGGCCTGGCTGCTGGTCAAGGTCTGGCCCATCGATGTGCGCCTGTCCACCTTGCGCGACGTCATCCGTCTGATCGCCGTGACCTTCGGCATCAGCCTGATCACCGCCAGCGGCTTCATCTGGAGCTATCATCTGGCCGACGTGATCCCCACCGACGATGTCTCGACCACCTGGCTGCGCTTCTGGGTCGGCGATATGATCGGCGTGGTCATCTTCACGCCTTTGTTTCTGACCATCGGCCAGCGGGAACCCAATCCCGGCCTGAAGACCAAGGTCAGCCTGAGGGTCAGCATCGCCCAGGGCATCGGCATTCTGCTGGCTCTGTGGAGCGTCTTCGGCGGCGATCTGGCCCAGCATCCCCAGCTTTATTATCCCTTGTTCCTGCCGCTGGTCTGGGTCGGGGCCTGGCAAGGGTTGCAAGGGGTGACGGTGGCGCTGTTCGCCACCCAAGTGGGCATGATCGTCGCCATCCAGGAGGCTCGCCTCGATACCGAAAGCCTGACCGAGGTGCAGTTTTTCCTGCTGGCCCTCAGCCTGACCTGCCTGTTGCTGGGCTCGACCGTCACCGAACGCCGCCGCGCCCGCCTGGACCTGCGCGACAGCCAGCTGCGCCTGAAGGCGGTGGTGGATGTGGCTACCGATGGCGTTCTGACCCTGGACGAAGCCGGGCGGGTGGAAACGGTCAATCCGGCCTTTGAATGGCTGGTGGGTCTGACCGCCGCCGAGATGATCGGCCGGTCAGCGGAGCAGTTGTTTCCCTCCTTGGCCCAGGCGGTGGGCAGCAAGGGTGGGACGGTTGAGCTCCGCCGTCCCGACGGCAATCATTTCGAGGTCGAAGTGGCGGTGGGCGAAGCCCTGCTATCCGACCGCAAGGTCCGTATCGCTTCGGTGCGGCACCAGGGGTGATGGCTTTCGAGACGCCGGCCCCCGCTCTTAAGCCTTATCGTCCTTGCCGACCGGCAGATGGATCAGGAAAGTAGTGCCTTCCGCCGGGACCGAGGCGATCTCGATGCGGCCGCCGTGCAGCTCGACGAAGCTTTTCACCAGCGACAGGCCTAAGCCGGCGCCGGTCTTGCGGGGTTCGGCGCGCACCCCGCGCACGAAGCTGCCGAAGACCCGATGCTGTTCGTCCTGGGCGATGCCCTGGCCGGTGTCGGCGACGGTGAAGACCACTTCTTCCCCGGCTTTTGCCGTCATGCGGGTAGCGGCCAGGGTGATCTGGCCGTGGGCCGGAGTGAATTTGACGGCGTTGGACAAGAGGTTGAACAGCACCTGACGCATGCGCCGTTCGTCGGCGACGATCCAGCCGATATCCAGCGGGCAGTCGAAATTAAGCACCAGCTGCTTCTCGCGGATGCGCTCGCGGGTCAGTTGCAGCACCGAGGTCAGCATGGCGTGGATGTCCATGGCGTTCAGGCTGAGCGTCATCTGACCGGCCTCGATGTTGGCAAGGTCGAGAATGTCGCTCATCACCTGCAGCAGGGAATGGCCGGCGGAATTGATGCCACGGGAATATTCATGCTGGCGCTTGTTGAGCTTGCCGAAATAATCGTCCGAGAGGATTTCCGAGAAGCCCAAAATGGTGGTCAGAGGCGTGCGCACTTCCGCCGAGACATTGGCGATGAACTCGCTTTTGAGGCGATCGGCGGCGGCCAGGGCTTCGTTGCGTTCCCGCAACGCTTTTTCCACCCGCACGGAATCCGAGACGTCGAGCCAAGTGGTCAGAACCGCGCCGTCAGGCAGCGGCACTGAGGCGTAATCCAGGCTGGAGCCGTCGGACCGTTCGATGCGGCCATGTTTGGGCACGCGCTCCGAGAACAGCTCGATGATGCTGTCGCGCACTTCCGGCCAATCGCCGGCCGAAGCGAAGAAGTCGCGGTGATGGGCCACCAGGGCGGCGATATGGGGTTCGTCGGACAATTCTTCCGGCGACAGCTTCCAGATGCGGGTATAGGCCGGATTGTGCAGCCGCAGGCGTCCGTCCGACGAGAAGACCGCCACACCTTCGTGCAGATTGTCCAAAG
>Ga0302156_10000979_pt1 | contig 26280 bp, 25 predicted proteins | sample I_Bog_N3_2_FD_193503 | JGI IMG/M metagenome (GOLD analysis project Ga0302156, IMG submission 193503) | Peat permafrost microbial communities from Stordalen Mire near Abisko, Sweden - I_Bog_N3_2 | ecosystem: Environmental > Terrestrial > Soil > Wetlands > Peat | place: Sweden: Abisko, Stordalen... | reverse complement strand
GTAGGAAAATGCCCGCGCATAATCATAGGCCGCCCGGATATTTTCATTGGCGATACTGGTCTTGGGCGATACACCATTAGTCACCACTCTGAAATCGGCCACCAATGATGCCAGCAACACCACACCACTGAACGCCAGCACGGCTGCGGAGATGAGTAATATCCCAAAAGAAAAGCCCAGCTTGTAAGCTATTTTTATATTTTTCAACATTGCCTTTTCCAAAAATGACGTTTCATGCATACAAGAGAACGCTAAATTACCCCCGTGCAATACGGGGTGTAGCGGTCATGAAAAATCGCGATGGAGTAAGACGATATCGATTTTTACTCTGCGTGACGTATAAATTGCTACTGTCGGCACGAGTTTAGGAAAGGTCCTACACGGACGTCGGCTTGGCACGACCGAACTGGCGGCCAAGGAGGTGCAATGCTGCAAGCGGCGTTTTGTCAGGCGTTCTTAATCAAGGGACAAGCCGGTCTCAACTGGATCGACGTGAGTCATGACATCGAGCACATGATGCTGGTCCATCACCCGCTGACGCGCCAGCGTGGCGATGGCATGGCCGGCGATGACCGTCTGGTTGCCATCGAGCTCGAGGTGAACGTCAACGATGGTCATATCGCCCATCTTGCGGGTGCGCAAATCATGCAGGCCAAACACGCCGGGCGTGCTCAGCAAAGTGGTGCGAATGGCTTGCGACTCTTCTTCCGACACCGCCTTGTCCATCAAATCGTTGAGCGCCCGCCAAAAGAAGCGCCAGCCGGTGCGTACAATCATCAGGCCGACCACCAATGCGGCGATCGGATCGAGCAAATGAAAACCCAGCAGATTGCCGGCAATTCCGAGCGCCACCACCAGTGACGAGACGGCATCCGAACGCGCATGCCAGGCGTTGGCTACCAACATGCTCGAACGTACCTGCTCGGCAATGCCCAACATGTAACGAAACAACAGTTCTTTGCTGACCAAGGTAATCAGTGCCACCCACAGCGCGGCCATATGCACGTTGCCAACCACGGGGGCCTGCACCTTGAAATAAGCCGATACCAGCATGCCCACGCCAACTACCAGCAACACCGCACCCAACGCCAGCGAGGCGGCGGTTTCAAAACGTTGATGGCCGTATTGATGATCTTCATCGGCGGGATTGCGGCTCTGCCGGGCCGCAAACAAGACCACGAAATCAGCCACCAGGTCTGACAAGGAATGCACTCCATCGGCGATCAACGCCTGCGACCCAGCCCACAAACCGACGGCGATCTGCGAAATCGTCAACGTCACATTAACAACGATGCTCACCAGCGTGCTGCGGCGCCCAGCCTGGTAACGCACCGTTGGATCATCTATAGTGCTTTTATTTAGGATTGGCATATTGACAATTTTCAAGTCCGTGTTCAAACAACTCTTGTACTTCGCTGAAATTTACAGGATGATCTTGCGAGACAACTAATAGCTCAAGGGAAACGGAGTTCTTGCCGATACGCTTGGGGACCAGGACTTTCGAGAAATATCATGGAACCAACTAACCCGCAATCCCTGTCACTCACTTTCGACAGAGTCAGCGGCGTATTGACTGCAAATTTCATTCCGAGACCGGGTGTCGCGCTACCCAACCTTGCCACCGTCAAACGCACCGTCAATGAGAGCGGCTACGACAAGCTGTTCATCGACGACGTCGCCATCAAGGATTTCGTGGCCAAGTCCGCCATTGCCAAGGACGCCTTTGAGCACAAAATAGGTGAGCGCCGCGACGGCGAATTCGTGCTCGACATCAGCTCCGACCTGATGTCAGCCTACCTCACCGTGATACCGCCGCAAGGCGGCCGCGCCAAGGCAGTAGAAGTACTTAACGAGATTCGCACGCGCGGCATCAAACATGGAATTTTGCACGAAAAACTGCGCGGTGCGCTCAGCGCCGGGCAGTGTATCAAATTGCTGATCGCGCAAGGTGATGACCCGATTCAGGGCACCCAGGCGCGCTTTGAAAGCCTGCTAGATGAAAAGCAGGACGAACTCGCCGAAATCGACGACGACGCCATCATCAGCTACGCCGACATGAGTCACATGCTGCTCATCCATATCGGTGATCCGGTCATGCGACGCATCCCCACGGACATTGGCCTTAGCGGCATGAACATCAAAGGCGAAGAGGTACTGCCGGCCCCTGTTACCGAAGTGGCCTTCAACCAGGACTGTAGCGGCACTGAAATGCACCCGGACGATCCCGATCTGCTCATCGCAGCCATTGCCGGCCAGCCGGCGCTCATCTCCAACGGTGTGAAAATCAACCCGGTGGTGGAGATCGAAGACATTGATCTGAGTACCGGTAACGTCGACTTTCCCGGCACCGTCAAGGTCAAGGGCGACGTCAAGACTGGCATGCGTCTGAGCGTGACCGGCGACGTCTTCGTCCAGGGCACAGTGGAAGCGGCCGACATCCAGGCCGGTGGCAATATCTTTGTCAGCGGCGGCATCATCGGCCACTCTGAAGCGCAACCCGGCGCCAGCGCTGCCATTGCTGCACGACTCAAAGCGGGGGGTTCCATACAGGCGTTGTTTGCAGAAAGCGCCTTGATTGAAGCCGGCGAAGCCATCATGATCGCCGGCAATGCGCGCCTGTGCGAAATGCGCGCCGGCAATGAAATCATCGTCGGCAAAACCAATCCAAAATTAGGCCAGATCATCGGCGGCCGGGCCCAGGCGACCATGATGGTCAAAGCCATCGGTTTAGGCTCTCCAGCCGGCAATCAGACCAAAATTCAAGTAGGACTGGATCCCTATCTGGAAGAAAAACTGCGTCTCAACGAACTCGAGTTTCAGAAAAAACTCGACGAACTCGATCGCATCATCAAAGAACTGGCTCATTACAAGCAGAATCCCGATAAATTGAAGGATGGTCAGGCCGAAGATGTAGAACGCCGACGCAAGACTGTCGCCCAGGAAGTCAAGGATCTGGTGGGAGCACAAGCGGCAATGAAAGAAGAGCTCATCGCGGCCGACGCCGCCTGCATCGTTGCCATCAAAACAGTCTATGAAGGCGTAGAAATGCGCATCGGACGCCAAGCCTGGCAAGTGCTCAGCCACCTCGGCGGCGGCACCGCGCAATTGCAAGGCGGACGCATCGCCTTTGGCAAGTAAGCCAATACCCAAATCATGAACGCCTTAGCTTTGCTCGACAGTGCGGCACTGCGCACGCTGGCCCAACGTAGTGCCGCCATCAATACCACCTGTCCGTGCACCCTCGCCGCCATTGACGCTTGGAGCAGCACGCCTTTATCGTTTCCAGAACACTTGTTGCACGATATCGGCACGTTGCTGGTCGATCCTTACGACGAACCTGGCTTCACCGAATACCATCCCGCCGGCACCCGCTATGAATCGCCGGATGCACCAATAGCGTCAGCGTACTTTCCTTATAACCGTTGCAACATCGCTGCCTGTCAGCAATGCGGACGTAGCTATCTGCGCTATACCGAAGCCGGCGGTTACTTTGTCGATCGCCGCATCCGTGCGCTCAACCGTCCGGCACTGGTGCTCGATGCACCTACGCCGTAAGCCGTACTGTCTTCGTCGGTGCGCCTTGCCATGAGCATTTTGTTAGGTGTTCTTATCTGGCGTGCAACTCGCTGGCCAACAAAATCTGCAGCAAGGTATCGGCAGGCCGGCTCAGGCGCTTGGCCGTCAACGCCACGTATTCCACATCCGGGAACAACGGCAAACTGGTATGGTTGAGCGGCAAGCTCAGTTCGCGCGAAGCCAGCGTCTGCGGCAACACCGTCAGCCCCAAACCACCGCGCGCAGCCGCCATGCAACCGGCATGACTGCTGCTGGTGCAAACGATGCGCCAATGATGTCCGGTCGCCCCCAAAGTCGCAAGAATAGCTGCACGGGTGACGCTGGACTCTGGCAACAAGATCAACGGCAATGGCTGGCTCAGATCAACCTCCGTATCCGGTCGTGCCAGCCAGACTAGCGGCACACGCAACATCGGCTGACCGCGCTGCTCGCCAGGGCGACGCTTGCCGACAATCAGATCGAGCTCGCCATTGTCGAGCCGTTCATAGAGCTCACCGGTCAGACCGATGGTAATTTCCAGCTCCACTTCCGGATGCTTGTTGCGAAACGCTGCCAACATATCCGGCAGCGGCCCCATGGCCAGATCATCGGAAGTGCCAAAGCGCACTCGGCCGCGCAGTCGCGGCGCATTCAATTGCGCCTCGGCGCGCTCATGCGCCTGCAGAATCAGGCGTGCATGCACCAGCAGACTTTCGCCATCAGCAGTGAGTGCCAGTGAATGCGTGTCACGTACGAACAAACGGCGGGCGGTGTGCTCTTCCAGACGCCGGATGTGATCACTCACGCTGGACTGGGTCAGCCCCAGCCGCCGGCCGGCTTCGGTAAAACTGCTGGAGGCAGCCACGGTAGTAAAAGTCTTGAGCCAGATGGGATTGAACATGGCAAGGCAGGGAAAAATCTGTCATCGCAATTTACGATCACAGTCAACGCAATCAAAGGGGTTCCCGATCATAGCAGTTTTTCCTATGATGTCGCATAGACGCTGCCGGCGTCACCCTACTCCTTTTTCAACCGCCCTTGCCATCATGAAACGTTATCTTCCCGACACCTTCACCTTGCTGCTGTTGAGCACAGTCCTGCTGGCGACGCTGTTGCCCGCCACCGGACGGTTTGAAAGCTTCATGCATCTGGCCAGCAACGCTGCCATTGCCTTGTTGTTTTTCCTGCACGGCGCACGCCTGTCACGCGCAGCGGCGCTGTCGGGGCTGCAGCAACCGCGTTTGCATCTGCTCACCCTGTGCTGCACCTTCGTGCTGTTTCCAGTGCTGGGGCTGGCATTGCGTGCACTACTGCCGGGCTTGCTGACGCCGCAACTGTGGTTGGGGGTCTTGTTCGTTTGTACCTTGCCCTCCACCGTACAGTCATCCATCGCGTTCACCTCGATTGCGCGCGGCAATGTGCCTGCCGCCATCTGTGGCGCGACTGCCTCCAATCTCCTCGGCATTGTGATCACGCCGCTGCTGGTGACCTGGCTGCTGCATCGCCACCATGATGGCGACAGCATCGGTCAGGTCACCGGCATTCTGCTGCAACTGCTGCTGCCTTTTGTGCTGGGTAATGTATTGCGACCCTGGATTGGTGATTGGGTCACCCGCAACAAGGGCTTGCTAGCGGTGGTTGATCGCGGCGGCATCCTGCTGGCGGTCTATGCCGCGTTCAGCGTTGCTGTGGCACAGGGCGTCTGGCATTTGTTCCCACCGCAACAACTGGCGCTGCTGGTGCTGGTCAATGCCATCCTGCTCGGTGGCGTGTTGTTGTTGACCACTTGCGGCAGCCGCGCGCTGGGTTTTTCTCACGGCGATGAGATCGTACTGGTATTTTGTGGCTCGAAGAAATCGCTCGCCTCCGGCATCCCCATGGCCTCGGTGCTGTTTGCCGGCAGCGGCGTGGGCATCGTATTACTACCTATCATGGTGTTTCACCAGATGCAGTTGATGTTGTGCGCGGTGCTGGCCCGTCGTTATGCGCGGCAAGCTGAAGCAGTCGGTATCGCTGCCGTAGAAGTTGTCGCCTGAGCAGCCCACAGTACGGCATCAGCAATCGTATATGCAGATGCCAATTTCTTCGTTCGCAAGTACGTGGCGAAACGCTAGTCTGGAGGCATTCATTGCCACTAGCGAGGTTTCCATGCACCGTACCATCCATCAGTCCAGCGCCACTGCGGCAGCACAACTGCTGGCCGCGCCCGTCGGCTTCAGCCTCGATGACCGCAGTGTGTTATGCGTGGGCGGGCTCACTGGCGCGCGCAACCACTATCGCTTGGCCATTGAGCAACGGCACGGCCGCTTTATCCATCACGACGGCGGTCGCGAAGACAGTCTGCACCGGCTGCAACCCATGCTCAATGGCGCCGACCTGGTGGTTTGCGCGTCGGGCAACATCAGTCACAATGCCTACCAGTTGGTCAAACAACTCTGCAAGAAATTGGGCAAACCTTGTGTCATGGTCAAAGGTACCGGCATCGCTTCCTTCATTGATGGCCTGGGTAGTCTGAACGGCAAGATGTCATCTTCACAACGTGGAGAAACCGTGCTCAAGTCGGGCCGCCACAACTGAGGAGCCAGCTTGGCATGGATGGGCATTAGCAAAAATCATGAAAGCCCCCTACAATCTGCGCATCGCATGTGCATCAGGGAGTTTGCTTGAAGTCCATTCATCGTATCTCGCAGGCCGTTGCGCTGGTCTGCGCATTGCTGGCGCCAGGCGCGACAACCATTGCCAACGCTGCTCCGAGCGGGACCTTCAGTATCGACATCGGCAGTTCTCTGCTGTGCCTGAATCAACTCAACAGCAAGTATTTTTACGACTACCTTTTCATCGCCTTCGGCCGTCCCTATAAAGCTGATCTTGGCGCCTTTTGGTTCAGCACCAGTCGCAACAGGCAGTCCGGCACCAACCTGTGGGGACAACAGGTCAGCGATATTCTGGTCAACGACGGCAGTAGCCCGGCGGATTTTCTTGGTGCTTTTTTCAATGTCACGCCACAAGCTTTGGCCGATGCAATCCTGCTCAATACCGGCTTCCGCTTTTTCCCGGAAAACAGCAATGAGCGCTACTCGCAACTCGTGTCGCGCACCGGCAGCGTGATCGCCTATGCCGGTACCAAAGCAAAAATGTATTGCGCCAAGTCCAAGTTCCTGGTGCCCAGTCTGCGATAAATCGAATGCTTTCCATCACGCCTCCTGCTCCTGCTGTCACGCGCAGCCTGCACGTACGCGAGCTGCGTCGAACCACTGCTGAACGCGTCATTGGCCCCTATGCACTGAGCCTGCACAGTGGTGAATGCGTTGTCGTCAGCGGCCCCTCCGGGGTTGGCAAAAGCCTGCTGCTGCGCATGATCGCCGATCTCGATCCCAATCAGGGCGAGCTTAGCATCACCACAAGCACCGTCGACACTCCCATGACAACCCATGCACGCGCGGCCATGTCGGCGCCGGCATGGCGCAAGCAAGTCACCTATGTCGCTGCCGAATCGGGCTGGTGGGCCGATACGCTAAGCGATCACCTGCACATCGCCAGCCATGCCCAGGCTCTGACCCTACTGGCCAGCCTGGGATTAGCCTCAGACCTGATGCAGGCACCGATTGCCCGACTCTCGAGCGGTGAACGGCAACGGTGCGCCTTGCTGCGCGCCATCGTGCAGCAGCCGCACTTCCTGTTGCTCGATGAACCAAGCTCAGCGCTGGACGGCGACAGCGCATTACGGCTCGAAGCCGTGTTGCATAGCTTGAAAAATAATGGCACCGGGCTATTGGTGGTCTCGCACAATGCAGCGCAAATCAGCCGTATTGCCGACCGGGTGCTGTACATGAGCAGCACCGCACTACTGGAGTCGCCGGCATGAGCGCGCTCATGATCACACCGCTGGCACTCATCATCACAACCTTGCTGGTGGTGCTGTGTGCGGCACTGTCTCTGGTGCTGGCGCTGGGCGTGCAACGGCAGTTGCTTTGGGCCGCGTTACGCATGATGGTGCAGTTGTTGATTGTCGGATTATTTTTGCGGCAGATCTTTGCCCTCTCTTCGGCCTGGCTGACCGGGCTGGTCATCTGCGCCATGCTGGCGGCCGCCTGTTATGAAGTCAGCGCACGCCAGGAACGACGCCTGCGCGGCATCTGGCATTACCTCAATGGCGCCGCACCCATCGTTGCGGCCACACTGGGCGTAGCTTTGCTGGCGCTGACTCTGGCCTTGCAACCAAGCCCCTGGTATGACGCGCGCCACGCCATCCCGTTGGTCGGCATCATCCTTGGCACTGTCATGAACTCTGCCAGTCTGGCGCTGAACTACGTCTTCTCTACCGTCACGCGCGAACGCAATGCCATCGAAGCACGTCTGGCATTGGGTGCAAGCCGCTACGTGGCATTCCACGACATCATCCGGCGCGCCGTACGCGCCGGGTTGCTGCCGATCATGAACCAGATGGCCGCTGCCGGCATCATCACCCTGCCCGGTCTCATGACCGGGCAGATCCTGGCCGGCATGGACCCAACAGCGGCGGCGCGCTACCAGATCCTGTTACTGTCGCTGCTGGCCGGCGGCGGCTTTCTGGCGACGGTCGGTGCGACTTTGCTCGCCGTACGCCAGCTTAGCGACGAACGCGACCGGCTGCGTCTGGATCGTCTGCGCTAGTTTGGCGGCAGTTCGCTGCTGCAGCAAACCCGATCACGGCCCTGCTGTTTGGCCAGGTACAGAGCACGGTCGGCCAGGCGCAGCAATTCATCGGCAGGATCAACATCACGCAGAGGTATCAATGCGGCCACGCCGGCACTGATGGTGACAATCCGGGTGGGATTGCCCTCATGCTTCAAATTCAGCTGACGCACCGCCACCAGCACGCGCTCGGCCACCGCCAAGGCACCAGGCTGATCCGAGCCAGGCAACAGGATTGCCACCTCTTCGCCGCCATAACGCGCCATCAGATCACCCATGCGTGTCTGCTGCGACTTGATGGCTCGCCCGACCTTGCGCAAACACTGGTCACCCGCCTGGTGGCCGTAAATATCGTTGTATTGCTTGAAGTAATCGACGTCGATCATGATCAGTGCCAGCGAAAAACCGCCGCGCATGGCGCGCCCGAACTCCTCCTGCAAGGCCAGATCAAAGCGACGCCGGTTAGCCAGGCCGGTCAGATCGTCTTCCAGCGCCAGACGTTCGAGCGTCTTGTTCAAGCGCTCCAGGTTCACCCGCGCCTGGTCCAGTTCCATGGCAGCATCGCAGCGCTCGCGCATGAGCGCGTTGAAGGCATTGCCCAGATCGCCGATCTCATCCTGACGGTAATGCTGCGGCACTTCTTCATAGATCTTGCCGGTACGGATTTTCTGAATATGCCGATGCAGTCGATGCAGTGGATTCATCAGGCGCGACATGATGATCCAGGCCAAAGTGCCCGCCACCAAGGCCAGCACCAGTGACATCAATATTGCCCGCCGCTGGATGTCCCGGACCGGCGCAAATGCCTCGTCTTGCAAATAGACTGAGCCAATGATCCAGTCCGTGCTTTGAATGCGTTTATAGGAGAACAGCCCCGGCTGGCCATTACGCAGCCAACCCTCGGTGCTGCCTTGAAAACCTGCCAGCGCCCGCTCAGTGGTTTCGCTTCTGCCACCGGCCTGGTCCACAGGCTGCAGGATACGCGAGCGGTCAGGAAGATCGACGACAATCCCACGAGAAGTCAGGATGAACACGAAGCCGCTCTTGCCGACCTTGAGAGTGGAGTAATGATTGAGAAAATTGGCTTCGTGCAAATTGATGCTACCCACCAGCACCAGCACTACTTTCCCTGTCGCATCGAACACCGGCTCGGTCATCACCACAACGGCAAGGCCTGAAATCTGACTGCGAAACGGCTCAGAAATAATACCTTGGCGTAGTTGCAGTGTGCGTCGCATGTATTGGCGGTCGGCGAAGTTGATTTTGCCAACCATGGCGGTACTGGCATGGTTGGCAACCAGTTCGCCATCGGCAGCGACCACCAGCACATTGGAGAACACATTACTCAAGATGCTGTGCTCGCTCAAGTATTGCTGCAATTGCGCATTATCATGCAAGGCAGAAGCGGGCAGCCCTTGCGCCATGCCGTGCAAGGCGACGCGACGACTGTTGAAGCTCTCATCAAGGGCTACAGCAATCATGTTGAGCACGGCGTACTGCTGGTCGCCGATCAAGGCCCTGATGTTGCGCTTCATGATGTAGAGCGACACTGACACAGTCACCGCTGTAGTGATCAGCACAGCGGCCATCACCACCAGAAGGACCTTGGTTTTGAGCGTTCTGTTGAGCCAGGTTGCCAGCAATAATTTGTTCAAGATTTTTGCTTTAAAGAAATGTAGGAAACCTACGTTTGCCGGCAATTTGACACCGCTAAGCGATGTTAACTTCAATCATCATACTTGCTAGTATTAGTTAGTATTAAATCACGCGCAACGCCTGCAAGAGTGGAAATCGTTCCACAAAAAATCGCTGTGCCTGCTGCGTCAGCTCAGCCAGGTTGTCCTGTTCAGACTCCAGGCGCACACCTGCCTTGACCAGTTTTTTGCCTTGCGCCAACAAGTGCTGCCAGACAAAACTGATGATCTCGTCCGGACTGTATTGCTGTTGCAACACTGCCAACATGAATAGTTGTTCAATGCGCTCAGCGGCCACACCGCCGCCGGTCACCGGACTGGCCAGATGGCCGATGTCGCCATGCTGCGTAGCCAGCCCCAGCAGATGATGATTGAGTGCTGCGCTGGCCGGCAAGGCTGACACCACATCGTCAGCATCCTGCACGGGCGCAACGTGACCGCTGCCGATGAGCATCATCATCGAATCCAGCACCTGCTGCAAACCGATGTTGCGATGCGCCACGAGCGCGGCAATCTGGCCCAGCGAATGGGCTTGCAGGTCGGACAGCACCTCGATGATGGGGCCGTAAATATGCACATTGAGCGTGATCTCGGTGGCCACCGTCTTGAGCGTCATCGGAATCTTCTCTGCTGCGATCAATAACACCACCCGCTGTTGCTCCAGCACCGTCTGCCGTTGCAAGGGCTCAAGCACTTGCGCGCCACGCACCCAGTAATCACTACGAAATTGCTGATTGACCATAAAGTCGCGCACGCTCTGACGCAGTTGACGGTCCTCTAGCGCATCACAAAACTGGCGTTGCTGCGCGGTCAAGTTGGCCAGATCGAGATAATCGCGCAGGTCGGCCGAGCAGGCGAATTCCAGGCCGATCTCCGACCAGATGTCGGCCATGTCGGCAAACGACTGCACGTGCCAGTTGCGATTGAAATATTCATGCGCAAGATAATGCGTGCTGCGCTGTTTCAGCAGTTCCAGGCGCTCTTGCATGAAAGGATTGGCCCGACAGTAGAGCGGATCTGCGGCAAACAACTCAGTGGCAAATGCCAGCGCCGCCTCAATCCGTTCGCTACTGTTAAGCCCGGCATTGGCAGGCATCTCGAAGTGCCGCAGCAACAGCTCGCGCAAGGGCATAAAGGCAGACCAGCCGGGCTGCGTGTTGTAGCTGATGTAGAGCACTCCGCCCAGCTTGAGATGCGTAGCGACGAAGTCGCGAATGATGTCGCGATTGGCCGCCGAGACCCAGCTCCAGACGCCGTGCAGCGCAATGAAATCGAACTGTGGCAAATCCTCCCGCGCGCAAAACTCGGCAAAGCTGCTGGACTCCAGTCGGGCCGTGCTGCCGGCGGCGGCCGTGAGCGCCTGCGCATGCGCCGCCTGTGCCGCATTGAAATCGTTGCCAAACCAGGCCACCGGCGCTGCTGCCGCATGCAGGTTGATGCTCAAGCCCTGGCCGAAGCCCAGTTCGCAAGCTGTCGCGACCCGCGGACTATCCAGACCGACAGCGGCAAATGCCAGTTGCAAGCGCGCCGGGTTCAACTGCGGGTAATAGCCGTGGGTATAGCCGATATCGGTGACGTAGCCGTCGGTCCAGTGCGCATCCATCGTCTTCCATTCCAAGAAAAATCCAATGCGCAGTGTGGCAGAATCGACTGCCGCCGTCATGTACGGTGCAGCGATCAGCTATAGTTTGTCCTTTGCACTTGCCTTTTCAGACCAGCCCATGACACTCCCTCCCGCTCCAGCCTCCGATCTGCTGGCCTTGCGCGACATCGTGCGCACCTTTGCCGAAGAACGCGACTGGCAACAGTTCCATACGCCGAAAAACCTCGCCATGGCCCTCTCCGTCGAAGTCGCCGAACTGGTGGAACATTTCCAGTGGCTGGCCACCGGCGCCGATGACGAACTCGACGACAAACAGCGCACCGGCATCCGGCATGAGCTGGCCGACTCGCTGGTGTATCTGATCCGTCTGGCAGACCGCGTCAATGTTGACTTGTACAGCGCCGTGCTGGAAAAAATGCAACTCAACCGGGAAAAATATCCGGTCGACAAGGTCAAAGGGCAAGCCCGCAAATACACCGATTATTAAGCTCACCCTCTACGCACTCTCCACGCTCCTCACGCTCTCCACACCATGAAAATGCTCCGTCCGCTCAGCGCCTTACCGGCCTCCCTTTTACTTTCGCTTTCCGTCTGTCTTGGCAGTCTGCTGGTCTGCCTGCCGGCGCAGGCAGATGGCAGTTTCGACAACGCCTTCAACACTTACCAGGCGCGTCAGTACGACACCGCCTTCAAGCAATTTTCGGAACTCGCCGCCGCCGGCGACAACCACGCCAAATCCTTTCTGGCCATGATGACCCTGCGCGGCCAAGGCACTCCGCGTGACATCAACGCCGGCGCCGAGCTGGCGCGCCAATGCGCCGAAGGCGGCGAACCGACCTGTTACGCCATCTACGCCGAACTGAATCTGCCCGGCCAAGGCTTGCCGGTCAATCTGGAGCAAGCCCGCCGCTGGACCCGCAAAGCCATCGCCGGCGGCGACCTGCGCGCCGGCTATCTGCTCTGGCAAGCCTATGCGCTGGATCCGGCCAACCAATACATCGTCGATGGCAAGAGCAATATTGAAAAATACAATCAACTACGCCACCGTGTCGTGTCGCAACGCAGCAACCAGATTGAAGCAATCGACGCCCTGGCTGCTGCGGCCAGTACCGGTTATGCTCCGGCCCGACTGATGTTGAGCACACTGCTGATCGAACAAAGCGGCGGCGGCACCAGCGATGAGCTCATTACGCTGCTCAACGGCAATCCAGAACTACCTGAAAAATTCATCAACTATCTGCGTCTGGCGCAACAGATACAAGCCCTGGGACCGACCCGTGCCGCGCCCAAGCTGATCGTCGATGCCCTGCCGTCGGCACGTGCCAGCGCCGCCGCGGCCCTGGTTCAGGCCGGCAAGACTGATGCGACGCAATGCAAGGATTTCCGCCTCATGTCCATCAGCAATGTGAGCGAACTCACCGATGGCGTCTGGCTGCCGCTCACCAACCCCTTGGTGGCCGACACCTATCCGATCAGAGGACGCTGGGATGAACAGTGGAAGGTCTTCTATTGTGGCGCCGAGCGTGTGCTCAACGTGCGCTTCGAAGCCGATGGCATGGGCGGCGCCGACTATCGTTTCAGCGGCTGATGCGCTGCGGCAACGGCCGCCTTTTGGCGGCTGCCGGCATGCCTGCCTTGAGTTACAGCAACATTGACTGTCTGACAATGAAGCCATGCGGAGTCTGAAAAAAGACTAAAAAAAACAAACGCAGCACTTCAGAAAGCGGCATCGCTGTCGTTACCGGAATTACATTCGCCGAGTAGCAACGACAAAGATTCCATTCTCGGCAAATTCGTAACAGTCCTTTGCCATGAATCGAGTCCAAGCCATGAATATGTCCGAATTGTCGCTGCCTGACTTATACAAAGTTGATGCACTACATACCTTTGGCTTATTGGCAACTTCGGCCGAAACACGATTTGAGCGTCTTACCCGCTTGGCAAAGCGCATGTTTGATATCCCGGTAGCCTTTGTCAATCTGGGCCATACCCCCGAACAAATCCTTAATGCGGTACAAGACGGTGGCACCGTACCATTTCCTTTCTTTAGCGCGCCCAATGACGGCGACAACGAACTACTGGTGATTCCCGATACCGCGCTGGACCAGCGCTTTAGCAACAATCCCCTGGTTGGCGGCAACAACGGCGTACGCTTCTATGTCGGCTGTCCCATCTACGTCGGCAGCGGCGCACCGCGCGGCACCCTGTGCCTGATTGACAAGCAGCCGCGTGATTTTGGCAGTGACGACCAGGCCTTGCTGCGCGATCTGGCAAAAATGGCAGAACAGGAACTGATCGCCATGGAACTGGCGACCATCGATGAACTGACGCGCATTGCCAATCGTCGTGGTTTCGAAACGCTGTCGGAACAAGCCTTGAGCCTATGCAAGCGGCTCGACAAACCAGTTTCCCTGTTTTACTTCGACCTCGACCTGTTCAAACAGATCAACGATCAATTCGGCCATGCCGAAGGCGACCGCGCATTACAGGATTTCAGTACCATCCTGGCGCGCTGTTTCCGCCAGTCCGATATCGTCGGACGTCTGGGCGGCGATGAGTTCGCGGTCATGCTGCCCAATACCACCCACTATCAGGCTGAAGTCGCCTTGCGCTGTCTGGAAACGGCAGTGCGTCAACATAACCGCAACAGCAATCGCGGTTACAAGTTGGCCTACAGCGTCGGCCAGGCCGATTGCAACGCCGCCACAGCCACCGTTGCCGATCTGATGCAACGCGCCGATACCCGCATGTACGCACACAAGAAGCAACATACGCGTCAGCCCGGCAAACATCTGTCGATGCTGCTCGATCTGATGCTCAATACCCACCGTAAATACAGCCATTGAAGTGATGCACTGAAAACCTAATGCTCCAGTACCGTAACGCTCCGGTATCATGTAGAGATTAATTTTTCAGGAGCAACGCATGGAACTGCGCATCATGGAGCTGCTGCCGGTCCGCCTTGCTTGTCTGCGTTATACCGGTCCCTATGGCCCCGCACTGGGCGAGTTCTGGCGTGATCGTTTTCTGCCTTGGTGCGCACACCATCCGTTTGACAGCCTCGCCGACTGCTACGGCATTGGCCTGGACGACCCCGCCGCCACCGCTCCCGAAGATTGCCGTTACGATGCCGGTATCGAAGTGCCGGTGCAGTTTCAAGCCAGTACGCCCGCCCATGTACGCAGCTTGCCGGGCGGGCGTTATGCGGTAGCCCGGTTCTGCGGCAACGCCAGCCAGATTGGCGCGGCGTGGCAGGCCATGTTCCAGCAACTGCTACCGCAGCAAGGACTGCAAGTCGATGCGCGGCCCTGCTTTGAACGTTATCTGGCAGGCGCCCGTACCGACCCCGAAACAGGTCTGTTTTCTTGTGACATCTGTGTCGCAATTTGTTAAAGAAATACCATCATGAACACCCACATCCCACGCCTGTGCACACTCCTGCTACTGCCCCTTGCCATCCTCCTGGGCGGCTGCGACCACTCCATCGACGACCGGCTGGCAGCACAAGCAGCGGCCGAAAAATCGCTAGGCATCTCAGCCGAACTGTTTGCCACCCGTTTCAACCGCACCCTCGCTGATGTGCTGGCCGACCGCAAGGACGACGATGCTGCGCGCATGGCGCCACTGTATGTCATCGATGTCACCGCGATGGTCAACCACAAGGAACAATACGTCTACCAGACCGAAGTCGGCCCCGCTCGCACCACCATTTTTGGCCATTTCGCCGGCAACGGTAATCTGAAAAGTGTTGGCGCTCTGCTCACAGAACGTTCCGAAGGCGCTCGTGCCGAGTTCTACCTGTGCGCTGAAACCATGAGCCGCGTTCTCACCAACGGCCCCAAGGAAAAACTGCCGGATCTGATCAAGCGCCTCACCGAGAATGCCCTGAACAATCCAGGCCAGCAGATGACCGAAGTCATCGGCGACAAGATCTTGTCGGTCACCATCGTCAAGAGCGGTCTGCTGTTTCAGATCGAGCATCAACAATAGGACTTAGAGGCTATTGCGAAATTAGTGTGGCTAGGCGCGGTGACGAAGACAGTACGAGTAGTACGGCAAGGAGCCGTAACAACGCTACAGTAATTTCGCAATAGCCTCTTAGGCAAAACCGCCCCAACTGCGTCGGTATGCCTAGCTGGAACAATTTTGCGTCAGTCCTAAACAATCAACTTCATCGCCACAACGGAGTACCCCGTGCCAGCATCCCATATTGACCTCTCCAGCGGCCCTGCCGGCTTGCTCCATCTCAACCACAGCAGCGGCGAGCGCGCGGTGATCAGCCTGTACGGCGCACAAGTACTGTCCTGGCAAAGCGCCGCAGGTCTGGACCGCTTGTATTGCAGCCCCATGCTGCCGGCCCAGCCGGGCCCGGCCATTCGTGGCGGTGTGCCGGTGTGTTTCCCGCAATTTTCGGAACGCGGTCCGCTGCCCAAGCATGGCCTGGCGCGCACCTGCGTCTGGCAGCTCGACCAGAACACAGCGACCGCCGATGATGCCAACGCTTCCGCCTGCGCGCGACTGTCACTCAGCGACAGCGACGCCACGCGCGCACTGTGGCCGCATTCTTTCCTGCTGCAACTGGAGATCGAACTGGGCGCAGGCTGGCTCAGCATGGCACTCAACGTAACCAATACTGGTGCTGCCCCCTTCAACTTCACCGCCGCCCTGCACACCTACCTGGCCACCGCTGATGTGCGTCTGGTCCGTGTCGCTGGCTTGCAAGACATCCGTTACATTGACACCGCCCGCCAACAAACGCAGGCAACCCAAAGCGAAGTGCTGCTGCGCATCAGCGAAGAAACCGACCGCATTTATCTGTCACCGCCCACCACCCTGCGTTTGCAACAAGACGATCAGCCACCGCTGCAAGTGACGCAGCAAGGCTTTACCGACAGCGTGGTATGGAATCCCGGACCGCTCAAGGCAGAACAGTTGGGTGACATGCCGGCAGCCGACTGGCCGCGCATGCTATGTATCGAAGCCGCGCAAATCGCCGAGCCGGTTCAACTGGCACCGCAGGCGACCTGGCGTGGCGTGCAACGACTGACCCTACTAAGCTGAACCCGGCACGCTGAGCTGATACGTCGTGGTCTGCCGGTAGAGATAACCGGGCCGCAAAATCACTGCTTCACTGTCGGCGCCGTTGACCTGATTCGGATACGCCTGGGCTTCCAGGCAAAAGCCGTCATGGATACGATAAGGCCGGCTGCCTCGCCCCTGCACCCCGGCCAGAAAATTACCGCTGTAAAACTGCAAGCCGGGTTCCGTGGTCGCCATCGTCAGTTGCCGTCCTGAACCCGGATCATAGACCGTGGCAACCTGCCGCAAGGCGGCCGGTGCGGCTTCATCATGGCGCAAGCAATAACAGTGGTCGAAACCGCCGGCAATCTTGAGCTGCTCATCCGGCCAGGTCAGCCGCGCACCGATTGGCGCCGGCTGACGAAAATCGAAGGCGCTGCCGGCAACCTCGGCAGGACGCACCGGAATCAGGCCAGGTGCAACCTGCAGATACTGGTCTGCATCAATCATCAACATGTGATCGCCAATATCATTACTGCCACCATTGAGATTGAAATAGCCATGCGAGGTCAGATTCACCGGCGTAGCGGCATCGGCCGTTGCGCTATAGCGGATGCTCAGACATCCCTGGTCATCCAGGCTATACAACACCGACACCAGCAGATTGCCCGGGAATCCCGCTTCACCGGCGGCTGAGCGCAGCGTCATGCGCAAACCCTCCGGGTCTGGCTGCACCTGCCAGTGCTTCAGATGAAAACCGCCGCTGCCGCCGTGCAAGTGATTGCTGCCATCGTTGCAATCGACCTGATAGGCCACGCCATCGAGCGTAAAGCGGCCGCCGTCAATACGATTGCCCCAGCGCCCGATCAGCCCGCCGAAATAGGGGCCGTTGGTGGCATAGCCATAGTCGTCGGCATAGCCAAGCAAGATGTCGTCGCTGCGGCCGTAACGGTCCGGCGCCCACCACGACACCAAAGTGGCGCCACGGTCGCTCACCACCACGCGCATGCCATGCGCATTATGCAAGGTGTACCAGGTTACGCCGTCGCCGGCTGGAGTACTGCTGAGGGTGAAATGTTTGAAATGGGTCATCGTGGCTGAGTCTTGTACATTGAATCGATTCACAAGGCAGGCGGCGCTAAGGCCGCCCTCATGGGGTGATGCGTTGGCGCTGCAGCCATGTCCAGCATGGGTAGCGGCGTTGACAGACGGTGCTTGTTGCGCGGCGCAGCTGCTTCTGCGCCCTGCTGCCACTGCTCTTGATATTCCTTCGGTGTGCAGCCCAGCTCGCGCTTGAACACCACGTGCAGATACTGCACCGTGGTGAAACCGCAGGCAATGGCAATCTCGGCGATGCTGGCCGCACTGTGCTGCATCAACTGGCAAGCCGCCTCCAGTTTGAAGCGCAGGATTTCGTCATGCACGCTGCGCCCGAGTTCGCGGCGGAAATACCAATCCAGCGAAGAGCGTGACACGCCCACATAATCGGCCACCTGCTCGGTCTTGATACCCTGGCAAGCGTATTGACGGATGAAGTGCAGCGCCTGCATCACATGCGGATGCTTGTGCACCTCATGCAGGCTCGACGCCAACACATTAATGCCGGCCGGCGGCACCAGAATGCGGGTCTCGGCAAAGCGTGCGCCGTGCAGCATCTGATGCAGTAAATGCGCAGCGGTGCGGCCCATCTCCAGCGAGCCCTGGATCACCGAGCTTAACGGCACCCGCGTCAGGATACGCGCCAGCGGATCATTGTCGATGCCGATCAGCGCCACTTGCTCGGGCACCGCAATGCCGGCGCACAGGCAAGCCTGCAACAATTGCCGCGCCCGCGCATCGGTCACGCCGATGATGCCGATCGGTTTCGGCAGGCTGCGTACCCAGGCGATCTGCTGCTCGACGGCGGTATCCCAGGATTGTGCGCTGGTGCCCACACCGCGGTAGATCTGGCCACTCAGACCGTCACGCTCGAGCAGCGCAGTAAAGGCTTTTTCGCGTTCCTGAGCCCAGCGATTCACGGCGGCCTGCGGCAGACTGAAGCAGGCAAAATTCTGCAATCCGGCTTCAATCAGATGATCGTAGGCCAGCTTGACCAGTTTGAAATTGTCGGTGGCAACATACGGCACGCCGGGCGGATAATCGCTCGCCTGGGCATACGAACCGCCCACCGCCACGACCGGCAAAGACACCCCGGAAAGCGCCTCGCAGGTGGCCGGATCGTCGAAGTCGGCAATGATGCCATGGCCTTGCCAGCGCTCGATGCCTTGCAGGCGGCAGCGAAAATCTTCTTCCAGAAACAAATCCCAGGACGCGCGCGTGCTGGTGAGGTACTCGCCGATGCCGGCGATGATGTCGCGGTCAAATATCTTGTTGGCATTGAACAGCAATGCGATGCGATGTACGGTCGGTATTCTTGTCACACTGACACCTCCTGGTGTGCCGCCACCCTTGCTGGATGGCCGGACAGTCTCCTCCTGACAGCGGAGTTTGCTTATTGTTAGCGTTCTAAGCAGCATGTGAGTCGCTGCCAAGGATTGTACCCAAGCGCCGGATCAAACGCCGCTTTGTGCAACTGCAATAGAAAGAATCGCCATCGCAGTTGGTGGATTTCGTAATTGTAGAGGACCAGTGCACGCCTTAGTATGGCCTCTCGTCAACACCTGTCAATGGCCGCAAATGGCTGAAAATGGCTTCCTACCGGGTATGGCGGGCATGTGACGGACCAATAAACCGTTGTGGCTGACCGGACCTGAAGCAGCATGCTTTTGTGCAGCGCCGGCATCCCTCCGTTAAAAATCATAATGAACGACTGGAGACTAGGCAATGAACATCATTTTGAAAAAAAGTATTCTGGCACTGGCATCACTGGCAGTGTTTTCACTGACCAGCGGCGCTGCAATGGCTGACGCGACCAATCCGAAAATCGGCTTTTCCATCGACGATCTGCGCGTCGAGCGTTGGGCGCGTGACCGCGACTTCTTCACCGCTGCCGCCGAAAAGCTGGGCGCCAAAGTCTATGTACAATCGGCCGACGCCAGCGAAGCGCGGCAGATTTCGCAGATTGAAAACCTGATTGCACGCGGCGTGGATGTGATCGTGATCGTCCCATTCAATGCCACCGTACTGACCAACACCATCAAGGAAGCCAAGAAAGCCGGCATCAAGGTAGTCTCGTATGACCGCCTGATTCTCAACGCCGATGTCGACGCTTATATTTCCTTCGATAATGAAAAAGTCGGAGAAATGCAGGCCGAAGGCGTCGTCAAGGCGCAGCCTAAGGGCAACTTCTACCTGCTCGGCGGCTCGCCTACCGACAATAACGCCAAGATGCTGCGTGAAGGCCAGCTCAAAGTGCTCAAACCCTATATCGACCGTGGCGATATCAAGATCGTCGGGCAGCAGTGGGTGAAGGACTGGAACCCAACAGAAGCGCTTTCCATCGTCGAAAACGCACTCACCGCCAATAACAACAAGATCGATGCCATCGTCGCGTCCAACGACGGCACCGCCGGCGGTGCCATCCAGGCACTGGCCGCACAAAAACTGGCCGGCAAAGTACCGGTGTCAGGACAAGACGCCGACCTGGCCGCAGTCAAGCGTGTGATTGCCGGGACCCAGACCATGACCGTCTACAAACCGCTCAAGCTGATCGCCAGCGAAGCCGCCACCTTGTCGGTACAACTGGTGCGCAATCAAAAGCCAAACTTCAACTCGCAATACGACAACGGCTTCAAGAAAGTCGATACCGTACTGCTCAAGCCAACCACGCTGACCAAGGCCAACGTCAACCTGCTGGTGGAAGACGGTTTCTACACTCAGGCGCAACTGGGCAAATAAGCATGTCGCCATGGCGGGCGCAGGCTAGGTTCACCCCTTAGCTGTGCCCGTATGGCTGCCCCCTCGTTGCCCATGATCACGGAAAGAACTGGCATGTCCGCCTATCTGCTGGAAATGAAAGGCATCGTCAAACAATTTGACGGTGTGCGCGCCCTCGACGGCATTGACATCAAGGTCAAGCCGGGCGAGTGCGTCGGCCTGTGCGGTGAAAACGGTGCCGGCAAATCGACGCTGATGAAAATTCTGTCGGCGGTCTATCCGCACGGCAGTTGGGAAGGTGAAATCCTGTGGGATGGCAAACCCTTGCAGGCCAACTCTGTGCGCGACACTGAAGCGGCCGGCATCGTCATCATCCATCAGGAACTGATGCTGGTGCCGCAACTGTCGGTGGCCGAAAACATTTTCATGGGCCATGAGCTGACCCTGCCGGGTGGGCGCATGAATTATCCGGCCATGCATCGGCGGGCGCAGGAGTTGATGAACGAGTTGCAGATGCCCGACATCAACGTGGCGCTGCCGGTGATGCAATATGGCGGCGGTCATCAGCAACTGGTGGAAATTGCCAAGGCGCTCAACAAGCAGGCACGGCTCCTGATACTGGACGAGCCTTCGTCTTCGCTGAGCACCTCCGAAATCGCCGTGCTGCTCAATATCATCAAGAGCCTCAAGGCGCGAGGTGTCGCTTGTGTCTACATTTCGCACAAGCTCGACGAAGTCGCCGCCGTGTGCGACACCATCACCGTCATCCGCGATGGCAAACATATTGCGACCACGCCCATGCAAGCGCTGAGCGTCGATCAGATCATCACCCAGATGGTCGGCCGTGAAATCACCGCCATGTACCCGGCGCGTGAACATGCCGTCGGCGAGGTGATTTTTGAAGCACGACATGTCACCTGCCTGGATGTTGACAATCCCAAACGCAAGCGCGTCGACGACGTTTCCTTTACGGTGCGGCGCGGTGAAATTGTCGGCATCGCCGGACTGGTCGGGGCTGGCCGCACCGAACTGGTGTCGGCGCTGTTCGGCGCTTATGCCGGTACCTACCGCTGCGAAGTCCTGATGCATGGCAAACCGGTCGACACCAGCAGTCCGCTCAAATCGATACGACTGGGTCTGTGCATGGTGCCGGAAGACCGCAAGCAGCACGGCATCGTGCCCGATCTGAACGTCGGTCAAAACATCACGCTGACGATACTGTCGCAGTTTTCACGGCACAGCCATATCGACGCCGAGAGTGAATTGCAGACGATCGAGCAGCAAATCTCGCGCCTGCAACTCAAGACCGCCAGCCCCTTCCTGCCCATTACCGGCCTGTCCGGCGGCAACCAGCAAAAGGCGGTGTTGGCCAAAATGCTGCTGGCGCAACCGCAAGTGCTCATCCTGGACGAGCCTACGCGCGGCGTTGACGTCGGCGCCAAGGCAGAAATCTACAAACTGATTGCCGCGCTGGCCAAACAGGGCGTGGCCATCATCATGGTGTCCTCCGAACTGGCTGAAGTGCTGGGCATGTCCGACCGTGTGCTGGTCATCGGCGAAGGCAAGCTGCGTGGCGACTTCGTCAACCAGAACCTGAGTCAGGAGACCGTCCTGGCGGCCGCCATCAATCAATCGCCAGCAACACTCGACACTCCCAGCCCCCCGCAAGCTGCCGCATAGACCTATCGGATCCTCTGGAATCAACATGAACAGCCTCTCCATCAAACAAGTATTCAGCCGCTATAAAATCATCGCGCTGCTCATTGCCATCGCCATCATCTGGACCTTCTTTTTCTGGAAAACCGACGGCGGTTTCCTCACCCCGCGCAATCTCTCCAATCTGCTGCGGCAAATGTCGGTCACCGGCATCCTCGCCTGCGGCATGGTGCTGGTCATCATTGCCGGCGAAATCGACCTGTCGGTGGGCTCGCTGCTAGGTCTGCTAGGCGGTGTGGCCGCCATCATGAACGTCACCGCGCAACTGCCACTACCGCTCAATCTGGCACTGGTGCTATTGCTCGGCTTGCTGTTGGGCCTGTTCAACGGCTATCTCACGGCCTATCTGCGCATCCCTTCTTTCATTGTCGGTCTGGGCGGCATGCTGGCCTTTCGCGGCATTTTGCTGGGCGTCACCGGCGGCCTGACGATTGCACCGGTCTCGGAAGATCTGGTGTATCTGGGCCAAGGTTATCTGCCGACACAGATTGGCGTGGTGTTGATGATCGTCTTGTTTGCACTCACGCTGGTGCTGACCTGGCTGCGCCGCAGTAATCGTGCGCAACATGGTTTGCCGCTGCCGGCGCTGTGGCGCGATGGCGTCAAAGTATTGATCATCGGTGCCGTATTGCTGCTGTTCGTGCGTACCCTCAACAGCTACGACGGCGTACCGGTACCGGTGCTGCTGCTACTGGCCTTGCTCGGTCTGTTTAGCTATGTCACCACGCAAACCGTGTTCGGTCGCCGCATCTATTCGGTGGGCAGCAACATGGAAGCCACCCGCCTGTCCGGCGTGAACGTGCAGGCCGTCAAGCTGTGGGTATTCGGCATCATGGGCGTGATGTGCGCCCTGGCCGGCCTGGTCAACACCGCACGTCTGGCGGCTGGCTCGCCTTCGGCCGGCAACATGGGCGAGCTCGACGCCATCGCCGCCTGCTTCATCGGCGGCACTTCCATGCGCGGCGGCTCCGGCACCATCTACGGCGCACTCATTGGCGCTCTGGTGATGGCCAGCCTGGACAACGGCATGTCTATGCTCGACGTCGGTACCTACTGGCAGATGATCGTCAAGGGCAGCATTCTGATGCTGGCCGTGTGGGTCGATGTCAGCACGCGCGGCGGCCGCTGATCGCCCTGGCACACATTTTTTGATAGTCGTTCCTTTCTGGAGAATTTCTGCATGACCGCAACACTCACCCCACCTTCTGGCCTTGCGGCCCCGGCGCTGGAACAAGCCATTTATCCCAGTCTGGCCGGCAAGCAGGTGCTCATCACCGGCGGCGCCACCGGCATTGGTGCAGCCATGGTGGCAGCCTTTGCGCAACAAGGTGCCCAGGTTACTTTTTTCGATATTGCCGATGACGACGGCCACGCACTGGCCGCAACGCTGCAAGACAAGGCCCGCGCGCCGGTATTTCAGCATTGCGACCTGACCGACCTGAACGCCTTGAGCAGCAGCCTGAGCCTCATCGAACAGCGCAGCGGCACCATCGATATCCTCATCAACAATGCTGCCAACGATGACCGTCACAATGTCGCCGAAGTCAGTGCCGCCTATTGGGATCAGCGCATGGCGGTCAATTTGCGCCATCAATTTTTCTGCGCCCAGGCAGTCGCCGCCGGCATGCAGGCTAAAGGCCGTGGCGTGATTCTCAACCTGGGTTCGATTTCCTGGCATCTGGCCTTGCCCAACCTGACCCTATACATGACCGCCAAGGCTGCCATCGAAGGCCTCACCCGAGGTCTGGCGCGCGATTTAGGTCCGCATGGTATCCGCGTCAATACCATCATCCCAGGTGCGGTACGCACGCCGCGCCAGATGCGCCTATGGCATAGCCCGCAGGAAGAAGCCAATATTCTCGCCGCACAATGTCTGCATGAGCGCGTGGAACCCGAGGATATTGCTGCCATGGCACTATTTTTGGCCTCCGACAGCGCCGCCAAATGCAGCGGCCGCGATTACTTTGTCGATGCTGGCTGGTACGGCGCATGACGCCCTCTGGCATGCATGAAAACTGGTCCGGTTTTTGAAAGTGAGGATGCTGGCGTCGCGATAGGATCAGGGCCACTTCTGATTTTCTCGTGAAAAAATCATATTAAAACAACAAATCATCGAGAAATAACGCGAACGACTTTACACCAGCGCAGCATCCGTCAACCACCTGTAAAGGAGTATCCATGATCGGCAAAATCTACTCGCCTCCGACCATTATCTGGCCCAAGCCAGACCTCAATGACAACGACTCATACCAGAAATTTCGCTCGATTACCTCCAGTCCGGCACGCTGGAGCGATAGCGGCAGCCCACTGCAACAGATGATGCCCTACCGCAGCAGAACCTTGAGCAGGCCCACGAGCCCGCAGACAAGAAACTCTTCCGTCTCGACCGACGGCTGGCACTGGCCGGCACCTATCGGCAGAAGCACGTCATCTTCATCCACACTCAACAGTGACGGCACGCTTTACCGTTCAACACAGATCATCCTGTTTCGCGGCGCATCCGGTTATACGTTTGCCCGACAATAAATCTACCGCTGCATTGCGCAGATTTCTCCCGACTCAAGCGCGCCGCAAGGCGCGTTTTTCATTGTCTGATGACTAATGCTGACACCCTCCTGCAGTGCAGCAAAAAAATCTCTCTCAGGGCAAAGAACTTATCGGCATAAAATAAGGCCCTGCCAGTGATCTGCAAACCGGCGGTAACGGCATGACTCAGTGAGAGCAAACCCGCACATCGGCAAACGAGGGGCCTTACTGTTCTATTCAAAAAAACAGCTCAGCGCAAAGGAAAATCATGTCTGAAGATCAAGAGCCAAGGCGGCGATTTCTACGCCAGTTCCTCGCCATTGTTCCAGCCACCACGCTCGCCGGCGCCAGCACAATTGCCGCAGACAGCACTGCAGCGGCCGATACGACAGAAACCGGCAAAGCGCGTTCTTACCAGCCAAGCTTCTTCAATGCCGTCGAGTGGGCCTTCATACTCGCCGCTCTCGATCACCTCATTCCCTCCGACCAGTACGGTGCCGGCGCCATTGAAACCGGTGTGCCAGAATTCATCGACCGTCAGATGGAAACCCCCTATGGGGCCGGCCAGCTTTGGTATATGCAGGGTCCCTTCCATCCGGATGTGGTGCCGGAGCTGGGTTATCAACTGAACCTGGCGCCGCGCGACATCTACCGCCAGGGCATCGCCGCCTGCAATGCCTGGTGCGTACAGCAGCATGGCAAGGTGTTCGCCGAACTGGACAAGGGGCTGCAGCGCAGCACCCTCAGCGCCATGGAAAGCAATCAGGCCAAGTTTGATACGGTACCTGCCAAGACTTTTTTCTCTTATCTGCTCGGCAACACCAAGGAAGGCTACTTTGCCGACCCGATGTATGGCGGCAATCAGAAAATGGGTGGATGGAAAATGGTCGGCTTCCCCGGCGCACGCGCCGACTATGCCGACTGGGTCGATCAATACAACGTCAAATACCCTTACGGACCGGTATCGATACAAGGTGAAAAAGGCTGATCATGGCAATCAAAAAAGATAAAGTCGACGTCGTCATGGTCGGACTCGGCTGGACCGGCTCCATCCTGGGTCAGGAACTCACCGACGCCGGTCTGCAAGTACTGGCGTTAGAACGCGGCGACATGCGCGACACCAACACCGACACCCCCTACCCCAAGGCAGTCGATGAATTGAAGTACGCCGTGCGCGGTGCCCTGTTCCAGGAGCTTGCGCGTGAAACGGTCACTATCCGGCATGGCATCAACGACATCGCCGTACCGTATCGCCAGCATGGCTCCTTCTTGCTCGGCAACGGCGTCGGCGGTGCCGGCTTCCACTGGAACGGCATGATGTACCGCAACCTGCCTGAAGAGCTGGAAATGCGCTCGCACCATGAGCATCGCTACGGCAAGAAATTCATCCCTGAAAACATGACCATCCAGGATCACGGCGTGAGCTATGCCGAACTGGAACCGTTCTACACCTTCGCCGAAAAAGTCTTCGGCACCTCCGGCAAGGCCGGCAACATCAACGGCCAGATCGTGACCGGCGGCAATCCGCTGGAAGCACCACGCAGCGAAGAATTTCCGCTGCCGCCACTCAAATATCAATACACCGCCTCCCTGGTTGAAACGGCCATGCGCGATGTCGGCTTCCATCCCTATCCGGCACCGGCGGCCAACGCCTCGGCACCCTACACCAACCCCTAC